>PR_CR_10_Liq_1_inCRDRAFT_1001545_pt1 | contig 12745 bp, 14 predicted proteins | sample PRCRCaboRojoPR_3_FD_10241 | JGI IMG/M metagenome (IMG submission 10241) | reverse complement strand
AGCACTGGAAATCTTTAAAAAAGAAGAACTCAATATCATTCTCACTGACCAGCTTATGCCTGAAATGACCGGAATTGATTTTCTGGTGGAGGTTCAAAAAACAAATGATGAGCCCATGCGTATTTTAATCGCGGGTTATTCTGATATAAACGCAGTTTTTGATGCCATCAGCAAGGGCCAAGTGTATCGCTATCTGAATAAGCCCTGGCACTATGAATACCTGAAGGCCAGTATTTTGACGGCTTGTTGAAGTTTTCATGATATGAAGGGAGCACAAAGAACTGATTGAAAAACTTGCTAAAGCCAATGAGCAATTGGAATTACTGCTTAGACCAAAACTTCTTACCTAGATTTCTCGCAGTCTTTTTGGGTTCTATCATTTTGGTGCATTCGCAGGGCCAGACTCCCTTTAGCGCCTCTCTTGCAATAAAAGACAACCACAGCTTACTCATAAACTCTTCTCATACAACTCAAGATTTAGAAAAACATCTTTTAGATTTTGAGTATCAATCAGGGCTTCAATTAAACGCCTTTCTTATTGATACCAGTGTATCCTTTTTTCCAAGTTCAGGAGCCAATCGTTATCATTTAAATTTTAGCGAAGAATCCTTTGTCTTGGGGTTTTACCTAAAACACCTGCAAAGGGGAGACTCCATGATTGCCCATTATACTGAGCGATCTGATACCTTCATATACGATAATGCTGATTCCCTTTTTTATTGGCAAGGGAAACCCAACTTAAGCCGGTTTGAGGTTATCGATAGCGATCCTTTAAACGCTACGCGGCCAGCCTTAGCGGGAGTTAGCTTGCGGAATAAAGAACAGAGAGACTTTGGAGACGCAGGAGCCTGTCAAGTTAACGCGCAGTGTTTACCTGAAAATGAGCATCCTAATAGCGCAAAGTCTACCGTAAGAATTTTATGGCGCAACCGAAATTTACAAGGTTGGTGCACGGGACATTTAGTCAACAATTCAGCTTATGATTACCGCCCTTTCTTGCTTACTGCAGAACATTGCGCGCTGGTAAATGGCTTGGCCAGTAGCAGCGATTTAAATCAATGGATCTTTTATTTTAACTACGAAAGTGCCCTTTGCAGCACCCCAGCCAGTGACCAGGGTTTGGACGGTGATTTTATATCTGGAGCCCAGCTAATTGCGCAAAGCAATGATAATGGGGGCGACTTTGGTTCTGATTTTTTACTCTTGGAATTAAACCGGCCTGTACCTGAAAGCTTCAATGCTTTTTATGTAGGTTGGAACCGCAGCACTTTAGCCAGCAACCGTGGTTTGTGTTACCATCATCCGGCCGGAGACTTAAAAAAAGTAAGCACTTTTAAAGTGAAACCTTTCCTTGGCAGTTTTGGTCAAATAAACCCGAATACCCACTGGGTTACCCAGTGGAGTGCCACGCCCAATGGGCATGGCACCACTGAAGGTGGTAGTTCTGGTAGCGCTTTGCTAGATGAAAACGGGCTTGTTCTAGGTATCTTAACGGGAGGAGCCAGTAGCTGTGATGCTACCTCCTTATTTGACTTTTACGGCACCCTGGCCTATGGTTGGGAAAGTAACGGTAACCAAGCCCAAAATCAACTTAGGCCGTGGCTAGACCCTCTAAAAACGGGGCTGTTGAAATTAAATGGCGCCTTTCAAGGCGACCCTAAACCCGACTTGGGCACTGGTGAGCTGGCAATAGCTCCTAACCCTGTGGAAAATAAACTTTTGAAAGTTTACCAAGTTTCCAATTTCAATCAACCTGTTACCATTCAAATTTTTAGCTTGAGTGGTCAGTTGGTATTTAAAGAAGAAACAGCGCCCTTACCCGGGCAATTGCCCAGCTTTAAGCTTGGTTCTTCTTTAAGAGGTTTTTACATTGTCCGCTTAAAACAAGGGGCTAAATCCCACACGCAACGCTTATGGATTCACTAAAAAAATATGCCCTGCATTTATCGATAATCCTAATGGCAGTGGCTTGTTCCTCTACCCAAAAATCATCGGCCGCAGAGCCTAAAACAGAGGTACAGGTGGTGAAAAAACAGGAGGGTGATTCCAGCTGCCTGGCTCTTCAAAAAAAGCCTAATGATTTCAATACCATGGATTTTAGCGCCACGCATATTGCAAAGGCTAGCATTGAAGATGATGAATTAATTATTTCATTTGAGTACAGCGGGTGCGAAAAAGGGAAACCTGTTTTGGTTCTGCTGGAGTCTATGCCAGGTAAAAAAGCCTTACACGTAGATTTGCAGTTGAAATCAAAGGGGGCAGGACTTTGTGAAATGATTTTGGAAGACCAAGCCTGTTTTGATTTACAAACCCTGAATGTTCCCGCCAAAGAATGGACTTTAACTATTAATGGCACCCATGAATTGGTGTATCAGCCTAAAATTGTCCAGTAGAAAGTAACACTAAGGTACAGGCTCTTTCGGCTAAAATACCCTCTTTGGCTAAGGCCTGTTCAAAAGGGGCGTTTTCTGTGCCCGGATTAAATATAACTCGCCTAGGTTGCAGGTCCTTTATGTATTGGTAATACTCTTGCTGATTTTTAGGATTTAGATATAAGGTTACTGTATCTACACTTTCATAGTGAGGTTTCCCCTCATCAATGGTCCAGTCTTCAAAATGGCGGGCCCTACGGCCCAAAGCTTCAACAGTATGACCGTGCGCTTTTAACATGTTCATGGCTTTGTAGCTGTAACGCTCAGGTTTGTGGCTGGCGCCAATAACTAGGGTTTTCATATGCTAAGATGATTTTTAAGAATTAATTTTGCTTTATGGCTCTTCAAAGTTCAGAACTTAGTTTTAAGTACAACGCTCAAAGCAGCTTTGTTTTTCCGCCCTTAGGCCTAAAGCCTGCAGAGAGCGCCCTACTTTTAGGACCTTCAGGTTCCGGTAAATCTACCCTGCTCCATTTGCTGGCGGGCTTGTTAGAGCCGGCCAAGGGAGAAGTAACGATTGGCGCACAAAATTTACACGCGCTTAAGGGTCAGGCCCGAGACCGGTTTAGAGGAGAGCACTTAGGCATCATTTTTCAACGCAGCCATTTTTTACCCTATCTAACCATCTGTGAAAACTTGAAACTGGCAGCCCAGGCTCAAAATGCAAGGGTAAGCACTAAGCAAATACACCATCTTTTAGATCGCTTGAATATTGGCGCTCTTGCCGCTAAAAAACCGAGCGATTGTAGTTTAGGGGAGCAACAAAGGGCGGCCATTGCCCGGGCCATTCTGCACAAACCGCAGCTTATTTTAGCCGATGAACCTACCTCTGCATTAGATGACCATAACGCCCAAAAAGTAACCAAACTGCTGCAGCAAATGGCGCAAGAGGCGCAAGCGGCCTTGCTGATTGTAACCCACGATGGCCGATTGAAAGAACACATTTCCAAAACCTACACGCTATGAATAGCTGGCTCATAGGTTTAAAAAGCCTGCGTTACCGGGCGCTCCATTCTTTTCTTAGCATTTTGCTCCTAGGCTTTGGTTTAGGACTCATTTTGGTACTTTTAGCAAGCCGTGAGCGCTTTGAAAGCACCTTTACGCAAAATATAAAAGGCATAGATATGGTAGTAGGTGCCAAGGGCAGCCCCCTGCAACTAATCTTAAGCAGTGTATACCACATTGATGCGCCCACCGGTAACATTCCCCTCCAGGAATTTGAACGTTTGGCTAAAAACCCTATGGTGAAAAAAGCCATCCCCCTTTCGTATGGCGATAATTACCGAGGCTTTAGAATTGTTGGGACTACCGTGAATTACCCGCAGCACTACCAAACCCAACTGGAAAAAGGGCAGCATTTTGAAAAGCCTTTTGAGGTATGCATAGGCGCCCAAGTGGCTAAAAAGGCTGCTTTGAAACTGGGCGACACTTTTGCGAGCAACCACGGTCTAGATCAAGAAGGCGATAGTCATGACCACCAAAAGTTTAAAGTTGTGGGCATTTACGAGCCTACCGGTACCATAATAGATCAGCTCATTTTAACCCCCCTTGAAAGCATTTGGCTGGTGCACCAGCACCCGGAAGAACACAATCATGCGGGTGATCACGCACACACAAAAGAGCCCAAAGAAATCACCGCGGGCTTACTTTCCTTTAGCAGCCCAATGGCCACCATGATGCTTCCCCGAAAGGTGAACAAAAACACCTCTATGCAAGCTGCCCTTCCGGCCATTGAAATAAACCGACTTTTCACTCTGGCCAAAACAGCTACACAATTGCTCACTGCTTTAGGTTACCTGCTCATGCTACTGGCTGCCATAAGTGTGTTCACTGCGCTCTACCAAAGCTTGCAAGATGAAGAACCCCAACTGGCCTTCCTGCGCGCCATAGGTGCCAGCCGCATGAAAATTTTAGGACTAATTTTAGCCAAAGGGCAGCTTTTAGGTTTTGCGGGGTTTCTACTAGCCATGCTTCTTAGCCAATTAGCCCTGGCCGTTATGTCTCAATTTTTAGAAAGCACCTACCATTATCAGGTGGTGCTGGATTTGCTAAACCTTACTACCCTCTATCTGTTTTTGAGCACAATCTTTCTTGCAACCTTGGCATCGGTTGGTCCGGCTTTTAAAGCCTACCGTCTAAATATTTCCAACACTCTGGCACATGCATAAATTTTTACTAAGTCTAACCATTTGTATTACCGTAACCGCTGCCCTACAGGCCCAAAAGTCTTTAGTGTGGCCGGTCTTAACCATGACCACTTACAATGAAGATCCCATGACGGGTAAATTAGTACCAAAATTCCCCGAGGTGCTGGTGAGCCAATTTGAGGGTCAAGAGGTAGTTGTGAGTGGGTATCTGATTCCGGTTGATGTTGAGGCCAAACGCTACGCTTTAAGTAAAAACCCATTTTCCAGTTGCTTTTTTTGCGGTAATGCGGGCCCTGAAACTGTTATTGAGCTTAAGTTTGCCAATGACCCTGGGCGGTTTGCCACCGATAAATACCTCCCCATTAGCGGAGAATTACAGCTCAATCGTAATGGGTCTGAACTTTTTTTTACCTTAAAAAATGCTAAAGTTGCGGGCTAAAAATTGGGCTTTAAGTTGGTTTATTCTGGGGGCGCTTTTCAGCGGATGTTTGCTGCATGCCCAAAACACCGCGCAAATAATTGATTGGAAGTTTTTGAGCCAGGTAGAGTTTAAAGACCAATACTTTGAAGATTACGAGGCCTGGTATTTAGTGCCTGTTTTCTCAGAGGCGGTTCAAAAATTAGATGGTCAAAAAGTAATTATCAAGGGGTACGTTATTCCCATGGATGTAGAAGGAGGCCAATACGCCCTAAGTGCCTACCCCTTTAGTGCTTGTTTTTTCTGCGGGGGCGCGGGCCCAGAAACGGTCATGAGTCTGCATTTTGATGAAAAGCCTAAGCGTTATGAAACCGATGACGTTGTGAGATTCACGGGGGAGCTACACCTAAATGATTCGGACTTTGACGATTTCAACTACGTTTTAAAGCATGCCCAACCCCTAAAAAAATGAAAAAAACCGCCTTTTGGATTTTTGGCACAATCTCACTGCTGTTCTTGCTTTACTTATTAGGGCCGCAAATTGATACCCCGGTTTTTTCAAAAGAGCTACCCCACCCGGTCAATAAAATAAGCGGTGTAGATAGTTACCTGGAAAAACGTGAGGCCAACTTTAATTTAAGACCCGATAACGAGGCAAGAGTAGTTTGGGCCGATAGTGTGCGCAAAACACCCTACGTTTTTCTTTACCTGCATGGCTTTTCGGCTAGCCAAGGTGAAGGTGACCCCTTTCACCGCAAAGTAGCCCAGCATTTTGGAGCTAATCTATACTTAGCACGCCTGGCCGGGCACGGTTTTAGAGAAAATAATTTAGAAGACTATACTGCTGAAGCAGGTTGGGAAAGTGCTAAAGAAGCGCTTGCGCTGGCCTCTCTGTTAGGAGATACACTAATAATTATGGGTACCTCAACCGGCTGTACTTATGCACTCATGCTGGCACACCACTACCCTAAGCAGGTAATGGGCCTACTGAATCTTTCACCCAATATTCGAGTGAAAAACCCGGCTGCCTTTCTTTTAAACAACCCCTGGGGCCGGCAAATTGGCGAAATGGTTTTGGGCGAGACACGCAGAATACCTTATGATAGCGCGGCCTATACCCAATACTGGGATACTGCCTACACTACTCAAGCGGTGGTAGAGCTGCAAAACCTGCTGGAACATGCCATGGTAGAAGAAACCTTCAAAAAGATAGACCAACCGTGTTTAAATCTCTTTTACTTTGAAAATAAAGAAAAACAAGATCAGGTGGTGAGTACCCAGGCCATTAGATGGATGCATGAGCAGTTGGCTACTCCCGACTCGCTGAAACTGCTAAAAGCCCTTCCCGAGCCTAAAAACCACGTGTTGGGCTCGCCCATTAAAAGTGAAAACGTAAAGGTTGTAGTGCAGGAAGCACTCCATTTTTGCCTTAATAAATTGGGCTTAAAATCAGCTTCTTAAAAGTAGAGCTTAAGTCGCATCAATCCTTAACTTTGCGCTTTAATGAGCTTTTTATCTCCGCAATTCTTTTGGGCACTTTTTGCCTTAAGCCTTCCGCTGCTAATTCACTTCTTTAATTTCAGGCGGCACAAAAGTGTTTTTTTCAGCAACACTCGTTTTTTACAGCAGTTAGAGCGCAATACACGCTCTATAAATAAACTAAAACACTACCTTATTCTAGCCAGCCGAATGGCCGCAATGGCTGCTTTAATTTTGGCCTTTACCCAACCCGTGCTAGGTCCAGATCAAAGCGCTAAAAAACTGCCTGATTACTACACTTTTTACCTGGATAATTCTTTAAGCATGGGCCTTGACGGTACCAAAGGTCCCCTACTCAATGAGGCCCGGCAGCAGGCGGCTGATCTTATGGCTAAATTGCCGGCCCAGGCTCAGGTGCAAATCTTAACCAATGAGCTGGGTAGTGGAGGTAATCGTTTTTTTGCAAAAAATGAAGCCTTGCGTCTTATTGACCAAATCACCCTCAGTCCGCATTTTCGCAATTTTTCGGAAATAGAGAAACGTGTGCAAGAGGCTTGGCAGTCAGTAAATACTCAAGACTCTGGCCAATTGGCCCTTTTCCTTTTCAGCGATTTCCAGAAAAGTTTTTTTAATGGCTGGGATTCTAAAAAATTGAATAGTCAATGGCAGGTGCAATGGGTTCCTCTGCAACCGGCCAACCTCCCTGAAAATTTGGCCATAGATAGTGTTTGGTTTACCAAGCCCGTCTTTAAGGCTGGCTTTGAACAAGAGCTTAAAGTGGCGGTGCGCAATTACACGGAGCAGGAGCAAAAAGAAATAGGCTTACAATTGAGCTTAAATGGCCAAAATGCTGCTTTGGCCCAAGTAGATGTGCCAGCTTTAAGTACAGCTACAGTAAGTCTATTTATCACCCCGCAGCAAAACGGACTGTATACCGGAGCGCTAACTTTAAACGAAAACGGCCCAGACTTTGACAACGACTTCTACTTCAGTTTTAGCACCAGAGCACAACCCAAGGTTTTAATGGTGGGTGAAAGCCTGGCAAGGGCTGGCCTTATGCGGCTTTTCCCAGATTCTCTTTTTGAAGTGCAGCAACAAAGCTTAAGCAACGTGGCCTACAGTGAAATTGAAAGTGCCCAGTTAACATTGGTACACACCCAAAAACCTCCTAGCAGCGGTTTGCTGTCGGCCTTGCAAAAAAGCCTGGCTAATGGCAATAACGTAATGCTCTTTCCGGGTGAAAAACGTGCAGATTTTCAGCAGTTTATCACAGCTTTTAATCCCAACATTGCTGTTGAGTCCAATCCTGATAGTCTGAGCGGAGGTTCCATCAACTATCGTGACAACTATTTCTATCAGGTTTTTACCAGTGAAACCAATCAACCAAATTTACCTAGAGCCTACAATTCCTTCGCCTTAAGCGGCCCCAATTTACAAACCTTAGTAAGCTTAGAAAATGACCGCCCGCTATTGGGCTACTTTACTGCTGGCCTGGGTGATGTTTTTTTTAGCGCCACATCTTTAAATTCACGAAAAAGCACCCTGGCTCAACACCCCATTTTAGCCCCGGTAGTGCTCAATGCTGCCTTGTTTCAAGGACGCCCTACCGTACCGTACGTCAGGAGCACCTCGGCACAAGCCCACCAGTTTTACCCCTTGCAATTACCAGGCGATGCCATTGTAAGCCTTCCTTGGCAAGAAACCCGTCTGATACCACCCCAGCGCAGCAGTACACGCGGCCTGCAGGTTTTTATTCCTCCCACCCTGCCAGCCCCCGGTAATTATCCCTTACTGCTTGGCGATTCTACCCTGGCCCATTTTTCCATAAACTTAAACCCCAAAGAGAGTGAGCTGGAATATTTTGAATCTGAAGACTTAAAAACCAAGACGTATCAAACAGACGCCCAGGTGCTGAAGGCAGAATTAGATTTGGGAACCAGCTTTGAAAAACTGTACCAAGGCAGGGCCCTGTGGCCATACTGCCTGGCATTGGCCGTTTTCTTTTTAATTGTAGAGGTTATTCTTCTTAAAATTTGGCGCAAATGACTGAAGCTCAAACTATTTTAATCAAACAGGCCAAGGTGATTGACCCCCAGTCAACGCATCACCTTAATGTATGTGATATTTTTATTGAGAATGACCAAATAAAAGCTATTGGTGATTCATTAAACATTCAGGCTGAGCTGGTTATTGAGCAAACGGGCCTGCACATTAGCCCCGGCTGGTTTGATTTACGTGCCAACTTTCGAGATCCGGGCACCGGAGATGCAGAAGATTTTAATTCAGGCGCCAGCGCAGCCATTGCAGGAGGCTTTACGGGTGTAGGGCTTTCGCCCGAAACCGACCCGGTGATAGACCGGAAAAGTGACGTGGAGTATCTCTACAAATGTGCTGAGGAATTGCCTTTGCATGTGTACCCCCTAGCCGCTTTTAGCCAAAAGTTAGCAGGCCAAGAACTAAGCGAAATGTGGGATCTACATGAGGCCGGTGCGGCAAGCTTTAGCCATGGTCAACGTAATTTAAAAAACACCGCCCTGCTTAAATTGGCTTTACTGTACGGACGTGAGTTTGCGCCTCACCTTCATTTACAGGCCTTTGATGCCAACATAAGAGGCAACGGAGTTATGCATGAAGGTGCCCAAAGTACTTGGTTGGGCCTTAAAGGCATTCCGGCCTTAGCCGAAGAATTAGGGGTTCTACAAGCCTTACACATTGCCGATTATGCTGAAACAGGCATTCATTTTCAAGGTATTAGTGCGGCCAGCACCGTGGCCATACTTAAAGAGGCGCGCGCACTTAAAGATCGTTTTTCAGCCGATGTTAATTTGGCCAATCTGGTTTTCACCGATGAGGACCTCCAGGAATACAACACCAATTTAAAGGTATACCCACCCTTACGAAGTAAAGGCGATCAAGAAGCTCTAATTAGAGGTCTGGCAGAAGGTACTTTGGAGGTGATTACCAGCAATCATGAGCCCCACGAGTTGGAGGCTAAGCGCTGTGAATTTGAGCAAGCTGCCTTTGGCGCGGCAGGATTAGAGACTTTCTTTGGTGCGCTGTGGAAACGTTTGGAGTCAGAAATGGAGCTGAGCCGGGTTATTGAGTGCATTGCTCATAACCCCCGCAAGGTTTTAGCGCTAGACATACCGCATATTGAAGAAGGTACCTACGCAGAGTTTACCCTTTTTAATCCCCATAAAGAATACAGCCTAAGCCAGCAAGATCTTGAGAGCAAAGCGGCCAATAACCCCTACCTGAATCTACCGCTAAAGGGTAAAGCGGTAGCTACTTTGGTAAAAGGCACCGTTGTCTTGCTGTAATCTTTTTGAACTTTGGTATTTAGGTGCTGCTTGTCACAAAGGCAATGCTTTGCTTTACCTAATTTTAGATTTTTAAGCACTTACAAAAATCAACCAGCATGAAGATCAATATGGGAAAAGCCGATAGAGCCATTAGAATACTGGTAGCAGCCGTAATTGCGGTTTTATATTTCACCCAAACTATTAGCGGCACCTTAGGCTTAGTGCTACTTGTATTAGGAGGCGTTTTTTTGCTCACCAGTGTAATGGGCTTCTGTCCGCTGTATGCACCTTTTGGAATAAGGACCTGCCCGGCAAAAAATAACTAAACAAGACTAAAATCTTTTTCACTTCAGCTAAGCAAGTATCTTTGTGCCATTACTAATACGGCCAGTGTTTTTTTGTTTTACTGGTCTTAAGTACTGTCATGAAAATAGGCTATGAAGCTAAGAGAATTTACCACAACGCCAGTGGTTTAGGCAATTTTGGCCGAAATCTTATTCGCAGTTTAGCGCAGGAAGCCCCCCAGCACCACTATTACCTTTACAATTACAAACCCGGCCGTATTAACTTTGAGGCTGGGGCCAGCGTGCAAGAAAAACGCCCCAAAAGCGCCAACGGTTTACTGGCCAATATCTGGAGGCAACGCCTGGTAAGTGGCAGAGCTCAAAAAGACGGAGTTGAAATTTTTCATGGTCTGGCTCAGGAACTGCCCTACGGACTAGCCAAAAAGAAAATAAAGGCCATTGTTACCGTGCATGACCTTATATTTTTGCGCTACCCCAACCTTTATAAAAAAATTGACCGCAATATTTACCTTAAAAAGTTAAAGCACGCTTGTAAAGTAGCTGACTTAGTGGTAGCGGTTAGCCGGCAAACCCGTCAAGACCTCATAGACTACCTGCAAGTTCCTGCTGAAAAAATTGTGGTGATTTACCAGGGCTGTGATCCTCTTTACTGGGAGCAGCATCAGAATAACATTGTACCACTTTTGGAAAAATACCAACTGCCTGAGCGCTTTGCCCTTTTTGTTGGCACCTTGGAGCCGCGAAAAAACCCAACCCTGGTTGCTGAAGCCTGCGCTGAACTTGAAATTCCACTGGTTTTAGTGGGTAAACCTACCGCCTACTGGCAAAAGTTCACCAAAGCCAGTACCACGCACCAGCAAAGTTTTTGGCAGCACTTAAGGGTAGAAAGCACGCGTGACTTAGCCACCCTGTACACCATGGCCGATCTCTTTGTTTATCCCTCTATTTTTGAAGGTTTTGGTATTCCTGTTTTAGAAGCCCTGGCCACTGAAACACCTGTAATAACCAGCCATACCAGTGCCTTGCCAGAGGTGGCCGGCCCCGGTGCTCAGCTAATTGACGTAAACTCCAAATCAGAATTAAAAAAAGCGCTGGCGTTCTTTTGGCAGGATGAACAAGCCCGAGAGAGCGCCATTAATCAAGGCAACAGTTTTGTGAAGCAATTCCAAGACACCGTAATAGCAAAGCAGTGGCTGGATACCTATGAAAAAGTACTGGCCAAATGACTCCACTTTCTGTAGTTGTGATCACCTTTAATGAGGCTAGAAACATTGTACGTTGCCTTAACAGCGTAATGGCTGTGGCCGATGATGTGGTGGTGGTAGACTCCTTTAGTACCGATGGCACGCAAAGTTTGGCTCAAAAGCTTGGAGCCCGGGTAATTGAGCACAAATTTGAAGGGCACATACAACAAAAGAATTACGCCATTTCCCAGGCAAAGTACCCGCATGTGTTATCGCTAGATGCCGATGAAGCTCTGGATAAAACCCTTGAAGAAGCTATTCTCCAAGTAAAGGAAAACTGGCAGGCCGATGGTTACATTTTACAGCGCCTAACTAATTATTGTGGCACCTGGATTAAACATGGCAATTGGTACCCCGATTTAAAACTGAGACTTTGGGATAGCCGAAAAGGTGCCTGGGGAGGGCAAAATCCCCATGACGAATACAAAATGAACAAAGGCAGCCGTATTGACCAACTACCCGGGCACTTATTGCATTACAGTTTTTACACTTTTCAAGAGCACTTGGCCCAAATAAAACGCTTCACTGATATCTCCAGCCAGGCGGCCTTTGAATCGGGTAAACGCTCTAGTTATCTGAAAATAGTATTGAGCCCAGCGCTTAAGTTTTTCAAAGGCTACGTGTTAAAACTAGGCTTTTTAGATGGGAAGGCCGGTTGGATGATTGCCCGCTGGAGTGCATATGCCACCTATTTAAAATACAGCAAACTCTTCCGCTTACAAGCAAATCATAAAACCAAAGTATAGCAATGACTCTAAAGTATATAATCAGCCTAGTTATTCTGCTGCCGGCCTTGAGCCATGGACAGCAACCCCTTAATTTAGAAGCTGAAAAAGAAGCCGTTACAAAATGCTTTAATGATTATAAAGAAGCAGTAATTGAAGGCCAATACCAAAAGGCGATTGAATTGGTAGATAGCCACAGCCTCGCTTACTACCAAAAACTGCATCAGTGGGTTTTGCAAGGATCAAAAACCAGAATTGACTCCCTCAACATTTTTGACAAGCTCACTGTGCTGCTTATCCGGCAAACGGTAGCGCCTGAAGAACTTAAAAACCACGACCCGCAGAAGCTTCTCATTCACAGTTTTGAAAGCGGTATGCTGGGCGCTGAAACCCTCAAAGAAAACAGCCTAGGCGAAATTCTAATTGATGGAAATAATGCCCAGGCCCGGCTTTTAGTAAATGAACTTAAAACACCTGCTTATTATCAGTTTTATAAAACCAATGAAGGCTGGCATTTAGACATTACCTCTATCTTTCCGCAATCTGCGCAAGCTTTTAAGCAAATGGCTAAACGCAATAAAATGGATGAAAATTCCTATGTGCTGGCACTGGTAGAAGCCATTTCAGGTGAGAAGCCAAAAGCCAATCTGTGGGAGCCAATCATAAGATAGGTTTTTAGTTGCGTTACAGATT
>PR_CR_10_Liq_1_inCRDRAFT_1001544_pt1 | contig 12750 bp, 10 predicted proteins | sample PRCRCaboRojoPR_3_FD_10241 | JGI IMG/M metagenome (IMG submission 10241) | reverse complement strand
ATGCGTTTTCTTCGTTATTGACTGTTGCCAGTCGTTTTGCTGGTTACGCAGCATGCAGTGGCAGTGGCAGTGGCAGTGGCAGTGGCAGTGGAAGTCATTGTGTAGGTCTTCCTTGATCAGGCACCAATGACAAATGTCGAGGTGAGCGTTGATGGATCTCGTTTAGGCGTTACCGACGGATCTGGCATTGCTCACGGGCAGGTAGATGCGGGCGATCATGATGCGCAATTGAGTGATAGAGAGTTCGCATTTCCGTTCGAGTTTGGCTCTGCGGATAATGACGACTCTGTCGAGGTTATTGTCACGTTTACGTCTACAACGGGCGACACGCCAACTATCACCTCTCGTTCCTTCGGGCCTGATGACTCTGGCACTGGTGTGTTGACAGGGAAGGTCACTTCTCTAGACGGAGCAGGTCTAGCGGATTTCACCACAAGCGCTGGCGGCGTCAGTACTTCTTCGAATGCAGTTGGAGCGTTTTGGCGACAGTGATGTGGCCGCAGCTTTGACACGCGTGGTTGGTGTTGCTGTTCAAGACGACAAATATGCAAACGTCCGCGGTTTTGATGGCCGTTATATCTCGAGCACTCTAAACGGTATGTTGATGCCTTCTACCGATCCGATGCGCCGCTTTTTTTTGCTCTAAAAAAATCTTTCGGGGTGATCCAGCCTACTACCAAAGTCGTAATCTCCACATGTTCAACGATACGTGGCTCTCCATGCCGTTACCTATGGTTGTTCTTCTGAGCGGTTCCAAACCATCTTCCCCCAGATGGTTTTTTTGTCCCGGCCCTGTGGGCCGGGTTTTTTTCGCCTCCTTCTTATTGCCTCTGCTGCTCTTAATAAGCGGCTGCGGATCGGTGTCGGTTACCGATTACCGTGAACGCCAGCCGGCCTTTGAACCTAGTGAGTTTTTTGTGGGCGCCCTCAGTGCCCACGGTGTCGTTAAAAATTTCAAGGGCGAAGCCACCCGATCATTCAACGCTGACATTATCGGGTGTTGGAATAACGGTATTGGCACCCTCGATGAACAGTTCCTGTTCGATGATGGCGAGCAGCAAAGTCGATTTTGGACCCTAGAACCTAGCGGTGCGCCTTACCGCTACAGGGCTAGCGCGGGCGATGTTGTAGGTGTCGGCGATGCTCAGTGGTCGGGCAATGCGCTATTCCTTGATTACGTACTTCGCATTGCCCTGGAAGATGGTTCCATCGATGTGGCCATTGACGATCGTATGTACCGAGTCAGCGACAATGTGGTGATAAACGAGTCGGTCATGCGCAAGTTTGGGGTTAAGGTGGGTACCATCTTGCTCACCATTATCAGGCATCCAGACCAACCCTATAGCTGTCCAAGCTAGATCGTTTACAGGGACAACCGCTTCGACCATGCAAGCTCAGCGTACGGCTCAGACCCTCGGATTTGCGGGACTTATACCCTTCTACGGCGCGCTACTGGCCTTTGCGGTGTTCGAGGATTACCCCCGCTCCTTGGCGATTCAAGGCTTTTTGGTGTATTCGCTGGCCATTCTGTGTTTCCTGGCCGGCGCCCTCTGGGGATACGCTCGCTGCCGGCCAGCGCGGGAGCAAAGTCAGCGTCTGTTGGTCAGTAACGGTATTGTATTGTTCGCTGTGGCGAGCATGTTGACGGCCCAGTTTGCCCTAGCAGCACTCCTGCTCATGCTTGGGTACTTGGCCCTGCTGTGGTTCGAGCGCAATGTCGATGGCAGCCACACCTGGTATGCGCGTATGCGCTGGCAGCTGACATTGGGTGTGGTGGTGGCTCATGGACTGTATATTGCGCTGCACAGCGCCGGCGCCTAGCGTCAATAACAATCAAAACAAAACAAAGGGAGCATCCCTGTGGATCACCAGCGCCTCATCTTGCACCATTACACCTATTCCCCTTACGCCGAGAAGATTCGTCTGTTGCTGGGGGCTGGTGCGGTGCCCTGGTATTCGGCTATATCACCCGAGATGCCCCCGCGGCCAAATGTGGACCCGCTCACCGGCGGCTATAGGCGCATTCCCGTGGCGCAAATAGGTGCCGATATCTTTTGTGATACGGCGCTCATTGCCCAGGAAATTGCCTGCATGGCCGATAACCCCAGTTTGGGTGCGCTACCCGATGATCCGTCTGTAGAGCAATTAGTCGGGCGAGCCGAGGGCGATGTCTTTTTCTCTGCCATAACCGGCGCTTCCCAGCTGCGGGTGCTGGCGTGGCTCCTAATGGGCTTCGGTCTTAAAGGTACCCGTGCGTTCATGAAAGACCGGCAGGGCATGATGGCCTCGGGAACGGTGCGGCCCCCCAGGGGTGCCGCTGCAAGGCGGTTATTCGATGGCTTTCTCGCCGATTTAGAAGCCCAGTTACAGCACCGAGAGTGGCTCTCTGGGGATAACATGGGCTGTGCCGATGCCGCCGTATATCACCCCATTTGGTTTAAGACCAATATCTACAAGCGCTCGGTAACCCAGTCTTACCCCAATGTGACTCGCTGGTATCAGGCGGTATCGGCGGTGGGCCATGGCGACTGCGCAGAACTATCGGGCGCCGATGCCCTAGCCGCTGCCAAGGCCTCCCAACCCCGGGCACTGCTCGAAACCTCGGTGCCTGATGCACCAGTCGGTCAGCAGGTGTCCATCACACCCAATGACTATGCGCGTATTCCCGTACGGGGCACGTTGGTGGCAATGACGAGCAGCAGTCTCATTGTCGCGCGAGACACCGCAGACCTTGGCTTATTACACGTCCACTTTCCCCGTGACGGGTACGAGGTGAGCACACTATGAGCGCGCCAAATGATGCGTCTAGCCAGCAGGTCGAAGCTGCGGAAACCCCATCGGCGTCAGTAACCGATAAAGCAGCAGAGACCACAAGCCCATCCCAGCCCATTCCCGTTGCACTGATAACCGGCGCCTCGGCGGGTCTTGGCGCTGAATTCGCCCGGCAATTGGCGGCCCACGGCCTAAATTTGGTACTGGTGGCCCGCCGGCTCGATAAGTTGGAGGCCTTAGCCAGCGATTTGCGGGCGCGTTACAAAATAGACGTTTTCACCCTTGCGGCCGATCTCGCTGACCCGGCTAGTCCCGCTCACATAGAGGCAAGCTGCCAGGCGCATCATTGGCAGGTGGATTGGCTCATTAACAATGCGGGTAGTGCAGGGCCCGATTTGCTAGTGGATCGTGACTGGCCTGAGCATCAGGGGTTTTATCAACTCATGATGGTGTCCGTCGCCGAGCTTTGTCATCGGTTTATCCCGCCCATGGTCGAAAGGCGTTTTGGCCGGGTGGTCAACGTGGCATCGGTGGCGGGGCGCATCGCTAGGTCAGGTGGCTGCAATTATGGGCCTAGCAAGACCTACGTGATTGCCTTATCCGAGGAGCTGAACCTATCGGTTGCCGCCAAAGGAGTTAATGTGACTGCCCTGTGCCCAGGTTTCACCCATACGGATTTCCATGAAACCGCGGGCTTGGGCGATATGAAGCGCGCCATGCCAAAGTGGCTATGGTACGACGCCAACGTGGTGGTGGCCGATGGCTTGAAAGGGGTGGAAAAGGGGAAGTCGATAGTGATTTCCGGGCGGCTATACCGGTGGCTCGATCCGTTCTTACAGTCGGTTTGGACCCGCCGGTTTTTTCGGTTGCGTGCGCGACCCGAGTAGGGTGTTGGCTCAGCTCGCAATGAGTGGCCAGTGGTCGGCTGCCCGGTGTGGACTGTGGCGGGTGACCGCTCACACATCGATTGCGGCGGTATCATCCATATGCCCGTCGCCGAAGTACAAAACGCAACAAAACAGTAACCACCAGTCACACCAGCAAACACGGAGAGAGGTACCCATGCCGGTCATTACGTTTATAGAGTTCGATGGCACCGAGCACCAAGTTGATGGCGAGCAAGGATTGTCGCTCATGGAAACCGCTATGAAACACGATATTCCAGGTATCGACGCCGACTGCGGTGGCTCGGCGGTCTGTGGCACCTGTCATTGCTTCATTGAAGCCGCAGGCGAGTTGCCCGAGATCGAGCCCCAGGAAGAGGCCATGCTGGGTTTGCGCCCCGATCGAGCGGACAATTCTCGCTTAAGCTGCCAATTGCGCATTAGTGATGACATGGCCGATATGACGGTGCGGCTACCGGAATTCCAAATGTAAACCTTCATCAACACACGCGCCCTCTTAAAACAATAACACCGAGGACCTCAGCATGAACCAAGCGCTCCAGTTACCGGACGGCCTGCCGGACCCCATCACCACGCCCCTCGAGCAGCTAGATGTGTCTAACCCCAGTCGGTTTGAGCACGACACCTGGCCTACCTTGTTCGCCCGGCTGCGCAATGAAGCGCCGGTGCATTATCAGAGCTGGGGCCCGGGNGGAGAGGGNGCCGAGGGGGACTTTTGGTCGATTACCCGGTTCGAAGATATTGTCGAGATTGAAAAAGACTGGCAGACCTTTTCATCGAATCCGTCCATTGCCATTCTCGATCCTGAGCCGGACATGATCGTACAGATGTTCATTGCGTCGGACCCGCCGCTCCATGACGAGCAGCGCCGAGCAGTGCAGCCAGCGGTGGCGCCCCGGAATCTGGCAGAATTCGAAGCGCTTATTCGAAGCCGAACCGCCGAGACCTTCGATGCACTNCCNGTTTGTGANACCTTCAACTGGGTCGAGAAAGTATCGATTGATCTCACCACCAAAATGCTGGCTACCCTGTTCGACTTTCCCTACGAGCGCCGTCATAAGCTCACCGAGTGGTCGGACGCCATTACCTCGGATACACGCATAACCAACGGNGAGGGTCTCACCACTGAAGAGCGCCGGGTTTTCGTACTCGAGATGCTGCAAGAATTCAGTGAGCTTTGGCACCACCACAAAGACGATGGCGCCGAGTCTTTCGACCTGATTCGGCTGCTGCAAAAAGACCCGAAAACAGCCAATTTGGTGGACGACCCCTTAGCGTTCATGGGCAACCTGATGCTGTTGATCGTGGGCGGCAATGACACCACCCGCAACTCCATGACCGGCGGTGTCTATTTCTTGAATCAGAACCCCGCCGAGTACGACAAGCTGAAAGCTAACCATCAGCTCATTCCATCGATGGTGTCCGAGATTATTCGCTACCAGACGCCACTACCCCATATGCGCCGTACCACGACCCGGGACGTTGAGTTTCGGGGGCATCACATTCCCAAAGACAGCCGTATTGTGCTGTGGTACATCTCGGCCAACCGCGACGAGCGGGTCATTGAACGACCCGATGAGTTCATTATCGATCGCGCTAACCCCCGCAATCATCTGTCCTTCGGTTGTGGCATCCATCGCTGTATGGGCAATCGACTGGCTGAGATGCAGCTGCGCATTATGTGGGAAGAGGCGCTAAAGCGGTTTAGCCACATAGAGGTCATGGGCGAACCCAAGCGCACCTGTAATAGTTTTGTGCGGGGTTACCTTGATCTGCCGGTTCGGGTGCATCGACATTAATTTGTATCGCCAGTGCGCCCGTATAGGAGTCAATGCGTCTGCGTACAAGTGTAAATAGACGATCGCGTGGTCATTTCCCTCGGCTTTTGGTGAATTGAGTCTCTGTGGAAAGTGAGTTGAAAAACAAACAGCGTGCTGCCCGGCGCATAGAGGTAGTTGCAGAACCATCCAATCTTTTTTGGGTTTTGCACTTGGCAGGTTGGCTGGGTATCTCGCTGCTCACCTACTTGAGCCTCAGCTTACCCTATGATCAGTTCGAGCCCAGCTATTTAGCCCACAACATTGCGCAGTCTGTGGCGGGTATGCTGGTTTCATTGCCCCTACGCTATTTGTTTCGTTGGATCTGGCAGTGGCCACTATGGGCTCGGGCGTTTGTGGTGGTGTTGGTAACCTTGCTGCTTTCCGCCTTATGGGCTGTGTTACGTCTCGAGATGTTCATACTTATGACCCAAGAGCGAGCTGATTTGTGGGCCGATTTTGGGGGCTGGTTATTTCCCTCTATTTTTGTTTTTGCGACCTGGTCCGCTCTATACCATGTGATTAAATACTACCAATTACTCCAGAGCGAGCAGCGGAACCTGATTCGTCTCGAATCAGAGCGTCGACGTGAGGCATTGAAGTTGGCGCAGGCGGAATCGGCTGCCAGAGACGCGCAGTTACAGCTGTTGCGCTACCAGTTAAACCCACATTTTTTGTTCAACACGCTCAATAGCGTTGCAGCGCTGATTAACAGTGAACGCGCCGCAGATGCTGGTGCCATGGTGAGCCGTTTAGGTGGATTCCTGAGATATTCACTCGATGGTCAGGAGCGGTCGATGGTTACCGTGGCTCACGAACTTGACGCTTTGTCTCAATACTTGGCTATTGAGCAAGTGCGCTTTAGTGATCGATTGAGCGTGTCTATTAACGCCAGCGATGAAGCTCGCCGCTGTTGGGTGCCCAGTCTTATTGTTCAGCCCTTGGTGGAAAACTCGGTTAAACACGCGCTGGGTAATGCAGAGCGTGCTGGAGAGATCCGAATTGACGTACAGCGAGTAAATGAATTCATAACGATATGCGTTGAGGATTCAGGACCTGCTGACAGGCGGGTAGAGGAAATCGAACGTATTGCAGGCTCCATGTTAGAGCAACCAGGCGTCGGTGTTGCCAACACTCAAGCGCGGCTCAAGAACCTATACGGCAGTGCGGCTAGCGTCTTTGCTGGCGTCTCAAAGCTAGGTGGTATTTGCGTGACATTGAATTTGCCCGCCAGTGAAGAGGACCCTCGGTCATGACTGACCCCTTGCGAGCGCTAGTGGTAGATGACGAGCCCTTAGCCTTAGATTTTTTGTGTTCCCTGTTGCGAAAGTCGCCTGGTATCAACGTAGTAGGTGGTTGTCGGAATGGGCGGGAAGCGCTTGTCGAATTGGCTTCACAGCCCGTAGACGTGGTGTTTCTGGATATACAGATGCCGGGTCTTAGCGGTCTGGATGTCGTCAAGCGTGTGCAATCTGATGTCATGCCGCTGATAATTTTTGCGACCGCCCACGACGAATTTGCTCTCCAAGCCTTCGATATCAATGCGGTCGATTATTTGTTGAAGCCTATCGATGCCGTGGGCGTAGAGCGAGCCCTTACCCGAGCCCGCGAGCGCATACTGACCCGAAGTGCAAGTGTTGATGCCAAAGGACCCGTCATGTCGGCACTGATGGCTATAGGGCCTGAAAGTGGGAGCGGTGAAGGTGGATTGGTCGATATCGGTGACAACGATCAGGTGTCGGCTAAATTGGCCATTAAAGACGGCGCAGAAACTCTTTTAGTACCTTTTGCCGACATCGACTGGGTTGATGCGGCCGGTGATTACATGTGCGTACACAGCCGCGGTGAGACCCATATTATGCGCAGCACGATGGCACAGTTACTGCAGCGGTTACCCGGAAATTTTGTTCGCATTCATCGCTCGACCATCGTCAATGTAGACCGAGTTACCGGCTATGAAACTCTTCCGAAAGGGGATCTCAAGGTGACCTTGGCAGGCGAAGTTCAACTCAAAGTCAGTCGCAATTACCGAGGACAGCTAGAGACCTTGGTGACGGTCGCTTAAGGCCATTCATCGTAAATTACACCCCATTCATCGCATTGGTCGTCCCATTGACCGCTGCTTTGTTCATGATTGCATCAACAAAAATTCTAATGGCATGAGGTTATCCCATGGTGACGCCCGAGTCTCTGCGCCACGCTGTACGCTCCGTATTGTTTGTTCCTGTGTTCGCGCTACTGTCCGCCTGTGGTGGCGGTAACGATGACCCCGCCCAGGGTGGTGAGCTAGACCCGCCACCGCCGGTCACGTCCGGTACGTGGCAATTAGTGTGGGAAGATGAGTTCGAGGGTGACAGCCTCGATGCTGCCAGTTGGGATGTGCAGTTAGGAAATGGCGAATCAGAGGGTATACCCGGCTGGGGCAATAACGAACTCCAATATTATCGCGCCGAAAACCTAGCGGTTGCTGATGGCGTTCTCACCATCGAAGCCCGCAACGAGACCGTGGTCGACGGCTTTGGCTACACCTCGGGCCGCATTCGCACCCAGGGCAAGGTCGATTTCACGTACGGTCGTGTGGAGGGGCGCATCAAGGTGCCCTCGGGGCAGGGCTTGTGGTCGGCGTTCTGGCTTTTGGGCACCGATCCATCACCCTATGGCCAGTGGCCTGCCAAGGGTGAAATAGACATCATGGAGAAGTATCTTCCTAACTTTTATAGCAGTGCGGTGCATTTCGGTTCGTATGGATCTCAGCATCGCTTTGTTACGGGCACCTATGAAGACGTCGATGTTGCCGACGAGTTCCACGTTTATGCAGTAGAGTGGGATTCTGAGTTCATCCGTTTCTTTATTGATGGTGAAAATTTTTACACCATCAATAAACAGACCTATTACAACTATTATTACGGTGGTCGCGATATCGGCTTCGTTGAGGGTGGCGACAATGCACCTTTCGACGAAGATCAGCACATCATCCTAAACCTGGCCGTGGGCGGTAATTTACCCGGCCCACCCAGCGATCCGTCGATATTCCCGGCGCGCATGGAAGTCGACTACGTTCGACTGTACGAATGTCCGGTGAATCCAGAAACCGGGCTGGGTTGTGAAGGCAGCATTGATCCGGTGAACCCCTACATCAATTTTGATGTGCCCGCAGAAGCACCTGTAATCAGTCAGTACAGCCTATTCCAAGACGGTGTTTCTACATTGTTTGAAGGGACTGATCTTGAGCGACAACTCGCCTTGGCTGTCTTTGACAATGAAGGTGCATTCTCAGCGACCGAGGTAAGCACCGAGCAGGGCACTGCCATTGAGCTGCGTACATCCGGTGGCGGTAATGTGTCAATCAGCGACCCCAATGGCGCCACCTTCTCGCTAGTGAATATGGGCAGCGTTGCTGCGCCCGCCAGCACTGCAGATTTCAAATTCATGGCCAAAGTCATCACCGCCGACACCGACATGGATGGTGTCTTGCAGGTGAAATTTGATAGTGGCTTCCCCGATGTGGCGATGGCACAAATTCGCCTAAGTGAACTGCCTCAAGACGAATGGGGCATGGTTTCGGTGCCTGTCGAGGAGATACTACTCGGGGGCCAGGGTTTCTACGGTGGTGGGCCCGCCAATGTTGGTGAGTTGGTTAATCTGGTGACCTTTGAGCTTCCCTCAGCGGGTGTTATGCAGATCGCCGATTTGCGACTCGACTGCGGTGGTGCCAATTTCTGTGGTATCGAAGCGGTGGCTACTGGCCCGCTCACTGTATTCGACGAAGAAGTGGCGGCCCAGTGGGATCGCGGCATTGTTGGCTTCGATACGGCTGTGGGTAGCGACTACAGCACCGCACAGGGCAATCACGTCAGCTGGGAAGTTGTCGAGTCTGGCGATGCCGAGCGTGGTACGGTTATTGAGACCGCAATCAGTGACAGCGGTGCTAGCGGTTTGACGTTTATTGCCAGCACCGCAGGTGTCGACATTACGCCTTGGTCCGACGGTGAACTCGCCTTCGATGTGAAGGTGATCTCTAATCCCAATAATTTCCCCATGGTGTACAAAGTAGATGGCACCAACGGTGGTGCCGACAGCGGCACGGGTGATCAGTCATTGGGTGTTTTGCCCGTTGGTGAATGGCAAACCATCACGGTGCCTATTTCCAGTCTAGAGACGAAAGGTCTCGATCTCACGGCTGTGGGTGCCTTTGCGTTGTTCCCGACCTTTGCTGGTCAAGATGTGGTGTACCAATGGGGCAATGTGCGTTTTGAGCCAACATTGTCGGTGGTACCGGAGCCCGTGGTGGTGCCCATCGATTTCGAAGCACCGCTCATTAGCTACAGCTTTGTTAATTTCGAGGGTGGTGCGGGCAGTGTTGTGGCTAACCCGGATGTGAGCGATGGCAACACAAGCGCTCAGGTTGCCCAATTCCAAAAGTTTGCAGGTGCCACGTTTGCTGGCTCCGTCTTGCTGTTAGATGAAGCCGTCGACTTTTCGGCAGGCGAAGTGTTCACCCTGAAGGTGTGGTCCTCGCGCGCAGCCAACCTGACCTTCAAGCTTGAAGGCTTGAATATTGAACGTGTTATACCCTTGGCGGGCACTGGTTGGGAAACCGTTCAAGCTGACTTCACGGATGCTACTGCGGGTGCCCCAGTAGAGGGTCTCACGTTTATTTTCGACAATGGCACGATAGGGGACGCCGCTGGCGATGCGGCGAACTGGACCTTCTATGTCGATGACATTGCCCTGCAAGGTGAGCCTGTCGATCCCAATGTTGTGCTTACCGCGGACTTTGAAGGTACCGATCCTAATGCCCCTACTATTGGCGGCGGTTGGAAGATATTCGCCAACGTATTTCAGCCGAACGGTGACTTTGCTTATAACTACGAAGGTGCGCCTTTCCCCGCTCCGAACAACAGTGGCGGTTTTTCAGGCATTGCTGGCGGTGAGGGTGGTGCCGAGCAGGGCGACCAGTACCTGAATGTCTTCAGTGACTACAACAATCAAGATGCCCACACCAGTGGCCAGATTGTGGAAGCCATTGTGTTTCAGGAATTTACCCTCATGGAACCAACGACCGGCGCCTATGAGTTTACGTTCGACGCCAAGCTACCCACCCAGTTCGCTTTAGATACCGAAGCCGGTGCTACGGCGGTCGCCTTTGTACAACTGCTAGACCCAGCTAACGGTTTTGCAACGGTGGGTCGAGCAGAGCTGGCTCTTGGGCCGCTGCTCACCAGTGATTCGTGGGTGACATTGTCAATTGAATTGGCATTACCTGGTACGGACGCCACAGGTCTTCGGGTGAACAAAGAGGGTCAGGTGGGAGTCGCCAATAATCAGGGGCTCATTGTGCAGTATGGGTTTTCGAACCGTGCTACCAATAATGCGTCGACCGGCGTGCTATTCGATAACATCGCGTTTAGGAAGGCAGATGAAAGCCAAGGCGGCGGGGGATCCGAGCCCGAGCCTGACCCTGTCACAACGTTCTTGTTCAGTGATGATTTTGAGTTAGCTGGGACGGCAGAGGGGACCATTCCTAATGGCTGGCGTGCGTTCATCAATCGATTCACTGCGGAAGCGGTTTACATTAATGGAGAGGCGGTCAATCCTGCACCTAATGGTCCTCAGATCAGTGCTTTAGTTACTGGTGAAGGTGGTGCGGAGCAGGGTACGCAGTACTTGAGTGTGTACAGTAACTATGATGACTCGCACCACAATGTGGGTTTGCTGGAAACCAATGTGTTCCGTGAGTACACCATTGCTGCGACTGATAGCGGTACTTATACCTTTAGCTTCGATGCTAAGCGTCCGCTAGCGAACGCTGTGGCTGATCCATCGAGCGCACTGGGCTTCATCAAGATTTTGAACCCCAATGCTGGTTTTGCCACTGAGGTGTTTGAGACGGTTGATATGACGGCCATCTCGCAGGATGAGTGGACTCGACATAGCGTTACGGTGGTGATTGATGGTAACGCTCGTGCGGGCCACATTATCCAGTTTGGCTTCTCGAACACGGCGACCAACTACAACCCATCAGCGGTGTTCTACGACAATGTAGTTGTGACGTCTGCGGACGATGGTACTGACGGCGGCACCGGTGGTGGTACTGACGGCGGTACTGGTGGTGGTACTGACGGAGGCGCAGATGGCGGTACTGACGGTGGTACGGGTACTGGCGGCAGCACAGCCACTATTGAGGTGCCACTGACCTTTGAATCAGAGGCAACGGACTACACCTTCGGTAATTTTGATGGTGGCGTGGGCAGTGTTGTTGATAACCCTGCCGCGGATGAGGTCAACCCCAGCCTGGCAGTTATGCGCATGGAGAAGTTTGCGGGTGCTTCCTTTGGTGGAACCACGTTGCAACTAGATGCTGCGGTGGACTTTGCGGGTGGTGAAGTATTTGCGATCAAGGCACTGTCTAACCGTGCGGCTAATCTGACCTTTAAGTTAGAGGGGCTCAACATTGAGCGTGTGGTGCCCGTTGCTGCGGGTGGTTGGCAGACGGTTTACGCTGACTTTACGGGTGCTACGGGTGCTACTGAGGTAACCCAACTGACGATTATCTTTGATAACGGTACGGTGGGTGATGCGGCGAATGATGCTGCTAACTGGACGTTCTACCTCGATGATATCGAAATCGTGGCTGAGGCACCTGCTACTGGTGGCGGTGGTGAGACAGCAGCCCCGGCAGCGTTCTTGTTCAGTGATGATTTTGAGTTAGCTGGGACGGCAGAGGGGACCATTCCTAATGGCTGGCGTGCGTTCATCAATCGATTCACTGCGGAAGCGGTTTACATTAATGGAGAGGCGGTCAATCCTGCACCTAATGGTCCTCAGATCAGTGCTTTAGTTACTGGTGAAGGTGGTGCGGAGCAGGGTACGCAGTACTTGAGTGTGTACAGTAACTATGATGACTCGCACCACAATGTGGGTTTGCTGGAAACCAATGTGTTCCGTGAGTACACCATTGCTGCGACTGATAGCGGTACTTATACCTTTAGCTTCGATGCTAAGCGTCCGCTAGCGAACGCTGTGGCTGATCCATCGAGCGCACTGGGCTTCATCAAGATTTTGAACCCCAATGCTGGTTTTGCCACTGAGGTGTTTGAGACGGTTGATATGACGGCCATCTCGCAGGATGAGTGGACTCGACATAGCGTTACGGTGGTGATTGATGGTAACGCTCGTGCGGGCCACATTATCCAGTTTGGCTTCTCGAACACGGCGACCAACTACAACCCATCAGCGGTGTTCTACGACAATGT
>PR_CR_10_Liq_1_inCRDRAFT_1001542_pt1 | contig 12759 bp, 14 predicted proteins | sample PRCRCaboRojoPR_3_FD_10241 | JGI IMG/M metagenome (IMG submission 10241) | reverse complement strand
CTAGCGCCAATTGTCTCCATGTCAAAGATAAAGTCTTTCCTGGTTTTATTCATCATGAAACTCCTGCCATATGCTGGCTATTAAATGCTGGGCTTTCTAAAGCAATGAGACGTGCCTCATAGGAAGCAGCAATCATTTTTTCGTGAGCATCACAGAAAGAAAAATACCACTTATCAATGTTTGGATCTTTTTCTTTCATCCTGCGAGACACTTTACCTATATCATTCTTTTTTACTTCATCACGAAACGCCGAACAGTGAGAAGATTTTCTGGCACCAACTCTACCTTGTCCTATGTAATACACTACATTTTCTGGTTTGTAAAGTATTCTATAAACTCCGTGTACGTTTGTTCCCGTCATAATGCTATCAATAGGAGCATACTCAGTCCACTTTGGATGAAAGTTTCTTTGCTGCCGCAGTCTATCTAATGCGTATTCTGCCTCAGTTAAAAGATCATCGATTACAGTTTCGTAAATCATATCACCCATTAAAGTCACCGTACACAACAACTTTATCTAGCGGATACTTATCTTTGAGGGCTTCAGCTTGAGGAATAGTGCCGTAAGCAAAGACTTTGCCTTCTTCGTAGCTAGCTCCTCCGAAAGAAAAGTTGCCTATTTCAGTGCGATAGTCGTCCCAACGCTTTTTGATTTCAAGATTGCGGTAAGTCCAATCTTCTGAAGGTCTCTTTGCATCAAGAGTACCGCTGTATACTACCATACGAACTTCTTTGCCAGGATGCTTTTTACTAAGGCGAAAAATTCTCTCGTAGAATTTGTAATGATCCGAGGCAACTGGCTCATAGACAACATCGTCACTATCAAAGTAGCCGTGATCATTTAGCCAAGCCTTAGCATAAGCTGGCTTAGGAAAGCTGGTGAATAGTCGCTTGCCAGAAGCAACACCCATGGCATCGTTTACAATCGTATTCAACTGCGTTGGCTTGAGTCGTCGACCCATGACAGACAGCTTAGAGCGAATCTCTGCGTATATCTCTTCAGCCGAAAGAGTAAAGACATCAATCACGCCGCATTTTACCATGTTTTCAATGTAGACTTGAGCGTCCTCGTAAGTAGCAGCACCAGCAGGCTTTTTATTGTTGTTTTGCCCAAAAGAAAATTCAAGGCGACTGCCCTCATCTGCTTCGGCATAGATGTCGACAATGAGATTCTTCACGCCTATGGACACGGCAGTGATATCGTAGCGTGTTCGCCCTTCTAGACCGTAGTATGCTTTGCCGCCTTTGCTGTTCTCCATAACTGCAATGGGCAACTCTGCCAGACTAAAGCCTTTTTTTCTTATGTCTTCAGAAATCTCATCGTATGCAGGATTCTTGCCTGCACGAACAGACTGCACAAAATACTTGTTGTTAATGTCAATATCTTCTACAGAAATGATTTCTGTTCGCAGGTATTTAAGCCCACCAGGAACTTCATCTCCGTATACAGCCGGGTGAGCATCTTTGCAACGAAGACTCTCTAGCGTCTCTAGGTGCTCCTGTTTGAATTCAAAGCCGGGATAAAGCATTACATTAACATCTTTCATCATAAAGTCCCATCAATTAGGTCATCACATTCAATATCGACTATACAAGGAGATAGGGCGTCTGTCAACCCTTAAAATTTGTCTCCAGACGCATATTGTAATTATTTACACCTTTGGGTACCTCGAAGCCTTCAACATACTTCAATTCATTCTTCTTGAAGGGTTCATAGTCTACCCAGTGATGCCAGCGATTGTACCGCCACACCAGACGGGTCACGTCAGGATGCATATCAACCAACATCTGCGACTTGTTTACAGTACCTTCAGCGTTATAGTTCGTCTTTTCGTCGATCTTTTCACTGTTTTCTGCGTGATAGAACTCTGCTGTATTACCGCCTTTGACAGTTTGTGTAGCAGCTTTACCTTGCAAGAATGCATTGAACTGGACAGTACAATCGCCATCTTTAAGCACTCGTAGGCATATATCAGTATCTTCATTGTAACGACCACGCCATCGGTGCTTACAATCATTACGAATAAGCAGTGCTGAGTAGATACGAGTATTTGCTACAAACGCAGGATATCTCTGATCAGGAGCAATAAAGAAGCGATACTGTGGACCAGCAATGTAGACGTTTTCGAATCTGGCGACAAAATCTTCCATAGCTTTGAAACCAGCTCCACTCTCAAAGCGAATGCGCTGATTCTCATGAAGGCGATAAAAGTCAGAGATATTATCATCGAATACCCAATGACTAGTTGCGCCTATGCTGATAGAATGGTCCCAGCACCAGTTTCTAGCTCGACCAGGACCATCTCCATGATTGCTGAACGGAGCAACCAGAAGCGTCACATAATCCCGAATTCCAAAGTTGTCTAGTGCTGCATCATAGTTCTCATAGTCTTGTGGTTCGATTGCGATGTAGTGTGGTATTTGCATACGGGCGAGTGATCGCGAGGTAAACATAGACTCGTGTCTACCCTTCGATATAATATACATCGGATGTTCAGGCAACGTTCTTTCACCGTCTTCTACCCAGCGAAGCAATCGGTTAGCAGTAATCTCTAGCTTAGGATGCCAAATTGCTTTAGACTTCTCAGTCAAATCTTGATCAATAGCTTTCGCAAATTCTTTATAATCTTCTTCGTTGCGAAACTTTACGTGAATAGTCCGAAAAGTCTCTTTTGTTTCTTGAACATATTCCGGCATGCCATGCCAGTATTTTTTCCACTTCAACTCTCCGGGAGTTGGTAACTTTTCGGTTTCTCTTTTTCTAGGAGATAAGAGTGATCTATCGATGAAAATTGGAGTTTCCTCATCGTCGAACAGAGCAGACCGCTTTTCAGTAAGAGGATACCACGTTTCTTTTTTCTTATAATCTAACATCTGATTGATGCGCTTACAAAAATCCTCAAGATCATCTAGATTTCTGAAGTGAACATATACTACTTTCCAAGCATCATTCTTACGCTTAGCCTTTGTCTGGTCAAACAGCGCATCGGGCACATCTTCTTCAAAAAATTTCTCTAAACTGACGCTATATTGATCTTCTACTCTTTTCTGAATATCAAGATAGTTGTCGTATTCACCACTTTCTTCAACAGCAGGTTTAGGTATATCAGTCATCTTATCTCCAACAATAAACTACACAAACCCATGCGCCCTTAGTATCTTCTCTAGCGGAAACATTAGGAAAATGTCCACGCAGTAAGTCAAGAATTTCATTGTATTTTTTGTGCTCAGGAATATCATTAAGGTGCGCATGATGAAATTCAAATATGAGTTGCTGTATATTATCATAGTTTTTGATGGATTTCAATACCTCGTACTCACCGCCTTCAATATCCATTTTTATGATAGTCGGCTGAATCTCTTCAAGTATTTTATTTACGTTGATACATTTGACGGTAGTGCTATCTCGACCTTTCTTTTCGATAAGAGAGTGCGCTCCTTTATTCTTTTTCACGTTGATGGAGAAGAATCTCTCCTCATCGTCATTACCGATAACCGCTAAGTTATGTAGGTGCGCTCTATCTGCAACTCCATTTAACTCAACATTCATAGTCGCAAGGTCGAAGTTTTCTTTTTCTGCTTCATACGCATGGACTTCTTTTGCTCCTCGCTTAAGCGCGTATGAAGTAAACATACCTATATTCAAACCAAAGTCAACAATCACGTCTTCTGGAGTAATCACCAACTTTCTATATTCGCCAGAAGCAATTTCTTTCAAGACAAATGGATCAGAAGTCTCTGGTCTTACATAGGCCTTAAGTCCATTCTTCTCTTGAATTTCGAGGTCGATATACTCTTCTTCAATATCGTCATCAAAAAGAGCGAGGGTGTTTTTATAACTGTTTGCTTTGATTCTCATAACTATGCTGCCATTCTACTAAAGTTTTTGTATTTTTCAAACTTGATAGTGTTTTCAAACTTCTCCAACAACTGATCGCCTTTATGACTGATAATAAAGACATTAGAGTCTTCGGTCAGGTCGTTTATGATTCTCAGAAACTCTTCTGTACCAGCATTATCAAGGGACGAGTCCATGATCTCGTCCATAATCAACAGATTAGTCGTCACAGAGTTTCTTAGTTTAGATACTGCGCGCCAAGTAAACATCAAGGCTAAGTCAATACGCAGTTTTTCGCCTTCAGAGAACGAAGCGTAGGAGAACACATCTCGGAATCGGCTCTTAATCGTTTCGTTGAAATTTTCGTCTAGCTCAAACTGAACAAAGAAGTCCATAGCTGCGAGATACTTATTCACTAGCGTATTCATAATAGGAACATACTGCTTAATGATTCGCGTCTTAATACCGCCGTCTTTTAGCATAGTAGCTACGACAGATAGCATCTCCCGCCGTGCGAGGAGCTCCTGATACGTTTCCTTTTCTTCGGCTAGCGTAGCCTGTAGCTGTTCAATGTGCGTTGTGTCGACCGCTTTAGCGACCTTCTCGGCGTCTTCTAGCTCTTTCTTAATTTCCTTCAGCGAACCAACGGTCAGCTTGACGTTTGCGTTATACTCACCTCTAACCAACGTTTTCGCCGCTATATCATCTTCGATATCAGATATCTCGTCTATTCTACCGCTGTACTCCTCTAGCTTTTCGGCTAGCTGAGCTTTTGCGTTGAGTATCTTCGCCTTTCGCTCTTCATAATCAGTTACATGAGAGTGTTTAAAATCTGGGTCAATCTCTTGCTTACATGTAGGGCAGTTATCATTATCGTGATAGAATGCGACTTCCTTTTCGAGAGCCTTGAGCTTATTTTCAAAATCTCGATCAAGCGTTTGTGCATCTGTATGCTTCTTTTTGACGGATGCTTTATCGCTGATCTGATTAATGAGTTCAGTGATTTCAGCATCAACACTTTCCGCCAAAGCCTTTTGTTCTTCAGCATATTGGACTTTAACACGAATCTTCTCCTTTAACTTTGCGACTTCTTCTTCCCGCAACTGTCGAATAGATTCATTGTGTTCTTCGGCGGATTGAATTTGACTTTCGTACAACTCTATCTGGTATTTACTATTTTGAACATTCTCCTTGTTTTCCGATACGTGTTCTTTTAATAGTGAGTTCATGGTCGTGAAGATTTCTATGTCAAGCAGGTCTTCAATCACCTCTCGCCTATCTTTAGCGCTCAACTGCATAAAGGGGACGAAAGTTGAGGAGCCAAGCACCACAACTTGACCGAATGACTTATAACTCAGCTTCAGAATAGAGTCTTCGAGGTATTCTTGATAATCACGAGCAGCAGCGTCTTGATTGAGTAACTCACCATTACAATGAATTTCAAAGATCGCAGGCTTGATGCCTCTGCGAACAAGGTACTCCTTGTTGTTAGACCTAAACTCTATTTCAACTTCTAGCCCTTTCTTATTCAGGCTATTGAGTAGCTGAGGCTTGTTAATCTTTCGGAACGGTTTACCATATAAAGCGAAGCAAATAGCGTCAAGAATGGTTGACTTACCAGCACCATTCTCTCCGACTATAAGAGTAGATTTATGCTCATCTAGCTTGACTTCAGTAAACGCATTTCCAGTCGAAAGAAAATTCTTCCATCGAACTGTTCTAAAGCGGATCATTCTACACTAATTGCCTCATGGTAAAGTTCATTTAAAAATCCTTCGATCTTTTTCTTGTCGCCGTTGAACTCGATGTTATCGATATAGCTCTTCAGTATAGTAAGCGTATCTTGCGCTTCGTCTACCAATTCAGTTTCATCGATGACATCCAAGTTTTGGTGATCTTCAACAACCTTAATTTCAGCGGGAGTTGCACTCTGGACTCTGTCCATATACAAGTCGAAGATATAAGGGTTGCTCTTATTTGTAATGATAATCTTTACGTAGCAATTTGTCAAGTGATTTACATCAAGATTTGCTACATCTTCTATCGTCATATCCGCGTCGTCATAGAACAGCTTATGAAACATCTTCAGCGGATTCTTAACGTAAGTAATGTCTCGCGTTGCTGTATCAAACACGGAGAATCCTCGCGTCTGATCATAGTCAGCCCAAGTCATCTCATACTGAGCGCCGAGATAAGTGATGTTGCCGTAAGTTGACGGATGATGAAAATGCCCAGAGTATACAGCGTCAAACTTCTTAAAAATGTCTTTGTCTAAACCATGATCACATAGTTGACCTAACTGCATTTCGTAACCTTGAATCTCAAAGTGACCCATAACGATTTGTGCAGAGGTTTCTTTGAAGTGCTTCATGGTAGCTTCTTCATTTTCAGCGCAGATCCAAGGAGACAAGACGATTTCACATCCGTCTAAGTTCAGCGTCACTGGTTCGTTCCAGTAAAGATGAACGTTCGGATAAGAAGTATTCTCGTACAGCTGACGTATACTATTCACCTCGTTTGTGTTCTTATAGTAAACGTCATGGTTGCCAGCAATCATATATAGAGTGATGCCGTCATTGACGCAATGCTTCATGAAATTATCTTCGAAGTTTTTCGCGGTAACAAAATTGATATACTTTCTTCTATCAAACACGTCGCCTAGGTGGAAGATAGTCTTGATATCGTTTTCTCTCAGATAAGGAAAGAAAATTTCGTTGTAGAATCTGTGGAAGTAATCGGCAAATATCTTGTTATCCGATCTCGCCCCAAAATGTGTGTCATTAAGTATAGCAATCTTCATTCGGCGTCCTCAAAGAAAGATTCTAGACCTGCTGGCGTTTTACTTTTCGCTTGAGATTTCTTTTTATCGGACATTTTTTGTTCGTAGTTCTTAACAAAAGTGTCCATGTAATCGTTCGAGAACTCTATGTTAGCGCTATCAAACTGGTCATCTTCGCCACGGTCGGTGATCTCATCCGAAACAACAGAGTTTTCTGCGACTTTATGTTTGACATATAACTGCTTCTTCTCTTTGTCGATTCTACGCAGAAAAGCGTACCATATGATTTGAGTGAAGTAAGCAAATGGGTTTGGTGTTTGCGATTTTGTAGGATCAAAGTTATCAAACGCTTTTATAGCATTCTCGATGCCGTCAGCAATCATTTCGTCTTTATATGAGTACCCCGCAAAGTTAGGTTTAGTAGCTAATCGTTGAGATATCTGTAGTAAACACTCTCCAATATAATCGGGCATTCTAGGTCTGGGCAATCCACTTTCTTCAGCTTGCCTACACCTGTCTTTATACTCTATAATAGACTTTAGGAACTCCGCATTATTCACATAATTTTTAGACATAACATACTCCAACTAAATTTTCACCATTATACACCATTTAAATTGTTTTGTAAAGTCTCTTGACAAGAGAGCGTTAAACAGGTATAATCGTTTTAACGCGCTAAAACAACTATTAATGCTTTGTAATATTATAGGAATCAAGGTAAGCAGAGATTAGATCATTAGCTTCTTCTATCTCTTCATCTGTATAATTCAGATAAGAATACGCCTCATCTTCGTCTTTTTCTCTTAATCGCTTTTGGAAATTTGTGTAATACTCTATAGCGTAATCACTTCCTTCATTCAAGAACATAATCTCGGCAGCCGCAATCCAGATTTTATCTGTCTTGGAAAAGTAAAGCCAGTCGCGAGCAAACACGCCATCAGGCGTACTAGAGACTTGTATTGGACCCTCGAATAAGATATACATTCTATCATCTTTTTCAACCTCATCGACAACAGCCGCGATGAGTTCTTCACCAGATCTTAGTTTGACATTGTACACGTTATCCATAGGTTTACTCCTTTATTTCGATATTGTATATCTTAAAAATGAAACCTTCATCATCGTATATTTTTACTCTTTCGCCAAAATGACGCATGGCAAAGTTATAATGATTCTTGTGGCTTAAATCATCAACAATGTCATATAGTACAGCTTTCTCCTTTCCGTTACCTCTTCTCAATACTCGTCCAATAGATTGTAGGTTTCGTATTTTTGATTTGGATGGTGATGCGAAAATAATATTGTCTAGCTTTTTGATATTTATACCCGCTGAAAACGTCCCATACGAAGCAAGAATAATATTGTTATCTGAATTCTCTACACCCTTTCGTATAGCTTCTCGCTCATCGGCGTCAACTCCTCCATGGACAAAGTGGACGTTGTGTTGATCGCTTTCAAGTAAAGGTAGGAGAACCTTACCATGCTTCTCTACATATTGAAATAGTATTAGGGTGTTACCCTTAAGTGAATGGGCAAGGTTCCTAATATACTTATTACGCGCTTCATTAGAGACTATCCAGTCGATTTCCTCTTGGTAACTTCTACCCTTATTGAGTTGTCGAACTTCTTGGGGATACTTTAGTATAAGTGCCGTAATTTTAAAATCTGCTAGCGTCTTATCATCAATCAGCGTTTTTGTCTTGGTGACTTGATATACCTTACCGAATACTCCTTCAAGCACCAGCTTGTGCGTTTGCGTCCCATCAAGCGTGCCAGTAAACCCGTAACGATAACGACATTCCGGCATCTTTTCAAGTATTTTTGTCAAAGACTTTGCCTTAAATAAATGCGCCTCGTCTCCTATGATCATATCGAATCGATCAAACCAGTCTTTCTTTAGCTTGTATACCGATTGCCAAGTTGATATAACAATTTGTGCGTCAACGTTTTTATCAACGCCACCTCGGATCTTGTGCATATCAAGAGGCTTACCGTTATTATAGTCTAGAAAGTCTGACGCCATTTGATCTACCAGAGAAGTTGTTGGTACAATAATCAACGTCTTATGATCATCTAGCATATGGTACCGAGTGAGCAAGTAAATGATGTAAGACTTACCGGAAGCAGTAGGCGATAGTAAAAGCCCTCTATCGTTATTCAACGCGTAGACTACAGCATCGTTTTGGTAATCTCTTGGGCTAAACTTTGCTTTAACGAGCTTTGCTATATTATATCCTTCTTGAGGATCAACGTTGCCTTCAGGTATCAGCGCTTCGTCTATCTCACATTCGTAATCCCTCTCCTTACAAAACTTAGCGATATAAGGAACTAGCCCAGTGTATATAATACCCGTCATCGTATTGAGTAAGCGTATCTTTCCATCCCAGGTACGATTCTTGTACGCAGGCATGAACTTAGCGCCAGGAACGTCAAAGGTGAAGTACTGCGACATCTCCATTTTGATTCCTGGCTCAGCGACGACTCTAACATTCACGTCGTTGATTTTCTCTACGATGACTTTTTCCATTGATTAGGTAACGCCTTGTCTAAACTTTTCGTAATCTACAATGGTTTTCAGCTGATACCCTCGATTGTTAATCATTTTCACGATTGACTCTAGATACTCTAGCTTTTGCTCTTGCGCTCCAATCTTCAAAGAGGCGTCAATAATGTCTTTATCTGAGTCAATATAGGTAGGAATATCTTGACGTAAAATCTTGAGAGGCTGCGGTTTCCAACCGTTCTCTTTGAGTTCTTCGTCGCTTAACTCGCCTTTGTAGTACTCTGTTTTAAGTTTGTGAAGGATTTTATAGTCTGCTCGCATCTTCTTCAGCAGATATCCTTCTCCCATATAGATCTTGTAATACTTGTTGTGAAGAGCGGGGATGTTTGCGCTTTCCCCAGAAATATTTGACATATCAATATCACAATCGCTCTCCCACTCGCGAATAATATCTTCGAGCTTCATTCACTTCTCCATGTAATAAATTAAACTTCAATATCATATGAATCGTATTTGAACGACACATTAAATGTCGGTGCTATAACGTCACTCTCCTTTGTATCTAATTGAATGCTTGAGATGGAAACAGGAAACGCGTTTTTGAATTTAACTCTAACGTTTGCGTTTTTATGGCTATTGAGTATTGTCAGCGTCATGTCGGAATCAATTCCGTACTCAGACTCGTCTAGCGCCCTATATTGATCGTATGATTCTGTGAAATGTAGCTGCGTAATCCAGTCACTTATTTCACGATAGGCTTTTAAGTCTTCGTCTGCTATAAGAGATAGCTCTAGATCTTCGTACTCAATTTTTGTTGCTGCTTTAGGCAGGGTAAGAAAGGGCGTGGGCTGTTGTGCGAATGATGCACTCAGCCCAGGAATATTCGCCTCTTGAACGTAATAAACCGTTTCGGGTAATCTAACAATACTTAACCGAAACTCAATCGGCGAAAGAAAATTCGATGTAGACATAGCTCACTCCAAGTTGGTTACATGATATATTTATAGCGTGTTATTTCTGATTTTTTGCGTTACCGACATTCAAAGCAAAGGCGTTGATAACAGGCAAAACGTATTTAGCCATAAAAGTGTCGTCTCTTTTTGTCGGAGTAATAGCGGCGATTGCACTAGAAATTGCTACAACAGCGGTAACCACATTCATGAATTCATATACGTACATTATATACTCTTGTGCGATTGATAAGTCCATGATAGTTTTCCTCTAGTTAAAAAAAGGGCTCCCAAAGGAGCCCAAAACCTGCATTATTATCTATAATATTATAGCAGGTTGATGATACCAGTGCGACGGTAGTAAACGTTAGCGTTTGCTTCGATAGAACCGTCAGATGCAGTAGCACCTTTCGAGAAGGGGTTCATGACCATGCCATAGCGAGTCTTGAAGCCCAGTTTTGACTGGAAGCTGTTCTCGCCAACAGCACGTACCATTTGCAGCGGTACGTATGGGCAGTAGAACAAGCCAGCATCGAAAGTGCTAGAACCCTTGTAACCAACTACCAAGTAGTTAGCGCCAGCATAGGGATCTACGTATACGCGATAACGACCATTCAGAACACCAGCGAACGTGTTACCAGTGTCGTCGGGGTTCAAGTTGTTAGCGTTAAGAGCAGGAGTGTAGTCCAGAACGCCAGCCATCTGAAGAGCAGAGGCTACGTCAGAAGAACACATGATGATGTTACCCTTACCGCGACGAGTAGCTTTTGCGATTGCGTTAGCTTCTTTCTCGATTTGGAACATCAAGCCCTTGAACTTCTCTACTGACCAACGACCGTTAGCGTCAACGTCAAGGTTGAAAGTACCGGCAGTGGCAGTGTCAGGTGAACCAGCAACAGCAGAAGTGTATACAGTACGTACAACTTCGCGGTTGATTTCAGAGAGCAACTCAGCAGAAAGCATGTTAGCCAGTTCTTGCTCAGCGTCAAGACCATGAATTGCCTTAAGATCTTGCGCCAGCTCAGAAGTGTACTCAGCTTTCAGAGCACGTGACTGAGCAGTTACAGCAACTTTCTCGATTGAGAAAGACATTTCTGCAAAGTCGTTAGTACCTGGAATAGAACCGAGCGCTTCAGCCGTAGCTGTATCCATGCCAGTACCAGTTGTTTCTGCACCATCGCCTAAATTGTTAGCGTGAGTACCAGCACCTGAGAAGTCAGTATCAGCTTCATTGTACATAGCTTCTGTGCCGTCTTGAGCGCCGTAGCGTGAACGCATAGCGAAGATCAGACCAGTAGGACCAGTCATGGGCTGAACACCAGCGATGTCGTATGCTACCAAGTTAGGCATAGCGCGACGAACGAGTGAGATCAGCACAGGATCGTAACCAGCAACAGGACCAGCAGCAGTTGCGCTACCACCAAAACCACCAGTGCCAGCGGCGTTAGTGGGGGTTTCCATCAGTGAAGCAGGCGCATAAGACTCGCCTGAACGGATAGCGGCTTCTGTGTTCTCCAGAAGAGTAGCAGTTACAGCCGCTCTGTGTGAGCTACCAATTGCTGGAAGATCTTCGTGCTCCAGAACTGGTTGCCACTTTTGAAGTAATTCTTCATTTCTCATATTAGTTCTCCTTATTGAGATATTTGTCTATTACTATTTATAAAAATTATTTCTTAGCTGCAAAGCGGCTTAAAGCGTCGACGTAGGCAGCAACACTGGGATCAGTGTACTTTGTGCTTTGCTCTTCGCTTTCTTCTTGCAGAACTTCAGTTTCATCTTCTGAAACAGGAGCCGGAGCAGATTCCGCAAAGTAGCTATCTCGAATAGTTACCAGCTTTTCTGCAAACTCTTCAACAGTCTCATAAGACAATCCTTCTGAAAGAACACGCAGCTTATCAGCCTGTGTATCTGTCAGATCTTCGACCACTTCTTGGAATGCAACTTCTAGCTCAAGCGCATGACGCTCGGCTCGCATTTCAAGTAGTTCTTCGAAAATTTCGTTATATTTCTGGTTAGCTTCTTCTAGTTGAGAGGCTAGCTCTTCATGGATAGAAATCTCTTCTTCGTCAATTTCTAGATTGTGAGAAGAAACGAGCTTGGTTAGGTCTTCCATGATAGATTCTGCAACAGAAACTTTAATGCCGCTTTCAATCGCCAGTTCGTTTTCTTTGACCCACTCTTCAACAACGTAGTCAAGATAAGAGTCTACTTTTTCTACGATGTCTTCAACGGCGAGTTCAACTTGCTCAGCAAGATCTTCTTCGAACTTGGCTTCGAGTTCTTCTTGAATTTGAACTGTCTTTTCGTGTACAGCAGCTTCAAATACAGCAACAGTTCGCTGTTTGAAGTCTTCAGACAGATCTGAACCATCGAATAGCATTTCGATAGATTCTTTCATGTTTTTGTCAGCGTGACGAGCGGGTGCTTTTTTATCAGCAGTGCCTTGAGGAGTCTTTACATCGTCCTCAATTTCATCCGCCTTTGCGTCACCTTGCTTTTTGTCTTGAGGGCGAGAAGTGCCTTCACCGCCAGCAGGAGTGACCGGATCGGCAACCTGATACTGCTGGTTGACTACCTTTTCGTCGATTTGATTTTCTTCACTCATGTTAATTCTCCTTTAAAATTAAGAATTTTAAGTTATTTATATATTTATGACTTTAGCAAAGAAGAAACAAACTTTTCGAACAAG
>PR_CR_10_Liq_1_inCRDRAFT_1001540_pt1 | contig 12766 bp, 8 predicted proteins | sample PRCRCaboRojoPR_3_FD_10241 | JGI IMG/M metagenome (IMG submission 10241) | reverse complement strand
GAACAGCTCCCCAGCCCCGCCATAGTCATTCTTCAGCAGTTGTGGGCAGTGACTTTTATGTTTACGGTGGGTTTAATGAGTCAGGGTGGCTGGGCTGCTTGGTTAAACTAAATTTGAAAAACAAGATTTGGGAATACCCCAAAGCAACTGGCCAAGCACCTAAGGCAAAGGAAGGACACTGCATGGTAGCTTTTGGAAAGGCTATCTACATTCAGGGAGGTTGGAACGGAGACTCTTTGAGTGAATTCCACAAACTAGACACTCTTAAAATGGAGTGGGAAACCCTTCCTGAAGGGCCTAAATTATACGGGCACTCAGTGACTTTGCTGGAAGGTAAACTTTACTTCTTCGGGGGCTACGACGGTAGTGAGTGGAGAAGCAACTTGTGGGTGTTTGAAACTAGTTGGGCCAAACTAGAAGTGAAAGGGTTTTGTAAAGAAAGGACTTACCACAGTTGTGTTTCATGGGGGAGCGAAATATTTGTTTTCGGGGGTTACGACGGAAAAGAGGTTTTGGGGGACTTGAATGTTTTACACACTCAAGAGTTGTGCTGGAGAAAAGAGGAGTTTGGAGAGGTTATGCCCAGAAACGCCCATACTATGGTTTCGTATGGGTCGGAGTTCTTTTTATTTGGGGGGTTCAACGGAGATACTGACACTGAAGACTTGTACTCACTTGAGGCAAAGGCACTCTGCAAAAAAGAACCTATTAACTGCTTAGACTCTGAAGACCTAAGAGTAGTGGTGGGCTCTAAAACTTTCAGAGTCCACAAACTAGTTATGGCTGTACGGTCTAGGTACTTCAGAGCGATGCTTAACTCAGGAATGAAAGAGTCACTTTCAAACACTGTGGAACTCCACGGGTTTTCAGCAGAAAGTTTTGAAAGTATTCTGAAGTGGGTATACCACTGGAAGTTTGTTAACTTTGAAAACTTAGAGTCTGGTTTGGACTTACTAGTTGCCTGCAACATGCTTAACTTAAGTTTGGTAAGCATAGTGGAAGTTGAACTGTGCAAGTTAGTTGGTTTAGAAAACGCAGTGGAGCTATACCAGACTTCACACTCAATCAACTGCTTAAAACTCAAAAGACATTGCTTAAGTTTCATTCTAAAAGAACTCGAAACTCTGAAGAATGAACTGCACAAACTCTCCCAAAGTGCACTTGAAGAGCTCCAGAAGTACTTGCCTAAAAAAGCAAAAAAGCAAGAAAGTTCTAGTCACAAACTTCAAATAGAATACCCTAAGTTGCCTCTTCAGTACTTCATAGACAAGTTAAGTGCGCCCTCTAAGCCTCTAGCTTTGAATTACTGCAAGTGGCCTTCCAAAAAAACCAAAAAGAAAAGCCATTCAAAAAACTACAGGAAGTATAGAAGAGTTCTTTAGTATACATAATTAATTAAATTCGACAAGCCACTTTTCAAAGCAAGAAAACCCTAAAGTCTGCACGTCGTCCAAAGCTGAGCTGTGAGCAATGCTTCCGTCTTTATTCAAAATCATCAAAACTGGCACACCCGAAACACCAAACTGAGTCTTTAAACTTTCGTTTCTAGGATCTCCAAAAGGAATACCCGCCCAGGGCACTGTGTGTAGTTGCTCTTCAAAGGATGTGGAGTTTTTGTCAGAATTCACCTGAATAATTTCTAAGCGTTTTTGGCTAGCGTTGACTAGTTGGTAAAACTCTTCAAGAATAGAAGTAAAAACATGGCAAAGTGGGCACCAGTTTGATATGAAGTAAACACACACCACTTCTGCTTGCTCTATTTGCTTCATTGATACTTGTTCTTTGTTTGTAATGAAAAAACTCCCTAGCACCATTTCCATTTTACAATACTGAAATATGGACATCACAGCTGAAACCCTTGACACCGAAAGAGCTGAACTGAGTCATGAAGAAAAAGACTACGATGAAGACCTGAATTTTGTGGTCCTAAAAAAAGTAGTTAGCATGATTATAGCTCTTCTGTTTTTTACAATTTTTGTTCTAGAACTATACTTTGATTACGATTCCTCTCCAAACTGCCTTAATGAAGTTATTTGGGTAATTGTAGCCTTTTTGGGTAGTCTTTTAGGGTATTGCTCAGTAAACTTAATCGCAGCTTTTTTCGCAAAAGACGAACCCCTTAAATTCGAGTACCTCGAAAACATTCCAGAGATTTAATAAGCTAATAAGAGCTTAACGTTATTAATAAATTAATATGACTTACTACGTTCCCAGCTACGAATTCAGGAATCACTTGCTGAAAATCGTAAACTCAAATTAGGGTCTTATTACTTACTCGGAATTCCCCAAGATCCACGAAGACTACGGAAACTCCAAAGCCCAAATCATATCCCTCACAAACCTACTTGAAACCAAGCAAAAAGACCTTTTTGGTAACATCTAGACAGAAACAGCCGAAAAAATATTCCAAGGCTGGAAAAAAGTCAAACGGGAAAACGCAGCTAAAACTATTGTGTACGCAAAAAAACACCAAGACTACAAATCCAAATTCCGAGCTTTCAGCATGTGGCAAAGTTCATCCCAGCCACAACAAGAACAGTTCAAAAAGATGCGAGACTACATTACACGTCTTCTCAAAGAAAACAAAGACCTACAGTCCCAAACCACTCCAAAAGCCCCAATTCCACCGCACTCAGTTAGGTCATATTCCTCAACACAACTCAACAAAGCAGAAGAACTGCTGCAAAGAAGCTCCAGACCTGCAGCATCAGACAGGTACCAGAACTTTTCTACTTCAGGTTACCTAGACGTATCGTCTCCAAGTTCAAAAGAAAGGGAAGCCTTTTTCACTCGTCTTTACGAAGAAGGAGCCAAAAAGCAAGAAATAATCGACCGCTACAGAGAAGAAAGGAAGAACAAAGAACTTCAAGGCTGCACTTTCAAGCCAAGCATTAGCACCAGTGTCTGCATGGCGTCTCCTGTATTCGAACGACTTTCTAAGTCCAACAAACACGAAAGAGCAGAACTCTACCAAAAACAAAAAGAAGAAAAAGAGATGAAAGACTGCACTTTCAAACCCGAAACCAACCCTACCAAGAAACTCTCCAGAAACAGCTCATTCGACGCCCTCTACAAAGACGCAGAAAACTTCAGAAAGAAACTCAGAGGCCGCGAAATCGAAAAAAAAGAAACCGAAATGCAAGAATGCACCTTCCAGCCCAAAGTCAAAACCTCCAGAAAAAGGTCCGAGTCCCCCTCAGTCTACCAAAAGCTCTACGAAACCTTCCAGAAGAAGCAAAGGGACCTCCGCAAAAAAGAACTCCAACAAAGACTCCAAGAAAAAGAAGAAAACACCTTCACTCCTCAACTCCTAACCCCTAAAAAACCCCCTTCAGACGTTCCTGCTTACGAAAGACTCTACCAAATCCAAAAAGAAAAAATGGAAAAACAAAGAAAAGAACAAGAAAGAAAAAGGTCTTCCAGTGCCCCAAGAGAACGCAAAGAAACTGAAAACCCCAGGTACAACTCCCTTTATGAGCTACACAAAGTCTCTTTGCAAAAGAAAGAACAGATGAAAGACGACTTTTTGAAGGAAGCTGGAGCTAGTTTTAAACCAGACACTTCTAAGAGTCTGAAGAGTCTCCAGAGTTTGAAGAGTTCTCCTAATGTACGCAGGGGCTCTCCTAGGGTAAGTATCCTTCATGAAGCTCGTTAAAGTAATTTTGATTATCTTAGTTTTGATTTGTGCATTTTTGCATTGATGTGCCCGTAAATAGTTTTTTTCTTCATTTCCTTGTTGCACACTGAGCACTTAACTATGGTGTTAGTGATATCTGTTCCTTCCTGTATTAAATAGAATTTTGAGCCGTCTTTGGCTTCCATAAGGCCTTTTGAGTTACTTTTTTGCGGAGTTGGTGTTTTCCTTTGTCTCTTTTGAGGAACTTCAGAATTTCTTTGACGAGTCCTGGATGCTATTCCATCGGATGGAGTTTGGGGTGTCCTAACAGGCGTTTTGTTAGGCGTTTTGTTAGGCGTTTTCGTAGGTGTTTTCGTAGGTGTTTTCGTAGGTGTCTTCGCAGGTGTTTTTTTAGGTGTTTTCGTAGGTGTCTTCGTAGGTGTTTTCGTAGGTGTTTTCGTAGGTGTCTTCGTAGGTGTTTTGTTAGGTGTCTTCGTAGGTGTTTTGTTAGGCGTTTTCGTAGGTGTTTTCGTAGGTGTCTTCGCAGGTGTCTTCGTAGGTGTTTTTTTAGGCGTTTTGGTTGATCTAGGTGTACGTCTTCTGGGTTCTTCTTTAGAAAGTTCTTCAAATGCTCCTTGAATTGCTTCAATTGTTTTTTGGCTGCTTGAACTAGTTTGTTTTGCAATATCTGAAATTATTTCATTCTGTTCAAGAGCTTTCACAGAGTTTCTAGTTCTTCTCGGAGTGGATTGCTCTGCAGTCTTCCTTTTTTTAACAGGGTTTTGTTGTTTTTTTTCAGGAGACTCTTCAGTTATTTCTTCAGGCTCTTCTGTGCTAGGTTGCTTAAACTCTTCTTGAACTATTTGAGTTAGTTCTTCAGTCTGAATTTTATCTTCTTGAGTCGGTTCTTCAACAACCATTTGGAGTTGATCAATTTCCTCTGTAGCAATTTGAGGCTCAGTTTCCTGCTCAACAACCATTTGGAGTTGATCAATTTCCTCTGTAGCAATCTGAGGCTCAGTAATATCTTTAACAGTCTGAGGCTGGGTTACATCTTCAACAACCATTTGGGGTTCATTATCTTGTGTAGTAATCTGGGCCTCAACAACCATTTGGGATCCATTAACTTCTTCTGTGATAGTCTGGGGCCCAGTCGCCTCCTCAACAGCAACCTGAGGTTCATTAACTTCTTCTTTCGCAGTCTTGTGTTCAATTACCTCCTCAACAACTTGGGACTGAGGTTCCTTTTGAGCTACTTCTTCAATGGCCTTTTGCACCTCCATTTCACTAGGAACCTGAGGCTCGGCTACTTCATTTTGAGTTGTATCAACCTCTTCAGCAATCACACCAGCATTGGTAGTTTCTTCCACAGAACCATTTGCCATACCCTTAGACTCATAGTGTACAACAGGCTGAGTAACTGGAACTTCTTCGCTAGTATAACTAAACTCTTCTTTCTCTTCAACAATGGGCTGCTGTGGGACGGTAACATTAGGCAGGTCCTCAGACTTAGATGGTGAACTAGGAGGTTCTACTTTCAGAGACAAATTAGACTCTTTTTCAAAGTCTAAGTCTTGAGGAACAGGCGCAGGTGCCTCTTGTGACGGCTCATTCAACTCGATTTTTTTAGGAGTGATTTGGTAGGACGAAGCGGGAGAATGTGACTGGGACATGATTTCCGACTTAGGAGTTTCCCACTTTTCAGGACGACGGGTTGTATGAGACCACTCGACTTTTAGAATTTGGCCTTCTAAGTCCCTGCCATTCAGCTTGCTTATGGCTTCCTTTGCATCCTTTTCATTATCGAACTCCACAAATGCAAACTTTCCCTTTCTAGAAACTTACGAAATGGTTTACTCTGCAGCTGCCAATTGCTTTAAAAGTCTTTTCAAAGACTTCTTTTGGGCATTCAGGTCCAATATTGCCGACAAACAGACTCATATTTATTACTGGTATTCATAAGAATTACTTAGAGTCAGACGGAAACACCTCGCCAGACAAGTTGCTGAAGGCCTCAGCAGTTTCTTTGAGTTCGTTCAGGTCTTTTTCAGCCTGTTCTTTTAGGTTCTTGTTGAAGTCCTCTGCTCTGAAGCCTTTAGAAAGCAAACTGCCTAGAACTTACTCAAGCAGTTCACTTGGAATCTCTAAGTCCCCTAGTTCTTCAGAAATCTCGTCTGACGTTTGCAAAAGTTTTTCAAGTGAAGCTGTGTAGGTGTCTCTGAGTAAGCCTTACATTGAAGAAAGCAAGTCTCCTTCCTGGCCTGCAGACTTCTTGATGTCGTTGGCTGCTTTTGAGGTTTGGTCAATGACATCAACAAGTTCTTTGAGGGATTTTTCCATTATAATCAAGTATGGACAGCAACATTATGCCCACTTCTGGCCCTCGCCAAATAGACTCTGTGACTTTGTTTAAGATAAAACAAAAATCCCAAGAAAGAGAGTACGAAGTTGTGGATGACCCTATTGGGCGCATAAAACTTAAGAACTACACATCAGAAGACTCAGCTTTGTCTAATGAAGCAGGCTTGTTTTGTTACTACTGCACTTTGTGCGGCAAGTTGTGCTTAGTGACCACTGAACCAATTGGAGAGCTTCCTAGACGCAGAACCGACTCAGCTGTGATCATTCCTAACTCCCATTCAATCCAGTTTGTCAAGTACCTAAACAAAGGCACTTACAAAAAGATCAAAAGAGACTCAGGTTACGAAAAACAGTGGACTTGGGTGTGTTCTAAATGCGGAATCCAAATAGCGTACCAGTCATGTTCTTATGACGTCATATTCCCCAACGAAATTACTTTTGGGACGCCTAAAAAGAACTTGGGTTCCTACCACTTCTACATACTCAAGAACTCTTTGACAGGGGACATTAGCTCGAATGAACTCTTAGAAGAGATTGGTAAGTTAAGAAAAAAGGTTAAACTAAATTAAAGCTTGGGTGGCTTAGGCAGCACATCAGGGGTGAACTTAGTGGCTTTGGCCATGTTACCCTTGATCTTCATTTTGCCCTGCATAAAGGCCACTTGGGGGTTAAGCTTGCCTTGAGAAATAGCAATTAAGTCGTCGTCACTTACAGTGAAGGTAGCATCAGCAGTACCTTCTTTTCCCTTGGCGATCTTTCCGTTTCCGTTTTTAAGGTCCACAGTGAACCAAACACCCTCTTTGCCAGGTGCAGGGAGTACTTCAAAGTGGTAAACTGCTCCAATTCTTTTGACAAGGTCAGCACCCATAGTTTCGAAGTGGGGAGCCATTGCTTCAAAAAGCTTGTCAGATTTTAGTGACATTTTTATTAGAAATGGGTTGTTGTGGAACTAGTAAAATGAGTGCAAACGATGTTGGAAACACCAAAGTACCTATCAAAGAACCACCTAGCAAACCCCTTAAAGGTCCCCAAGAAACTGCTAAGTCTCCTTTGGAGGACAAACTGGAAACTCTTAGAAAAGAAGTTACAAAGAACAAAGCTGATTTCGAACACTCAGTGGAAACTCTTAAACTAATTGTAAAAAACGTTGCAAATAACTTTGGAAACCAAAAGTTCAAAACAATAAGGAAAGAGAACAACAAATTCAAGAAAGCCATAGGCCAGTACCCAAGTGGAAGGGCTTTAATGAAGTTAGTAGGATTCATTGAAAAAGAAGATTGCTTCAACTACAACGTTTCCCTCCCTAAAAGCTACGTTAAAAACAAGCTTTTAGACATTGAAATAGCTATAAAGGAATTAAAGTAATGTAAGTTAGGCAATTTGAGGAAAGAATGTCTGTATTTTTTTTTCTGACTCGTAGTTTCGCTGCAGAGTGTTGCAGTCTTTTCTTAGACGTTTGGAAGTTTTAGACTGTCTTATAGTTTTATTGGGAGCTTCAGGTTCACGCTTGTAGACTCTAGATGAACTTTCAAATGGTAAGTTGCTGGACTGAACACGTGCATGTTTAGGGTTTTTAGGCTTTTCTGCGTAAACTAAGTACTTCTCAAACCAAAGCTTAGGAGGGTCTTTAGGAACGTAGTTCATGAGTCCAGGCAAAGAACTAGACCTGTTGTGGAAACTTTCATCATGGGCCTCTTTGGTGGTTTCTTTAAGGGGTTCCTGTTTTGGAGTGTGATTGAACGTTTTGAAGAAGTTCTGTTGAGTTATGGACCCTTCAGTTTCTACAGCTGGGTTTGAAGAACTTTGTAGTTCAGGCAGCTTTTCATGGTTAGTGTCTTGGAGCAACTTGGGTTCTTTAGTTTTTTGGGAGCTTTCTTGGTTTGCTTGGTTGGAATTTGATGCTGATAAGTTTTCAGAGATTCTTTTTCTGAGAAAAGGCACTAAGAACTTGGAGTTAGGAGTGGATTCTTTATAGTTAAATGCTTTTTCTTTGTAAGGGCTTGGTTTGTTTACTAAGTAGTTGTCTACTAATTCTTTGGCCCACCTATTGGCGTTTTTGAGTCTGGATGGTCTTTTTTTGAGTCTGGGGGTTTCAGGAATGTCTTTTTCCCACTCAGAGTTTTCTTGGGCCTTGCTTAGTTTGAATTTTTCGAATTTGGAGTTTTTTCTGATTAGGGGGTTCTGGGGAGACAAAGACTTGATGGAGTTTTCTGAGTCACTGGAGTTTTTGGGCCTCGCAGGTGACCCAGAAGTTTTTTTTTTGGTTTTAGAGGTTGTTTGGGCAGACTCAAGGTTTTCTTGTTTTTTTCTAAGAGTTCTTGTGGGTGATTGATTATCTCGTTGTTTGGTTTTAGAGGTTGCTTGGGTGGACTGAGGGCTTTCTAGGTTTTTATTAGGAGTTTTTGTGGGGGACTGGTTATCTTGATGCTTGTTTTTAAAGACTGCTTGGGTGGACTCAAGGGTTTCTTGGTTTTTTCTAGGAGTTCTTGTGGGTGATTGGTTATCTTGTTGTTTTCTAGAACTTCCCATGGGAGACTCAGAAGTTCTTCTGCTTCCAATAGTTTCTTTTGGAGAGTCTTTTCCTTGTTTTTTCTTTTTGGAGTCTTTGTTCTGTGTAAGTTCTTTGAGGCTTTGTAAAGCAGGATACTTTTTGTAATTCCTGCTTCCGTTCCTTTTAAGGTTTTTTTGAGGTGAAATTGAAGAGGAGTCACTAGATTTTCTTTTTGAGTTTATGTTTTTTAGTTTTTTGAAGAAATTCTGGCCTTTTTCTTTACTGATTTTTCTTTTATTAACAGTTTTTTGGTTAGTTTTTCCGCCGATTCTCTGAATTAGTTCGTTTTTGACTCTTTCTGCAGCATCTTCTTCAGATTCCTCGTTAGTTCCTAGTTTTTTAGGCGATTCTTGAGTTTTGTCAGAGTTGTCAGAAGAGATATCTAGACTTAAGCTAGTTTCAATTTCTATTTTGGAGCTGGTGCTTTTGGAGACTGAGTTCAAGTCAAAAGGACAAGAAAACAAAGTATCCAAAAGCTTGTTTTTAGAGTTAATTCCCTTTGCTTTTCTAGAAAAAGACTTTAAGTCCAAACACTGGGTTTCTACTTCACTGTGTTTCTTTATTACTTCTTTAACACACTTGATAGCTAAGCTTCTTGTTTCCTGGTAAAACTCTTCTCCAAGTACTTTGAACTTTTTGTTTCTGTCAGATGGTTTTAAAACCTTATCTTTGCAGTTTGAGTAACTTGCTTTCTTCACCTTGTTCAAGTAGTCTTTAAGTGAGTCTTTGTAAGGAAACCACTTAGAAGACTGCCTCTTTAATGGATGATGCCAATACTTGGTTCCTTTAAAGTTGTATGTAAACTTCCAGCCTTCAAAAAGCCCTTTTTGTTGCATTTGGTCCATGAACTCAAAAACTATCCCTGTTAAGTGGGGTTCTTCAAACACGTTTATCCCACAGTCCTCAATTACTTCAAAGATCAAAGAATCGTCCATAACATCTTCAACCTGAACTTTGTTTCTGAAAAGCCTTGCTTCTTTTACTTTAGTAGGCGAGGCAACCTCTGACCTAGTTACTACGTAGTCACACCCTAACTTAAGTTTAACCAAGTCCACAGTGAAGTACTTGAAGTGTTCATCTAAGAACTGCATTTTGTGGGTGTTGTATGCTTTTTTGTTCTTTTTTAGAAGACTTTTTATAAAAGAAGTTCCTGGGTGGTAGTTAACTACTTGGTTGTTTTTGGAATAGTACTTGTTTCCAAACTGATCGTGTATAACTTTCCACAGAGGAGGCAGTGGAAGCATAACTGCCAGTCGAGCTACCCAGTACACTTCAAGTTTGTTTTCAATGCTGAGTTCTTTGGTTTTTTCAAGCATTTCTAAAGGGTCAACTTGGAGGTATTCTAAACTTTCGCCTATTTTCCCAGGAGGATTTACTTCCCAGCCTTCAAGCATAGCTTCGTAAAACATAGTAGTTTCTTGGATTTCGTCTGACTCTGGCTTTTTGGTTTTTTCGTTAAGACTGAAAAGCAGTTCCTTTTCGGTGGAAAGAGGCCAGATTTGCTGTGAGTCTTCTTGGGGAGTAGGGTCTTTGGGGAGGCTTGCTAAGGCTTGGCGAAAGTAGTGGATTATGGAGTGGAGTTCTGAGTTTTGTCTGTGCCAACCTATAGGAATTAGTGCCTGCAAAGCATTGGACAAGAAATCTTTGTTTTCTTCAAATTCTGAGTCAAAGTCTAAGCCTACTTGGGAAGCCAGACGCTCAACTTGGTGCCTAGGGTATATTCTTTTTCCTATTTTAACTGTTTCGTTCATATTGAATGTCACAGNGTTTACCTATTTGGTTAATTCTGAGGATTTATGATTAATTAACTGCTCGAGAAGTTCCTTCAAACACTCGCTGAGAACTTTCCACAAACACTTGCCCATCAAAAACTTTAGGACTAGGTTCTGACTTAGCAAGTATATTAAAAACAGAAACAAAAAAGTCCACTAAGCAAGACCCACTCGAAAACCAAATTACGATTCCAGCAGAAACGTTCACTAAGGTTTCAAACAACTCTTGGTCGCCTACTCCGAAGTTTAAACACCCTAAAACCGTAAAAATAAACCCCTGCCCAATATGTGAAGCTAAGCTGTTGGCTTGCAGTATTTTACTTTTATAAGGTCTAAAAGCTACTAAGTAGCACAAAGACCCTAGTGAAAGTAACCCGTTTAGTGTTGACTTTGCGTAGTGATTTGGAATAAAAACTTGGTTCAAAGCGTAAAGTGCTCTCTGTGAAAGAAGCACAGTGTAAAGCTGTTTTTTCAGAAGTCCATCCTCAGTTTTTACTTCACAGAAAAAAGCTTTCAAAACCCAGTGAGTACTTAAATTTGAGTTTTGGTTAGCTAAGGAAACAACCAGTATCACTACTGGAGATGCTAATGCAAACAGTCCAAAGATTCCCGATAAAATAGCGTTTACCACATCTGAATCTAGGTAAAGCAAGTTCAGAGCACTGGCAAATGCTATTTCTGTATAAAACAAAACCCACCACCTGCCTAAAGCACTTAAGTTAAACACCTTGAGCAGTACCTTTGCTTTGTCGAAAACCAGAGACAACCCTCCAAAAAACCCATAAAGCACCAAAATTCCTAATCCTATGAATATATATTCTCCACAGTTAGCTAGAAACAAACTTGATTCAAAACCTGCTTCTTGAAGTGCTTCGGATGGCTTCGTGTCCTCTGGAATAAAGTGCTCGAAAGGGTTAGGAATGAAGTGGTAGTCTTGGAAGGATTTAAATATGCTGAATTGCGAGTTAGAAATTGAATAGTTGCCTAAAGGAATAAATGCCAGCATTTGTATTGCACTCAGCAAGATACACAAGTTCGAAGTGCTCAAAGTTAAAATTGAAGCACTTAATGCTGAAGTTGTAATGACTTTAAAGACTTCTTTGAGTTCACTAGCTGTCTCTTCACCAGAGTTAATTTGTTGTTTGTTGAGTGTAGAGGATACTTCTGTTTGGTTTAACTGAGCTCCACTGATTCCTTGGAGTCCTTCTGACAAAACCACTCTTACTAAAGTTCCTTTTTTAACGTCTTCTTGGAAAACAGGGCTCATTAAGTAGTGAGTTTTGTTTATCTGTTCAAAAGTCATGCTGAAGGGCAGTTTTATTTCTAAGTCAAAGTCGCTCTCTGTAAGGTTCTTAAAAAGCTGCTCAGAAAAAACCAGAACTAAGTTGTTCTTTGGAGTCACTGCTAAACTTACTCTAACCTTTTCCAGACAAAGTCCGTTTTTGTTCTGGAAACCCTCCAAACACTCACAGGTTCCTTCATTGTTTAGCTCAGCATTTTCCTGGCAGTTCTCGCAAACAGAGCTAGAACACACTTTACACAAGTCTGGGCAGTCCAGGCATTTGTCTTGCGACTGGTACTTGCCTTGCTCGCACTTGCACAAGCCATTAGAGTCAAGAATCCCTTGTTTGCAAGCAGTGCATTCAGTTGAACTGCAAGCACTGCACAGTGTAGGGCAGTTGTAGCACACTCCTTCTTGGATGTACTGGTCACTAGTGCATGGAAACCTACAAGTTCCATCAGAAAGTTCCTCAGCTATGCATTCGCATAAGTCATTTGAGTATAGAGTTTTATTCGGTTTGCATTCAGTGCACTTTTCTTCAGTGCAAGCCAAACAGTTAGGAGGGCAGACTTTGCAATTGCCTGGAGAAAAAACATACTGGCCTTCTAAACAGCAAGTGTTTTGCTTTGGAGAGCTTCCATCTTTACATAAATCGCAGTCTTGGTTGGTCTGGCCTGAACAAGTTTGGCATTCTGAGCTGCAAGGTTTGCATTTGCATTCACTAAGGCACTCTTTGTAGTACCCATTTAAACATTCACACACTCCATCAACAAGGGCTGAGTTTTGGGGACACACACAGGACTCAGTAATTGAGTTCCAAATAAAACTGCCATTGCATTCACACACTCCATCAACAAGGGCTGAGTTCTGGGGGCATACGCAATCAGAATTATCAGCATTCCACTCAAAAGTATCTAAGCATTCACACACTCCATCAACAAGTGCTGAGTTCTGGGGACACACACAGGACTCAGTAGTTGAATTCCAAATAAAACTGCTATTGCATTCACACACTCCATCAACAAGTGCTGAGTTCTGGGGACACACACAGGACTCAGTAGTTGAATTCCAAATAAAACTGCCATTGCATTCACACACTCCATCAACAAGGGCTGAGTTTTGGGGACACACACAGGACTCAGTAGTTGAATTCCAAATAAAACTGCCATTGCATTCACACACTC
>PR_CR_10_Liq_1_inCRDRAFT_1001538_pt1 | contig 12781 bp, 12 predicted proteins | sample PRCRCaboRojoPR_3_FD_10241 | JGI IMG/M metagenome (IMG submission 10241) | reverse complement strand
CGTGCCATCCATGTTCACGGTGGCCCCAAGGGGAATGGAAAAACCGGCGACGCTCTTGGGCACTCCCAACTTTTTTTCCACAGTGCGCAAGGTCACGGGCAGTGTTGCACCCGAGGACGCGGTACTAAACGCAAATGCCCACACCGGTCGCATTTTTCGCAGCAGGGGACCGGGGCTGAGCCGAGTAAACCCGCGCAATAACAAGGGGTACACCACCAGGCCATGGAAGATTAGCAAGCCCGACAGGGTCAAAAAGTACGCTGCCAAGTTCAAAATCGTAGCGAACCCCATGGTGGCGAATAACTTAACCAGCAGCGCAAAGACCCCGTAGGGGGCAAGTTCAATCAGCACACCCACCATTTTCATGACCACCGCTTCCATATCCCGGAACCACCCGGCAATACGGGTGCCCGCATCACCGGCGCGGGTGATGGCAAAACCCACCAGCAGCGCGAATACAATCACCTGCAGCATTTCACCTTTGGCCATAGCGGAGAACGGATTTGAAGGGAAGATATTGACCAACACATCGGTGAGTGGCGGTGCGGGCCTAGGCTCAAAGCTGGCGCCAGCCTCGACGCTTAGGCCAACTCCGGGGCTAATGATGCTGGCACCGAATAAGCCAAGTGAGACTGCAATGCCGGTGGTTAACAGATAAAGACTAATGGTGCGGCCAGCGATAGCACCCATGCGCGCAGATGCACCCAAAGACGTCATACCGCAGATAAGTGATACCAACACCAAGGGCACGACTAGCAACTTTAGCGAGGCCACAAAGATGCGGCCCACCACGTCAAAGACACCGAACACCACAATGTTGTGCAGAAATCGCCAGAGCCCGCTGTCCGCATCAATACGGCCCAACGTAATCTCGAGTGCAGAGCCCAGAAGGATACCCGCGGCCATAGCGACTAGGATTCGTTGGGTTAAGGACATGACAACTATCTCTTCTGTATTTTCAGTCTTCGCATGCGTTGGCATCGTACCGGATAACAGCAACATCGGCACAAGCGTTACAGGCAGAGGCATAGGTGACGTCTTTCCCCGAGCGCAAGCGCGCACACACTGGCCGGTATTCCATGGTGCAGATAGTGGGTCTAGGTGAGCTGCAGGCTGTGCTGACAGACCCAGAGGGCTCGGGTGTTGCGGGTTNNGGTGGCGATGTTAGGGCATCAAGCTCTGCACAACCCACCAACAACATCAAACACATAGAACCGAGGTATGTCAGCACGCGTCTCATAGATGATTGACCCCTTTAGGTTGGGCAGTCTTTGCCACCCTGGTAAACATCAGCTTGATAAGCTCGGCGATAGGTTTGCTAGCAAGCGATCCCGGGCCTCAACACAGTCGCGCTGTCGCGCCAGTAAAGCCTGCGCCGATGACTGCCGTTTAAATTGCTGCGCCACCTTGGCCAGTCTGCGTCGGCAATCGTCACTCGCCTCTGGCAAACCATCGGCCAGCGCTTGCATCACCGCCATATCGCCCCAACAGTTAAGGGCTACATCGCATCCCGCTGCCAAGGATTGCAGGCCCAGTGAGGCCACGCTGCCCGATAGCGCGCGCATGTCGAGGTCATCGGTCAACAGTAAGCCATCAAACCCGATACGCTCGCGGATGACTGTTTGGATGACGCTGGGTGACAAGGTAGCACACTGATGGGGATCCCACGCGTCGTAACGCACATGAGCCGTCATCGCCATCGGGGCATGGGAGAGTGCGCAAAAAGGTGCCGCATCTGCCCACAAAGCATCTTCACTGGCGGTGACCACGGGTAAATCATGATGACTGTCGACGCTGGCTCTACCATGACCCGGTATATGTTTGATGACACCGGCAATACCCGCCGCCGCCAAACCATCGAGGGCGGCCTGGCCCAGGGAGGCTATAACATGGGGGTCACTGCCGAACGCCCGGTCGCCGATCACATCGTGCGCCCCAGGGCGAGGCAAATCGAGTACCGGTGCACAATCGACATTGATGCCCACCAGCGCCAAATCGATACCCAGAGCTTCATAGTTGTACTGGGTTGCTGCAATCGCAGCCGCCGCATCCCGTTGCCAAGCATCAGCGAATACCGCCGCCGCAGGATATGCCTGCCAGTTGGGTGGTGCCAGTCGCGCAACACGTCCACCCTCTTGATCGACCAGAATCAGTAAATCGTCTCGGCCGTGCAGATCATAGAGTGATGCGGTCAAGTCTCGCAGCTGCTCTTGGGACGCAATATTGCGAGCGAAGACAATGTAACCCACCGGCTCGGCCTGACGAAAAAAGGCGCGCTCCTCGGGCGTCAAGGTAGTGCCAGACAGCCCAAAAATCACCGGTAACATAGGGCGGCTCCTAGGGTTGGCTCATTGGCCGTTTCGGTAAAACAAATGGTATTTTTTCTTGCCCAAGCGCAGTAACCAAAAGCGATGATGCAAGGCGGATTCAGGGCTGAAGCACTGATCAAGCTGGGCATTTTGTTCCGCGCCCATGCCGATACCATTAATGTAAACCGCGTTGCGGCTGAGGGCGTCTTTCACCTGTTTACCCGAACTAACAACCCCCACATCGGTCAATAACTGGGTCAAGGTGGGTGGTAAGGCCTCCGTATCCAAGGGCGATGCCGACAGCCCATCGAGACGCAATTGCTCGAGGTCGTCGACTGACAAACCAAGGGGATCACCGCTGAAAAGGGCCTCGGTGATTCGCTGAGCGGCCTCCAAACCCGCTGCGCCGTGCACGAGTCGAGTGACTTCTTTGGCCAATACCGCCTGCGCCTCGGGGCGACCCTCTCGCGCGGCATCAGCGCGCTCTAGCGCATCAATATCGTCCACCGGCATAAACGTGAAGTAACGCAAAAACTTGTAGACATCGGCGTCTGCAGTATTCAGCCAAAACTGATAAAAACTGTAGGGAGACGTCCGTGTTGGATCAAGCCATATGGTACCGCTTTCGGTTTTACCGAACTTCGTGCCATCGGCTTTGGTGATGAGCGGCATGGTTAAGCCGTAGACCTGTCCACCATGGAGTCTGCGGGTTAAATCGATGCCGCCGGTAATATTGCCCCACTGATCGGAACCGCCAATTTGTAGACCGCAATCGTACTGCCGATAAAGCTCTGCAAAATCCAAGGACTGCAAGATCATATAGGTGAATTCAGTAAAGCTAATGCCCGAACCTTCGCGCTCGATGCGCTGCTTGACGGATTCTTTTTGGATCATGCTGTTGACAGAGAAGTGCTTACCAATATCCCGCAGGAAGGTGAGCACATCGATGCCCTGGGTCCAATCCAGATTATTAACGACCTGTGCCGCGCTGCTGCTGGATTTATCGAAATCGATGAACTGACTTACCTGGGTGCGGATTTTGTCCACCCAACCGGCAACGACATCGGGGGTGTTGAGCTGCCGCTCGGCAGCTTTAAAGCTAGGATCACCAATCAGACCCGTGGCACCGCCCACCAAGGCTAAGGGTCGATGCCCCGCCAGCTGAAACCGGCGCAACATCAATAAGGGCACCAAAGATCCGATGTGCAAACTGTCGGCGGTGGGATCAAAACCACAATAGAGGGTACGACAGCCACCATCGAGCCATTCAGCAAAGGTCTCTTCGCCGGCAATTTGAAAAACAAGACCGCGGGCGCGCAGGTCGGCCAGAAGCGCACTGGACATGGCAACACAACCGTTTATCGGGAATGTTGCCTAAGTATCGCACAAACCGTCCCAAGCGCGGATGTCGACAGGTTCGTAAAACGGTTTATAGCAAGCCAAAAACTCGCGTATAGTACCAAGGGACAAGGCTTTTTACTTGGTGATGCCCCTGTTGTTCAAAAACACGCACTCGGTACGACGCGGCGCGAGCCCGCAGTCGGATCTACCAACGCCTCGAGTACTGCCCCATTGGTTGGCAGTGGCCATGGCCTGCGCTGGGGTTGCGCTGGTCACCCTCGCCGTGTCCACACCCCAAGAAGCGGCTAATCTGGTGGAAGACGCATCTACAACATCGGTCGACATGTTGCAGCCTGTGGTGGTCACTGCCCAGCCCCTCGATCTCTCAAGCGATGAGTTTCAGTGGGCCGAGCGCTTTCAGTGGAGCCATCAGACAGTGCGCAACGGTGACAACCTATCGCTTATTTTTGCCCGTGCAGGCCTTACAGATCGGGATGTTTATGAAGTAACTCGTACAGACAACGGCAGGGCACTGCGCAAGATTTACCCCGGTGAAACCATTGGCTTTAAAACCAGTGGCGATGGTCAGTTGATGGCTGTGAAGCACATCGAATCGCGTTTGCGCTGGACAACGTACTCTCGCAATGACAACGGGCGCTACCAAGCATCCGTGACTGAGCGCACACCCGAATTGCGCCAGCAAACCGCCACCATGGAGATTACCTCGTCGCTGTTCCTTGCGGGTCAAAGCGCCGGGCTGTCACAGCGTCTTATTATGGATTTGGCAGGTATTTTCGGTGGCGTCGTCGATTTTGCTCTCGATCCAAGGGTCGGTGACACCATTGAGCTGGTCTTTGAAGAAAAGTACCTCGATGGCGAGAAGCTGGAGGATGGCGCTATTCTGGCGGCGGCATTTACTAATAAAGGGGAAACCTTCGAAGCCTATCGCTACACCGATAGCCAGGGGGATATCGGCTATTACAACGCCGAGGGTGTCTCGATGCGCAAAGCGTTTCTACGGGCCCCCGTTGATTTCACCCGCGTGAGCTCCAACTTCAATCCAAATCGCTTGCATCCCATTTATAAAACCAAGCGACCCCATCGCGGAACCGATTACGCAGCGCCAACCGGCACACCCGTATACGCCGCCGGTGATGGGCGCGTGGTCGAGGCGGGCTATACCCGCGCTAACGGTAACTACGTGTTTATTCAGCACGGTGAATCCTATAAAACCCATTATTTGCACTTACACAAGCGGCAGGTCAAACGAGGACAGCGGGTGAAACAGGGCGAGCTAATCGGTAGTGTCGGCTCAACCGGTGCCGCTACTGGTCCTCATCTTCACTACGAATTTCTCGTAAACGGGGTGCACCGTAATCCGCGCACTGTGCACAAAATANTGCCCAAAGCTAAATCGCTGCCCAAGACCGAGTTGGCNCGCTTTCAGAGTCACATACAACAACCCGAGCAGCAGCTAGCCGGCACTGCAACGCAACGCCAAGCTGGCGCTTTCTAGCGAGTAGACCATGACATCAGCGCCCTACTTCATCGGTTTGATGTCGGGCACGAGTGTCGACGGTATCGATGCGGTTGTACTTAGGGTTAACCAGCAATCCCACGGGGACAACCGGACTCAGGCAAGTCCCACCGATGAAAGTCCCTTCGATATTGTTGCAAGCCACTGTGAAGCCTATCCTGAGGATCTGCAAGATACCCTGTTGAGCATGGCTCAACCCGGCATCAATGAAATTGATCGCCTGGGCCAAGCCGACCGACAGGTTGCCGATTACTTCGCCCGTGCTGCAATGAGTGTCATGACACAAGCCGGGCTAAGCAGTCATGAGGTGGCCGCCATTGGTAGCCACGGTCAGACGGTGCGCCACCGGCCAACGGGCGATGCCGCTTTTACACTCCAAATTGGTGACCCCAACCGAATTGCTGAGCTAACCGGTATTACAACGGTCGCCGATTTTCGGCGACGGGATGTGGCCGCAGGCGGTCAAGGGGCACCGTTGACACCCGCGTTTCATCGGGCCGCCTTTGGGACGGCCGCCGAAACCACCGCGGTCGTCAATATTGGCGGCATCGCCAACGCGACCCTGTTACTTGAAGACGGATCAATCGTCGGTTTCGACACAGGGCCAGGCAATACCCTGCTCGATGCGTGGACAAGACATCATCAGGGGCGTAGCTATGACGTTAACGGCGACTGGGCGGCCTCGGGTAGAGTCGATACCACTCTGCTGTACCGATTACTCGACGACCACTACTTCCGCTGCCCGCCACCTAAAAGCACCGGACCCGAGTATTTCAACAGCGACTGGCTACAAGCCAGAGCCGACCCACGCCAAGGGCCAGTGAACATTCAACGTACGTTAGTTGAGCTAACCGCTGTGAGTATTGCTGATGCGATCAAACCCTATGCGCCGAAGCGAGTAGCCATTTGCGGTGGTGGCGCCCACAATCGCTTCCTAATGGGGAGGCTCTCGGGGCTTTTGGAGCCGGCGAAGGTAACTACCACCGAAACCATGGGTATTCACCCGGACTGGGTGGAAGCGGCCTGTTTTGCCTGGTTGGCTTACCGCACCTTATCCGGCTTGGCAGGTAACGAGCCCGCAGCCACTGGGGCTGCCGGCTATCGTGTATTAGGGGCTATTTACCCGGCCTGAATCCAAGGTGTGGAGCTAGGCGATCAACACTAGTCAGTCGAAATAGTGCGTCAAATTAACCCGAGAAAACAGCACGTCAAATGGAAAACGACGCACCACAGCCACAGGTCGTCGTGGCATTAGGGTTATTCACCACAAATCGCGAACCCTCGAGGCCCTCGGTGTAATCAACCTCAGAACCTGCTAGATATTGATAGGACATGGCGTCAATAACCGCTGTAATACCGTCCTTCTCTACCACCCAATCATCGTCGGCGGTTGTTTCTTCGAAGGTGAAACCGTACTGAAATCCCGAGCAACCACCGCCGGTGATGTAAACGCGCAGTTTCAACGCAGGATTGCCCTCGTCGGTGACCAGTGCGCGCACCTTCGCCACCGCGTTATCGGTCAAGCGAATTTCGTTAGGATCAAATGCTTCAACCACACTCATAGAAATACCGAGCCTGTCTGTTTTGCCATAGCGAGCCACTGAGTATACTCGGATTTATTCACTATGGAATGCCCACGCCCCCCATAAACCCTTATAAAACAGAGGCTTATTCAGCTTCTTGCAAACGCTGTTCGCGTCGATGGGCTAGGTCATCGCTGGTTTCAGCGACGTGGCGTAAGCCCCCGTTCACCTTGCAACCCACCATCATTTCGATAAGGTTGTAATAAACATCACCGTGAACTTCTGCATTTTGTGCCAATTCAAGCCGCTGGCTGGCGTGGATATCACCCTGCACAGTGCCGTTGATCATTGCCGCAGGCACTCGAATCTCACCCTCCACACGGCCACCCTGCACAATACGCAACATCGCTTCTTTGCCTGGCTCGGCAACGATGGAACCCACGACACGACCTTCAATATCGAGGTTACCCGAGAACTGAATGTCCCCTGTAATGACTGCCTCGGTGGCAATCAGTGTCGTACTGCCCTGTACACTCTCGAGAGGCTTTTCTTTGCGTCCGCGCATTTTATTATCCCTAGGCTAAGTGGGTTGTAGATCCCTTTCGGGCGACTCAACGCCGAATGGTCCAGCGCGAGCGGCTCGCTAGCTGGCATTGACCGCTGACACCGAGCAGGAGCTCGTTTACGGCATCCACGGAAACTCCCGGCTGACTGTAGCAGCCTTGGGTCTGCTTATCGACGCTTGCAGTTCAACCCGTTCCGGTAAAAAGCCCGGCGGTAACAGGACACTGCCTTCAATGCGCTGAAAATAGCGAAAGTCGAGTATCACCGGTCCCTGGGCACGCTCAGCATCGAGCTCAGTTAAGGTGTAACTGCCGGGTAAACCGGCTGCTGTACCCCAAAAGGTGACCAGCAAATCACCCTGGTACCGGGACTTGTTGGGTTTTCCCTGCTGTACCACCAAGGTGTAGCGCCACTGTCCGGGCAATGCTCCCGCGTCAAAACGCGGTGGCGCAAACACAATCGGTTCCGACGCCTGCTCTGGCGCCATGACATCCCGATAAAAAACAAGCTCGCGCTCCAATTCATCAAATTGCGTCCTTAGTTGAGCTAGCTCCATATGGAGATTCGCCACCGTGTCGGACTCCAGAGCGAGCTGTGTCTCGAGGCCAACGACTTGCCGCCGAAGTTCATCTTCTACCGTGCGCAAAGGTACTGACTGATTAAGGGTGTAGTAACGCCCGGCACCGAACGCACTGATCAAGGTCACCAGCGCCAGTAACCCGAACAACCCCCGCCGCAGGGGACTGTAGACCGGGTGCTCGCGTTTAACGACGGTGCGGTGATGATGTCTGGGCATGGCTGACGCTGTTGAAGGCTTAAGGCATGAGAGCTATGACGTTCAAGCCCTGAGTTTCAGGCAGGTCGAACATTAAATTCATACATTGAACCGCTTGACCGGCTGCACCCTTCACCAAGTTGTCGATGACCGCAGTGACGACAACGGTCGAGCGTCCCTGAGGTCGTGTCACCGCTATTTGACAGGCGTTGGCACCACGGACACTTCGGGTCTCGGGTAGCTGACCTGCGGGTAACACATCGACAAAGGGCTCATCTTTGTAACGTTGCTCGAACAAGCCCTGCAAATCGCCAGCAGTGTCGACAAGGGTTGCAAATAGTGTTGAGTGAATGCCCCGACTCATGGGCACCAGATGGGGTACAAAGGTTAGATTGACAGAGCTTTGGGCAATAGCCGCCAAACCCTGTTCAATTTCTGGCAGGTGGCGATGGCCGCCCACACCGTAGGCTTTAAAACTATCGCCCGCCTCTGTCAGCAAATTGGCGATTTTTCCCTGACGACCAGCTCCGCTCGCACCGGATGCACTGCTGGCAATCAGATGATCCGTGTCGACCAGCTGCCGCTCTAACAGTGGCAGGAAACCGAGCTGTACCGACGTGGGATAGCAGCCCGGGCATGCAACCAGCTGTGCTTCTTTAATGGCCGGGCGATTGACCTCAGGCAACCCATAAACCGCCAGCGCACACAGATCGGGACTGGTGTGGGGCTCCCCATACCACTGCTCCCAGGTGGGTACATGTCGCAGNCGATAATCNGCNGACAAATCGATAACCCTAACCCCCGCCTCGATCAAGCCAGGGACCGTTTGCATTGCCACGTTGTGGGGTGTGGCGAAAAACACCACATCGCACTCGGCTAATGCGGCGTCGGCAGGGTCGGTGAAAGCGAGATCAGTAGCACCCCGTAAGTTGGGAAACAAATCGTCGAGACGACGACCCGCTTCCCCCCTCGAGGTTATTTGCGTGAGCGCCACTGCCTCGTGGCGCAACAGTAGGCGCAGTAACTCAACCCCCGTGTAGCCTGTGCCACCGACAATTCCCACCTTGATCATGCTAACTCCGTTTTTTCTGCTAAGGTCCCGCGCCAGATACTGTCTCACGTTTGTGGTGAACCGGCGACCGCGGCGATACTAGGCGGACAGTGGTCGCAAACGCCAGTCGCAATGCAGGGAGTATTGACATCATGTTGTGGGTACAGGGATTTCACGTCATTTTCATGGTTTGTTGGTTTGCTGGTTTGTTCTATTTACCGCGAATTTTTGTGTACTACGCCCAAAGTGACGACACCAGCACCAAGGCAACCTTGGCCACCATGTCGCGCAAGCTGTTTAAATTCGTCACACCCTTCATGATTCTGACCGTTGTATTTGGGTTGTGGCGTCTGAGTTACCAGTGGGACTACTACCTGAGCGCACCCTGGATGCACGCGAAACTCGCAGGTGTAGCATTTCTAGTGGCTTACCACATTCAGTGTGGCATCTATATGGGTCGTATTAACCGAGGCGAAGACAATAAAACCCACGTTTTTTATCGGTTTTTCAACGAGGTGCCTGTGTTGTTCCTATTTGCCATCGTACTTTTGGTGTACGTACGTCCCTGGTGACACCGCAAGCCCTGCATTAGTTGGTATCCACGTTAGCTCCCTGCGATAATGGGACAAACACCTAGCAGAGTAGATCATGACCAAATCTGAACAGTTATTCGAACGCGCCAAGCAACACATTCCCGGTGGCGTTAACTCTCCTGTGCGCGCTTTCAAAGCCGTTGGCGGCACGCCCCGTTTTATGGCGCGCTCTGATGGCGCCTACATTTGGGATGCCGACGGCAATCGCTATATCGATTACGTACTGTCCTGGGGTCCCATGATCATGGGACACAACCATCCCGAAGTTCGCGAGGCAGTTATCAAGGCCGCCGAACACGGCCTTAGCTTTGGTTGCCCCACCGAAATTGAATGTGAAGTGGCCGAATTGATCTGCAGCTATGTGCCAAGCATCGACATGCTACGTATGTGCAACTCGGGTACCGAAGCGACCATGAGTGCTATTCGCTTGGCTCGGGGGGCCACCGGTCGCGACAAAATTATTAAGTTCGAAGGCTGTTACCACGGACACTCCGATTCTTTGCTGATCAAAGCGGGATCGGGCGCACTCACCTTTGGTGTACCCAGTTCACCCGGCGTACCCGACGTGCTTGCGCAACATACGGTTACCCTACCCTTCAACGACGCAGAGGCCCTACGCCAGGCCTTTGATGAAATCGGTGATCAGATCGCCTGTGTCATTACCGAGCCTGTGACCGGCAATATGAACTGCGTACTACCCGAGCCCGGCTTCCTCGAGACCATGCGAGAGCTGTGCACGCGCCACAACAGTGTTTTGATTTTTGATGAGGTCATGACCGGCTTTCGCTTCGGCGTGCAGTGCGCCCAGGGTTGGCTCGGCATCACCCCCGACCTGACCTGCTTTGGTAAGGTCATTGGTGGCGGTATGCCAGTGGGTGCTTTCGGTGGTCGGCGCGACATTATGGAGCACATCTCACCGCTCGGACCGGTCTATCAAGCGGGCACACTGTCGGGGAACCCGGTGGCCATGGCCGCCGGCCTTGCCTGCATGACCATTATTGGTCGCGACGGTTTCTATGACGAGCCGTTTCGGCAAACGCGCGCCCTGGTCGAGGGCATGCAAAAAGCCGCTGACGCTGCGGGTGTGCCCTTCACCACCAACCACGCGGGTACCATGTTTGGGGGTTTCTTCACAGAGGAAACCAAGGTCACCAATTATCAACAGGTCATTGCCTGCGATAACGCTGCCTTTAGTCAGTTCTTTCACGCCATGTTAGATGCCGGCGTGTATCTCGCCCCGGCTTCTTTCGAAGCGGGTTTTATGTCGGCCTGCCATACCGACGCCGATATTGAAGCCACTGTCGCGGCAGCGGCTAGCGCTTTTGCTGCTTTGTAAGGACAACACCATGAGCCAACGAGGACCATTCCCCCACACCCGAATGCGTCGACTGCGCGCCCAGCCTTTCTCCCGCGCACTGGTCTCCGAAAACACATTAACCAGTGCCGATTTGATCTATCCGGTGTTTGTTCTCGAGGGTAGCCAACAGCGCGAATCGGTACCGTCAATGCCCGGGGTCGAGCGGCTGTCAATTGATCTTTTGTGCGAACTCGCCCAAGAAGCAGTGAGCCTGGGCATTCCCGCCTTTGCCCTGTTTCCGGTGGTGGGCCAAGAACACAAGTCTCTGCTGGCAGAGGCCGCCTACGATGACAATGGCTTGGTACAGCGCGCGGTGAAGGCGTTGAAAGCCGCGGCCCCTGACCTAGGCATCATGACCGACGTGGCCCTCGATCCATACACCACCCATGGTCAAGACGGCATCATCGACGACAACGGCTACGTGCTCAACGATGTCACCAGTGCCACCTTGGTGAAACAGGCTCTGTCCCATGCCGCCGCCGGCGCCGATTGCGTGGCGCCTTCAGACATGATGGACGGTCGCATTGGAGCGATTCGAGGGGCACTCGAGCAGGCAGGCCACGTTAACACTCTCATCATGTCCTACGCTGCGAAATATGCCTCGAGCTATTACGGGCCCTTTCGGGATGCCGTCGGTTCGGCAGGGAATTTGAAAGGCGGCGATAAAAAGACCTATCAAATGGACCCCGCCAATCTCAATGAGGCGGTGCATGAGTGTGCGCTCGATCTACAAGAGGGCGCCGATATGATTATGGTCAAACCCGGCATGCCCTACTTGGACGTTATTCGAAGGGTCAAAGACGACCTACGAGCACCGACCTTTGCGTACCAAGTCAGTGGCGAATATGCCATGCATATGGCGGCATTCAGCCAGGGCTGGCTAGATCGGGACCAGGTAACCCTAGAATCATTATTGGCGTTCAAGCGCGCCGGGGCCGACGGTATCCTGACGTACTTCGCCATGGATGCAGCTCGGCTCTTAAGCAAAACCGCCTGAGGATAATGGCAGTAGCTCTATTCACGCGCCGGCTATTCACAGTGTGGCTGAGGCCGGTCACAGTTTGGTTGGGCCCGGTTGCTGCATGCTTAAGCCTGAGCTCATTGGGGGCACAGGCCGATAACGTCAGCGAGGTGCCCGACAATGGCTGCCAGTGCTTGTGGCAAGGCAGTTTTGCAGAGGTGGCACCCACAACCGACCTGGTCGTCATTGGGGAAGTGGTCGAGCTTAAGGGCAATGCGGTTGATCTGCAGGTAGAGCGGACCCTACTCGGTGAAGCGTGGCAACCAACCCTTAGGGTTTGGATGCAAGCCAGGGATTATTGCCGCCCAAAGGCGGAGCGCTTCGGGCTTGGCAGCCGCTGGCTGATGGCGCTGCAAAAAATTCGCGAAGTCCCCGACGATGGTTTTGACCCAACAACACCCAATATAAGTTTTGGACGACCTTACGACTATTCACTCTCAATTTGCGGGGGCTACTTTTTGCGAGCCGCTGGCAATACCGTAACCGGCAATTTAGTACCCGATATGCCGCGCTGGGCCTTTAAGCCGGAAATGTCACCGGTGCTGGTTGATTTGGTGGCGTCCTACTTACAAGGACGCGTATCAGCCGACGTGTTGAAAGAAGCTAGCCGCGAAGATCCCAGTGTAAAGGCGCTGATACTCGATACTCGCAGTTTTTTACGGGGACAGGATCGCGACCTGGAACAAGATATTCCGCACTAGCGACTCAAA
>PR_CR_10_Liq_1_inCRDRAFT_1001537_pt1 | contig 12797 bp, 13 predicted proteins | sample PRCRCaboRojoPR_3_FD_10241 | JGI IMG/M metagenome (IMG submission 10241) | reverse complement strand
GGCGTCACGGTCAGCGCCGCGGCCGTAAAGCGTGACCTCGGAGGGTGCATGACCCACAAGCTCCATCACCAGATCGGGGTCAAAGCGGATCACCTGATCGCCGGCATCCGTCATGCCTGCCTTGACCAGCAGTTCGCGCGCCTCATCGTTGAGGATCTTGATGCCGATATCCGACAGAACCCGCAGGCTCGTCTTATGGATCGCCTCCACCTCCTCGGGGCGGAATTGTTCAATCGGTGGATAGGGGTTGCGCCATTGCCGCCACGCGCGGTCAAACGTGGCGGTCACGGCGTTTTGCCGTGCGCGGGTGCGGCCCCGGCGGGGTTTGGTNGTGGTTGTCATGGNTNTGACGCCTCCAGTGTTTCGGCGCGATAGGCGCGGGCGATATCGGGGTCGATGTCGCGCCCGGTAAAGGCGCGGAAATAGGCCTCAAGATAACCAAGACGGTCGGTCATTTCCTCGTCTTGTTCCTTGGACAGCGCGTAATAGCTGATCTGCGTGTAATAGAGCACGCGGGCACGGATGAAGGCCTCCGGCTGCTCGTATCCATGCCGGGCGTAGAACTCTGCGATGGCCGCGACGCGGGCGTCATCCTCGGATTTGACAGCCCCGTGCAGGGTATCGGAATGGCGCGCCCAATCGCGCACCGCTTGGTCAAGTTTGGGGTCGAATCTTGCGTTATCCACCCAGACCGAAAAGAGCGCGAGAATGCCGGTATCAAGGCTCTCAGCGCCGGTCAGCGCCTCGACCATGACCCCGGTATTTTGCCGCCGCCAATGGGTCAGCAGCGCATCCAAAAGCGCCTCGCGGCTTTCGAAATGCCAATAGAAACTGCCGCGTGTGACATCAAGGCGACGGGCAAGGGCGGTGATTTGCACCGCCTCGATCCCGCTTTCGATGAGGGTTTGCAGCGCGCAGGCGATCCAATCTTCGGCGCTGAGGCGGTGGGGTTTGGGGGCGGTTTGGGCTTGGGGCATGGGCTTTCCGTACAGGGTTGTATTGAAACGTACACCCCTGTATGGTTCTGCGTCAAGATAAGTCTGCCGAAGGGAGGAAGCCCGCGCATGACCAAGACAGCCGCCCGCAAGATCACGCTTGGCGATCTCAAGATGCAGCCGCGCTTTGACTATGGCGAGATGGCGCAGGTGGCCGAGGTTTCGGGCGCAGGCGACGGCACGCGCCTTGGCACCGGGATCGTGCGGATGACGCGCGCCGAAATCCCGTGGACCGTGCAGTATGACGAGGTGGTTTTGGTGCTCGAAGGCCGCCTGACCGTGCGCTGCGACGCGGGCGATTTGCAGGCAGGGCCGATGGAATGTCTGTGGCTGCCCAAGGGTACGGCGCTGACCTATCTGGCCGAAAGCGCGCTGGTTTTCTACGCCATTGAGCCTGCCAATTGGGCCGAAGGGGAACAGCCATGAAAATCAACCGGTTGCCCAAGGATGACAAGACAAACGGCTGGTCCGCCATCCTGCCCAAGCGCCGGGCGCATGATCCGGTCAAGGGCGATGTGGCCGCCGATTGGGTGGTCTTGGGCGGTGGCTACGCCGGGCTGGCCGCCGCGCGGCGGCTGGCCGAGAACCGCCCCGACGACAAGATCGTGCTGATCGAGGCAGGCGAGGCGGGCGAAAACGCCTCGGGCCGGAATTCGGGCTTCGGGATCGACCTGCCGCATAATGTTGGCTCGTCACTGGATGAGCTGGACGGCTCGCACCGCTTCATGCGCTTGGCGCGCATGGCCTTGGATCATCTCGAAGGTGTCGTCGAAACTCACGGGGTCGGCTGTGACTGGCGGCGCGCGGGCAAGTATCACACGGCTGTTTCGCCGCGCGGCACCCGCGAGGTGTTGGAGCCTTTCGCCAAGGAATTGGAGGCGCTGGGCGAGCCGTTTGAGTGGGTCGAGGGTGAGGCCCTGCGCGGCAAGCTGGGCAGCCCGCATTTCACCGCCGGGGTTTATACACCGGGTTGCGTCTTGATGAACCCCGCCGCCCTGTGCCGGGGGCTGGCCGATACTATGCCTCAGAATGTCACCGTCTTTGAAAACGCCCCCGTTCTGGAGGCCAACTTTCAAAACGGTGTGCATCTGACCACGGCGGGCGGATCGGTCCGTGCGCCCAAGATGATCATGGCCGCCAACGGCTTTTCCGAACAATTCGGCTTTCACCCCCGGCGCTTCTTGCACCTCATTGCCCATGCCAGCCTGACCCGCCCCTTGACCGAGGCCGAGCGCGCCGAGTTTGGCGTGGAACAGGCTTGGGGCCTGACGCCCGCAAATGCCTTTGCCGGGATCACCATGCGCTATACCGAGGATCACCGCATCCTGATCCGGCAGGGGCTAAGCTATCGCCCCAATCAACGGATCGGCGCGAATGAGCAGGCGCAGGTGCAGGCACGGCACAAGGCGCTGTTCGACGCGCGCTTTCCAATGCTCAAGGGGGTTGAGATGGCGCATACGTGGTCGGGGTTCGTTTGTCTCTCGCGCAACGGTGCCCCCGCCTTTGGGCCTTTGGCACCAAACATCTGGTCGGCGGTTTGCCAGAACGCGGTGGGGGTGACCAAGGGCACCTTCGGCGGCATCCTTGCCGCCGATCTGGCCTGTGGGCGCGATAACCCCCTGATTGCCGATATGGAAAGCCTTGGCGCGCCGGATATCCTGCCGCCCCGGCCCTTCCTTGATCTGGGCGTGCGCGCGCGGTTTCAGTGGGAGTTGTTCACCAACCGGCACGAGGCGTGATCACGCCGCCAGCAGGGCGCGCCCGATCTTTTCGACATGGGCATAATCCGTGCCGCAGCAGCCGCCAAAGACATTCATCTTCGGATAGGCCGCGCGCAGATCGCAATATTGCTGGGCCAGTTCATCTGGGTCGCCTTCTTCCAGATTGCCCAACTGACACAGGGTGCCATGGTCCAACGAGGAGGCATTGGCCCGCAAGCCGCGCACCCGTTCGGCCCATGGGGCCGGGGCAAGCGCCGGGCCGAAATCCACCGGGTGCGCGCAGTTGATCATGTAATAGGCCGGCGCCGCGCCCGTGGCGGCATCCACGGCCTCGATCGCCTCTTGCAGGGTTTCGCCGCTGCGCAGGCGGCGGTTTTTCTCAAGCGTGAAGGCAATGACGCTTGGCATGTCTTGCGACTGTGCCGTGCGGGCGATGCCTATGGCCTCGTCCACGGCATTGAGGGTGAGCGCGGTAATGAGATGCGCACCGCCCTCTTTCAACGTGGCGATCTGTTCGGCGTGATACTCCTCCGCCCCTTCGGCAGTCAGCGTATCATTGGTTTGATAGGCATCGCCTTTGGGGCCAAGGCAGCCGCTGATCACCGTCCGGCTGTCGGGCAGGCCCGCCGCCTTGGCCGCGTCGCGGTAAAGGTCAAGACAGCGGTGGTTCATCTCGGCCAGCCCCTCTTTGGAATATCCCAAAAGCTCCCCCCAATCGCGGCTGGCGCGATAGGTCATCGAGCAGAAGATAAAGGGTGTGTCCAAACGCACCGCCAGTTCGGCAAAATGGCGGTAGTAGTCTTCGACGGCACGGCGGCCTTTGACATCTTGCAGCAGGTGAAAGGCGCTGAAATGCGGCAATTCCAGCCCGCGTTTATACATCAACCAAGTTTCATTGCCGCCATCGGTCAGGAAAATATCATCGGTTTGGTGGGGCAGGGTGGGGGCTTGGGCCATGGTCGTTTCCTCCGGCGGCTCAGGTTGCGGTAACAGGCTAAAAGCCGGGCCATCCCCGTGACAAACGATCAAAATTTTCACCATACCCAAGAAAATCTAGGCTATAGTGACGGTATGGTTCGTCGCTTGCCCTCCCTCAACCAATTGCGCGCCTTCGAGGCCGCGGCGCGGCATGGCAGTATCAAAGACGGCGCTGAGGAGCTTTGCGTGACCCCCGCCGCCGTGGGCCATCAGGTCAAGGCCTTGGAAGAGGCGCTGGGTGTGGCGCTGTTTCATCGTGCTACCCGCAAGATCACCTTGACCGAGGCAGGCCAAGCACTTGCGCATGAGGTCGGCACGGCCTTGGACGGAATGGAACAGGCGGTGGCAAAGGCGCGTGGCGAGGGTGCGGGCAATGTCCTCAGGATCACGGTGGCACCCTTTCTGCACAACCGTTGGCTGTTACCGCGCCTGCCCCGGTTTCACGCGGCATACCCGGACATCACGATAAAGCCTGCGCCCTCGTTTGAGTATGTCGATTTACCCAATTCCGAGTTCGACGCCGCCCTGCGCTATGGCGCAGGGTATTGGCCAGATTTGCAGGCATGGCCGATCTTTCACGACGAAATCCGCCCGGTCTGCGCCACCCAATTGGTCGAAGGGCGGCGGCTGCCGCTTGTGGCGCGGGAGGTCTTGGCCCTGCCTCTGGCCTCGGCGCGCAACTGGCCCGAGGATTGGCAGGCCTGGGCGGAGGCCACCGATGCCGGATCGGTGCCGAAAGATATCACCAGTTTCGACAGCCGCGCCTTCATGTTCGACGCGGCGCTTTCCGGCCATGCGGTTATTCTTGCGGACCGCCGTTTGACACAAGCCGATGAAACCGCCGGGCGCTTGATCGCACTTCACCCCCAGACGGTCACGCGCCCCCAAGGCCTTTTCCTTGTGACCGGAACACGACAACCGGACCCTTCGCTTGTCGCTTTCGCCGAGTGGCTGCGTGGCGAGGCCGGATTGGTTTAACGTCGCGCCCTGCGCCGGGGCCGTGGCGGAAACCCCGAAGGATCAGAGACGGGATGCCCCGCGATCAGAAATCGGCCCTCGTCTCAAGATAACGAAACCTGCTCAGGAAAAACCATTGTTCGCCCTTGGTCTCGGTGGCCGTCATGGCGCGTGCGAATGCCGGGTTGTTGCGTAGCCACCTGTAGTACTTGCGGAAATTCGCGATTGCCGTGTCCCGGTCTATCAGGTCACGCTCGATGAGGTCGGCGATGTTCTCGTAAAAATGCAGGATGCTGGACAGGGCGATCCAATCCTTTTTGTCATCCTCGCTCGGGCTGTCGAGGTACAGGCGGCCGTGCAGCTCACAAAATGATTCATCATGGGGGCCGTCCGCCTCGATCGTTTTCAGCAACCTGTCCAGGCGGCACCTGATTTCGATCATTTCCGGAGAGTGAAAGCGCTCGTAGAGCCCGGTGGTTGTTGCGATCTGTTGGTGTTTGAAAATTTCGACGGCGGATTGGCGGGCAAGAATGTTTTGGATGATCATGGTGAACACGAGCGAGACCAGAAGACCGGCGCAAAACGAAAGAAGAATGTTCGTAATGTAATCTTTCTGCAAGGCGTCGGATGCAAGGTACCAGCCAATCAACCCGCCAAGAAAAGCTATGATCGCGGTAAAGAGCAGGGCGGCCGCGATTTGCAGGCGGGTCGGGCTTTGGGTGTTCATGGGCGTTGCGCTCGTATGTTCGGGATACAACATTGGTAGTCTTGTCACGATAGTGCCGCAGAGACTCGTATGGTGCAATTCTTGTGCCCCTGCCGTACCCAATCTGGTGCGGTGCTCTGTCCCAAAGCCACAGTTCGGCCCCGGTTTGCGGGTGCTGCCGTCGCGGGCCCAGTGGCGCGAAGGGGCGACCACCGTCATGAGGTGGCGAGATTGACAAGCCGGGGACTTGGCGGCAAGACGCAAACCATGGGTTCATTTATCGCGAAATCGACACCACCGCGGGGGGTGGCATGATCTGGACCGTGCTTTTTCTGGTCGCTGGTCTGATCGGGTTTTGGTGGTGGACGGCCTCGCGCCGGATGCTTCGGCAAAGTCATGGCCCGAGGATTGCGCCGCGACCGGGTCGGGCGCTTTTGCTGGTCGATCTGCAAGAGGGTATTTGGTGTGCGCCGCGCTATGACGAGGCCACCCGCGCCCGGATCGAGGCCGCCGTCAGCCGCGAGGTGGCCGTGGCCCGGGATCGTGACATTCCGGTGATCGCCCTGAAGCAGCACGTGGCAGCGCCCATCGCACGCCTGATCGCGCCGCGCGCTGCCTCGGGCCCTTTGGCTGCGCCCTTTCAGGGCATGGCCGATCATGTAATCACCCGTTGGGCCGAGGACGGGTTCGAGACCGGCGAGTTGGATAACCTTTTGGATGTGCTGCGCGTGGGGCGCTTGCGTATCATGGGGCAAGACGGGGCGCATAGCGTGGTGCGCACGGCGCAGGCGGCCCTTGATCGGGGTCTCGAGGTAGAGATTGTCCGGGACGGTATCGCGACCAGCGATGGCGAACGTTACGATGGTGCGGTCGAGGCGCTGCTGGGGCAGGGAGCGCGCCGCGTCTGAACCGCGATGCCGCTGCAATGCAATTTTCTGACGGTTGCGGGCTGTTAGCCCGGCGGCAAATCTTTATGTTGCAGTCATCTTTAGGGAATATGAGGTTTCGGCCATGTCGCAAGATCCCCTTGTCGTCTTTACCCCCTCGGGCAAGCGCGGCCGCTTTGCCAAGGGCACGCCCGTTCTGACCGCCGCGCGGCAGTTGGGCGTTGACCTTGATTCGGTCTGTGGCGGGCGGGGGATCTGCTCGAAATGCCAGATCACGCCGAGTTATGGCGAGTTTTCCAAGCATGGCGTGACCGTGGCCGACGATGCCCTGTCGGAATGGAACGCGGTCGAACAACGCTATGACGACAAGCGCGGCTTGAAACCGGGCCGCCGCCTTGGCTGTCAGGCGCAGGTGATGGGCGACGTGGTGATCGACGTGCCGCCCGAATCCCAAGTTCACCGGCAGGTGGTGCGCAAGGCCGCCTCGGCCCGGGTGATCGACATGGACCCGGCCACGCGGCTCTACTTTGTCGAGGTGGAAGAGCCCGACATGCACGAACCCACCGGCGATCTGGAGCGGCTGGAACGCGCGCTCAAACGCGAATGGGACATCCCCGAGATTCGCGCGGAAAGCTCGCTTTTGTCCAAGCTGCAACCCACGCTGCGCAAGGGCAAATTCCAGGTCACCGTCGCGCTGCACAAATCCCATACCGATGACGTGGCGCGTGTGATCGACATCTGGCCGGGCCTGCACGAGGCCGGTTTGTATGGGTTGGCCATCGACCTTGGCTCAACCACCGTGGCCGCGCACCTGACCGATCTGGACACCGGCGAGGTCAAGGCCAGCTCGGGCATCATGAACCCGCAAATCCGCTTTGGTGAGGATTTGATGAGCCGGGTCAGCTATTCGATGATGAACCCCGGCGGCGATCAGGAAATGACCTGCGCGGTGCGTGACGCCATCAACACGCTGGCCGAGGAAATCGCCAAGGAAGCGGGGATCGAGCCGCATTTGATCGTGGAAACGGTCTTTGTCTGCAACCCCGTTATGCACCACCTTCTGTTGGGCATTGACCCGGTGGAGCTGGGGCAGGCGCCCTTTGCCTTGGCCACCTCCGACAGCGTCGCCATGCCCGCGCGCGAATTGGACCTGCACGCGATCAACCCGCGTGCACGGACCTATATCCTGCCCTGTATCGCGGGGCATGTGGGGGCCGATGCCGCCGCCGTGGCCCTGTCGGAAGAACCCGGCAAATCCGAGGATCTGGTCTTGGTGGTCGATGTGGGCACCAATGCCGAAATCCTGCTGGGCGACACCAGCCGCGTGCTGGCCTGTTCCTCGCCCACCGGCCCGGCCTTCGAGGGCGCGCAAATCTCCAGCGGGCAGCGGGCGGCACCGGGGGCTATCGAGGCCATCCAGATCGACCCAGACTCCAAAGAACCGCGCTTTCGCGTCATCGGCTGCGAGAAGTGGTCGGACGAGGAAGGCTTTGACGAGGAAACCGCCGCCACGGGTATCACCGGCATCTGTGGCTCGGGCATCATCGAGGCCGTGGCAGAATTGCGCATGGCGGGGCTGATGGACGAGTCGGGCCTTATCGGCTCGGCCGAGGCGACGGGAACCGCGCGCTCGGTCCCTGAGGTGCGCACCCATGCCTACCTGATCCACGATGCGACCGCCGACGGAGGGCCGCGGATCACCGTGACCCAAGGCGATATCCGCGCCATTCAGCTTGCCAAATCCGCGCTTTACGCCGGTGCGCGCCTGCTGATGGATGAACGCGGGGTGGATAAGGTGGACCGTGTGGTTCTGGCCGGGGCCTTTGGCGCGCATATCAGCCCGAAACACGCCATGGTTCTGGGCATGATCCCCGATGTGCCGCTTGAGAAAGTGACCAGTGCGGGCAACGCCGCAGGCACCGGCGCGCGCATCGCCCTGTGCAACGTGGCCGCGCGGCAGGAAATCGAGCGCGTGGTGCGCGAGATCACCAAGGTGGAAACCGCGATTGAGCCGAAATTCCAGGATCACTTTGTTGCGGCCAATGCCATCCCGCATAAAACCGACCCTTTCCCGGAGCTATCGAAAATTGTGCCGCTGCCCAATGTCAGCTTCAACACCGGCGGCGACGGTGGCGGCGGCGAAGATGGCGGGCGGCGTCGGCGCAGACGGCGGGCCTGAGGGGGCGGCGGAATTTTTCGAAAATTCCGCCCCGTTTTCCGCACGGAAAACGGCCTTGACCCGATCAGGGGGATTGCCTAACTACACAGTCTGGCGCGGGTATGGTGAAAAGGTATCACGCGAGCTTCCCAAGCTTAAGTTACGGGTTCGATTCCCGTTACCCGCTCCAAGAATTTATCTGACAGTATGAATTTGGGGCGCTGCCCCGTCGCCCTTCGGGCGACTCCCCGGGATATTTTGGAACAGAAGAAGAGATGCGCCCTGCTTGAGGGTTTTGCGCGCTTGCTCTAGTCCTTCTTGGCAGATCAAGGGGTGAGACATGGCATTTACCATTGCAATCGACGGGCCCGCGGCGGCGGGCAAGGGGACGGTGTCAAAGGCGGTGGCGGCGCATTTCGGCTTTGCGCATCTGGACACGGGGCTGTTGTATCGCGCCACGGGGCGGCGGACATTGGATGGCACTGATCCGGTAGAGGCCGCGCAGTCTTTGCAGGCCGAAGATCTGGAGGCGGGCGATCTGCGCACCCCTGAAGTGGCACAGGCGGCAAGCCGCGTGGCGGCTGATCCGGAAGTACGGCAGGCCTTGGTGGATTTTCAGCGCGCTTTTGCCCGGCGGGCCGGGGGCGCGGTTCTGGACGGGCGCGACATCGGCACGGTGATCTGCCCAGAGGCCGAGGTGAAGCTCTTCGTCACCGCCTCTGACGACATCCGGGCCGAACGGCGGTTCAAGGAACTCACCGAAGGGGGGCACGATGTGACCTATGACGAGGTGCTGGCCGATTTGCGCGCCCGGGACGAACGCGACAGCGCCCGCGCCGCGGCCCCCTTGAAGCCTGCCGAAGATGCGGTGATGCTCGACACCTCGCGGATGAGCATTGATGAGGCCGTGGCGGCGGCGATCTCGGAGGTGGAGGCGCGGCGCGGCTGATCCGTCTGATGTCAGGCGGGTGGGATCGATCCACGTTCCCCCAAGAGCCAACGCGCGACGTCAATGTAATCAAACACGAGCGATATGATGATTGTGATCAGATACGTCCAGCTTGCCAAGCGTGGCAGGCGCGGCATCCGGTGATTGCGCAACATCAGCATCATATAGACGGCCAAGGGCGTCCAGATCAGCAGATGCGGCAACCCCAAAAGCCGCACGAATCCCATTTGTCCGTAGAGCCACATCATGAGGGAGATATTCGCGATTGCAGCGGCCAGCAGAACCGCGCCCTCGCGCCGACAGGTTTTATGGATCAAGAGCAGGAGCGGCGTTCCGACCATGAGCAGGGTCATCCACCCGACCCAGAGTCGCAGCAGCGGGCCTTGGGTTGCGACGGCTTCGGAAAAACTCATGTTCGAGCCTCCTGCTTGGCGGTGACCGGTTGGACGGCTAACAGCGGGTCTTTGCCCGGTCAACCGTTGTGGCCGGATAAGACTTGCAATCAAGGGGCCAAGCGGCTAAACGCCCCCTGTCGACAAGGCGGAAACCGCCACAGATCAAAGACATCGAGCAGGGTCGGGATACCGGCCCTCTTTGTTTTGTGGTTTGCCGGGTTGATAAAGCCGCTCTTCTTCGGAAGGGCAAAACAGCTCTGCCCTCAAGTAGCGAAGCGGTAGGGCTTTCATCAAAGACCGGCGGAGACAACCGCGCGGCCCGTAAAATGCACTTGTAAAGGAAAACGACGCCACATGGCTCAGAACGCATCAATGGAGGAATTCGAGGCCCTCCTTAACGAAAGCCTCGAAATGGACACGCCCAACGAGGGCTCTGTTGTCAAAGGCAAGGTCATCGCGATCGAAGCGGGCCAAGCCATCATCGACGTCGGCTACAAAATGGAAGGCCGTGTCGAACTCAAGGAATTCGCAAACCCCGGTGAAGCGCCCGAAATCGAAGTCGGCGACGAAGTCGAGGTTTACCTGCGCGCGGCGGAAAACGCCCGTGGCGAAGCGGTTATCAGCCGCGAGATGGCCCGCCGCGAAGAAGCCTGGGATCGTCTGGAAAAAGCCTATGCCGACGACCAGCGTGTCGAAGGCGCGATCTTTGGCCGTGTCAAAGGCGGCTTTACCGTCGATCTGGGCGGTGCCGTGGCCTTCTTGCCCGGCAGCCAGGTTGACGTGCGCCCCGTGCGCGACGCGGGCCCGCTGATGGGTCTCAAGCAGCCCTTCCAGATCCTCAAGATGGACCGTCGCCGTGGCAACATCGTTGTCTCGCGCCGTGCGATCCTCGAAGAAAGCCGCGCCGAACAGCGCGCCGAGGTCATCGCCAAGCTGGCCGAAGGGGACACCGTGGAAGGCGTCGTCAAGAACATCACCGAATACGGGGCCTTCGTGGACCTGGGCGGTGTCGACGGTCTGCTGCACGTCACCGACATGGCATGGCGCCGTGTGAACCACCCGTCGGAGATCCTGTCGATTGGCGAAACCGTCAACGTGCAGGTCATCAAGATCAACAAAGACACCCACCGCATCAGCCTTGGCATGAAGCAGCTGCAGGAAGATCCCTGGGATCTGGTTGCCGCCAAGTACCCGCTGAGCTCGGTGCACACTGGTCGCGTGACCAACATCACCGACTACGGTGCATTCGTTGAGCTGGAGCCGGGTGTCGAAGGTCTGGTTCACGTCTCGGAAATGTCCTGGACCAAGAAGAACGTGCACCCCGGCAAGATCGTTTCGACCTCTCAGGAAGTCGAAGTCATGGTGCTGGAGATCGACCCCAGCAAACGCCGTGTCTCGCTTGGCCTCAAGCAGACGCAGCGCAACCCATGGGAAGTCTTCGCCGAAACCCACCCCGTCGGCACCGAAGTCGAAGGCGAGGTCAAGAACATCACCGAATTCGGCCTGTTCATCGGCCTGCCCGGCGAGATCGACGGCATGGTTCACCTTTCGGACCTGTCGTGGGACGAGCGTGGCGAGGACGCGATCCAGAACTACAAGAAGGGCGACATGGTCAAGGCCGTCGTCTCGGAAGTGGATGTCGAGAAAGAGCGCATTTCGCTCTCGATCAAGGCGCTGGATGGCGACCCCTTCGCCGATGCCGTTGGCGGCGTGAAGCGTGGCTCGATCATCACCGTCGAAGTGACCGCGATCGAAGATGGCGGCATCGAGGTGGAATACGAAGGCATGAAGAGCTTCATCCGCCGCTCCGACCTGTCGCGTGACCGTGCCGAACAACGCCCCGAGCGTTTCTCGGTCGGTGACAAGATCGACGTCCGCGTCACCAACATCGACAGCAAATCGCGCCGTCTTGGTCTTTCGATCAAGGCCCGCGAGATCGCCGAAGAAAAAGAAGCCGTCGAACAGTTCGGCAGCTCGGATTCGGGTGCGTCGCTGGGCGATATTCTTGGCGCCGCGCTTAAACGCGACGACGACTGAGATCAGCCGATCAAGCAAGTTCAAAACGCCCCGGGCCTGTCCCGGGGCGTTTTTTTGTGCGCGATGCCCGGTGCCGAATCGTAACGCCATGGGCAGGCGCCAAGGCCAAGCGGATGGCCCGGAGTGGTGCCAATATCCCCATGGCAAGTGAGGAAATTGCCCCCAAGTGGCGAATTTCTGGGAATTTTCCTGCTGTTCCGGCCCGCCTTTCTGTTTCGGTTTTTCAACTTTCTATCTATAGTCGTGACGTTAAATGACGGGCGCGACCAAAAAAGATCCGTGGGAGGACCCCGATGATCAGATCGGAATTGATTCAAAAGATTGCTGACGAAAACCCGCACTTGTACCAGCGGGATGTGGAGCGGATCGTGAACACGATCTTCAACGAAATCACCAATGCCATGGCCGAGGGAAACCGCGTGGAACTGCGCGGTTTCGGCGCGTTTTCGGTCAAGAAACGTGACGCCCGAACCGGCCGCAACCCGCGCACCGGTGAAACGGTGAGCGTGGAAGAAAAACACGTGCCGTTCTTCAAGACCGGCAAATTGCTGCGAGATCGACTGAACGGGAAATCCTGATGCGCTACGTTCGCTATGCCTCGATCGCCATCTTCGCGCTGGCGCTCATCCTGATTGCACTGGCCAACCGCGGGATGGTGTCGGTCAAGGTCTGGCCCGATGAACTGGCCGGTATGGCCGCGCTCAACCCCAGCTATGAAGTGCCGCTGTTCGTGGTGATTTTCGGCGGTGTTTTCACCGGGTTCATCGTCGGGTTGATCTGGGAATGGATTCGCGAGCACGGGGAGCGGGCCGAGGCCGCGCGCAAGGCGCGGGAACTCAGCGCCCTGCGCGCCGAAGTGCGGCGCCTGAAGGGCGAAAAGCACCAAGGCAAGGACGAGGTGCTGGCACTTCTGGACGAGGCCGGTTAAACCCCGGCCATGGCCAAGGACACACGCGTCAAAATCTGTGGTTTGACGGAAACCGCCGACATCCCCGCCGCGATCGTGGCGGGCGC
>PR_CR_10_Liq_1_inCRDRAFT_1001536_pt1 | contig 12800 bp, 8 predicted proteins | sample PRCRCaboRojoPR_3_FD_10241 | JGI IMG/M metagenome (IMG submission 10241) | reverse complement strand
CATGCATGGCAACATGAGTGAACAGGCCTTAACCGACGGGCATCGGGACAGCGTCGATGCCCACGCTTTGCCCATCGCCAACGTGGCGCCGTCGGCACCCTGGCAGTGGCTGCGACGGGGCTGGGAGACGCTGTGGCGCACGCCCCTGGTGAGTGCCTTCTATGGCGGGCTGTGCGCGGCCGCCGGGCTCGGCGCGGTGATGACGAGTCAGGCGATGCCGGGGCTCACGGTCAAGTTCGTCATCGGGCTGCTGATGCTGGGGCCGTTCTTGGCGGCGGGTCTGTATGTCACGGCGCGGCGCAGCCTGGCGGGTGATCGCACTGGCATCGGCCGCAGCCTGGCGCTGGACGCCTCGCGCCGCTCCAGCCTGGCGCTGTTCGGGCTGGTGCTGGTGATGGTGGTGGCGTTCTGGCTGATGGCCACGGCGGTGCTGTTCGCGCTCAAGGTCACCACGGTGGCGCCCACGGCCTACACCGGGTTCCTCGGCGGCGGGCTGCAGCATCCGCTCATGCTGCTGTTCACCCTGGGCAGCGGCGCGTTGTTGGCCGCGGCGGTGTTCGCCTCGAGCATCGTCGCGGTACCGCTCATCGTCGATCGCGATGCGGGCCCCATCGCTGCAGTACAGGCCAGCTGGCGGGCGGTCACGGCCAACGCCAGGCCCATGCTGCTGTGGGCGGGCATCATCGTCGGGCTGATGCTGCTCGGCACCGCGACGGCCTTCGTCGGCATGTTGCTGATCTTCCCATGGCTGGGCTACGCGAGTTGGCATGCCTATCGGGAGCTGATTCCGGCGGCCTGAGCGCAACGGCTTTCGCATCCACCGGCGTCTGGTCATCCGCGCCGACCACCCTGCCATTTCGGGACTTTTCAGCCAGCGCGGCGGGGTTGCCCTGATACCGGATCGGTCGCTCAGCCTTGATGCTGGAGGCCAGTCCAGTTTCATCAGCGGTAGCGATGCGCAGCGTTCAAACGACGACGATCGCCGGTCAGCGATTCGTTTTCACCAAGCATAGTCCGAGCGGGGCCGCGTCGGACCTGGCCCTGGTCCTGTTCAACGGTGGCCAGGTGCCCAGGGATGGTCATGCGGGCCTGAACGTGCGGCTCGCCGATACCGCCGCGGCGTGCGGGTTGAGCGCCTACCGGGTGGATCTGCCCGGTTTGGGCGACGCGCCGGGGCCCTTGCCCACGACGGCGGCCGAGTTCTGGCATGCCAATGCCCTCGGCCTGCAGACCGAGGCCGCGCTGCAGGTGCTGTCGCACCTGCAAGCGCAGGCGCCGCACCAGCGGTTGCTCGTCGGTGGTCTCTGCGGCGCCGCCAACAATGCGCTGTTCTGTGCCGCCCGGCGGCCGGGCCTGATTCAGGGTCTGGTGCTGATCGAGCCGGAGTTGTTCTTTGGGGCCGCCCCCGGTTCCGCTGCCGCCGAGCGCACACCCGAGCGCGCCCATGCCTGGTTACCCAAGCTCTGCTCGCGCCAGGCCTGGTTGCGGCTGCTGACCTCCGAGAACCGATATACCCGCAGCCGGCCCGTGTTGCGCCGGCTGCTGATGGCGATGGCCCCTCGCGCCGTGCTGCTCGGCGGCAGCACCAACGGCCCTCTCGCCGAGGCGTTCGCGAGCGCCTGCCACGCCGGCCTGCCCATGCTGTGCATTTTGGCGCTGGACGGTCGGCGTGCGCTGCATGTGGAACGCGTCGAGCGGGCCCTCATCCCCCGACGCGCCCGGGCCCTGCTCGATAAGGAGATGCTGGCGGGGACCAACCATGTGCTCACCGAAGGTGGCGCCATCGAGCGCTGCGCGCATGCCCTCGAGCGCTGGCTCAGCCGGCGCTGGAGCTCGCCTGGGCCTGTGCCCGGCGCCAGCGCCCAACGCGTCTGACCGGCGAGCTTCGGGACGGGGCCGCCCGTCGGCCCGAGATGCCTGAGAGCCGAGCCTGAGAACCACCAGCCCGACAGTCAGAGGAGTCCGGCAGGCATGCTTGTGCATGAACCCTTCGAGACCACCGCGCGTCACCAAGCGCACAAGATTGCGCTGGTTGCGGGCGCTGCGCGCCATACCTACGGCGCCCTTGCGACACGCGCCGACGCGCTCGCCGCCACCCTGGCGCGGCATGGCGTGGTGCGCGGCGACCGGGTGCTGCTGGTGACCCGCAACAGCACCGAGATGGTGATCGCCATCTACGCGACGCTGAAGGTCGGCGCGATCTTCTCGCCCGTGGGTCCCAATCTCAAGGCGGCCAAGCTGGGTTATATCCTCAACGACTGCCGCCCCACCTGCGTGATCGTCGATGGCGGCACCGCCAGCTGTGAGCTGGCCAAGGTCGGCAGCCTCGCCGGCGTGCGTCTGCTGGTCGTTGTGGGGGCGATCGGTGCCCGCGCGCCGCAGGCCGGGGCAACCTTAGCGTTTTCCGAGGCGGTGGCTGATGCGGCCGCCGACTTCAGGCGCCCGGCGAGCATCGATCAGGATCTGGCGGCGATTATCTACACCTCGGGATCCACCGGTGATCCCAAGGGCGTGATGCTCTCGCACTTGAACATGCTCAGTGCCGCCAATGCGGTCACCAGCTACCTGGGCCTGGCTTCGAGTGACAGCATTTTCTGCGCGCTGCCGCTGTCGTTCGACTATGGGCTGTACCAGATTCTGATGGCCTTCCAGCTCGGTGCCCGGGTCGTCCTGGAGCCCTCCTTCGCCTTTCCCGTGCAGGCCCTTGAGGTCATGGAGCGCGAGGGCGTCACCGTCTTTCCTGGCGTTCCGACCATGTTTGCGCTGCTCATGGCGCTTGAGAATCTCGGTGATTTTCGCCTCGAGCGGCTGCGGATCATGACCAACACGGCCGCAGCGCTGCCGCTTGCGCATATCGAGGCGATTAGGCAGCAGTTCCCCCAGGCCAGGCTCTTTTCCATGTACGGCCTGACCGAATGCAAACGCGTCTCCTACCTGCCGCCGGAGGCCCTGGCCCATCGTCCGGGCAGCGTCGGCCGCGGCATGCCCAATCAGGAAGTGTATCTGATCGATGCGCACGGACGCCGGTTGCCGCCGGGCAGCACGGGCGAATTGGTCGTGCGCGGCAGCAATGTCATGCGCGGTTACTGGGGCAAAGCCCGGGAGAGCGCCGAGTGCCTGCGTCCCGGACCCTACCCCGGCGAGTCGGTGCTGCACACCGGTGACATCTTTCGCATGGACGCGGAGGGCTATTTGTATTTCGTCGGTCGCAAAGACGACATGATCAAAAGCCGCGGTGAAAAGGTGTCTCCCCGTGAGATCGAAAACGTTCTGCATGACATCGACGGTGTGCTCGAGGCCGCCGTCATCGGGGTGCCGGACCCGGTGCTCGGCGAGGCCATCCAGGCCTATCTGATCTTGAAGCCCGGTGCCCGCCAGCGCCCGGGTGACATCCTGTCGATCTGCCGCAGTCGCCTGGAGCCTTTCATGGTGCCCCAGGCGGTGGCGATCGTGGACGCGTTGCCGAAGAGTGAGAACGGTAAGGTCGACAAGAAGGTGTTGGGGCAAAGCGCCATGGACGGCGCATCGGTGGCGGCCGCCGGGCACTTGGGGGAGGAGTGATCCCGCGCCGCGCGAAATGCCGACGGACGCGCCGGGGAGTGCCCCGATAACATCCGCGCCCGACCCGTCATAGAGTGTGCGTCACAAGACCTCGGCGGTGAGTCCAGTGTTGGCATCGCCGTATCGCTGAATCTCCTGACAGCATCAAGGTTGGACCATGTGTGGCATCGCTGGCGTAGTGGATTTCCAACGCGGCGCACCGCAGGCGCGGTTGCTCGAGCGCATGGCGGCCCGCATGGCGCACCGGGGCCCCGATGACTGCGGCGTCTGGCATGGCGGTGAGGTGGCGCTATCACATACGCGCCTGGCCATCGTCGACCCCCAGCACGGTGCGCAGCCCATGCACACCGGGGACGGCCGCCTGAGCGTCAGCTTCAACGGTGAAATCTTCAATCATCGGGAGTTGCGGGCCCTGCTGGAAAAACAGGGCCGTCCGTTTCGCACCCATCACTGTGACACCGAGGTGGTGCTGCAGGCCTACGCGCATTGGGGCGAGGGGTGTTTCGAGCGTTTCAACGGCCAATGGGCAATCGCACTCTGGGATGCCGACCGACGACGGCTGCTGCTCTCGCGCGATCGCTTCGGCATCTGCCCCTTGCATTACACGCAGGCCGGCTCAGCCTGGGTCTTCGCATCCGAGGCCAAGGCACTCTTCTGTCATCCGGCGGTGGCGCCCGCCGTGGATGTCGATGCGGTGTGCGACATCCTCAGGTTCTGGACCCCGCTGCCGGGTCACACGGCCTTCAGGAACGTCAGCGAGCTGGAGCCCGGCTGCTGCCTCGCCATCGAGCCGCAGGGCGTGCGGCATTGGCGTTATTGGCAGTTGGACTATCGACCGGACTACGGCCGTCGGGATCTGGACTGGAGTGAGGAGTTGCGGGCGCTGCTCAGCGATGCGGTGCGGTTGCGGCTGCAGGCGGATGTGCCCCTGGGTCTGTATCTCTCCGGCGGACTCGACTCCTCGGTGGTCGGTGCGCTGGCCGATCAGCTCCTGTCCGCGCGCGGAGACGCGCAGCGGCTGAGCCTGTTCTCCGTCCAGTTCGATGAGCAGGACGTCGACGAGCGCCACTTCCAGCATGGCATGGCGCAGCGGCTGGGTCGCCAGCCGCACGCCCTGGCTTGTGCCAATGCTGCCATCGGCCAGCACTTGATCCAGGCGGTGCGGCATACCGAAAGGCCGCTGTTTCGCACCGCGGCGGTGCCGCTGTTTCTCCTCTCACGCCGGGTCCGGGCGCATGACCACAAGGTGGTGCTGACCGGCGAGGGCGCGGACGAGGTGTTCGGTGGCTACGACCTGTTCAAAGAGGCCAAGCTGCGCCGCTTCGTGGCGCGCCAGCCGGGCTCGAAGCGCCGGCCCCTGCTGTTGCGCCGACTCTATCCCTACCTGCCGCATTTACAGACGCAGTCGCCTGAGTACCTGCACGCCTATTTCCAGGTGGATTCGGATCATCTCGATGACCCGTTCTTCAGCCACCGTCCCCGCTGGCGCAACAACGCCCGTCTGGAGCGCTTCCTGAGCCCGGAGGTCAGGCACTCGCAACGCCAGCGCGACCCCCTGGCGGAGCTGGCCGCGTGGCTGCCGCAGCGGTTCTCGGACTGGGACTATTTCGAGCGCGCCCAGTACCTCGAGACCACGATGCTGCTGCCCGGCTACATCCTGTCGTCGCAGGGCGATCGCGTCGCCATGGCCCACGGCGTGGAGACCCGTCCGGTGTTCCTGGACCATCGACTGGCGGCGCTCGCCGCGCGCATGCCGGCCGAAGTCAAGATGCGCGTGCTCGACGAAAAGCACGTGCTGAAACAGGCGGCGGGTGATCTGGTCACGCCGCAGGTGTTGCGGCGACCGAAGCAGCCCTACCGGGCGCCCGAGTCCGTGTGCTTCCGCGGGCCCGACGGCGACCTTGCGGAGCCGCTCGCCGAATTGCTGCGGCCGGCGTCGATCCGGCGGCACGGCTTGTTCGATCCGGATGCGGTGAGCCGGCTGCTCAGTAAGGCGCGGACGGCTCCCCTGCGCAGCTTCACCGACAACGCCGCGCTCGTGTTCATCCTCTCGACCCAGGCCTTGCTGCAGGAGTTCGTCCCCGGGTCATCATCGCAATGATTGCCGCCGCTGGCGGTTTCACCAAGGGCCCACAATCACTGGAGGTGCATCGATGGATTATTTGTCCAAAGACATACGTGCGTTCATTGAGGAAAATTTTCTCTTTGGCGGATCCGCCGAGGACATCAGCGATGATGGCTCCCTCATCGCCGAGGGTATTCTCGACTCCGCCGGTGTGCTCGAGCTCGTCGCCTTTCTGGAGGGCACCTACGGCATCCAGGTGGCGGACTCGGAGCTGTTGCCCACCAACCTCGATTCCATCAACCGGATCGCTCATTATGTGGTCCGCAAGCAGGCCTGTCTGCAGGCAGCCAGGGTGGCATGATGAATCGGCTCGATCAGCTCCTGGCCATCGATGCGGATGCCGAAATCGCGCGGATCGGGAAGGTTATCCGCCGGCAACTGGCCCAGCACCTGCGCAAGCGCGGCGCCGTGGTCGGCCTGTCCGGTGGCATCGACTCCAGCGTCACCGCGGCTTTGTGTGTGGAGGCACTCGGTCCCGGGCGCGTGCTCCTGCTGCTCATGCCCGAGGGCGACGCCGCCGCGTCGACGGAATCCCTGGCGCTGGGCCAATCCTTCGCCGAGGCCTTGGGCGCGCACTGGGTGGTTGAAGACATCAGCGCGCCACTCGCCGCAAGCGGCTGCTATCGCCGGCGCGACGCGGCCATCCGCCAGTTCTGGCCCGACTACGAGCCGCACTGGCGATTCAAGATTCTGCCCTCGGATCCGCTGGCCGGCGACCGACTGCGCAGTTTCCGGCTGATCGCCGAGGATGGGAGCGGCCGGGCGCGGGCCTGCAGGCTGTCAGCGGCTGACTATCAGGCCATCGTCGCGGCGATGAACTTCAAACAGCGCACGCGCAAGATGCTGGAGTACTACCACGCCGACCGCCTCAATTATGCCGTGGCCGGTACGCCGAACCGCCTCGAGTACGATCAGGGCTTTTTTGTCAAAAACGGCGACGGCGCCGCCGACTTCAAGCCCATCGCGCATCTCTATAAGACCCAGGTCTATGCACTGGCGGAGCGGCTCGGCATTCCGCGCGTCATTATCGATCGGGAGCCCACCACCGACACCTATTCTTTGCCACAGGGACAGGACGAGTTCTACTTTTCGCTGCCGCTGAAACAAATGGACCAGTGCCTGTGCGCGCTCGATCACGGCCTGTCGGCGGCGGAGGTCGCACGCGCGACGGGACTTGCGCCTGATGTCCTGGAGCGGGTCTTCCGGGATCTGACCGCAAAGCGCCGTGCAACACGCTACGGGCACATGCCGCCGCTGCTGGTGGAGGCGGTGCCATCCATCGCCGCCGGGTCGACGCCGGGACAGGGCGAGCGCCATGCTTGAGCCCGGCACTGCGGCCGACACGCTGCTGGCCATGCCGCCGCCGGCCGCCGCCGAGATCCACGATTATCTGGCACACCGCGGCGAACAGCTCTACGTCGTGCACCACCGCACCCAAGAGCCGCCGCGCGCGCAGGCCTTATTCTGTTCGCCGTTCGCCCTCGAGCGCACTTTGGCCTACACAACCCTGGTGCGTTTTGCGCGCCATCTGGCCCATCGGGGCATCGAAGTCATCCGCTTCGATTATCGTGGCACGGGTGAAAGCAGCGGCCGCTGCGAGCACTTCGACTTCGCGCACTGGGCGGACGACACGGCGACCGTGTTCGAGGCCACGCGCACCGATGCATCGCCGCCGCGGATCCTGTTCGGTCTGCGTTTCGGTGCCCTGATGGCGTCCCGGCTGTTCGCCGACGGGCACGGCGACGGGCTGCTGGCCTGGGGGCCGTTCGCGGATGCGCGCAGCATGCTCCACGAGTTGCTGCGGCACAAAGTCGTGGGCCAGGCCTTGCAGGGCGGGCAGGCCGGTCCCGGCGCCGATCGCGAGGCTTTCATCGCGCAATGGCTGCGCGAGGGCGTGCTCGAAGTGGATGGCCACCGTTGGGGTAAGGCCTTGTGGACGCAGTCGTCCGACCTGGTCTTCGCCGGGCGCGAGCCCGGTGATTCCAGACCCAGACTGATACTCGCCTTCGACCGGCGACCGGGGCACGGCGCCTGGGGCGCGGCAGAGAGCGCGGTGGTCGCCATCCCCAGGCCACCTTTCTGGCATTACGACCCGAGGTTGCTGCCAGACCTGGGCGACCTGCTGCGGCGCAGCTTCGCCTTCGTCGAGACCGCGCTCAGCGTGCGCGGCGACGGCGTCACGGATGCCGCCGGGCCCTGAGTCTGCAACCTGATGTGTGCCGCCGTCGAGCGCCATATCAGCGCCGCAGGAGCTTGTGTCAATCACCCCGCAATCGACGCCGAAACGCAACCAGCGCGGGCGGCGGTGACGATCGCCACCGCCGCACCAGCGCCTTCTCGAGCTCCACGATGAACAGCACCGAGGCGGCGACCAGCACGATGCGCAGCCACACGCCGGCATCGATGGCGGCGGTGCCGAACAGGGCCTGCAGCGGTGGCAGGTAGGTGAAGGCGAGCTGGAACAGGAGCAGCAGTCCCACCGCGTAGAGCACGTAGCGGTTGCCGAGCAGTCCCCGGCGGTTCAGCACCGATGCAGTCATGTAGCGGGAGTTGAACAGATAGAAGATCTCGAACATCACCAGGGTGTTCACGGCCACGGTGCGGGCCTGCTCGATGGGCGCGCTCAGGGATTGCTCCCACAGGAAGAGGCCGAAGGTGCCGGCGGTGAGGATCAGCGAGACATAGGCGATGCGCCACAGGAACAGCGGCGTCAGCACCGCTTGGCGGGCGTTGCGCGGCGGTCGGCGCATCACCCCCGGCTCCGGCGGCTCGAAGGCCAGCGCCAGCGCCAGGGTGACGGCGGTGATCATGTTCACCCACAGGATCTGCACCGGCGTCAGCGGGAACTGGTGGAAACCGAACAGGATGGCGCCCAGCACCACCAGGGCCTCGCCGCCGTTGGTGGGCAGGATGAACAGCATCGCCTTGCGCAGGTTGTCGTAGACGGTGCGGCCTTCCTCGACGGCGTTGGCGATGGAGGCGAAGTTGTCGTCCGCCAGCACCATTTCCGCCGCCTCCTTGGCCGCCTCGGTGCCATTGATGCCCATGGCGATGCCGACGTCGGCGCGCTTCAGGGCCGGGGCATCGTTGACGCCATCCCCGGTCATGGCCACCACCTCGCCCCCCTGCTGGAGCAGTTGCACCAGGCGCAGCTTGTGCTCCGGCGTGACCCGGGCGTAGACGTCCACCTGCTGCGCGCGTTGGCGCAGCGTGGCATCGTCCAGCGCATCCAGCTCGGCGCCGCGCAGCGCCTCGTGCGGGTTGGTCAGCCCCACCTGCCGGGCGATGGCGCGGGCGGTGGCCGCATGGTCGCCGGTGATCATCTTCACGCGGATGCCGGCATCGCGGCAGGTGCGCACGGCGGCAATGACTTCCTCCCGCGGCGGGTCCATGAGCCCGAACAGCCCGAGCAGGGTGAGATCGGCGTCGACATCGGCGAAGTCCAGCTCCGAGCGGTGCGGCTCGGCGGGCTTCACCGCCACCGCCAGTACCCGCTGGCCGGCCGCCGCCATGGCCTCCATGCGCGTGTCCCAAGCCGTGCGCGCCAGCGGCGCATCGCCGTCTGCGCTGCGCTGGGTCGCGCACCTGTCGAGCAGCGCCTCCGGTGCGCCCTTGACGTAGATGAAGGACGCGCCGGTATGGCTGTGGTGCAGCGTCGCCATAAACTTGTGGCCGGACTCGAAGGGGATCAGGTCCGTGCGCGGGTAGCGCTTGGCCAGTGCCTCCAGATCCAGCCCCGCCTTCAGCGCCGCCACCAGCAACGCACCTTCCATGGGATCGCCGTGCAGACGCCAGGCATCGGCCTCGGCGTGCTCCAGCGTCGCGTCGTTGCACAACGCCGCCGCGCGCAGGATCTCGGTGAGCCGGGTGTCCTCCTGCGGGCGCAGCAGCGCAGCGCCGTCGTGCATGAAGGCGCCGTGGGGATCGTAGCCGGTGCCGGTGAGCGTGAAGGCCCGCTCGCCGGTATCGACGGCGGCGACGGTCATGGCATTGCGGGTCAGGGTGCCGGTCTTATCGGAGCAGATGACGCCGACGGTGCCGAGGGTCTCCACCGCCGGCAGCCGGCGGATGATGGCATTGCGGGCGGCCATGCGTTGCACGCCGATGGCCAGCGTGATGGTCATAATCGCCGGCAGGCCCTCCGGGATGGCCGCCACCGCCAGGCCCACCGAGGCCAGGAACATCTCCGCGGCGGTATAGCTGCGCACCAGGACGCCGAAGCCGAAGCTCACCGTCGCCAGCACCAGGATGGCGGCCGTGAGCCAGCGCCCGAACTGGGCCATTTGCCGCAGCAGCGGCGTGGTCAGCTGCTCCACATTGGCGACCAGGGTGCTGATGCGGCCGATTTCCGTGCTCGCGCCGGTGGCGGCGACGATGCCGGTGCCCTGGCCGTGGGTGACCAGGGTGCCGGAGTAGGCCATGCAGCGCCGGTCCGCCAGCGGCGTCTCCGCCGCCAGTGCAGCCACCGCCTTGTCCACCGGCACGGATTCACCGGTGAGCGCGGCCTCCTCGATCTGCAGGCCCTTGGCACGCAGCAGGCGCAGGTCCGCGGGGACTTTGTCGCCGGACTGCAGTTGCACCAGATCGCCGGGGACCAACGCCGCGGCGTCCACCGTCACCAGCCGGCCGTTGCGCCAGACCATGGCGTGGGGCGAGAGCATGCCGCGGATGGCCTTGAGCGCATCCTCGGCCTTGCCTTCCTGCACGAAGCCGATGGCCGCGTTGATGAGCACCACGCCGAAGATCACGCCGGCGTCCAGCCAATGCTGGAGCAGGGCCGTCACCATGCCCGCGGCCAGCAGTACGTAGATGAGCACGTTGTGGAACTGCGCCAGAAAGCGCAGCCACGGGCCGCGGGTCTTGCCCTCCGGCAGGCGGTTGGGGCCATGGGTCGCCAGACGCTGCTCGGCCTCGTGCGGGCTTAGGCCCTCCGGGCCGCCGCCGAGTCGGTCGAGCGCATCTTCCGCGCCCAGGTGATGCCAGGCGGGCCCAACCGACGGTTGCTGCTTGGTCGCCGGCACACGCTGCGCACGGCGATTGCCCCAGCCCACGAAGCCACCGATGATGACGAATGCCACCACCGCCAGCAGCCCGACGACCCATTCCAGGGCGATGATGTCGAAGATCAGGATATCGCTTTCGCGCATGACGCCTCCCCTACTGTAAGCCTCCACGTCAAACTTAAGATACCGGTGCGCAGCCGGCGTGCTCACCACCGCCGCCCGATCAGCGCCGGCCGCGGGCTTGTGCTGACGGTGAGGGTGATCAGCCCGCGCCACGACCCTGGTCAATGGACGCGTCCCGCGCCGTCGTCTCGGCATGGGCCGGCACCGATCATGTCACGGGTACCGCCCATTGACCCAGCGCAGCCAAAACGCTGGTTGCCGTCTGCCCCCGTCGCAAGCCTTTGATCCCGCCGCAGCCGCGCCCGCCTGCGGCATTGACGCCTCCGTGTCAGCTGTCTATTTTGGTTGACACCAAATCATGACAAGCGCGTCTGACAGGGGCTCCCGCGCCTGCGAAAACGCGTATTGCGCCCAGTCCCATCAGTGGTCCCAACAGCGCGGAGGCATGGCCGATGGACGCCCTACAACGCATCGAGCAGGCCCTCGCGGCGGCCCTCAGCCTGGGCCTCGCCGACGATGGCCCACCCAAGCTCGCCCGCGCCGTGCGCCACGCGGTGCAGACGCCGGGCTCGCGCGCCCGCCCGCGGCTGCTGTTGGCGGTGGCGGACGCCTGCGGTGACGATGTGCCGGCGGTATCCGATGCCGCGGCGGCCTCGCTGGAGCTGCTGCATTGCGCCTCACTGGTGCACGACGATATGCCCGTCTTCGACGACGCCGACACCCGCCGCGGCGCGCCGACGGTGCACCGGCTGTTCGCGCAGCATGGTGAGCAACTGGCGCTGCTTACCGGTGATGGGCTCATCGTGCTGGCGTTTGAGAACCTCGCCTGGCACACCCGCGGGCACCCGCAGCGGCTCGGGCCGCTCACCCTGATCATCGCGCGCGCCGTCGGAGTCGGCCACGGCATCGTCGCCGGCCAGGCCTGGGAGTGCGAGACGGATGTGGATCTGACCCAGTACCACCGGCAGAAGACGGCCGCGCTCTTCTCGGCGGCCACCGCGGCCGGTGCTGCCGCCGCCGGCGTGGAGCCGGCCCCCTGGTGCAGCCTCGGCGAGCATCTGGGGCTGGCATATCAGGTGGCGGACGATCTGCGCGACGTCGCTGGCGATGCCGCGGCGCTCGGCAAGCCCATCGGCCAGGACGCCACCCACGCGCGCCCGAGCGCCGTCAGCCAGCTCGGCATCGACGGTGCCATCGCCAGGCTCGAAGACCTGCTGACGGCGGCCGTCGATGCCATCCCAGACTGCCCGGGTCGCGCCAAGCTGGCCGCCATGGCACAGGCGGAAATGGAGCGTCTGCTGCCGGCGCAGCTGCGCGCAGCGTCCCGAGTCGCCAGGCCCTAGCACCTCCAACAACGAGGACCCAAGCCCTGTGGAGCTTCCTTTTCTCGACCGCTGGCGCGCCTGGCGCGATGCCAAGCTCGCGAGTCCTGCCTTTCAGCGCTGGGCGGCGGACTTTCCACTCACCCGCGGCGAGGCCGCCCGCCGTGCCCGCGGCCTGTTCGACATCACCGCCGGCTTCGTCTATTCACAGATCCTGTTCGCGCTGGTGGAGCTGGAGCTGTTCGACAAGCTGGCGGACAAGCCCCGCACCGCCGCCGACCTGGCGCCGGAGATGGGGATGGACATGGCCGCCGCAGACCGCCTGCTGCGCGCCGGCGTCGCCGTCGATCTGCTGGAGCGCCGCGGCAAGGATGCGGCCGGTACCGTTCGCTACGGTCTCGGTAAGCTCGGCATCGCCATGCCCGGCAATCCCGGCATCGCGGCCATGGTGCGCCATCACCGCATGCTCTACCACGACTTGGACGACCCGTTGGCGCTGTTCCGCGGGCAGCTCGAGGAGACCGAGCTCGGCCGCTACTGGTCCTACGCCGGCGCTGCGGATCCGGCCGCCGACGGCGACGAGCGGGTGGCGGAGTACAGCACGCTCATGTCCGCCTCCAGCGGCTTCGTGGCGGAGGATACGCTCGACGCCTACCCGCTCAAGGA
>PR_CR_10_Liq_1_inCRDRAFT_1001535_pt1 | contig 12803 bp, 11 predicted proteins | sample PRCRCaboRojoPR_3_FD_10241 | JGI IMG/M metagenome (IMG submission 10241) | reverse complement strand
CGCGTCGAGCCAGATGACCTCACCTGTCTTCTCTTGTTCCGAAATATCCTCGGGGGGAGTTCCGGCTTGTCCGGAACGGGGGGCAGACAGCCCCCCTGCATCGCGCGCCACATGCGCACCGCCATGGTGGCTGGCGCCGGCATCATCGTGAAACTCGAAATCTTCGCGGAACATGGTCAACAGATGCTCTTCCAGTCCCATGACCAGCGGATGCACCCATGTGTCGAAAATCACATTCGCGCCTTCGATGCCCATCTGTGGGCTGTAGCGGGCGGGGAAATCTTGCACATGCACAGGCGACGAGATGACGGCGCAGGGGATGCCCAACCGCTTGCCGATGTGTCGCTCCATCTGGGTGCCAAGGATTAACTCTGGCGCGGCCTCGGCAATCGCCGCTTCCACGTCGAGGTGATCGTCGGAAATCAGGGCCTCAAGCCCATATTCCTTGGCCAAGGCCCGCACCGGACGGGCCATTTCGCGGTTGTAGCAGCCAAGGCGCACAACCTCGAAACCCATCTCGTCCCGGGCGATGCGCGCCGCCGTGATGACATGTGTGCCGTCACCGAAGATGAACACGCGCTTGCCGGTCAGATAAGTGGAATCGACGCTCGCCGAATACCACGGCAGGCGCAGGCGGCTGTCGTCCAGCTTGGCCGCAAGACCGGTGATCTTGGCCACTTCGGCCACGAAATCGCGCGTCGCTCCCACGCCGATAGGCACGGTTTTGGTAAAGGGCAGGCCGAGGTCCCGCTCCATCCAGCGGCAGGCCGCCTCGCCGGTTTCGGGGTACATCAGCACATTGAAGTGGGCCGCGCCCAGCCGGGTCAGATCCTCGGGCGTGGCCCCATAGGGCGCGCAGACATTCACCGCGATCCCCATATGGTTCAAAAGCGCGGTCACTTCGGTGATGTCGTCACGGTGCCGGAACCCAAGCGCGGTGGGGCCAATAAGATTGGCGGTCACCTGTTCGGTCCGCTCCATTGGTTGCGCCAAGCGACGGACGAGCTGAAACAGGGTTTCATCCGCCCCGAAGTTCTCCTTGCGCTGGTAGCTGGGCAACTCAAGCGGGATGATGGGGATGGGCATGCCCATGGTCTCGGCCATGCCGCCGGGATCATCCTGAATCAGCTCCGCGGTGCAGGAGGCGCCGACAATCATGGCCTGCGGCTGAAACCGCTCATAGGCTGCTTCGCAGGCGGTCTTGAACAGGTTTGCTGTGTCGCTGCCCAGATCGCGGGCCTGGAATGTTGTGTAGGTCACCGGCGGGCGGTGGTTGCGCCGTTCGATCATGGTGAACAGAAGATCGGCATAGGTATCGCCCTGCGGCGCATGCAGCACATAGTGCAGCCCCTTCATCGCCGTGGCGACGCGCAGCGCCCCAACATGCGGCGGGCCTTCGTATGTCCAAACCGAAAGCTTCATTCTTCCGCCTCCAATTTCAGAAGGTCATGGCGGCGGATTGGCCGGGCGAAGAGACTGGCCAGATCACCGGCCTGTTCGTAGAAATGCACCGGGGTAAAGACCAACTCGATCGCCCACTTGGTGCACAGGCCCTCGGCCTCCAAGGGGTTGGCAAGGCCAAGCCCGCACACCGTCAGGTCGGGCTCCGCCGCGCGGCAGCGGTCCAATTGCATCTCAACATCTTGGCCTTCCGAAATCACGGGCCCCTCGGCCAGCAAATCCAGATCGGGACCAACAAGGGCCTTGTGGATGTAAGGTGCGCCAACTTCCACGGCCTGCATGCCGCATTCACGGGTCAGGAACCGCGCCAGTGGAATTTCCATCTGGCTGTCGGGGAAAAAGAAAAGCGATTTGCCTGAAAGGGTCTCGGCGGCCTTGGCCAAGGCCTTTCGGGCGCGTGCGCGGGGCGCGTCTATCACGGCATCAACATGCGCCTGATCAATGCCGAAATCCCGCGCAACGGCGCGAAGCCACGCCGTGGTGCCTTCCTCGCCGAACGGGAACGGTGCAGGGATGTGACGCGCCCCGCGTCTTTCCAAGGCGGCATGGGTGCCCCCCAGGAAAGCCTGCGTCAGGGCAAAGCTGGTGTTTGGCCCGACGGAAACTTCGGTATCTGCATGGCGGGCGGGCAAGACAGTGACCTTTTCGACCCCGATTTGCGCCAAAAGGTCCAGCGCCTGGTCCTCGGCCACGTCCGGCAATGCGCCGACAACCATCAACTGGCGCGCGTCGCTCTCGAGCAGGGTGGGCACCATCGCCGCAAGGCAGGCGTCTTCGCCCTCGGTAAAGGTGGTCTCAATCCCCGATCCGGAATAGTTCAGCACCCGCACGCGCGGCGCATGTTTCGCGCTCAGGCGTTCGGCCGCGCGCGCCAGATCCAGTTTGATAACCTCGGACGGGCAACTGCCAACCAAGAAAAGCTGCCGAATATCACCGCGGCGCGCCAAAAGCCGGTCGACCTCGCGGTCAAGCTCGTCATGGGCATCGGCCAGACCCGCAAGATCGCTTTCCTCTAGAATCGCGGTGCCAAAGCGCGGTTCAGCAAAAATCATGACACCGGCGGCACTTTGAAGAAGATGCGCACATGTTCGGCTTCCGACCACTAGAAAAAACGCATCCTGCATCTTTCGATGCAACCAGATGATTCCAGTCAGGCCACAGAAAACCTCGTGCTGGCCGCGTTCCTTAAGAATCGGTGCGTTCCGGCATCCCATGGTCGGGGGTAGGGGTGTGTGGCGGGTCATACCGTGGCCTCGGCCTGCAAACGCGCGGCACGCAGTTTCAGCAGGAATTGCCCGGCGTTGACGACGTAAGCCGCATAGGCCAACAGTGCCAAAAGCATCAGGGAAACAGGCTCCAACGCGCTGCTAAACAGCGCCCAGACATAGGCGGTGTGCAACCCGATCACCGCAAAGCTAAATACATCCTCCCAAAAGAACGCCGGGGCGAAAAGGTACTGACCGAAAACGACTTTTTCCCAAATCGCCCCGGTCACCATGATCAGGTACAAGACCCCTGTCTTGATCAGGATGGACCATGTAGCGGCCTCATAGCCGGTGCCGGTCCAAAGGTAGCGCAGCACAAGGATCAAAGAGATCAAGAAGACCACGAATTGTAGCGGGGCGAGGATGCCTTGCACCAAGGTCCAGTGGCTAGAGTCCCTCCGCGCACGCTGCGCAGCGGTATAAAGCGCAGCCGGCTGGGTCGTGTTATGAGCGCTGGGCGTCATTGGTCCCTCAAATGCCGGTGTCTGGTCTCTAAATGCTAGGGCTTTGAAGGGGAAAGTGTCAATTATAATTTACACATTGCGATTATCGTAATGTCTACAAAAATTGTCGCTTTGACCAATTCGAAGGGTCCTGTGCGCAGAAATCGTTTAATCAATGAAAATCTGAAATATTCTGGCTCTAAATTAGCGGGCGATCCCAGTGCCTTGACCCGTTTTAAATGCGTTTCATGTCAATAAAAATTGACATTTGACCTGGCGACAAGCAGACTTAAACCTATCAGAGCAGAGTGTTCATTGTCGCAGTTCGCGATTTTTCAGTGCGGCCATAGGAGCAGCGCATGGGAGACGAAAAAGAGAATAACGGCTCTGGGATAGGTCAAAAGGGTGATCCTGCAATCAGGTTTTTGGTTGAATCCGCCCTGCGATCGGTTCTGTCTAAGTCCCAATCGGAAAACCCGCGCACGCGGGAGGAGTGGGTCGTGCATCTGGCCGAGGCCATGATTTCCGAGTCCGAAACCAGCCACCACGCCGCGCTCTCGGCGCTTATGGCGTCGGGCGTACCATCGGAGGAGGTGTTTCAAAAGTACATCCCCGCCGTCGCCCGTTTCCTCGGGGAAATGTGGGTCAGCGACAAGGCCAGCTTTGTCGATGTAACGGTCGGCGCCGCGCGCTTGCAGGCCTTGTTTCGTAACAAAGCCGAGCCGGGCGAGGTTGGGTGGCTTAGCCGTAGTATCCCGCTTGGGCAGTCGGTTTTGATGATCGTGCCCGACTTTGAAGATCACTCGCTTGGGGCGTTTGTTGCGGCCGATCAGTTCCGCCGACATGGCTTGTGGGTTCATATGGCCATCAGCCTGACGAATGAAGAAATTGCCGCCATGGTTGAATCAAGCGGGTTTTCTCTGCTTGGCGTAACCGCGGCAACGGCGAATTCGGTTGAAAAGTCGCGAAAACTAGTTGAATACCTCAAATCTAAAGTCGANTATTGTCCACCAATTGCGATCGGGGGCCTGGGCGTGGAAAACCCGCGTGAGGTCGAAAAGATTACCGGCGCGGAATATGCTGTGCGCACTGTGCGTGAGGCGGTGGAGCGAGCAGGGCTATCATCTGTCGCTGGAACAGCGATGATTGATGCTTGAAAACCCAAACCTTCGGTTTGGCGTATCGAGGTATAGTTGTGACGAGACAAGGAAGGACATCTGAACGAATGCGCGCCGGGGGATTGCCCGACGTCGGGTCCGTAGGCGACGTCCTGGAGCAATCCTCGGATATCTCGGTCTATCTTGATGCTGACAGCACGGTGCAAGGCATCTCGGTCAATCCTGAAAGTGCATCGCTCGGATGTCTTGACCACTGGGTCGGGCGCTCGTTCAAGGATTTTCTGACATCGGAAAGCGTCGCGAAGTTTGCACAACGCCTGACAGATTTGGCGAAATCCACCGAGGGCGTGGTGCGGGCCATCGAGCTCAACCACATGGACAATGCCAAGTGGGAATTTCCAGTGCGGTACACCCTGCACCGCATTGATGATGACGGTGGGCTTTTGCTCATCGGCCGTGACATGCAGCCCCTGGCGGAAGTACAGCAGCGCCTCGTGCAGGAACAGCTGGCCCGCGAGCGTGATCAGCAGCTTCTCCGAAGCGAAAAGACGCTCTTCCGCGTGGTTCTGGAAGAGTCTGAGACACCGATTATAATTGTCGACCCTGAAAAGGCCCGCATTCACGAAATCAATTCTGCTGCCGCTGCACTACTTGGCAGCAAATCCGACACTCTTGAGGGCAACTTGTTCCCGCAAAGTTTCGAGGGCCGGCGTCGCGGAGAATTCATGGATGCCTTGCAGGCCGCAGCCAACTCCGAGTCCGCGCGCAGCGTTGAAGTGGTTTCGCGCCGCAATGGTCGGGTTCTAAGCCTGCGGCCAAAATATTTTCGCGCTGCCGGAGAGTTAATGCTGCTTTGCGTGCTTGAGCCCACAGATGATAGTGATATCGCCGGGCCCGAATTCGCACAGTCCTTGGTTTCGCTTTATGCCGCCTCGACCGACGCCATCGTTTTGATTGATGGCAAGGGGTTTGTCCGTGAAGCGAACGAAGCCTTCCTTGTGATGGTCGATGCGATGCAGCTGCGTGATGTGCAGGATCAATCGCTGTCCGAATTCCTGATGCGTGGTTCTGTTGATCTCAAACTGTTGCTGGAAAGCGCTGCCAAGAAGGGGCGGGTCCGCCACTACTCGGCGCAACTCAAAAGCGGTGTGGGCACGCGAACGCCGGTGGATATCTCCATTTCCAGTTTCCGCCAACGGGGTGGGGAACTAGCCTTTGGCCTGATTGTTCGTGATACCTCCTCCATCCAACTTCCTGATGTGGAGGACAAAAACGTCATGGTCAGCGAAGAGGCCATGCGCAATGTCATGGATCTGGTGGGCACCGCCTCGCTCAAGGATCTGGTTTCGGCCACATCGGACGTGGTTGAAAAAATGTGCATCGAAACCGCCGTTCAGATGACCAACAATAACCGTGTTGCCGCCGCCGAGATGCTGGGCCTCTCGCGGCAAAGCCTGTATGTCAAATTGCGCAAGTACGGCCTTTTGGAAGCCGCAAAAGACGATTGATCGGCGCCTTTCATCGCACCTGTGGCAAACAAACCTCTTTCAAAATTGCCAAGTGTATAGTTTAATTGACACTATGAGTGTCACTTATGACATACACGCCGCGCGTCGTGTCCCGCGCCCGCGCGCCATGCTCACCCTGATCAAGCCGATCACATGGTTCCCACCGATATGGGCTTACCTTTGTGGGGTGATCGCCTCGGGCGTGCCGCTCGGTTCGGCACCTTGGGCTGTGCTGACGGGGATGGTGCTGGCCGGTCCCGTTGTCTGCGGGATGAGCCAAGCCGCCAACGATTGGTGCGACCGGCATGTCGATGCCATCAATGAACCGCAACGCCCTATCCCCTCAGGGTCAATTCCAGGCCGGTGGGGCCTCTGGATCGCCCTCGCCATGAGCGCACTGGCCCTCGCCTTGGGCGCCACCCTCGGGCCTTGGGGGTTCGGGGCCACCGTTTTCGGGGTGCTGGCCGCTTGGGCCTATTCGGCCGAACCTGTGCGCCTGAAGAAATCGGGCATCTGGGGGCCGGGCCTTGTTGGTCTGTGCTACGAGGGCCTGCCGTGGTTCACCGGCGTTGCCGTCCTCTCCGCAGGAGCGCCGCCGATGCCAGCGGTCATCGTGGCGCTGCTTTATGCACTTGGCGCGCATGGCATCATGACCCTCAATGATTTCAAAGCGCTGGAAGGCGACCGCCAAACCGGGGTCAATTCCCTACCTGTCACCCTTGGCCCCGACCGCGCGGCGCGGGTGGCCTGCTGGGTCATGGGCCTGCCGCAACTGGCGGTGATCGCGCTCTTGCTGTCTTGGGGCCGCCCCTATCACGCGCTCGCCATCACCGCGCTTCTGGCAGCACAAATTTGGGCGATGCGCGTCTTGCTGACAGATCCGAAAGGTCGCGCGCCGTGGTATAACGCCACCGGTGTCACCCTTTACGTCAGTGGCATGATGGTTGCCGCCTTCGCCCTGCGCACATTGGGAGGGATGCCATGACCCTGAATTGGCTGTCGATCGTTCGTCTGGGCCTCGTGCAAATGGCACTTGGGGCCGTTGTCGTACTGACCACCTCAACCCTCAACCGCCTCATGGTTGTGGAATTGGCCTTGCCCGCCATCCTGCCCGGTACACTTGTGGCGCTGCATTACGGCATTCAGATCACTCGTCCCAACTGGGGCTTTCTGTCGGATGCAGGTGGGCATCGCACCCGATGGATCATCGGCGGCATGGCGGCGCTGGCCCTTGGGGCCTATGGCGCAGCGCATGGTGTCGTGCTGTTCGAAACGTCTTTTGCGGCGGGCCTGACCTTGTCGATCTTGGCCTATGCGCTGATTGGGGTCGGTGTCGGGGCCTCGGGCACATCGCTTCTGGCTTTGCTGGCCACGGCCACCGCACCGCGCCGCCGTGCAGCGGCGGCCACGATCACTTGGCTGATGATGATCGCGGGCATTGCGATCACCGCTGGAACCGTGGGCGCATTTCTTGATCCCTATGGCCCGCAACTCCTTCTCAAGATCGTAGGTGTTGTTTGCACCGGCGCGGTGGTGGTCACCACCTTGGCCGTCTGGGGCATTGAGCGCGGCGTCAAAGCCGCCCCGCGCGAAAGCAGCGACACCCGCTTTATCGAGGGCCTGCGCGAGGTCTGGGCCGAACCCGCCGCGCGTAATTTCACCATCTTCGTCTTTTTGTCGATGACCGCCTATTTCATGCAGGAACTCATCCTCGAACCCTATGCCGGTTTGGTCTTTGGCTTTACGCCTGGTCAATCCACATCACTCAGCGGCGCACAGAACGGCGGGGTTTTCCTTGGCATGCTGACAGTTGGCATTGCCGCGACGGGCCTGCGCATAGGATCTTTGCGGCACTGGGTCGTCGCGGGCTGCCTTGGCTCTGCCGGTAGCCTGACGGTGATTACCCTCTTGGGGCAAATGGGGCTGTCTGGCGCGCTGGTTGGCGCGGTGGTGGGCCTTGGATTTTTCAACGGCATGTTCGCGGTTGCCGCTATCGGCTCCATGATGGCGCTAGCGGGTGAAGGGCGCGGCGCGCGCGAAGGCACGCGCATGGGCCTTTGGGGCGCGGCACAGGCCATCGCCGCCGGGTTTGGCGGCCTTGTCGGGGCCGCCGCCGTTGATGTGATGCGTGTCGTGCTGGGGCAGGATGCCCCGGCCTTTGGCGCGGTTTTCGTGGCCGAAGCAGCGCTTTTCGTGCTGGCGGCTCTCATGGCCATGCGAGTGATTGAACACCGCCAAGGCCGCAATGCAGCTATCGTTCCGGGGGAATAAACCATGGCAGAATATGACGTCGTTGTCGTGGGTGGCGGGCCCTCAGGGGCCACCGCCGCCGAAGATCTGGCCCGCTCAGGTCACAAGGTGGCTCTTCTGGACCGGGCCGGGCGGATCAAGCCCTGTGGCGGGGCCATCCCGCCGCGCCTGATCGCTGATTTCGATATCCCCGAGTCTCTGTTGGTGGCCAAGATCACCACCGCGCGAATGATCTCGCCCACAGGTCGCCGGGTCGATATCCCGATTGAAAACGGCTTTGTCGGCATGGTGGACCGCGAAGACTTCGACGAATTCCTGCGTGAGCGCGCAGCCGGGGCCGGTGCCGTTCGCGCGACAGGCACCTATCTTCGGATCGATCGGGATGAAGGCGGACCCACCGTTGTCTACCGCGATAAGGCCAGCGGCAATGAATGCCGCCTTTCGTGCAAGCTGGTGATCGGCGCGGATGGCGCGCGCTCCAACGTGGCGCGTGATGAAGTTCCAGGCGGTGATACGATTCCCTACGTCGTCGCCTACCACGAGATTATCGAGGCTCCGGGCCCTGTCGGGGACTATCACCCCGACCGCTGTGATGTGGTCTACGATGGTCGTATCTCGCCCGATTTCTACGGCTGGGTCTTTCCGCATGGTCAAAAGGCCAGTGTCGGTATGGGCTCTCTTGTGCGCGAGGTGGACTTGAAAAAGGCCACCGCCGATTTGCGGCAGGCCAGCGGCCTTGCCGATTGCCCGACCTTGCGCCGCGAAGGCGCGCCGATACCGCTCAAGCCCTTGGACCGCTGGGACAATGGCAAAGACGTTGTGCTGGCTGGTGATGCCGCCGGTGTTGTGGCCCCCAGTTCAGGAGAGGGCATCTATTATGCCATGGCGGGCGGGCGCGTGGCGGCCACGGCGGCGGCGGCTTGTCTGACCTCGGGGCGCGTTCTCAACCTGCGCCTTGCCCGACAGCTTTTCATGCGCGAGCACAAAACCGTGTTTCGCGTGCTCGCCTCGATGCAAGGCGCCTACTACAAGTCAGACGAACGGCGTGAGAGGTTCGTGTCGCTTTGCCATGACATTGATGTGCAGCGCCTGACCTTCGAGGCCTACATGAACAAGAAGCTGGTGCGCGCCCGCCCGATGGCGCATCTCAAGATCGGTTTGAAGAACCTCGCGCATCTCACACGGCTTGTTCCGGCGGAATTCACATGACGGATATTGCACCGACGGAATACCGACAAAATACCGACATGATACCGACATGGGTTGGCGGCGATCTTGTGGCGGTCGAAAAACTCCGGGTGCACCGCGAAGGATTGCGGCACAAGGCGGTCTCGGTTTTCGTCATATGCGGCGATGACATGCTGATTCAGCGTCGCGCGATGGGCAAGTATCACACGCCCGGCTTGTGGGCGAATGCCTGTTGCACACACCCCCATTGGGGAGAAGCGCCCAAGGTTTGCGCCGCCCGTCGTCTGGCGGAAGAGATCGGGCTGCAAGGCTTGCCTCTGTCCTACCGTCAACAGGTCGAATACCGCGCCGATGTGGGGGATGGGCTGATCGAACACGAGGTTGTCGATATTTTCGTCGCCCGCGTTCGCGCGCGTATTCCGGTTGCTCCCAACCCCGATGAGGTGATGCAGGTGCAGTGGATTTCCATGGCGGATCTGGCGCGGCTTATCGCCCAAAAACCCAAGAATTACACGCCTTGGCTGCGAATCTACCTTGAGGACCATGCCCAGCAGATTTTTGCATGATTTTCGAAGTGAAGACGGTGGCTGACATTGATACATGTCAAGTTAAGTTGACATAATTTGTGTCAGGCTAAGGCGTCCAAAGGAGGCCCCATGCGACTCGTCCTGATTCACCCGAACTACCATTCCGGCGGCGCTGAGATAGCTGGGAACTGGCCGCCAGCTTGGGTGGCCTACCTCGCCGGCCCGCTCAAGGCCGCCGGGTATACCGACATCCATTTCATTGATGCGATGACCCATCACATCGGTGAGGCAGAGCTGCATGCCCGCATCGCTGCGCTGAAGCCCGACATCGTTGGCGCCACCTCAATCACACCCTCGATATACAAGGCTGAACGCGCACTGGAAATTGCCCGGGCCGCTGCACCGGATGCTGTGACGGTACTTGGTGGAGTCCACGCCACCTTCATGTACAAGCAGGTCCTCTCCGAAGCGCCGCATATCGACGCCATCGTGCGTGGCGAGGGCGAGGAGGTTTTCCTTGATTTCGTCCGCGCGGTCGAGGACGGCCGCTGGCATAGCGACCGCAAGTCGATCAAGGGCATCGCCTATACCGAAGGCACCGAGATTATTGCCACTCCGGCCGCGCCCACGGTCAAGGATCTCGACGGCATAAAACCAGACTGGTCGATCCTCGACTGGGAGAAATACATCTACATACCCCTCAACACCCGGCTGGCCATTCCCAGCCTGGCGCGGGGCTGTCCCTTCACCTGCTCCTTCTGCTCGCAATGGAAGTTCTGGCGTGACTATCGTGTCCGCGACCCGCAAAAGGTGGTCGATGAGATCGAGGACTTAGTGAATAATCATGGCGTCGGTTTCTTCATCCTCGCTGACGAGGAACCCACCATCAACAAGAAAAAGTTCACCGAATTTTGCGAGGAACTGATCCGCCGCGGTCTGCCAGAGCGCGTGAAATGGGGCATCAACACGCGCGTCACGGACATTCAACGCGACAAGGATATGCTTGGACTCTGGCGCGAAGCGGGGCTGGTGCATATCAGCCTTGGCACGGAAGCAGCCGCGCAAATGAAACTGGATCGGTTCAATAAGGAAACGAAGGTCGAAGAGAACAAGGAAGCCATTCGACTGTTGCGCGAGGCAGATATTTTCACCGAGGCGCAGTTCATCGTCGGTCTGGAGAACGAGACCGAGGAAACGCTGGAGGAGACCTATCGCTTTGCCCGCGACTGGAACCCTGATCTTGCCAACTGGACGATGTATACCCCATGGCCGTTCACACCGCTGTTTCAGGAACTGCGCGACAAGGTCGAGGTGTTCGACTTCGAGAAATACAATTTTGTGACCCCTATCATGAAGCCAGAAGCCATGGATCGCGCGACCTTGCTGGACAGGGTCATGCACAATTACCGCCGGTTCTACATGATCAAGGCGCTGTTCCACTATCCCTGGCGCGGAAGGGGCTTCCGACGGAAATATCTTTTGGGCTGTTTGCGGGCCTTCGCCAAGGCGGGCTTCGCGCGGACCTTCTATGACCTTGGAAAGGTGGGCTATTGGGGCCCGCAGTCCAAGGGTAAGGTGGACTTTCAATTCGACGACAGCCGCCGGATAGCCGAGGCGCAAATGGCCGATTGGGAGGCAATGGCCGATCGCAAAGCGAAGGCTGCCGAGCGCAAGGCCAGTGTTCGAGCCCAAGTAAAAGCCGAGAAAAAACGCATCGCGGCATTACAGCCCGACGCAAAAGCCGGCCGCGACGCGATCAAAAATTGGAACCACAAACACCTGCGGAATAGGACATGACCCATACCAGAGGCATCGACCTTGTCGGTCCGAATGCCGTCTTGCAAAGCATCGAAGCCTTGTATTCCTTATGTGGTCACGAGGCCACCCGCCGTATTGTGACCAAAGCAGGCCTCAGGCGCTTTCTGGAGTCTCCCCCCAAAAACATGGTGCCAGCCCGCGATGCTGCGTGCTTGCACACTGCGATCGCACGCGAACTACCGACGACCCTCGCCTCAAATGTCGCGCGGCAGGCCGGACGCAAAACCGGCGAATACATCTTGGCCCACCGCATACCGCACTCGGCCCAATGGGTCCTGCGGGCGTTGCCGGCCCGTTTTTCAGGTCCGCTGCTGCTCAGGGCAATTTGCCAACACTCCTGGACCTTTGCGGGCGATGCGTTTGTCTCTTACCAGATCACCAACCCGATGACCCTGTCGATCCAAGACAATCCCCTTGCGATAGACGGCTGCACTTGGCATCGCACCGTATTGGAGACGCTATTTCGTCGCTTGGTGAGCCAAAGAACGGTGGTTGATCATCCCGCATGTTGCGCCCATCGCGGCCGGAAATGCCGCTTCATTTTGCACCAACTCGGCCAAATCGGCGCTTAAAACCCAATGTCTTGAGCGGGTTGTGCGCATTGCGTTTCAGCTTCCAAAGGGATTCGATCTGTAATGCCCTGTCGTCATGCCAGGTATCGACGAGGCCTTAGGTGAGCAACGGCGCGCCACATGTAATGGGTCTCGCCGTTGATTTTTACGAAAACCTTGTCGAGGTGCCACTGGTAGTTCGAATAAGAACGTATCCGCTGGATCTTGGCCTTACGGATCTCAAAGGCGAAAAGCCGGCCAACCCGCATCCACCAAAATCGGACGGATTCATGGCTGACGTCGATGCCGCGCTCGTGTAGAAGATCTTCGACATTGCGCAGACAAAGCGGAAAGGCGCTGCAGCGACCGTTGCCAGACGGATCTATTGTAAGAGATCAGCGAGGATGATGGTTGCCTACGGTGTCCTGTCAGCCATGCGGGACCTTTCGGTCGTATACTCAAGGTGCAGCGCGGTTTACAGTCAGACGCAAGATTGTGCAGTGAACTACCGTTGTTACGCTGTAGCGGCAGCGCCTACCGGAGTGACGTGACCGGCCCAAAGCCGTCTTCCACCCACCACGCCGATGCCGCGCCGCAGCTTGACCAAACCGGCCATTCATCCATGGCGCAGCATTTTCAAAGGATGATGGTTGGCAACGCGGGACTAAACCGAA
>PR_CR_10_Liq_1_inCRDRAFT_1001534_pt1 | contig 12824 bp, 11 predicted proteins | sample PRCRCaboRojoPR_3_FD_10241 | JGI IMG/M metagenome (IMG submission 10241) | reverse complement strand
TGGCGAGCCCCGTTCCCTCGCAGAGCGCGGCGAGGCGCGCGTCGGCCTCGGCCACCTCGAGCGCGCCGTCGAGCACCTGGCGGAACACCGCGGCCACGCCGACCATGTCCGCCGCCTGCGGCATCAGGCGCAGGTGGGTGACACCGTCGCCGATCAGCCGCGCCGTCTCGGGCAGGAGGTCGACATAGCTTTCCGACTGGGTCTGGATGCCGTTGACGCGCAGGATCGGTGTGTCGTCGCGCGTCGACAGCGGCATGCCGTCGGGGTCCTCCTCGCAGACGAACTGGCAGTTGTCCTTGGTCCGCCCGTGCGAGCGCGCGTGGTAGCAGCGCGCCGACACGGCGAGCGAGGCCCGGCCGAAGACCTGCACCTCGACGCCGAGGCCGAGCGCGCCGGCCGCCTCGGCCGCCGCCGCGATCGCCTCGGCCGGCATCTCGGGCGGCAGGCAGACGTGCGTCGCGCCCTGTCCGGCCATCCAGCGGATCGTCGCCTCGTTGTAGGCGTTCATGAAGGGGCCGATGCGGTGCGGGCGCGCGCCCCGCTCGAAAAGGCCGGCGGCGTTGTTCACCTCGATCTCGGGGCGCTCCATCGCGGCGAGATCGGCGGTCGCCTTGCGCTCGCGCTTGAGCATCACCTCGGCGAGCGAGGAGACGATCACCGTCTTGCCCGCGCGCTCCAGCCGCTCGATCGTCGCCGGCAGGTCGGCCTCGTGGAAGGGCGCGCGCTTCGAGCAGATGACCTCGCCGAGATAGACCTCGTCGACGGGCGCCTCGTCGGCGATGCGCGCGTAGAAGTCGCGCCGCGTCTCGGCGGACCAGTGATAGGCGATCGGCCCCAGCGTCAGTTTCGTCATGTCCGTCACCGCCATTTCTTGGTTTCGAAGGCGCCCTGGGTCTGCTTCTGACCCTCGGTCAGGGCGACGAGGTCCGCGATGTTCGCCTCGCGGCCGGCGCGGATGTCGTCCACCGCCGCGCGGAAGGCCGCCACGACGTTGCGCACGTAGCTCTTGGAGCGCTGGCGCCCCTCGATCTTGAAGGCGTGCACGCCCGCCTCGATCAGTTCCGGCAGGAGCCGCGACAGGTTCAGGCTCACGGGCTCCTCGAAGGCGTAGTAGCCCTCGGGCCGGTGCGGCGCGGCGTAGCGGCCCTTGCAGATCGTGGGATAACCGGCCTTCTCGTCCGCGCCGAAGCGGTCGATGGTGAACCCCGCGAGCTGCGACGACAGCGAGCCGTCCGCGCCGCGCACGTATTCCACGTCCGAGGCGGGCGAGCAGACGCCGTCCATGTTGGTGGACTGCCCCGTCAGGTAGTTCGTCAGGCTGCAGCGCCCCTCCACCATCAGCCCGTGGTTGCCGAAGATGAAGGTCTCGATCTCGCAGGGGATCTCCTTCCGGAGTTCGCGGATCTCCGCGATGGTCAGGATGCGCGGCAGCACCACGCGCTTCACCCCGAAGTTGTCGCAGTAATAGCGGATCGCCTCGGGGCTCGAGGCCGCGGCCTGCACGGAGAGATGCAGCCGCACCTGCGGATGCGTCCGCGCGATGTAGTCGGCCACGCCCATGTCCGCGACGATGAAGGCGTCCACCCCGATGCGCGCGCCGGCGTCCGCGGCCTCGCGCCAGAGGTCCACGCGGCCCGCGGGCGGGTAGGTGTTCAGCGCGAGCAGCACCTTCGCGCCGCGCATGTGGGCATAGACCACCGCGTCCTGCAGCTCCTCCGGCGTGAAGTTGAGGCCGGGGAAGTTGCGCGCGTTGGTGGCGTCCTGAAAGCCGCAGTAGACGGCGTCGGCGCCCGCGTCCACGGCGGTGCGCAGGGCCGCGGGGGTGCCCGCGGGGCAGATCAGTTCGGCAAGGCTCATGGGGCCTCCTGTCTTTCGGTCTCGGTGAGATAGCCGCGGCGCAGCTGCGCGAGGATGGCGCGGCCCGGCGGGCCGAACATCGCCGCCGTCTCCTCGGCGAGCGAGCCGTCCATGTCGTCGAGCGCGTTGCGGAGGCGCACGACCGCCTCGGTGTCGCCGGTCACCTCCAGATCGCGCGAGAAGAAGGCCGCGTCGCCGTCCTCCTCGGCGTCGACGAGTTCGAGCAGCAGCATGAACCTGCCGCGGATCGTCGCCCCGGCCTGCGGCGCCGCGTCCCGCGGCACGGCCCGGAAGACGAGCGCCTCCGGGTCGGGCCGCAGGTGCAGCGCGAAGGGCAGCTCAACCGGGTCGATCAGGAAATCCGTCGCCTGATGCGGCCCGAGCCGCGCGAAGAGCGACGGGTGGCGGGCGGCGATGCGGCGCACGACNCGCGCGAGNACGGGCTGCACCGCGAGACAGGCGAGGCGCGCGACGAGCGGCTCGCCCGGGCGCCGCCGGGCGGGGGCGCGGTCGTGCGTCACCTGCATCGCCGGGCCTCCCTCATGGCGCCGGTGATCGGGGCGATCGGGGAAGAATCGGTCATTGGCAGGCCCTTTCGCAGGATCGTCGCCCCGGCCTTGCGCGGAGCGCGACGAATTGGCATCCTCGATGCGTCTACCGCCCGGCCGAGCGCGGCCGCAATCGCCAAATCGGACCCGCGACCTTGCGCCTCACCGCCTTCACGGATTTCGGCCTGCGGGTCCTGATGCGCATGGCCGGCGCGCCGGAGCGTGCCTTCACCGCGGCCGAACTGGCCGCGGAATTCCGCATCTCGCGCAATCATCTGGCCAAGGTGATCTCGGCCCTCGCGGCGGCGGGCTATCTCGAGACGCGCCGCGGCGGCGGCGGGGGCGCCCTGCTCGCGCGGCCGGCCGAGGAGATCCGCCTCGGCGAGGTGGTCGCGCGGCTGGAGGCGGGGCAGGCGATGGTGGAATGCTTCGCCGCCGACGGGGGCGCCTGCACGCTCCTGCCCCACTGCCGACTCAAGTCACGCCTCGCGGCGGCGGAGGCGGCCTTTCTCGCGGAGTTGAACCGCAGCACGCTCGCCGACTGCGCTTATCGCCCGCCCGGGCCCTGAGCCGCGCGGCCGGTCAGGCCGCGGCGAGGCGCGGGCCGAGGCGCGCGAGCATCCCGAGGCAGGCCTCCATCTGGTCGAGGGCGACGAACTCGTCCGGCTTGTGCGCCTGCTCGATGCTGCCCGGGCCGCAGACCACCGCCGAGAGGCCGAGCGACTGGAAGAGCCCGGCCTCGGTGCCGAAGGCCACGACCTCCGCGCCGTTCGCCCCGGTGAGCTCGGAGACGAGGCGGCGCGCCGCGTTCTCCGGCATCGGGATCAGCCCGGCGACCTCGCCCACCGTCTCCGTCTCGATCGCGGCCTCGGGGCAGACGGCGCGCATCGCGGGCAGGAGCTCCTCCTCGGCGTAGGCGCGCATCGTCTCGGTCACGAAGGGGCCGTCGGCGGGCTGCACCGGCCGCGTCTCCCAGTCGACCTCCGCGTGGGCGGCGATGACGTTGTGCGCGACGCCCGCCTCGATCCGGCCCACGTTGATCGTGGACCACGGCGGGTCGAAGCGGCCGTGCTCGGGGGCGCGCGCGTGCAGCTCCTCGCGCAGCGCGAGCAGGCGCGCGACGTAGCGCGCGGCGTATTCCGCGGCATTGACGCCCCGTTCGGGCGCCGAGCCGTGCCCCGCCGCGCCGGTGAAGCGCGTGGTGTATTCGCAGCAGCCCTTGTGCCCCTCGATGACGCGCATCTCGGTCGGCTCGCCGATGATCGCGATCTCGGGCCGGATCTCGCGCCGGGCGAGCTCCTCGGTGAGCGCGCGCGCGCCGAGGCAGCCCACCTCCTCGTCGTAGGTGAAGGCGAAATGCACCGGCCGCGCAAGGTCGCGCCCGGCGTAGTCCGGCGCGGCGGCGAGGGCGCAGGCGATGAAGCCCTTCATGTCGCAGGCGCCGCGGCCGTAAAGCCGCCCGTCGCGCTCGACCATCGCGAAGGGGTCGCTCGTCCAGTCGTCGGCCACCGCCGGCACCACGTCGGAGTGACCCGAGAGCACGATGCCCCCCGGCCCCTCCGGGCCGAGGGTGGCGAAGAGATTGGCCTTGTGCCCCGAGGGGTCGGTGAAAAGCTCAGTTCTGGCGCCGAGGCTCGTCAGACGGTCCGCCAGATAGGCCATCATCTCCAGGTTCGAGTCCGAGGACACGGTCGGAAACCCGATCAGGTCCGCCAATATCGAACGGGCGCGGTTCAGCTTGCTCATGCTCTTTCACGACCATCTCGCGCGGGCGGTTGCAAAGGGTTTCTGCCGGGCCGTCCTCGCGGATGAGGATCGACTCGGTGATCTCGAGGCCCCAGTCGCGCATCCAGAGCCCCGGCATGAAGTGGAAGGTCATGCCCGGCATCAGCACCGTGCGGTCCTCCGGGCGCAGGGAGATCGTCCGCTCGCCCCAGTCCGGCGGATAGGAGAGCCCGATGGCGTAGCCGCAGCGGCCCTTGCGCTCGATCCCGGCGCGCGCGAGCTCGAGGTTGAGCGCCTCGGCGATGTCGCCGGCGGTGTTGCCCGCCCGCGCGGCGTCGAGGCCGGCCTCGAGCCCGGCGATCACCGCCGCCTCGGCGCGGCGGATGTCGTCGGGCGGCGTCCCGAGGAAGATCGTCCGGCAGAAGGGCGCGTGATAGCGCCGGTAGCAGCCCGCGATCTCGAAGAAGGTGGCCTCCCCGGCGCCGAATTCGCGGCCGTCCCACGTCAGATGCGGGGCCGCGGCGTCGGCGCCCGAGGGCAGCATCGGCACGATCGCCGGGTAATCGCCCCAGTGGCCGTCCGCCCCGCGCACCGCGTCGCGCCAGGCTTCCGCGACCACCTCGTTCTTCGGGACGCCGGGCGCGGTGCGCGCCACGAGGCCGTCCACGATCGCTTCCGAGATGCGGGCGGCGCGGCGCATGAAGACGATTTCCTCGTCGGATTTCACCGCGCGCTGCCAGTTCACGAGCGAGGTCGCGTCCTCCACCTGCGCGTCCGGAAGGGCGCCCGTCAGCACGGCGTGCGCCTTGGCGGAGTAATAGTAGTTCTCCATCTCGACGCCGACGCGCGCGCGCTCGAGCCCCAGTTCGGCGAGGCGCAGCGCGAGGTCCTGCATCGGGTGGCGCTCGATCGACTGCACGTAGCCGTCGTCGTAGCCGCGCACGTGATCGTCGGCCATCCAGACGGTGCGCAGCGCGCCCTCGGCGTCCATCGCGCGGCCCCACCAGACCGGGTCGCGGTCCTTGGTGACGATCACGCCCTGATGCACGTAGAAGGACCAGCCGTCGTAGCCGGTCAGCCATGCCATGTTCGACGGATCGGTGACGAAGACCGCGTCGAGGCCCGCGGCCTCCATCGCGATTCGGGTGCGATCGAGGCGGCGGGCGTACTCGGCGCGCGAGAAGGGCAGGGTCTTGCTGCGCATCGGCGGCTCCCTCGGGCTGGCGTGACTGAGCGATGCTCACCCACGAAAGCGACACGGGGCGTGTCTCTTAGCGACATCGGGGTGCCGTTTTCGGACCCCGCCCCGGTGGATGACCGATTTCTGACCGCAGGTGTGGCCCCGGCGCACGCTTTCTGTGCAGCCGGGGCACGGCGCGCGGTCAGGCCGCGCGCATGAGCCCCTGCGATTCGACGCTTTCGAGCGTCGCGTCGAGCGCGCGGCGCGCCCGCGCCACCAGCTCGTCGATCTCCGCCTCCGTGATCACCAGCGGCGGCGAGATCACCATGCGGTCGCCCACGTGGCGCATCACCAGATCGACGGCGAAGCAGTGCTCGCGGCAGATGAGCCCCACGGTGCCCGGATCGGCGGCGAATTTCGCGCGCCGCGCCTTGTCCGGCGTGAGCGCCATGGTCCCCAGAAGCCCGCGCGTCGCCGCCTCGCCCACGAGCGGATGGTCGGCGAGCGTCGCCCACTTCTCGGCGAGGTAGGGCGCGGTGCTCTCGCGCACGCGGGTGACGATCCCCTCCTCGTCGAGCAGGCGCAGGTTCTCCAGCGCCACGGCGCAGGCGACCGGATGGCCCGAGTAGGTGTAGCCGTGGAAGAACTCGTCGCCCGCGATGGTCGCCGCGATCTCGTCGGAGACGATCGAGCCGCCGATCGGCTGGTAGCCCGAGGACAGGCCCTTGGCGATCGTCATGATGTCGGGCGTGATGCCGTAGGACTGCGCGCCGAACCACTCGCCCGTCCGGCCGAAGCCGCAGATCACCTCGTCCGCGATCAGCAGGATGCCGTACTCCTGCACGATGCGCATGATCTCGGGCCAGTAGCTCTCGGGCGGGATGATGACGCCGCCCGCGCCCTGCACCGGCTCGGCGATGAAGGCGCCGACCTTCTCGGGCCCGATCTCGCGGATCGCCTCCTCGAGCTGGCGCGCGCGGGCGCGGCCGAACTCCTCGGGCGTCATCTCGCCGCCCTCGCCCCACCAGTCGGGCTGGTCGATGTGGTGGATGCCGGGGATCGGCAGCCCGCCCTGCGAATGCATCGCCGCCATGCCGCCGAGGCTCGCGCTGCCCATCGACGAGCCGTGGTAGGCGTTCTTTCGCGCGATGATCACCTGCCGCTCGGGCTGGCCCTTGCGCGCCCAGTAGTGGCGCACGAGCCGCAGGTTGGTGTCGTTCGCCTCCGACCCCGACGAGGCGAAGAAGACGTGGTTCAGATCGCCCGGCGCGAGCTCCGCGATGCGCGTGGCGAGCGCGATGGCCGGCACATGCGTCGTCTGGAAGAAGGTGTTGTAGTAGGGCAGTTCCTTCATCTGGCGATAGGCGGCCTCGGCCAGCTCCGCGCGCCCGTAGCCGATGTTCACGCACCAGAGCCCGGCCATGCCGTCGAGGATGCGCCGCCCCTCGCTGTCGCGCAGCCAGGTGCCCTCGGCCCCCGTGATGACGCGCACGCCCTTCTCGCTCAGGGGGCCGTGCGCGGTGAACGGGTGCAGGTGGTGCGCCGCGTCGAGCCGCTGCAGCTCGGACGTGGGCATGTGGTTGGAGATCTCGTTCATCGCCGGCCCCTTTCGCTCGGAGGAGGGCGGCCGCCCGGCCGCGTCGCCCGGCAGAATATGATCAAATCAGGGGCTGTCAATCGAATCGCCCGGCGCCTGCGCGAGGAGCGCCATGCCGTCGGCGACGTCGCGGGCCATCGCCTCGCCCGCCCGCGTGGCGTCGCCGGCCTCGAGCGCGGCGAGGATTTCCTTGTGCCGGTCCGGCATCCGCCCGGTGCCCGCGCGGCCGCAGACCACGCGCATCGAGGGGCCGAAGCGCAGCCAGAGCCCGGCGGCGATCCCTTCGAGGACGGGGGCGGCGGCGAGGGCGTAGAGCCGCGCGTGAAAGCCGTGGTTGTGGCGCAGGTAGCCCGCCACGTCGCCGCGCGCGATCGCGGCGTCGAGCGCCGCGTCCTCCGCCGCGAGCGCGGCGCGCCCGGCGGCGTCGGCGCGGAGCGCGGCGCGGCGGGCGAGCTCGGGCTCCAGCGCGAGGCGGGCGAAAAGGAGCTCCTCCACGTCGCCGGGGCCGAGGACGGGCACCGAGACGCGGCGGTTGCCGTGCGCCGCGAGCGCGCCGTCGGCCACGAGCCGGCGGATCGCCTCGCGCACCGGCGTCATGCCGGCGCCGGTCGCCGCGACGAGGCCCTGGATCGTCACCGGCGCGCCCGGCGCGAGCTCGCCGAAGAGCACGCGGTCGCGCAGGTCGCGGTAGACCTGTTCATGCGCGGGCAGGGGCGCGCCCGCCGCCGCCGTGCCGGTCAGTGCCGAATTCTGCATCGCTCGCCCCTTCCGGGCTGCTTGCGCCATGCCGGTGCGCGTGGAAACATCTCGACACGACCGGCCCGGCCGGTATTTGATCAAACCCGCCGAACCGGGGCAAGCGACCCCGGCCGCGTTCCAACGGGAGACCGCCATGACCAAGACGATCCTGACGACGACCGCCGCCCTCGCGCTCGGTGCCGGCGTCGCCGCCGCCGAGGAGGTGCGCGTCTACAACTGGTCGGATTACATCGACGAGGCGCTCTTGGAGAAGTTCGAGGAGGAGACGGGCTACGACCTCGTCTACGACGTCTTCGATTCCAACGAGCTTCTGGAGACCAAGATGCTCGCCGGGGGCTCGGGCTACGACGTGGTCGTGCCGTCGGGCACCTTCCTCGCGCGCCAGATTCAGGCCGGCGCGTTCCAGCCGCTCGACTACGAGCAGCTGCCCAACGCCGAGCATCTCTGGGGCGTGATCCGCGAGCGGACCGAGACCTACGATCCGGGCCACGAGTATTCCGTCAACTACATGTGGGGCACCACCGGCATCGGCGTGAACGTCGACGAGGTGACCGAGGCGCTGGGCGAGGACGCGCCGATCAATTCGCTCGAGCTGATCTTCGAGCCGGAGAACATGGAGAAGCTCGCCGAGTGCGGCGTGCACTTCCTCGACGCGCCGGCCGAGATGATCCCCGCCGCGCTCGCCTACATCGGCGAGGACCCGAACAGCCACGACCCCGAGGTGATCGAGAAGGCGGGCGAGGTGCTCACCCCGATCCGGCCCTACGTGCAGAAGTTCCACAGCTCGGAATACATCAACGCGCTCGCCAACGGCGACATCTGCGTGGCCTTCGGCTGGTCGGGCGACGTGCTGCAGGCGGGCTGGCGCGCCGAGGAGGCCGAGAACGGCGTCAACATCGCCTACAACCCGCCGAAGGAAGGCGCGCTGATGTGGTTCGACCAGATGGCGATCCCGGCCGACGCGCCGAACCCGGAGGGCGCGCATGCCTTCATCAACTTCATGCTCGATCCCGAGAACATCGCGCAGGCGTCCAACTACGTCTGGTACGCCAACGGCAACATCGATTCGCAGCCGCTCTCGACGAGGCGGTGCTGAGCAACCCGGCGATCTACCCCGACGAGGCGACGCTGGAGAACCTCTACACCACCACGCCCTACCCGGCGCGCGTGCAGCGCACCGTCACGCGGCTCTGGACCCGCGTGAAGTCGGGCACCTGAGCCCGCGCCCGTCCGGCCCGCGCGCCCGGCGCGCGCGGGCCTCGCCCTGCCAGTTTCCGGGAGTCCGTCGATGGCGCAGCCCTCGCCGCAACAGGTCTTCGCCCCCTGGGAGGATCCGTCCGAGACGCCGCTGATCGAGTTCCGCGGCGTCACCAAGCGGTTCGGCGATTTCACGGCGATCGACGACATCTCGCTCTCGATCTTCCGGCGCGAGTTCTTCGCGCTGCTCGGCCCCTCGGGCTGCGGCAAGACCACGCTGATGCGGATGCTCGCCGGCTTCGAGACGCCGAGCGAGGGCGACATCCTGCTCGACCGGCAGGACATCGCGCCGGTGCCGCCCAACAAGCGGGCGGTGAACATGATGTTCCAGTCCTACGCGCTCTTCCCGCATCTCAGCGTCTGGGAGAACATCGCCTTCGGGCTGAAGCGCGACCGCCTGCCGAAGGACGAGATCGCCGCCCGCGTCACCGAGATGCTGCGCCTCACCCGGCTCGAGAAATTCGCGCGGCGCAAGCCGCACCAGATCTCCGGCGGGCAGCGCCAGCGCGTCGCGCTCGCGCGCAGCCTCGCCAAGGCGCCGAAGCTCCTGCTGCTCGACGAGCCGCTCGGCGCGCTCGACAAGAAGCTGCGCCAGGACACGCAGTTCGAGCTCATGGACATCCAGGAAAAGACCGGCACCACCTTCGTCATCGTCACCCACGACCAGGAAGAGGCGATGACCGTGGCCTCCCGCGTGGCCGTGATGGACGAGGGCCGGCTCGTGCAGGTCGCCACGCCCGACGTGATCTACGAGACGCCGGCCAGCGTCTACGTCGCCGACTTCATCGGCGACGTGAACCTCATCGAGGGCCGCGCGACGCCCGTGCCGGAGGCGGGCGAGGGGCGCGTCGATCTCGCCTGGGCCGAGGGGCAGCCGCCGATCCGCGCCACCACCGACCGCGCCTTCGACAAGGGCCAGCAGGCCTGGTTCGCGATCCGCCCCGAGAAGGTGACNATCACGCCGGGCCGCCCCGACGAGGCCGCNAACGCCGTGAAGGGCCGTATCCTCGACATCGCCTATCTCGGCAACATCTCGACNTATCACGTCGAGCTGCCGACGGGNCATGTCGTCAAGGCGCAGACCGCGAACACCCGCCGCATCGCGCGCCGCGCCTTCACCTGGGAGGACGAGGTCTGGCTCAGCTGGACCGCCACCGCCGGCGTGCTGCTGGAGGGCTGAGGGATGCTGCGCCGCGCCGCCCTGATCGCCGTGCCCTACGCGTGGCTGCTCGCGCTCTTCCTGATCCCCTTCCTGATCGTGCTGAAGATCGCGCTCTCGGACTACGCGCTCTCGATCCCGCCCTACGCGCCGACGCTCGACCTCTCCGAGGGCTGGGAGGGGCTGCGGACCTTCTTCGCGGGCCTCGATTTCGAGACCTTCCGCTTCCTGACGACGGACGATCTCTACTGGAAGGCCTATCTGTCCTCGGTCTGGATCGCGGCGGTCTCGACCGCGCTCGCGCTCGCCGTGGGCTATCCGATCGCCTACGGCATGGCGCGCGCGGCGCCCGAATGGCGGCCGACGCTCCTGATGCTGGTGATCCTGCCCTTCTGGACGAGCTTCCTGATCCGGGTCTACTCGTGGATCGGCATCCTCTCGAGCGAGGGCTACCTGAACCAGATCCTGATCGGCCTCGGGCTGATCGACGCGCCGCTCGCGATCCTGAACACCAACGTCGCGGTGCACATCGGCATCGTCTACACCTACCTGCCGTTCATGATCCTGCCGATCTACGCGACGCTCGAGAAGATGGACGAGTCGCTTCTGGAGGCGGCGGAGGATCTCGGCTGTTCGCGCGTCTCCGCCTTCTGGCGGGTGACGGTGCCGCTCTCGAAGTCGGGGATCATCGCGGGGTGCTTCCTCGTCTTCATTCCCGCCATCGGGGAGTTCGTGATCCCCTCGCTCCTCGGCGGGTCCGAGACGCTGATGATCGGCAAGGTGCTCTGGGAGGAGTTCTTCAACAACCGCGACTGGCCGGTGGCCTCGGCGGTGGCGACGGTGCTTCTGCTGATCCTCGTGATCCCCATCGTGCTCTTCCAGCGCAACGAGCAGAAACAGCGGGAGGCCGAGGGATGAGCGCAAGAGACTTGCAAGTCTCTTGCCAAGGGCCTTGCAAGGCCCTTGGCCGCCCGGCCGCGACGGAGGGCGCGCGATGAGGCGCTTCTCCTGGTTCAACGCGACCTCGCTGACCCTCGGCTTCGCCTTCCTCTACCTGCCGATGGTCATCCTCATCGTCTACAGCTTCAACGCCTCGGAGCTGGTGACCGTCTGGGCGGGCTTCTCGACGCGGTGGTACGGCGAGCTGCTGCGCGACGAGGCCTTCCTCGACGCGGCCTGGGTCACGCTGCAGGTGGCGGTGGCCTCCTCCACCATCGCCACGGTGCTCGGCACCATGGCCGCCCATGTCATGGTGCGCGCCGGGCGCTTCTGGGGGCGGACGCTCTTTTCCGGCATGATCTACGCGCCGCTCGTCATGCCCGAGGTGATCACCGGGCTCTCGCTGCTGCTGCTCTTCATCAACATCGGGCTCGACCGCGGCATCCTGACGATCATCCTCGCGCATACGACGTTTTCCATGTGCTACGTCTCGGTCGTGGTCTCGGCGCGCCTCGTCAGCTTCGACCGCGCGCTGGAGGAGGCGGCGCTCGACCTCGGCTGCTCCCCGTTCGAGGCGTTCCGGCTCGTCACGCTGCCGATCATCCTGCCGGCGGTGATCTCCGGCTGGCTGCTGGCCTTCACCCTCTCGCTCGACGATCTCGTCATCGCGAGCTTCACCGCGGGGCCCTCGGCCACCACGCTGCCGATCAAGATCTTCTCGTCGATCCGCCTCGGCGTGAGCCCGGAGATCAACGCGCTCTCGACGATCCTGATCGCGGTGGTGGCGGTCGGCGTGATCACCGCCTCGCTCGTCTCCAAGCGCTCCGCGATCCGGCAGGCCGAGGAGGAGCGCGCGGCGGTGCGCGCCGAGGGATGAGGCGCATCGGGCGCGCCTACGCCTACGGCCCGGACCCGGTCGCGCGCTGCTGGTGGGCCGAGACGGTCGAGACCCCCGACTGGCCCCGCGCCGAGGGCGAGATGACCGCCGACGTCGCCGTGATCGGCGGCGGCTTCACCGGGCTCTCGGCGGCGCTCCACCTCGCCGAGGCGGGGGTGGACGTCGCGCTCTGCGAGGCCGAGGCGCCGTTCTGGGGCGCGTCGGGGCGCAACGGCGGCTTCTGCTGCCTCGGCGGCGCGAAGGCCGACGACGCCACGCTCGCCCGTCGCTTCGGCGAGGCCGGGCGGCGCGACTGGCGCCGCACCGAGCGCGCGGCGGTCGAGACCGTGGCCGGCCTGATCGACCGGCTGGGCCTCGAGGTCGACCGGCATTCGGAGGGCGAGACGCTCCTCGCCCACCGCCCGCGCGACTGGGCGGCGCTCCAGCGCGACGCGGCGCGCGCGGCGGAGGATTACGGCGTCGCGCCGCGGCTCACGCCGGCCGCCGATCTGCCCGCCGAGGGCATGGCCGGCCCCTTCCACGGCGCGCTCACGCTGCCGGTGGGCTTCGCGCTGAACCCGCGCAAATACGCCGCCGGGCTCGCCCGCGCGGCGGAGGCCGCCGGCGCGCGCCTCTACGCCCCCGCGCCGGTCGAGGCGCTCGTGCCCGAGCGCGACGGCTGGCGCCTCGACCTGCCCGCGGGGCGCCTGCGCGCGCGCCGGGTGATCCTCGCCACCAACGGCTACTCCGCCGAGGACGTGCCGCGCTGGATGCGGGCGCGGACCATGCCGGTGGCCTCCAACGTGATCGTCACCCGCCCGCTCACGGGCGCCGAGCTTCAGGCCGCGGGCTGGACGAGCGGGCAGATGGCCTACGACACGCGCGGCCTCCTGCATTACTTCCGGCTGATGCCGGACAACCGCTTT
>PR_CR_10_Liq_1_inCRDRAFT_1001533_pt1 | contig 12837 bp, 14 predicted proteins | sample PRCRCaboRojoPR_3_FD_10241 | JGI IMG/M metagenome (IMG submission 10241) | reverse complement strand
GGGCCGGCGCCGATCACGCTGGCCTCCGCGGCGCCGCCATCGGCCAGCGCCAGCCCGCGCGTGATCCGTGCCACGGGCTCGTCCCGGCCGGCGATGCCGCAGACCGCCCAGTCAAAGAGCGAAAGACGCATCATCGCGCGCGTCGGCCTAGGGATACCGTCTGCCGGCATCTCTGCCGCGAAGGCGCCAAGCCGCGCCGTCACCGGTGCGGCGTCGTCAGCTCTCGCGTCCATAGAGCGCCTCCGCCCGTTTCTCGAAAGCCGCCACGATGCGCTGCATCGCCTCGTTGAAAACGACGCCGATAAGCGCCTGCAAGGTGCGCGAGCGGAACTCGAAATCGACGAAGAAATCGACCTCGCAGCCGCCCCCGGGCTGCGGGGTGAAATGCCAGTGGTTGTTCAGGTACTTGAACGGACCGTCGAGATACTCGACGTCGATCATCGTCTGGTCGGGCCGCAGCGTGACGCGTGACCCGAACCGTTCGCGGAACACCCGGAACGAGATCACCAGGTCGGCATCGAGCACCTCGCCCTCGTCGAAGGGGTGTCGCCCGCGGATGCGCGCGGCCGCGCACCAGGGCAGGAACGCGGGGTAAGAGTTCACATCCGCCACCAGGTCGTACATCTGCTGCGCCGAATAGGGCAGGTTCCGTTTTTCCGCATGCGTCGGCATGGCGCTCGCCTGTTCTGTGTTCCGGCGGTATAACCGCGGCGCCGTTTTTCCTAGGATGGCATCGGGAATGCAAGGGGACATCATGGACCATTCCGATTACGTGATCGACGAGATGATCTCGGCCAAGTCGATCGCCGCGCGCGTCGAGGAACTGGCGCGCGAGATCCACGCGCATTTCGCGGACACCGACAAGCTGGTCGTGGTCGGGCTTCTGCGCGGGTCTTTCGTCTTCATCGCCGATCTCGTGCGCGAGCTTGACCTGCCGGTGGAGGTGGACTTCCTCGAGGCGTCCTCCTACGGCAACGCGATGGAAAGCTCGCGCGAGGTGCGGATCCTCAAGGATCTGCGCGGCGAGATCGGCGGGCGCGACGTGCTGGTGGTGGAGGACATCGTCGATACCGGTTTCACGCTCGCCCACGTGGTCAAGCTGCTCCGCTCGCGCGAGCCGAAACGGCTGGAGGTCTGCGCGCTGCTCGACAAGCCGTCGCGCCGCGAGGTCGAGATCAAGGCCACCTGGACCGGCTTCGAGATCCCCGACGCGTTCGTCGTCGGCTACGGGATCGATTACGCGCAGCGCAACCGCAACCTGCCGCATATCGGCAAGGTCCGGCGCAAGGCCTGAGCCGATGCAGCTGCGCTGGCTGCTCCGGGCCGCGAAATGGGTCCATCGCCCGCCATCCCCGCGGCATGTCGTGCTGGTGCTGGCCGTCGTCGCGGCCTGCCTGCTGCTGGCCGCCTTCGAGCTTGTCTTCGGCTGGCCGGACGCGCTGGTGCCGGGGCGGGCCCCGGGCGCCGCCCTGCCCCGGTTCTGAGCGCTCAGCCGGCGAGGCGATCCCGGTCCGCGGCCAGCCCTTCGATCAGGGCCTCGCGCACCGCCCGGATACGCGGCACGTCGGCCATGTCGGCATGGCTGGCCACCCAGAGATCCACGCTGATATCCGTGCCCCTGTCCGGGCTGCGGACGAGGCGCTGATCCGCATCCCCCACCACGCAGGGCAAGAGCACGCGGCCGATCCCCGCCGCCGCCATCTCGCAGGCGACGACGAAACTGTCGGACCGTGCCACGATCCGGTCGGGCGGCACCTCGTCGGCCATCCATTGCCCGGCGACGGAGCGCGACAGCGTGCCGCCGAGCCCGACCCACCCCGCCGCGGGGGGCAGCGCGCCCACGGGCTCGTAGGCGGCGAAACCCAGGCGGGCGGGTGCCGCGCCGCGCAGGCCCTTGGGCAGTCCGAGCGCCGGGCGCACCGTTACCTCGGCATCGAGCCGGGACAGGTCGAGATGGGCATTGGTGCAGACCAGGTCGACGAAGACCTCCGGCGCGCGCTTGCGGAAGCGGCCGATCAGCCGCGGCAGGACATACTGCATGATCGTGTCCGTCGAGGTCACGCGCACGCGCCCCCGGAGCGCCGAATCATGGCCGGACAGGACCCGCTCGACCCCGTGCACGGCCGATTGCACGGCGCGCGCGGCCTCGAGCAGCGGACGCGTTTCTGGCGAGACACGCGTGCCACGCGCCGTCCGCTCGAACAGGGTTACGCCGTGGCGATCCTCGAAACCCGCGATCCGGCGCAGGACGGTGGCGTGGTTCACGCCAAGCTGCTTGGCCGCGGCATTCACCGATCCGGCCTCGGCCACGGCAAGGACGTAGCGCAGGTCATCCCAGGACGAGTTGTGATTCATCGCACAACTATATTGCGAAATCGCAGGGTTTTCAGCGAGAAATTCACAGGTAAACTCAAATTGCCGGTTCGACATATTTTCAGGAGTCTTCCATGAGCATTCTTCGCAGTTTCACCGNCGCCCTTCTCGGCCTGGGCGTCTTCGCGGGCCCGGCGCTCGCAGACGGGCATCTCGATGCGGCCGTCAAGGCCCGCAAGGCCCATATGCAGCTTTACGCCTTCAACCTCGGGCAGCTGGGCGGCATGGCCAAGGGTGAAATCGACTACGACGCCGCGGCCGCCGGAGCCGCCGCGGCCAACCTCGCCGATCTCGCGGCCATGAACCAGGCGCGCTACTGGCCCGAGGGCAGCGACAATTTCGCCATGGGCGAGGAGACCCGCACGCTTCCCGCGCTCTGGGACAATATCGACGACGTGATGAAGATCTCGGGCGATCTCGAGGAGGCAACGACCGCGCTGGCCTCCGCGGCCGGGCAGGACCTCGATTCGCTGCGCGCCGCGCTCGGCGACGTGGGCAAGGCCTGCGGGGCCTGCCACGAGGATTACCGCCAGTCCAACGACTGACGGATTTGTAAGACACGATCCGGGCAGGCGGTCCGCCGGGCCGCCTGTCCGCGTCTCTGAGGTCCCCCGATGGAACGCCTTTTTCTCTTTCTCCTGATCCTCGCGACGGCCGGGGCGCTGGGCTTCTGGCTGGTGACCCGGCCGGTGACCGCCGATCCCGACGCGCTGACCGGCCTGACCGGCGACGCCGCGCGCGGCGCGGCCGTCTTCCATGCCGGCGGCTGCGCCGGCTGTCACGCCGCCCCCGACGCCGAGGACGAGGCCCGGCTGGTGCTGGCCGGCGGACGTCGCTTCGAGTCGCCCTACGGCACCTTCGTGGCGCCCAACATCTCGCCCGACCCGGAACACGGCATCGGCGGCTGGGACACGCTGGACCTGGTCAACGCCATGCAGCACGGCGTCTCGCCCGGCGGCGCGCATTACTACCCGGCCTTTCCCTACACATCTTACGCGCGGGCCTCGGTTCAGGACGTCGTCGATCTGAAAGCCTATCTCGACACGCTGCCCGCCGATGCCACGCCAAACGCCCCGCACGAGATCGGCTTTCCCTTCAACATCCGCCGCAGTCTCGGCGCGTGGAAACGCCTCTTCGGCGACGACGGCTGGGTGGTCGCGGGCGACGGGCTCTCGCCCGAGGCGCTGCGCGGGCGCTACCTGGCCGAGAGCCTCGGTCATTGCGGCGAGTGCCATACGCCGCGGGGCGCCTTGGGACAGCTCGACATGGCGGCCTGGCTCGGCGGGGCGGCGAACCCGGCCGGGGACGGGCGGATCCCCAATATCACGCCGGGCGGGCTCGACTGGTCCGAGGGCGATATCGCGGCCTATCTCGAGACCGGGTTCACCCCCGAATACGACGTGGTCGGCGGCGAGATGGCGGAGGTGGTCGAGAATCTCTCGCAGCTCCCGCGCGAGGATCTCGCGGCGATCGCGGCCTATCTCAAGGCCGTGCCGGCGGTGGAATGAGGCTTACGCGCCCTCGAGCTTCCTGAGCCGGGCCTCGCGCAGCCGCGCGAAATCCTCGCCCGCGTGGTAGGAGGACCGCGTCAGCGGCGTGGCCGAGACCATCAGGAACCCCTTGCCATAGGCGGCCTTCTCGTAGCTGGCGAATTCCTCGGGCGTCACGAACCGGTCGACGGCGTGATGCTTGGGCGTCGGCTGCAGGTACTGGCCGATGGTCAGGAAATCGACGTCCGCCGCGCGCATGTCGTCCATGACCTGGGTGACCTGCTGACGCTCTTCGCCGAGCCCCACCATGATCCCGGACTTGGTGAACATGCTCGGGTCGATCTCTTTCACCCGCTGCAGCAGGCGCAGGGAATGGAAATACCGCGCCCCGGGCCGCACGTCGGGATAGAGCCCGGGCACCGTTTCGAGGTTGTGGTTGAAGACGTCGGGCTTCGCCGCCACGACGGTTTCCAGGACCGACGGATCGCATTTCAGGAAATCGGGCGTCAGGATCTCGATCGTGGTGTCGGGCGACTTGCGCCGGATCGCGCGGATCGTCATCGCGAAATGCTCGGCGCCGCCATCCTCGAGGTCGTCGCGGTCGACGCTGGTGATCACCACGTGGTTCAGGCCCAGTTTCTGCACCGCATCGGCCACACGCGCAGGCTCGAACACGTCCAGCGCGTCGGGACGGCCGGTGGCGATGTTGCAGAAGGTGCAGCCGCGGGTGCAGATCTCGCCCATGATCATCATGGTGGCGTGGCCCGCGCTCCAGCATTCGCCGACATTGGGGCAGCCGGCCTCTTCGCAGACGGTCACGAGCTTGTTCTCGCGCATGATGTCGCGGGTCTGCTTGTAGCCCTCCGACGTCGGGGCCTTGACCCGGATCCAGTCGGGCTTGCGCGGCTGGGCGTTGTCGGGGCGATGCGCCTTCTCTGGGTGGCGCTGCTCGGGGATTTTCAGATCTCGCATGAAGCTCCTCTTTCCTGCCCGGAAAATAGTCCCTTTGGCAGAAAATGAAACGGGAAATTCCGGGAGACCGCCATGCACCGCCCGCAAGGCCCGCGCCGGCATCGCTTGCAGACCCCGCGCCAGTGCCTAGGATAGCCGGGCACCAGCAGGGACCACGCCGATGGATATCGACGGATCCGCCGACCGGCGCGCCGCGCACCGGCTCGACCGGCTGCAGAGCTATCTGCGCCAGATCGTCTATGGCGGCAATGACGGCATCGTCACGACCTTCGCCATCGTCGCGGGCTTCGCCGGCGCCGGCGCCGAGGGCGCGGCCGAGATCGGCGCGCTGGCCGTGCTCGTCTTCGGGCTGGCCAATCTCTTCGCCGATGCCGTGTCGATGGGGCTGGGCGAGTTCCTTTCCGCCCGCTCGGAGCGCGATCTCTACATGGGGGAGCGGGCCCGCGAGCTCGAGGAGATCCGCAGCCAGCCCGAACAGGAGGCGCGCGAGGTGTTCGAGCAGTTGCGCCAGCGCGGCCTCTCGCGCGAGGATGCCGAGACCACGGCCGAGATCCTCGTGCGCAATCCCGAGATCATGGCCGACTGGATGATGAGCTACGAGATGGGCATGGCCGACCCGCGCGACGACACGCCGGCGGTCAACGGGCTCTTCACCTTCGTCTCCTTCGTGCTCTTCGGCGCGGTGCCGCTCATCCCCTATTTCCTGATGGAGCCCACGGGCGCGACCTTCCGGCTCTCGGTCGGCGCGACCTTCCTCGCGCTGGTCGCGCTCGGCCTGCTGCGCTGGAACGCCACCGGCGAGCGGCTGCGGCGCTGCGTGGGCGAGACGGTGCTGGTCGGCGGCACCTGCGCCGTCGTCGCNTTCGCCGTCGGCATGATCGTGGGCGGTGGCGGCTGATCAGTATACCGTCGCATACGATCTAGCCAGGCGCGTCGTTTCACGATATAGAGCGCGCGAGATCGATTCATTTCCAGCGAGGGGCGTTCCAATGTCCAAGATCAAAGTCGAAAACCCGGTCGTCGAGCTCGACGGCGACGAGATGACCCGGATCATCTGGGATTTCATCAAGCAGAAGCTGATCCTGCCCTATCTCGACATCGACCTGCTCTACTACGACCTCGGCATCGAGGAACGCGACCGCACCGACGACCAGATNACCGTCGACGCGGCCGAGAAGATCAAGGAAGTGGGCGTCGGCGTGAAATGCGCCACCATCACCCCCGACGAGCAGCGCGTCGAGGAGTTCGGCCTCAAGCGCATGTATCGCAGCCCCAATGGCACGATCCGCAACATCCTGGGCGGCGTCGTGTTCCGTGCCCCGATCATCTGCAAGAACGTTCCCCGCCTCGTTCCGGGCTGGACCCAGCCGATCGTGATCGGCCGCCATGCCTTCGGCGACCAGTACCGCGCCACCGACATCAAGTTTCCCGGACCGGGCAAGCTGAGCCTGAAATTCGTCGGCGAGGACGGCGAGGTGATCGAGCGCGAGGTCTACGATGCGCCCTCGGCCGGGGTCTACATGGGCATGTACAACCTCGACGAGTCGATCCGCGACTTCGCCCGCGCCTCGATGAATTACGGCCTCAAGATGGGCTGGCCGGTCTATCTCTCGACCAAGAACACGATCCTCAAGGTCTATGACGGGCGCTTCAAGGACATCTTCCAGGAGATCTTCGACACGGAGTTCAAGGATCAGTTCGAGAAGGCCGGCATCACCTACGAACACCGCCTGATCGACGACATGGTCGCCGCCGCGATGAAGTGGTCGGGCGGCTTCGTCTGGGCCTGCAAGAACTACGACGGCGACGTGCAGTCCGACACCGTGGCGCAGGGCTTCGGCTCGCTCGGGCTGATGACCAGCCAGCTGATGACGCCCGACGGCAAGATCATGGAGGCCGAGGCCGCCCACGGCACCGTCACCCGTCACTACCGCCAGCACCAGCGCGGCGAGGAAACCTCGACCAACTCGATCGCCTCGATCTACGCCTGGACCGGCGGGCTGAAGCATCGCGCCAAGCTCGACGGCAACGCCCGGCTGCAGGACTTCGCCGAGACGCTCGAACGCGTCGTGGTCGAGACGGTCGAATCGGGCCACATGACCAAGGATCTCGCGCTGCTGGTCGGGCCGGACCAGAAATGGCTGACGACCACCGGCTTCCTCGAGAAGGTGGATGAGAACCTGAACACGGCGCTGACCGGCTGATCCCCGCCCCGGCCTAGAGATCCCAGGGGGCCGCCCGCGGGCGGCCCCTTCCAGGGGCGGTCGCGCCCCGTCTGGACTTGACCGCCCACCGGGCCTAGGACGGCCCCATGACGACCCACCGCACCGGAACCGAACCGCCCCGCCACACGCCCCTGCAGGACGCGCAGGGCATCGCCTTCGGCGTGCTGATGGTGGCGCTCTCGGTCACGCTGATGCAGCATCTGGGCTTCGTCACCGGGCAGACCGCGGGGCTTGCGCTGGTGGTCTCCTACGCCACCGGCTGGAGTTTCGGCGCGGTGTTCTTCGTGGTGAACCTGCCCTTCTATTGGCTGGCCCTGGCCCGGATCGGGGTCGGGTTCACGCTCAAGACCTTTCTCGCCGTGGGGCTCCTGTCGCTGCTCGCGGGCTGGCTGCCCTCCGTCTTCGAGATCACCGCCCTCGCGCCGCTTCCCGGCGCGCTGCTGGTCGGCGCCACCGCGGGCGCGGGGCTGCTGGCGCTCTTCCGGCATGGCGCCAGCCTCGGCGGCGTCGGGGTGCTGGCCGTCTACCTGCAGGACAGGACCGGGTTCCGGGCGGGCTGGACCCAGCTGATCGTCGACGCCGCCGTCTTCGGCCTCGCCTTCCTGGTCCTCGATCCGGTCCCGGTGCTCTGGTCGCTGCTCGGCGCCGTGGTGCTGAACCTGATCATCGCCATCAATCATCGCCGCGACCACTACGTCGCCTTCTGACTGGCGCCCGCGCCTGCCCCGCGCTAGGAGGGGTCAGGACATCCCGGATTCTTGCGGAGACTCTCATGCAGCAGGCCTATCTCATCCTGGTGATCGCCGTCCTGTTCGAGACGCTCGGGACCGCCTCGCTCCAGGCGAGCCAGCAATTCACCCGGCTCCTGCCCTCGCTCGGCGTTGTGATCGGCTTCGGCGCCGCGTTCTACTGCTTCACCCTGGTGCTCAAGGTGCTGCCGCTGGGCGTGACCTACGCGATCTGGTCGGGCCTCGGCATCTGCCTGACCGCGCTGATCGGCTGGGCGGTGTTTCGCCAATCGGTGGACCTGGCGGGATTGATCGGAATGGGGCTGATCGTCGCCGGGATCGTGGTGATCAACGTGTTTTCGTCGACCGCCACGCACTGAGCCTCTCCAAGTGGCGGAAATATCCCCGCCGGAGGCATGTCTCGCCGCGCAGCGGCGGCGGCCGGCTCAATCCGCCTCGACGATCACCAGTTCGCGCACCGATGCATCGCGGGCATGCGACAGCGCCTCCTGGTAACGCGCCGACTCGTAGCAAGCGACCGCATCCTCGAAGCTCGGAAAGCGCGCCACCACGTTGCGCGGCCGGTCGGGGCCTTCCATCTGGCGATACCGCCCCCCGCGCGCGAGGAACTCGCCGCCATGCGCGGCGATGGCCTCGGTCGCGATGGCCGCGTAGCGGCCATAGGCTTCGGGGTCGGTCACCTTCACATGCGCAATCCAGAACGCCGCCATCTCAGCCCCCGATCACGGCTTCGGCCGCCTTGATCGCCGCCGCGGCATTGCCCGCGTCCGGGCCACCGCCCTGGGCCATGTCGGGCCGGCCGCCACCGCCCTTGCCGCCCAGGACCGGCGTGGCCGCGCGCACCAGGTCCACCGCCGAGATCCGGTCGGTCAGGTCACCCGTCACGCCGGCCGCCACCGCGGCCTTGCCGTCGGTATCGGCGATCAGCAGGATCGCGCCCGTGCCGATCCGCGCCTTGTGCTCGTCGATCAGCGCCGGCAGATCCTTGCCCGACACGCCCGAGAGCACCTGGGCCAGGAACGGCACCCCGCCCACGTCGCGCGGGTCCGGCGCGGCGCCCTGCCCCGGCCCGCCGGCCATGGCCAGCTCGCGGCGGAGCTGCGCGACCTCGTTCTGCAGCGCGCGCCGCTCGTCCATCAGAGTCTTCACGCGATCGGGCACCTCGTCGGGCTGGGCCTTCAGCGCCAGCGCGACCGCATTCATGCGGGCGTCCTGCGCGCTCAGATGGCGGACCGCGTCCTCGCCGGTGAGCGCCTCGACCCGGCGCACGCCGGCGCTCGACGCGCCGTCGGAGAGCAGCACGAAGACCCCGATATCGCCGGTGCGCCGCACATGGGTGCCGCCGCAGAGCTCGATCGAGTAGGTCTCGCCGTCGGCACCCTTGCCGGAATTGGTCTGCCGCCCCATCGAGACGACGCGCACCTCGTCGCCGTATTTCTCGCCGAAAAGCGCCTGCGCGCCCAGCTCGCGCGCCTCATCGGGCGTCATGATCCGGGTCTCGACCGCCGCGTTCTGGCGGATCAGCGCGTTCACCTCGGCCTCGACCTCGGTGATCTCGGCATCCGACAGCGCACGCGTATGGCTGAAATCGAAGCGCAGGCGGTCCGGCGCGTTGAGCGACCCGCGCTGCGCGACATGCGCGCCGAGATGGCGGCGCAGGGCCTCGTGCAGCAGGTGGGTGGCCGAGTGATTGGCACGGATCGCGCCGCGGCGGGCGTGGTCCACCTCGAGCTGGGCCGCCGTCCCCGGCAGGATCTCGCCCTCGGTCACCTCGGCGAAATGGATGAAGACGCCGGCGCTCTTCTTGGTGTCGATGATCCGCGCGGCCCCGCCGTCGGTCCGAAGCGTGCCGGTATCGCCCACCTGGCCGCCGGCCTCGGCGTAGAACGGCGTCTGGTTCAGCACCACCTGGACGCTCTCGCCCTTGGCGGCTTTGCCGGCCCGGTCGCCATCCACGACCACGGCGAGGATCTGGCCCTCGGCGGCCTCGGTGTCGTAGCCGAGGAACTCGGTCGCGCCATGCTCTTCGGCGAGGTCGTACCAGATCGCGGCGTCCGCGGTCTCGCCCGAGCCGGCCCAGCTGGCGCGGGCCTTGGCCTTCTGCTCGGCCATGGCCGCGTCGAACCCCTCGGTATCCACGACGCGGCCGCGCTCGCGCAGCGCGTCCTGCGTCAGGTCCAGCGGGAAGCCGTAGGTGTCGTAGAGCTTGAACGCCGCCGCGCCCGGCAGCGGGCGGCCCTCGCCCAGCTTGCCCAGCTCGTCGTCGAGCAGCCGCAACCCGCGGTCCAGCGTCTGCTTGAAGCGCGTTTCCTCCAGGCGCAGCGTCTCCTCGATCAGCGGGCGGGCGCGGGTCAGCTCCGGGTAATGGGCGCCCATCTTGCCGACCAGCGCGCCCACCAGGCGGTGCATCAGCGGGTCGGCCGCGCCCAGCTGGTGGGCATGGCGCATGGCGCGGCGCATGATCCGGCGCAGCACGTAGCCGCGACCCTCGTTCGACGGCATCACCCCGTCGGCGATCAGGAAGGCGGTGGATCGCAGGTGATCCGCGATCACGCGGTGATGCACCTTGCCCGGCCCGTCGGGGTCGGCCGAGGTGGCGTTGGCACTGGCCTCGATCAGCGCGCGCATGAGATCGGTGTCGTAGTTGTCGTGCTTGCCCTGCAGGAGCGCGCCGATCCGTTCTAGTCCCATGCCGGTATCGATCGAGGGATGCGGCAGCGTCTCGCGCCGCCCGTCCTCGAACTGCTCGAACTGCATGAAGACGAGGTTCCAGATCTCGATGAAGCGGTCGCCATCCTCCTCGGGGCTGCCCGGCGGGCCACCCGCGATCCCGGGGCCGTGATCGTAGAAGATCTCCGTGCAGGGGCCGCAGGGTCCCGTGGCGCCCATCGACCAGAAATTGTCCGATGTCGGGATGCGGATGATGCGTTCGTCCGGCAGGCCGGCGTATTTCTTCCAGATATCGGCCGCCTCGTCATCGGTGTGGTAAATGGTGACGAGCAGCCGATCCTTGTCGATGCCGAATTCCTTCGTGACGAGATCCCAGGCATAGGGGATCGCGGCCTCCTTGAAGTAATCACCGAAGGAGAAGTTGCCGAGCATCTCGAAGAAGGTGTGGTGGCGCGCGGTGTAGCCGACATTGTCCAGGTCGTTGTGCTTGCCGCCCGCGCGGACGCATTTCTGCGAGGTGGCCGCGCGGTTGTAATCGCGATGCTCGACCCCNGTGAACACGTTCTTGAACTGCACCATGCCGGCATTCGTGAACATCAGCGTCGGGTCGTTGCGCGGCACCAGCGGCGAGCTGTCCACGATCTCGTGGCCGTTCTTGGCGAAGTAGTCGAGGAAGGTCGAACGGATGTCGTTCAGACTGGCCATGTTGCGCGGTCCTTGGCTCCAGTGATCCGGGTCGGTTTCGGGGTGTATCCCGCCGCCGGGCGGCTGTCCAGCGATCGGGCGCGACGCATGAAAAAAGGGCCGTACCCGAAGGCACGGCCCTGTCGCGATCCCGGTCGGCGGCGCGCGCCGCGGTCAGGCCTCGACGAGGTCGTCCCCGCCCGCCGCACCGCCCGGCGCGTCGAGCCCGTGGGCCGCACGGATCTTGTCCTCGATCTCGGCGGCGATCTCGGGGTTTTCCTTGAGGAAGGTCTTCGCGTTCTCGCGCCCCTGGCCGATGCGTTCGTCGCCATAGGAGAACCAGGAGCCCGACTTCTCGACGATACCGGCCTTCACGCCCATGTCGACCAGTTCGCCGGTCTTCGAGATTCCCTCGCCATACATGATGTCGAACTCGACCTGCTTGAAGGGCGGCGCGACCTTGTTCTTGACCACCTTCACGCGGGTGGTGTTGCCCACCACCTCGTCGCGGTCCTTGATCGCCCCGATCCGGCGGATATCCATCCGCACGGAGGCGTAGAATTTCAGCGCGTTGCCGCCGGTCGTCGTCTCGGGCGAGCCGAACATCACGCCGATCTTCATGCGGATCTGGTTGATGAAGATCACCGTGCATTTCGAGCGCGCGATGGAGCCGGTCAGCTTGCGCATCGCCTGGCTCATCAGCCGGGCCTGGACGCCCACGCTGGAGTCGCCCATGTCGCCCTCGAGCTCGGATTTCGGGGTCAGCGCGGCGACCGAATCGACCACCACCATGTTGACCGCGCCCGAGCGCACCAGCGTGTCGGTGATCTCCAGCGCCTGCTCGCCCGTGTCGGGCTGCGAGATCAACAGCTCGTCGAGATTGACGCCGAGCTTCTTGGCGTATTGCGGATCGAGCGCGTGTTCCGCGTCGACGAAGGCGCAGACGCCGCCCTGTTTCTGCTCTTCGGCGACGGCGTGCAGCGTCAGCGTCGTCTTGCCCGAGGATTCGGGGCCGTAGATTTCCACGATCCGGCCCTTCGGGATGCCGCCGATGCCGAGCGCGATGTCGAGCCCGATCGACCCGGTCGAGGTCGCCGCGATCTCGGCGACCGGATTATCGGCGCCAAGGCGCATGATAGAGCCCTTGCCGAACTGCCGCTCGATCTGGCTGAGCGCCGAATCCAGCGCCTTCTGCTTGTCCATGTCGCGCTTTCCGTCCAACTCGAGTACGTTCTGGGATGCCATGTCTCGGACCTCTTATTTCACATCGCCGCAATTGCAGCAATGACTGCACGTGTTCGCCTCTTGTTCTCCTGCACTATGAGATCAAAAAGGGAACAAATCAATGAAAATTTGCGTCGTCCCAGCTTTTTCCGAAAGCGGTTAAAGAGTAGTTTATGCATGTGACGCGGCGACGGTCCCGCCGCCCCCGGAGTATGCGTGATGTTGGTTTTCTGGACCCAGCGGCTGGTTTTCCTGGCGACGCCCAAGACGGGCACGGTGGCTCTCGAGGGGGCACTGGCCCCGGACGCGGCCATGGTGTTCCGCGATCCGCCCGAGATGAAGCACATGCCCTACCGGGTGTACGAAAGCTTCCTGAAACCGCGCCTCGACCGGATGGGCGGGATCGGCCTCGAGACGGTCGCGGTGATGCGCGAGCCGCTCGACTGGCTC
>PR_CR_10_Liq_1_inCRDRAFT_1001532_pt1 | contig 12841 bp, 11 predicted proteins | sample PRCRCaboRojoPR_3_FD_10241 | JGI IMG/M metagenome (IMG submission 10241) | reverse complement strand
GAATGAACATACTTCTTCGCCTTCGAATTCCAAACACTTTTCATCACAAAGATCACAGTGAGTGTCCCAGATGACTTCTGTGACTTCGCCTTCGTCCACCCTAAACACTACGTTCATGATAGGAGCTACCTGGCCGTTTCTTATGTAAGGTAAACTTGAAGAAGTTACACCACCCGCCTTCAACTGGACTTCTATGTGGGTTTCTGATTCATTTTCTTGATCACTTTCTGATTCATTTTCTTGATCACTTTCTGATTCATTTTCTTGATCACTTTCTGATTTAATTTCTTGATAACTTTCTGGTACCTCTACAGCACTGTATTTGTCGAGGGTAGGTTTGAAAGCTATTGTTTTATCGTTTGAAAAAACAACACACACAGGTACCGAGTCTCCTATTGAATAGTTCTCAGAATCTTCACAAAGACTGTTAGCATTCACAAGTGAAATAAAGATTATCCACATTAGAATTAATTATTAGACTCCAGAGCAACATGAGAATGCACAGTTTGGTTAAGTCTAGTGATTTCACTCAGAAAAGCTTCTTTTTGGGTTCTTTTTTTAACTTTGAGTTTGCTGATACGGAACTTGTAGTCGTCTTTGACTCTGTTAAGTTGTTCTTCGTACTTGCCGCGATTTGTCTCTGCAAGGCTTTCTTTCATGAGCTTTAAAGACCTTCTTTGAAGGTTTTGCTTGAATTCAAAGTCTTCTCTGGTGTTCTGGAGTTCTTTTCTAGCAAAGTCCAACTCTACTTTGTTTCCTACTTTGGACTTTTGGAGTTCTAAACTAGTTCTGTTGTAGAGTTTTTCGAGCTGGTTAGCTCTTCTAGAAGCTATTTCAAAGCTATCAGTGGTGTTTTTTAGTTTATAGTCGTAAGTGTTGAGTTTAGCTTTGAGTTTGTGGGACTTAGAAAGTGAGTTTTGGTACAAGTTGTTGAGTTTGGTAACTTTGGAGTGGAAGTTAGACTCTTGACTGCTGTAGTTTTCTATCATTTTTTGGATTCTGCCTTCATAGAACTTTTTGATTTCTTCAGTGCGGTCTTTGCAGTAAGAGTTAAGGTTTTTGTAGGTTTCTTGGTGTTTCTGCTCGTACTCTTCTATTCGTTCGTTGAATGACAGTATGATTTGGTTAAGGGTCATTTCGTGTTCTTGTCTGATTTGGTTCATTGCGTTTATGTGGAAGTAGTCAGCTTTAACAATGAGGTCTTTGATGTCTGTTGTTAAAGCTTCTTTCAGAGAATTAGTTTCTTCTTTGATAGGGAATACTTGTTGTTTAATTTCTTGGAGTTCTTGTTTAACTGCTTGGAATTGGCTTTGGAGTTTGAGTTTTTTGTCTATCTCACTTGACAGTTTGGACTCTAGGTCTTCAATAGTTTTGTCAAGTCTTTTAGTTTCTTCTTTGTAGTATAAGTAAGATTTGTGTACTCTGTCAACTTTAACTGACAACTTTTCAATTATGTTGGTTTGGCTTTGTACTTTTTTAAAGTACTTGTCTCTTTCCCGCTTGATTTCTCGGTACTCGTCGTACTTTTCCTTCATCTTTTCGAGTTCGTTGCTGAGATTGGCTTCTTTAACTTTGTAAAATGACTCTTGGTAAGATAAAGCAGCCTTCATCGACTGAATCTGGGAAACAGCGTCGTTTAGGGCTTTTTCTTTCAGTTTCAGTTTGCTTTTTACTTCGTCTGGGTTTTCGTGGATTATACTGGGAATGGTTTCTTCGAATCCTTGGGTTTCTTCCCAGTGACTGAAAGTGTTTGACCTTTTTAAACTGGATTTTCGTAGTAGATGCTTTAGTGTAAGCAGCACTTCAACTTGGTCAAAGAAGTAAGCTAGCATTGACGAAAGGTGTCCTGAGTTTTTTAACTGAGTCTTTAAGTTTTCGAATTCAGACTCAACGAACACCAAAGCTGAATAGCAGTTCTTTTCTATCTCTTCTGTATCAGACATTATAAATGCACTAATTCTTACTGGGTTCAACAATCTAAAAATGACTACTTTAAGGCAGTTTTCTTTGCTTGACTTGCTTAAGTTCAACCAAGTTAACTTGGACTTGTTAACAGAAACGTACAACATAGGTTTTTATGGACGTTACTTAGCCAGATGGCCAGAGTACTGCAAAGTAGCAGAAAGTCCTTCAGGAGATATCCAGGGCTACGTTCTGGGCAAAGTAGAGGGCGAAGAAGAAGCCATGACCTGGCACGGGCACGTCACAGCTGTGACAGTGGCACCAGCTTCTAGGCGCCAAGGCTTGGCCACTGCCCTTATGAAGTTCTTGGAAGACACTACTATTACCCATGTAGGGTACTTCGTTGACCTGTTTGTGAGGTCGAGCAACGAGGTGGCTATTGGGATGTACGAAAAACTCGGCTACCTCATCTACAGAAGAGTGCGCAATTACTATTCAGGTCCTGAAGAAGACGCTTTTGACATGCGGAAAAGCATGCCTCGCGACACAGAAAAAGTTACTATGCAGCCTCTAAACAAAACAATTAACCCTAATGAACTAGAGTTCTATTAATAAATGTCCCGCAGAGACAAGTTCCACTCTAGGTACAACCCTTCGGGGTACAAAGTCATTTTTGACTCTTCAAGAGACCAAAAGAAAAAGTCCCCTCGTCACAGGTCGCGTTCGCCCTACAAACGCAGAACGCCCTCTCCAGAAGTCTTGAAAGCCATAGTGCACGGGCACATATCTGAGGAGTTAGAGGTACTCAACCGTTCCTACAAGCATGTAGTTGATAACTTTAAGGTCAGGAAAGAAGAAGAAGTTAATCCTTACGAGTTCTCAGTAGTCCCTGTACTTATGGTGGACGACCAGCTTTCTAAAGAACTTGAAGACTCCAGAAAACTCAGAAACCAAGCTAGACAAGTCCCCACTGAACTCTACGACCAAAGACTCAAAGTTATGATGGCTCAGCTAAAAGAACATGAAATAGACCAAAAACTCAAATCCCTCAAGCAACAAATACAAAGTATTTCGTAAGTGTTAATTATAAGTCTTCTTGGTTAATGCTGAACTTATTGCAAAGCGAGTTGTATAGTGAAAAGTTTTCAGGTGTGTTTTGGGTGTTGGAGTTAGGCACACTTGATAAAGAAGGTGACAAAAAACTTTTAGGAGTAAAGAACCTAAGGTCTTTGGTGTTTTGGTAACTTCTTTGGATGCTTAAGAACCCAGCAGTTAAGCGAGAAAGAACTTTAGGGTAAAACACACTCCGAAAGCACATAGAAATAGTGACGTACTTGGAGTAGTCCAGGTCAGGAGAAGTTTCAGTAGATGCAGACTCAAGTGCAGGGTGTTTTTGAATAGCTTTAAAAGCTAGTTTGCACTGGAATCTTAAGTGCAGTTTACTTAAAACACTTGAAAGGCGTCGGGCAGACTTGCAGGTGAATTGGAAGTTAGGGTAGGTACAGAACACAAAAGCCTTGGAGTTTTTCAGAACTTCAAGTGTTTCTCTTTCAACCTTCAGTTCGCACTTCTTTAGAGCCTCTAAAAGGTTTTTAGAGTGTTTTGGGTGAATAATTTTATTTTTCCAAACTCCGAAAAACTTAGTTTTAGCTAGAACAAGGTTCCTGTCTAGCAAGCCAAAAGGTCTTAGTTGATCAAAAGAGTCAGGGACTTTTTTAGTGACCTTTTGTTTGGGAGTCTTAAGTACTCTGCGTTTAGAGAGTCTTTGAAACTTTACTAAGGGCTCTAGCACTGGAACTGTCATTAGGGTATATGTTTTAAGAGGCCTCTTGGTGGAAAACAGTTTCTTAGGAAAAGCAGTTGGAGGGTTCGAGAACCTTATACTTAAGTTTTTTTGTGTTGAAAAACGCTTTCTGAGTGCTGATTTTTTGCACTTAGAAGGAGTTAAGTCTTTGTAGTTGCTTCGAAGGCTTGCAGATAAATTCTGAGTTTTGGCGATTGACCTCCTTCTTGTACTAGAGTTCCTTAAGCCTCCAATTAAGAACCTGGTGAAGTAGGAATGCAAGCACTTTCTAAACAGTGATCCTAATTTTTTAACTAGTCTTTTTCTGCGCAGGTCTTCATTTCCATAAGAAGGTATACTGTAACCCCTTACTATAGTTCTTTTCATTTTATCGCTTTTTTTACAATTGAAGACGTTAGCTCTATACAGATTTTTTAGCAAGTTCAAAAAGAACTTTGAGTTGTGGGTTTTGTTGTTTCTGTAGCACTTTGCTAAAACCAGGGTCATCACTAAGGCCCTTGGTTGGAAACAACCACTTAGTTTTCTGGTCAGTTTGGTGGGCTGTGAGTCCTTTATTTCTTGCAAAACAACTTGCAAGTCCTCCAGCAGTTCTTGGGTTTTCAGTTGAGCTTCAGAGTTGGCTTCGCACACTTTGCACAAGTATGCTATTGAGGACTGCAAAGAGTTTTCAGGCTGTTCCATTTTAATATCTAACTAATTTAGGAACTATTAGTTATTGGGTTATTACGAGTCAGGGTCTCGGACTCCTCAGTAGGGTTTTCACTTATGGTGTAGAGAAAGGAGACTCTTATACTAGGCACACTTGTAAAGGTCTTTTCTTGTTCTCTTTGTTGGTTCCAACTAAAACAGCATCCCATTTTAGATTCTTATTTACCAACGACTTGTATTATCAAACAAATGGAACTCCACCCAGCTGTACAACCGCTTATTAGTGAACTTTCTCAAGTATACAGAGAGCTCCACCAGTGCCCAGAACTCCAGTATGATCTTCCTACAACTAGTAACTTTGTAGCTAACTACCTTGAAAACTTAGGCTTGGAAGTCCACAGAAGAATTGGACAGTCTGGAGTTGTAGCGATCCTTAAGGGCCAAGAAGGACCTACTCTTCTACTAAGAGCTGATATGGACGCTTTGCCCATACAAGAACTAAACTCTCATAACTACATTTCCAAAAACCCAGGAGTAATGCACGCTTGCGGACACGACGCCCATACAACTATGCTTTTATTAGCTTCAAAGGTACTTGTGGGCATGCGCGAGTCCATAAAAGGAACGGTGAAGTTTTGTTTTCAACCTGCTGAAGAAGGAGGCCATGGAGCCAGGACTATGATTAAAGACCCATCTTTGGACCTGCTTTCTTGTGTAAGTGAAGTTTACGCTGTCCACTTAGACTCTAAGTTGGAAGTTGGGGACTACTTGCTGAGTGAAAAGTTTATGTCTTGCTACTCAGACATTTTCAGCATTGAAGTGCTTGGCAAAGGAGGCCATGCCTCTGCCCCTCACTTCACAATTGACCCTCTTCCTGCAAGTGCCCAACTAATCACAGGGCTTCAAACTATAGTCAGCAGAAACATTGACCCCAAGCACAAAGCAGTAGTCTCTACTAGCTATGTTCACGGAGGCGAAGCTTACAATGCCATTCCTGACTCTGTAGCTATCAAGGGGTCAGTGAGGAGCTATGAACCCGAAGTGAAACAAACAATCAAGCAGCGCATGGAAGAAATCTGCCAAGGAGTCCAAAGCATGAGTGGGTGCAAAGTTAAACTTAACTACACAAACCTTTACTTCCCAATAGTTAACTCAGCTAGGTGCATCAGTAACTCCTTAGAAGCACTCAGCAAAGTTACTCATGGAAGACGTGTAAAGGAACCCCCTATGATAGGAGAAGACTTTTCCTACTTCACAGAAGAACGAGAAGGCTGCTACTTAATTTTAGGAAGCGGCAACGACCAGATCAAGCCAGCACTGCACTCGGCCAACTTTGAAATAGACGAAAGAGTGCTTGGAGTAGGCGCATCTTACTGGGTGAGACTTATAGAAGAAAGGCTAATAAATTAAGGCTGAGTATAGCGAGTGTAAATGAGCTGGGCGTGGTGGTGGTCTCCTACTCTGCGAATGGCTCCGCGAGCCTCAAGTTCTCTGATGGCCTGTCTTGCTAGGGATCCGTTCACTCTAAGCTTATCGCTGATAACGGAAGGTGTGATGAGTTTGTTTTTGGTAGGGATTTCTTTCAAAAGTTTGTCGTAGGTTTCTTGGTCGAAGTAGACGGCATTGTCGAGTTTTTCCTTAGTTTTTCCCTTGGACCACTTCTTCTTTTTGGCTTTGCCGCTTGAAGTGTTCTTGGGCTTGGCCAAAAGTGAGACTTTTTTGCCCGAACTTTGGTCTTGTTGCTTGCCCTTGGCCATTCTTTATTATAAAAATGGAATAGGGTTCTTTGAGTGCTGAGTTCTGGCAATTAGCTTGGTTTGGAGTTTTAAGTGTTAATTAAGCGTTTAAAGGGTTCAGTTGCAGCCGAATTGAGGAGCGTTGTTGAGTGTTTGGCTACCACTCTGAGAATTTGGGTGGTTTGTTATTAGTTTTAATTGGGTCTGGCTGAGTGTGATTTGAGTGCCTTACAAAACTGAGTGTTATATTCCATTTGAGTAGTGTTGAATAAATTCAATTTATAGTAAAATGAACAAAAAAAGTAGAAGCAGCTCATGTAAGAGAAGCCCTAAAAACTTAGTGAAGTCTTTCTGGAAAGCAATCACTAAGTCCAAGAAAAACCCTCTAAAAAAACTCAAAACCATCGCAGAAAAGGGAGACTGTGACTATCCCCCTAAAAACACTCCTCAGGAGCATCCACAAACTACTACTTTCGAAAAAAGTAATTTGAATTTGTCCTTTAGTTACTTAGGTTCAGTAAACTCGCCTCAAAGCAGAAACAGGCTAGACAAAAAAAATTCAGTTCCGGAGAATGGTAACCACTACTTTAAAGTTGTTCCGAATAGCACCTCCAACAAGTCGCCTATAAGAACCTCAAAAGAGCAACAGTTCTTTTCCAACAAAATCAAGAACCTCTGCTCAAAACCTAAGTACAACTTTGAAGCAAACACTACAGAAGAAGCTAACAGTGCTCCCTCTACAGAAAGGACGACTCCCAAAAAGTCAGAAACTCCTTACAGAAGACGACCCGCCAGGTTCTTGCCTCGGAACGACATCAACAAACATAGACTGCAAAAAAGAGCACCTTGTATGTATCCCACTCTTGAACTAGACTTGCAACTCATCAGGGACTCCGACCCCAGAATTCTGAACCAAAACTTAATAGCTCAAAAGAAGTCTAGCCAGCTGCTTGGAAAGCCCCTAAGCATCCTTAAAAAAGATTTAGACTGGAAGTGGAAGCCACCCATGGACTCTCCTTCTGACAAAAAGAATGTAAGTTTTAACTTTTAAATAAAATGCCTAGAAGACAAAAAACCAGGTCAGCTGTTGCTAATTTTATCAAGAACGTGAAGTCTGAGTTAGGCACTTTAGAAGACACACAGGAACAGCCTTTACTGTACCCGCCTCAGAAAACAGTTCTTAAGTACCCAGAACTCACTTTTGAGCAAACTGAACTTGTGAACATCAGCAGACAGTTCTTAGTAAGAGCACTTAACTCAGCTTACTACCAACTCTTCAAAAGACCTAAGCACTCACACATACTCCAAGACGACTCTGAGCACTACGCCTCTGAGTTTTCCAAAAGCTTAATAGAACAAAGACCCTGGGCCTTCCCCAAACAACTAAGCTCTAAAAAGCAACCTAAGCACAAAGAAGACACAGACTACATCGAAATAGGGCTTGAAGGGTCCGATGCTCAGTACTCAGAAGAAATGGACGAGACTGAAAGGCCTAATGAAGAAATTGACGAAGAAAAAGTAGAACTCAAAGGCATTTGGGAAGACGACCAAGAAAGCGAAAGTCCAGATAGTGAAGAAATGATTTAACTGTAAGTGATCCCTACTGCGTCTGTGAGTGTCTGTCTCTGTTCTACTGAACCTCCTAGTAAAACTAACTTGTCCTGCAGAGTTTCTATTTGGTGCTTAGCTTCTTGGTTGTTTCCTGAAGCTAGTAAAAACACTGCTTCTGCTATTTGCTTAATGGGTCCTTCTAAGTTATCTATTAGTTGTTCTGAATAGCTGGGTTTCTGGGCTTTAACTAGTCCCCAGACTGTAAGTACGTCTGCCAGGGAATTCAAGCCCCACTTAGAAGTATCCATCATGTACTCAACAAGTTCCTTTACAAAGTATTTTTGGATCTCTAAACCGGCAAGCTCTAAGTAAACCAACATAGACAAAATGTTGATTTGGTTCATAAAGTGCCACCAACCATACCCAATCACACTAGCTTCGAATACATTCACTGCTGCTTGCAACTCGCCCTTAAAAAGGTGGAATAAGGAAAGGTGCCAGGAGTTGTGTGTGTAGATGAAAACTCCTTTCCAGTCGCTTTGCTTGTTTTCAAGGGCTAGTTGGGCTTCTTGGTAGTTTTTGTTCATGCTGTGGACGTGTCCTAAGTTGTGTTGTGCCCAAGCGTTGTGTGGGTTCATGCTAAGTGCTCTGCAAGCTGCTTCGTAAGCTTCTTCTAAGTAAAAGTTTTCAAGCTGCGCAAAACTTATCAGGCTCCAGGCTTCTGGTGTTTCTAGGTTGGCAGGAACAGCTTTTATGAGGCTAACTCCTTCTAGCATCTTAGAAGGGTTGCCTGAGAGCAGGCACATTACTAATAAGTACCTAAAAGCTAGGATGTCCGTTGGGAACTCTTGTATGAGTTCTAAAGCTTTAGAGATAGAAGGTTCTTTTCCTTGGCTGCAGATGGTTTCTATAAAGGCTTTCCAGAGTGTTTCCCGCAAGTTGCCTTTGAGAGCGCTGAGGTGACCTAGTGCAAGTCTTGGAGCTTCATGGGAGTCCTTTTGGAGTTCCAGCAGTGACTTTGCTATGTTTAAAAAAGGACACTCTGAGTCGTTGTAGGTCAGTATTTCTGGGTCCTGATCGCAGTAGTTGAGGTCCAAACTTATGAAGTTGTCGATGACTTGCTTTGTGTAGGGGTTGCTGCAAGTAATAGGGTTGCCTAGTAAGTCGTTCATTTAAGTAATGAAAAAAACTTGGTTGCTAGTATGCTTGCTTTGCTTGGCTTTGAGCAGCTGTCCAGAGTACTTTCCAAAGAACTTTACGAACCTTAACAACACGTGTGTAGTTTACCAACAAGGAAACTACTACGTTGATTTAAGAGGCTGTTCTGCGAATCAAACTTGCTCCTCTGGAATGGACCCTAAAGCCAACGTTAATTGCTCAGATGTTCCAAGTGATTCCAGAAATATCAAGTACGTCGGTGAAAAGTGTAGCCACGACAGAGACTGCCACGAAACTGCTTTTAATGGATGTGACAATGGAGTCTGCAAAGGGATGACAGAAGGAGTGCCTATCTTCAACACTGGAAAGTACAACCCCCAACTGTATTGCAACCCTGGGTTCTACTACTCAAGCTTAACTTACTCTTGCCAACCCAAGCACAGCGAAGGTTCCGTTTGTGACTTTGGAGGAAGCAACTACTGCAAAAACAACTTAGAGTGCTTACTTAACTTTGAAGGAAACTACACCTGCAGTAAACCTTTTTCTGTGGAGAAGGGTGGAAAGGTGCCTGACTGCAAAAACAACAGAAGTTCGCTTTGCGAAACTGGGTTCTGCAAAAATAACCTGTGCATAGAAGCACCTGTGTCAAAGAACCTAGGGGCTCCTTGTAAGAATGACACAGACTGTGTGTCTTCAGGTTCTTTAAAACTCCAAGGAAAGTGCGTTTGTGGACTTAGTGGAAAGTCTTTTTGCACGCTTTTTGAGGGAGACATGAACCAAACTATGAGCCTTTATAAAGAGTATCTAGAGGAGTATAGTCACCACTGTAACACTGCTCGGAAAGACAGTTCCCAGTGCATGAAGGACTGGTGGCCTGACTACCCTGAGTATAATTATTTGTTGCTAAAAGCCCAAACTCACCCTGACATAACAAATGCTCCAGAGACAGTAGTTGAGGTCTTTGCAAGTAATTACTACAAGGCTAAAACAGAGTACCTAACTGAAGCCTCATCTAGCAGTTTGCTTAGTTTGGCTGGAGTTCTTTTTTTAAGTAATTCTTTTTAGCTGTTAAGAGTTATCGGTGTTGTAGCAACCAGTCAAGTTGGTTCCAGCTTATTTATAATGGAAACGCTGAGTTCACTGGAGAAGAAACAAAATCTTGAGCGCAGAGTCAAAGACCTTTCCCAACTGTACAGAGAGCCCCATAGGCTAGTTAAGTTCTAAAATTAATGATTTATAATGGAAACTAGTTGTACTTTCTCTTGCAAAGCTGTTTATAAATGTAGTTGCGGAGTTTTTATGTGTGATCATATAATGTATGTTCACCTAGGAAGAGGCCACAACATTCAACTCTTGCCTGAAACAGTCAGTTTGAATAAAGTAATGAGCATTATTTCACAGAAAAAAAGAGAAGTTTTTGAAGTAAGCAGAGAGTTTATTTCAGAGATCCAGAAGGTGGCCTCTGAGCAGTTTGTTCAACTTAAAAAGCTAAGGCAGGAAGCAATTGATTCATCAAATATTAGCCAAACAAAAGAAATGCTGAGCCAAATCCACGTTAAAAATTCCTTTACTCAACTTATGAACCGACTGAGCTTCTCAACTGAACTCCGAGAACTAAGAAACCAAATTGAACAGATAAAAAATTCAAGTAAAGACGAAAAAAGAATACTAGAAAACAAAGTTGCTGACCTTACTGACCAACTATCTGAAACTAAAAACAAAGTTCGATCTAAAAATCAGGAGATTCAAAAACTCACTCAGTATTACCAAATAGAAATTGTTGCTCTGAAACAAGAACTCCAAAATACCAAAGAAGACCACAAAAGAGAAAAAGAACAACTCAATCAAAGCTTTTCAATTCAGTTTCAAGAACTAAGGCATCAAATTGAGCAGAAAACAATCGCCTCCCAAAAACTCATAAATGAACTTGAAGAGTCTAAGAAGCAGGAAGTCAATGAACTCAACCAAACAATTACTGCTCTAAAAAACCAACTTCAAGAAGCCAAAGAAGACCACAAGAATCAGAAAAGCCAACTGGATCAAAAAGTTGATGAACTCACTCAAACAAACACTGGTCTGGAAAAGAAGCTCAGTGAAACCAAGCAAGATCACAACTACAAAGAGAATCAGCTCAATCATAAGATCCAAATACTTAACCAAAAGATCGAGTCAGAGAACCAAAGAATCCAAGGAATTAAGACTAGAATCAATTCTTTGGTTGAGGAGTCAAAAACGCAGAAGGTCCAAACTGAAGAAATCCTGCCACTCGAACTAGAGCTAGACGGACTCGACATAGATAGGGGATACTGTTTGAATAGCTTAGGATTTATTTACGGTGAAATACAGAACTATGCTAAATCTGAGCATTGTTACTTGAGAAGTATCAAGATAGGAGAAGATTTGCTAGGCCCTGAAAGCATTTATTTAGCCTCTACATACCACAACTTAGGGCTGCTTTACAAAAAAATGAACCACTACTCTAAAGCAGAAAAGTACTACCTCAAATGTTTGAGAATAGAAGAGACTTCAATTCCCAGAAGCACTTCTATAGCTCAAACATACCACAACTTAGGAGTATTTTACGAAGAAATCAATCACTATATTCAAGGTCTCAGCAGAACTGAGTTTGTTAAAACTTTCTTAGACTATAGAGGCATGAAAAGATACTCCAGCGTGAAAGAAAACTGCTCCAAGGCGGAGAACTTTTATTTGAAGAGTCTGAGAATTAAGAAAATGATCGATGATCCTACTACTGAAAATACAAGGAAAAAATTAATGCAACTTAAAGACCCTAAAGGCTGCATAATTTTTTAAAGTAATATTCTCAAGTTAAATGTCGATTTAAAAAGTTAAATGGAGGTCTGAGATCCAGAGCTCTTGACAAGGTCTCACGAATAAGCCCTCCGTGGAGAGTCGAGAGCCGTATCTTGCAAGTCCAGATGAAACCCTAGGACTTGTCCCCTTTAGCGATTTTTCAGGGAAGAGTGATCTACTGTGGAGATTGGAGGGCGCTCCGCAATAGATGACTCTTCCGATGAAAGGTATTAGCCTTGGGCAAACGGATTGGAAGCTACTGGAAGTACATCCGTGCCGTGGGTAATGGTTAAATTCAGACCCCATATTTAAGCGGGAAACTGAGGCCAATACAACCATCGTTTCAGACTATGCTTTGAGTTAGAGAAGCTATAATGGTGAGTTTTGGTATTGGCAAAGCCAGGAAAGGGCCCAAAATTATTGGAGAGCCGTTTCAATCTCCCACAAGAAGGCGATCATGTTAGTAATGCAAGTAGTCTTTTTGAGTTTCAGTCTCAGATGGATTGAAGAAGAGGAAGAAAACCTCAATAAAAAAATTGAACTGGACAAGCAGTCCATTCAAGACTAGCGCTCATGAAAACTGTTGCATAGGTTTTTGTGATGAGCTTTTTTGAGCCCTAGTCTTGAATGGACTGCTTGTTTGTTGAAAGGTAAAACGAGGAAGAAAACCTCAATAAAAAAATTGAACTGAAACAGGAAAACGAGGAAAAAACCTCAATAAAAAAATTGAACTGAAAAAGGGAAAAAGAGAAGAAAATCCCATAAGACTTATGAATTGATCTTGTACCCTACAAGTAATCTTTTTGAGACTGGAACTCAAAGGGTTGTTCGTGAGGATTCCTAGAAGGGGAAGAGCCTCAAGAGAACCCGGTTAGTGTGAATACTTACTTACAACTTTTGAGTTTCAGTCTCAAGTAGTTGCTTTTTTGCAGAATTTCACAAAGAGGAAGAAAACCTCAATAAAAAAATTGAACTGAAAAAGGTAAAACGAGGAAAAAACCTCAATAAAAATTGATCTTGTACCCTACAAGTAATCTTTTTGAGACTGAAACTCAAAGGGTTGTTGGTGAGGATTCCTAGAAGAGGGAGAGCCTCAAGAGAACCCGGTTAGTGTGAATACTTACTTACAACTTTGAGTTTCGGTCTCAAGTAGTTTGCCTTGTATCATCTTTTGCGAGGAAAAAACCTCAATAAAAATTGATCTTGTACCCTACAAGTAATCTTTTTG
>PR_CR_10_Liq_1_inCRDRAFT_1001531_pt1 | contig 12842 bp, 11 predicted proteins | sample PRCRCaboRojoPR_3_FD_10241 | JGI IMG/M metagenome (IMG submission 10241) | reverse complement strand
GCGCCTCTGTCGCATTGAACGCTCAAGATAGGGGAGAAAATCCTCGGCATCGATGACCATGCGACTTAACTCGTCGCCATGGACATGCGGATTGCGCGCGACTAACCGCTTGCCACCGGTGAGTGCTTCGCGCCGTATCAGCACATCGGCGTTACGCAGATCCACCAGATCGACAGGCCGGCCCGTCATACCCGCCAGAGCGGTGATCAATTCGAGTTTGCGTTTCGCGCTCAAGGCGCCGGCATCAGAATAGACGGCGAGGTCGATATCGCTGTCGGTATCGGCATCACCGCTGGCCATCGAACCGAATGCCACGGCCAGGGTGATATCGCGCTGCCCCTCGAGGTATTCGCGGATACGGTCCAGTTCATTGGCGGCTGTTGTCTTGTCCATGACTTGAGTATAGGCGATCACCGGGCGGTGGGTGCAGCCTGCGGCGACCCGCCCCGCCCCTGCCCGTGCATGGCGATGAGCCCCGCCACTGGCCCCGGCAGCAGCCAGAGCACCACCCACGGGCCCTGGCCGGGCCACAGGTGGCTGGTCAGCCAGATGGCGGGAAGGGTCAGGCCAAAGCCTACGGCGTTCATCAACGCCAGCGACGCCCCCACCCGGTCGGCCGGTGCGTTGGCCGAGGCGAGCGCCGAGAACTGCGGCGAGTCGGCAATCACCGTCAGGCCCCAGACAAAGAGCAGGGCGATGAGCATGGCAGGTGGCGCCTGGACGGCGGCAAGCAGCGGATAGGCCAGGCAGAGGGCGCCCGAGATGGCAAGCGCCCGGGCCGCGACCCAGGCACTGCCGCGCTGCCGGCTGAGACGCCCGCCAATGACGCAGCCGACAAGGCCGATGCCGATGATCAGCCAGGAGAGCATGGGCACCAGCGCAGGGCCTGCATCCAACCGGGCCAGCTCGCGGGCCACCAGCAGCGGCACCAGCATCCAGACCGCGTAGAGCTCCCACATGTGCCCGAAATAACCGCCGGCGGCCGCCCGGAACCCCGGCAATCGCAGCGCCTCCAGCCCGCCGCGCAGGGCAACCGGCCCGGCGGTGGGCGGCAGGTGCGGGCCATCGCCCAGCCGCAGGACAAGCGCCCCGCCCAGCAAGGTAAGCGCCGAGGCGCCCAGTAGCGCCCACTCCCAGGGCAGCCCCAGGGTCAGGCCGCGCAGCAGATGCGGCGTGGCCGTGCCCAGGGTGAGCATGCCCACCAGCCAGGCAAGGGCCGCACCCGCATGGGATGGGGTCCAGGCGATGACCATTTTCATCCCCAGCGGATAGATGCCCGCCAGACACAGCCCGGTGAGAAAGCGCAGCGCCGCATCCAGGCCCGGGTGGGGCGCGGCCAGCACAAAGCCGGCGTTCATCAGCGCGCCGATCAGGCTTGCCAGCGCAAAGATGCGACTGGCGCGAAAACGATCCGCCAGTCCGGTGACGGCAAGCGTCAGCGTGCCCAGGATAAAACCCGCCTGCACGCTCAGCGTCAGCCGGCCCAGGTCGCCTTCGGTCAGCCCCAGCTCGGCGGCAAGCGAAAACCACACCCCGTTGATGCTAAACCACAGCGAGGTGCCAAAAAGCTGCGCGATGACGATCACGGCAAGCGGATGGTGTCTGAGTAAAGCCATCCCGCCGGTCCTACCCCAGATCCCCGATCACCGTCTGAATGACGGCAAGGGCCGCAACCGGGGCGGTGTCGCTGCGCAGGATGCGCGGGCCCAGACGGATGCGCTGCCAGCCCCGTTCGGTCACCCGCTGAATCTCATCGGGGGCAAGGCCGCCCTCGGGGCCGATCAGGGTGGCCAGCTCGGTGACGGGTGCCAGGTCATGGGCGGCGCAGTCGCCCTCGGTGTCAAAGATCACCCCCGGCAGGCCATCGACCTGGGCGAGCGCTGCATCCAGCGCGCAGGGCGTTTCGACCGGCGGGATGCGGTTGCGCCCGCATTGCTCGCAGGCAGCCACGGCCACGGCCTGCCAGTGCCGTTGCTTTTTCGCCCAGCGCTCGGCGTCGAGCCGGACCACACAGCGTGCGCTGATGACCGGGATGATGCGCGCCACCCCCAGTTCGGTGGCCTTTTGCACCGCATAGTCCATGCGCTCGCCCTTGCTGATGGCCTGCAGGATGGTCACGGCCACCGGGGGTTCGGCCTCATGGGGGGAGAAGGCCTCGATCCGGACCCGGGCGTGGCGTTTTTCGAGGGTCTCGAGTCGGGCGGTGTACGCCCCGCCGGTGCCATCAAAAAGCACAAGCCCGTCGCTGCAACGCAGTCGACGGGCCTGGATATGCCGGACCACCGAGTCGGGCAGGTCCATGACCGACCCGACCGGTGGGATGCCGGTGACGTGCAACCGGGTCGCCGGCTCAGTAGCGATAGTGCTCGGGCTTGAACGGGCCATCCACCGAGACGCCGATGTACTTCGCCTGCTCTTCGCGCAGGGTGGTCAGATGGGCGCCGATCTTCTCGAGATGCAGGCGGGCGACTTCTTCGTCCAGATGCTTGGGCAGGACGTAGACCTGGTTGCCGTAGCTGCCATCGTTGTTGAAAAGCGCCATCTGCGCGAGCACCTGGTTGGTGAAGCTCGCCGACATGACAAAGCTGGGATGGCCCGTGGCGCAGCCGAGGTTCATCAGCCGGCCCTGGGCGAGCAGGATGATCTTCTTGCCGTCCGGGAAGCTGATGTGATCGACCTGCGGTTTGATGTTCTCCCACTCGTACTGGCGCAGGCTGGCGACATCGATTTCGTTGTCGAAGTGGCCGATGTTGCAGACGATCGCCTCGTGCTTCATCGCCGCCATGTGGTCGTGGTTGATGACGTTGTAGTTGCCGGTGGCGCTGCAGAAGATATCCGCCTTGTCCGCGGCCTCTTCCATGGTGACCACCCGATAGCCTTCCATGGCCGCCTGCAGCGCACAGATCGGATCGATTTCGGTGACCCAGACGCTGGCCCCCAGGGCCTTGAGGCTCTGTGCACAACCCTTGCCCACATCGCCGTAGCCGACCACCACGGCAATCTTGCCGGCGACCATCACGTCGGTGGCCCGCTTCAGCCCGTCGACCAGTGATTCGCGGCAACCATAGAGGTTGTCGAACTTGGTCTTGGTGACCGAATCGTTGACGTTCATCGCCGGGAAGGGCAGCTCGCCGGTCTGCTGCATTTCGTAAAGCCGCTTGGCCCCGGTGGTGGTCTCTTCGGTCACGCCCTTGATGGCCGCCTGGGTGCGGGCATAAAAGCCCGGGTTGTCCTTGAGCCGCCGCTGGATGGCCGCGAACAGGGCGCGTTCTTCATCGCTGCCCGGGTTGTCGAGGATCGACGGATCCTGCTCGGCCTTCGCGCCCAGGGTCACCGCCAGGGTGGCGTCACCGCCATCGTCGAGGATCATGTTGGGCTCGCCGTTGGGCCACTCGAGGATGCGGTGGGTGAACTCCCAGTACTCTTCGAGCGACTCGCCCTTGAAGGCGAACACCGGGGTGCCGGCATCGGCGATGGCCGCGGCGGCGTGATCCTGGGTCGAGTAGATGTTGCAGCTCGCCCACCGGCACTCGGCGCCCAGCGCCTCAAGGGTCTGGATGAGTACCGCGGTCTGGATGGTCATGTGGATGGACCCGGCGATCCGCGCGCCCTTGAGCGGCTGCTCGCCGGCGTACTTCTCGCGCAGGGCCATCAGACCCGGCATCTCGGTCTCGGCGATTTCGATCTCGCGCCGGCCCCAGGGGGCGAGGCTGGCATCGGCGATGACCGAACCGGTCAGTTTGGTGTCAACGACAGCGTTCATGGTTCAACTCCATGTGTTCCGTCGAGCGCCGTTGTCGATAAAGTCCGGGTGCCGAGCCTCCCCTGCCGGCGGGCCGGCAAGGTGCAGCGCTCCTCGACACCCGAACGGGTGTAATCCGTGTTGTTACAGGCCGGCGGCGCTGCGCAGCGCCTCGGCCCGGTCGGTCCGCTCCCAGCTGAACCCTTCCTCTTCGCGCCCGAAGTGCCCGAAGCTGGCGGTGGGCCGGTAGATGGGCCGGACCAGATCCAGCATCTGCAGGATCCCGTAGGGGCGTAGATCAAAGTGCTCGCGGACCAGTTCCACCAGCCGCGCCTCGGAGATGCGTCCGGTGCCAAAGGTGTCGACGAAAATCGACATGGGCTCGGCAACGCCGATGGCATAGGCCACCTGGATTTCGCATTTCTCGGCAAGGCCCGCGGCGACGATGTTCTTGGCGACATAGCGACAGGCATAGGCCGCCGAGCGATCCACCTTGGACGGGTCCTTGCCCGAGAAGGCGCCGCCGCCGTGCCGCGACATCCCACCGTAGGTATCGACGATGATCTTGCGGCCGGTCAGCCCGCAGTCGCCCACCGGTCCGCCAATGACGAACTTGCCGGTGGGGTTGATGAAAAACCGGGTGCGATCGCTGATCCAGTGCTCGGGGATTACTGGGCGGATCACCTCTTCCATCACCGCCTCTTTGATATCCGCCTGCGAGACCGTCTCGTCGTGCTGGCTCGAGAGCACGATGGTGTCGACGGCCACCGGTTCGCCATCCTCGTAGACAAAGCTCACCTGGGATTTGGCATCCGGCCGCAGCCAGGGCAGGACCCCGCGGTTGCGGATCTCGCTGTGGCGCTTGACCAACCGGTGGGCATAGGTGATGGGGGCGGGCATCAGGACATCGGTCTCGCGGCAGGCATAGCCAAACATCATGCCCTGATCGCCGGCGCCCTGTTCTTCCGGCGCCTGCCGGTCGACCCCCTGGTTGATGTCGGGGCTCTGCTTGCCGATGGCATTGAGCACGGCACAGGTGGCGCCGTCGAAGCCCACCTCGGCACTGTCATAGCCGATATCGAGAATGGTCTGGCGGGCCAGGTCTTCCAGATCGATCCACGCCGAGGTGGTGATCTCGCCGGCGACGATTACCATGCCGGTCTTGACCATGGCCTCGCAGGCCACCCGGGCGGCCGGATCCTTGGCGATGATCGCGTCGAGGACCGCGTCCGAGATCTGGTCGGCGACCTTGTCCGGATGGCCCTCCGAGACCGACTCCGATGTAAACAGATGCTGACTACCCATGGATGAGACGACCGCTCCCTGCGGTGGTTGGTCGGAAAATGGTGGGGATCATACCGTCGGTTGCCTGCACACGGGAAGTTCTGGACAATCACGGGTTTTTGCACAACACCCCAAGGCCCCGCCGGAGAACCCCGCCAATGACCACTCGCCGCCAGCTCGCCAATGCCATCCGGGCCCTATCCATGGACGCCGTCCAGCAGGCCAACTCGGGCCACCCGGGGGCACCGATGGGGATGGCCGACATTGCCGAGGTGTTGTGGAACGATTACCTCAGCCACAACCCCGCCAATCCCCACTGGCCCAACCGCGACCGCTTTGTGCTGTCCAATGGCCACGGGTCGATGCTCATCTACTCGCTGCTCCATCTCACCGGCTACGACCTGCCGATGCAGTCGCTCAAGGACTTCCGCCAGCTCCATGCCGGTACCCCGGGCCACCCCGAAGTCGGGGATACCCCCGGTGTCGAGACCACCACCGGCCCGTTGGGCCAGGGGCTTGCCAACGCCGTGGGGATGGCGCTCGCCGAGCGCATCCTGGCCGGGCAGTTCAACCGGCCCGGACACAATCTGGTGGATCACTACACCTATTGCTTTCTCGGTGACGGCTGTCTGATGGAGGGGATCTCGCACGAGGCCTGCTCGCTGGCCGGCACGCTGGGGCTCGGCAAGCTGATCGGCGTCTACGACGACAATGGCATCTCCATCGACGGCAAGGTCAGCGGCTGGTTTACCGATGACACCCCGGCGCGGTTCCGGGCCTATGGCTGGCATGTGGTCGCCGATGTCGACGGCCACGATGCCGAGGCGGTGAAAGCCGCCATCGAAGCGGCCCGCGCGGTCACCGACCGGCCGTCGCTGATCTGCACGAAGACCACCATTGGCTTTGGCGCGCCCAACGTCTGCGGCACCCATGGTGTCCACGGCGCCCCGCTGGGCGATGAAGAAATCCAGGCGACCCGCGAGTTCCTGGACTGGCCCCACGGGCCATTCGAGATCCCCGATGCCATTTACCAGGGCTGGGACGCCCGGGCCCGGGGGGCGGCGGCCGAAGCGCAGTGGCGCGAGACCCTGGCGGCCTATCGCCAGGCCCACCCCGAGCTTGCCGCCGATTTCGAGCGACGGATGGCCGGCGAGCTGCCGGCCCGGTTTGCCGATCATGCCGCGGCGTTGATCGAATCGGCCCAGGCCGACGGCAAGGACGATGCCAGCCGCAAGCACTCGCAGGCGGTGCTCAACGGCATCGGCCCGCACCTGCCCGAGCTGGTGGGTGGCTCGGCGGATCTGACCGGCTCGAACAACACCTGGTGGGCGGATTGCACCCAGGTGACCGCCGATGATGCCGATGGCAATTATCTTTTCTACGGCGTCCGCGAGTTCGGCATGACCGCCATCATGAACGGCATGGCGTTGCACGGTGGGCTCATCCCCTATGCCGGGACATTTCTGGTGTTCTCGGACTACGCCCGCAACGCCGTGCGCATGGCCGCGCTGATGGGGGTGCGCAGCATCCTGGTCTACACCCATGACTCCATCGGCCTGGGCGAGGACGGCCCGACCCATCAGCCCATCGAACATCTCCCCAGCCTGCGGTTGATCCCCAATCTGGATGTCTGGCGGCCCTGTGACCTCACCGAAACGGCGGTGGCCTGGCAGGCCGGGCTGGAGCGAACCACCGGGCCGAGCGCATTGGCGCTGTCGCGGCAAAAGCTCCCCCATCAGTCGCGACAGCCCGAGCAGGTGGAAGCGATTCGGCGGGGCGGGTATGTACTGCACGATCCCGATACCACGGCGCAAGGCGTTATCATGGCGAGCGGCTCGGAGGTGGGCATGGCCATGGCCGCTGCCGAGGCACTTGCGGCCGAAGGCCACCCGGTGCGGGTCGTCTCGATGCCCTGCATCGAGCGGTTCCGGGCCCAGCCGCAGGATTACCGCGACGCGGTGTTGCCGCCGGCGCTCACGGTGCGGGTTGCGGTGGAGGCCGCCGCCCCCGATAGCTGGCGGGCGTTTGTCGCCGACGAGCGCGGGCTGGTGGGGCTCAACGGTTTTGGGGCCTCGGCGCCGGCGGCCGAGGTGTACGAACACATGGGCCTGACCACCGAGGCGGTGGTTGCGGCATTCAAGGCGCAGCTCGCCGGCTGAACGGCGGCTGCCACAGGCAAGCGATCAGCGAAGATCCGATCAACAAGCAGGAGTCCAAGCATGGCGATCAAGGTTGGAATCAATGGCTACGGCCGCATCGGCCGCAATGTGTTGCGCGCGCTCTACGAAGCCGGCCGCAGCGACGAAATCCGGGTGGTGGCCATTAACGATCTCGGCGACGCCGAGACCAACGCCCATCTCACCCGTGTGGATACCGCCCATGGCCGGTTCCCCGGCACGGTCGAGGTCCAAAACGGCAACCTGGTGGTCAACGGCGACGAGATCAAGGTCCTCGCCGAGCGGGATCCCGCCAAGCTCCCCTGGGGTGAGCTGGGGGTGGATGTGGTGCTCGAGTGCACTGGGCTTTTCGCCAGCCGCGACAAGGCCTCGGCCCATCTCGCCGGCGGCGCCAAGAAGGTGCTGATCTCGGCCCCGGCGGGCAAGGATGTGGACGCCTCGGTGGTCTACGGCGTCAACCATGATGTGCTCAAGGCCGAGCACACCATCGTCTCCAACGCCTCGTGCACCACCAACTGCCTGGCCCCGGTGGTCAAGCCCCTGCATGATGCCATTGGCGTCGAACAGGGCCTGATGACCACCATCCACGCCTACACCAACGACCAGGTGCTCACCGACGTCTACCACTCGGATCTGCGCCGGGCGCGCAGTGCCACCATGTCGCAGATTCCCACCAAAACGGGGGCAGCGGCCATGGTCGGGCTGATCCTGCCCGAGCTCGATGGCCGGCTCGATGGCTATGCCATGCGCGTGCCCACCATCAATGTCTCGATCGTCGATCTGTCGTTCATCGCCGCGCGGGATACCAGCGTCGAAGAGGTCAACCAGATCCTCAAGACCGCCGCCGAGGGCGAGTTAAAGGGCGTGCTGGCCTACAGCGATGGGCCCTATGTGTCGGTGGACTTCAACCACGACGCGCATTCCTCGACCTTTGACGCGACCCTGACCAAGGTGGGCGGGCGCCTGGTCAAGGCCTGCGCCTGGTATGACAACGAGTGGGGCTTTTCGAACCGCATGCTCGACACCACCGTGGCGATGATGCAGGCCAAGTAATGCCCGTTCGTACGCTGGATGATGTGGCCGTTGCCGGCCAACGGGTGCTGGTCCGCGAGGATCTCAACGTCCCGCTCAAGGACGGCCGGGTGGCCGATGACTCGCGGCTGAAGGCCGCCCTGCCCACGTTGCAGCATCTGCTCGATGCCAACGCCCGGGTCATGGTCATGAGCCACCTGGGCCGGCCCCGGGCCGGTCAATTCGACCCCGAGGCCTCGCTGGCGCCGGTGGCCGAACGCCTGGGTGAGTTGCTGGGCCGCGCGGTCCCCGTCGCCCGCGACTGGCTGGATGGCGAGGCAGCACCCGACGCCGGCGAGCTGGTGGTCTGCGAGAACGTCCGCTTCAACGCCGGTGAGACCGACAACGACGAGGCCCTGTCGCGCCGGATGGCCGCGCTCTGTGACCTTTTTGTCATGGATGCCTTTGGCACTGCCCATCGCGCCCAGGCCTCGACCCATGGCGTTGCCCGGTTTGCCCCGGATGCCGTCGCCGGCCCGCTGCTTGCCGGCGAGCTGGCGGCGCTGGGCAAGGCGCTGGATCACCCGGCCCGGCCACTGGTGGCGATCATCGGCGGCTCGAAGGTCTCGACCAAGCTCACCGTCCTCGATCAGCTCACCGACCGGGTCGACCAGCTCATCGTCGGCGGGGGCATCGCCAATACCTTTATCGCCGCGGCCGGTTATCGCGTTGGCCGTTCGCTGATGGAAACGGATCTGCTGGACACCGCCCGGGATTTGATGGAAAAGGCCCGGGCCGCCGGTGGCGAGATCCCCATTCCCGAGGATGTGGTGGTGGCCACCGAAGTAAGCGACACCGCCGAGGCGGTGGTGCGCGGCGTGGATGAGGTCGGCGAGGACGAGATGATCCTGGATGTGGGGCCAAAGACCGCCGCCGCCTACGCCGAGCGGCTGCGCCAGGCCGGGACCGTGGTCTGGAACGGCCCGGTGGGGGTGTTCGAGATCGACGCCTTTGGCAACGGCACCCGTGCCCTGGCCGAGGCCATCGCCGAGAGCCCGGCATTTTCCATCGCCGGCGGGGGTGACACCCTGGCGGCGGTGGCCAAATACGGCGTCGAGCCGCGGATTTCCTATATCTCCACCGGGGGTGGGGCGTTCCTCGAGTTCCTCGAGGGCAAGACCCTGCCGGCGGTGGCCATCCTGGATCGCTAAAGGAGCCGGCATGTCACGGCAGACCAAGATTGTGGCCACCCTGGGGCCGGCCACCAGCACTTCGGCCGATTTGCGCGCCATCGTCGATGCCGGTGTGGATGTCGTTCGGATGAACCTCTCCCACGGCGATCATGATGAACACCGCGACCGCGCAGCGACCCTGCGCAGCGCCGCCGAACAGGCCGGTCGGGTGGTGGGCATGCTCTGCGATCTGCAGGGGCCGAAGATCCGCATCGAGCGCTTCGCCGATGGCCCGGTGGAGCTCGAGGCGGGGGCCGCGTTTTTCCTCGACCCGGCGCTGGCGGGGGACGCCGGCAGCATCGAAGGGGTGGGTGTGGCCTACCAGGGGCTGCCGGATGACGTCGCCGCCGGCGATACCCTGTTGCTCGCCGACGGGCTGGTGCAACTCAAGGTCGAGCGCATCGACGGCAGCCGGATTCATACTACCGTCGAGGTGGGCGGCAGCCTCTCCGACCGCAAGGGGATCAACCGCCTGGGCGGTGGCTTGTCGGTGCGCGCGCTCACCGACAAAGACCGTGAAGACATCAAACTCGCGGCCGAACTCGAGGCCGACTACGTCGCGGTGTCCTTTCCCCGGGATGGTGCCGACATCGACGAGGCCCGCGAGCTCTTGCGCACCGCCGGGGGGCATGGCGGCATCGTTGCCAAGATCGAACGCCACGAGGCGGTGGAAGCCCTGGGCGAGATCATGGATGCCGCCGATGCGGTGATGATCGCTCGGGGTGATCTGGCCGTGGAAATCGGTGATGCCGAACTGCCCGGCGTGCAAAAGCGCATCATGCGCATGGCCCGCGAACGCGACTGCGTGGTGATCACCGCCACGCAGATGATGCAGTCGATGGTGGACAACCCCATGCCCACCCGCGCCGAGGTGCTGGATGTGGCCAACGCCGTGCTGGATGGCACCGACGCGGTCATGCTCTCGGAAGAGACCGCCATGGGCCAGTATCCGGCAGAGACCGTGGCGGCCATGGCCCGGGTCTGCGTCGGCGCCGAGACCTATGCCGATGAATCCCGACCGCATCCCGGGCTCAAGCCCGATGTGCACTTCGACCGGGTGGATGAGGCCATCGCCAAGACCGCCATCACGGCGGCCAACAGCCTGGGGGTCCGGGCCATCGCCGCGATGACCGAATCCGGCGCCACGGCGATGTGGATGTCGCGCATCGGCACCGAAATCCCCATCTATGCCCTCTCCGAGCAGCCCCGGACCCGCCGTCGGGTGACTTTGTATCGGGGCGTGCATCCGATCGGTTTTGATCCGCTGCAGCGCGAGCACGAGGCGGTCAACCGCGAGGCCGTCGAAGAGCTCAAGGCCCGTGGGGCGGTGGGGGATAACGACCGGGTGTTAATCACCAAGGGCGACCTGGCGGGCGTGCGCGGTGGCACCAATGCCATGAAAGTCGTCCAGGTCGACGAACTGCTCGCCGGCCGCTGAACGGCGGGACACTCAGCCGCCCGGGTGGCGGAACCGTCCCGGATGGCTCAGTGACACAGCCGGGTCTCGGCCTCGCGGTAGCGCCCGGCGGTCTGCTCGATGATGGCTTCGGGCAGTGCCGGTGCCGGAGCGGTCTTGTCCCAGTCCAGGGTCTCTAGGTAATCGCGCACGAACTGCTTGTCAAAGCTCGGCGGCGAGGTGCCCGGCTGCCAGGCATCCGCCGGCCAGAAGCGGCTCGAGTCAGGTGTCAAAGCCTCGTCGATCCACACCAGACGACCGGCCCCATCGAGGCCGAACTCGAACTTGGTATCGGCGATGATGATGCCCCGGTCGCGGGCATAGGCGGCGGCCTCGGTGTAGAGCATCAAGGTCACCCGGCGTAGCTCCTCGGCCAGATCCCGGCCCAGGTGATCGACCACCGCGTCAAAGGCGACGTTCTCGTCATGATCGCCGGCCGCCGCCTTGGTCGAGGGCGTGAAAATCGGCTCGGGTAGCGGGTCGGCCTGGCGCAGACCACCGGGCAGGGTGATCCCACACAGCCGGCCGGTGGCCTGGTAATCCTTCCAGCCCGAGCCAATGAGATAACCCCGGGCGATGGCCTCGAAGGGCAGCGGCGCCAGCCGCCGGACAATCATCGCCCGGCCGGCCACCTGCTCGCGCTCGGCCGGGTCGCTGATTACCGCCTCCAGCGGCAGATCCAGGCACTGATTGGGTTGCCGCGCGCCAAGCCGTTTGAACCAGAAATCCGACAGCCGCGTGAGCACCGCCCCCTTGCCGGGGATCGGGTCGGACAGCACCACATCAAAGGCCGAAAGCCGGTCCGTGGTGACCACCAGCAGCGTTTCCTCATCCACGGCGTAGACATCGCGGACCTTGCCGCGCTGCAGCAGTGGCAGACCGGTCAGTTCGCTTTGGTATAAACGCTCCGGAGGCACGGGCAGTTCCTTTCAGATAAGTGCTGCAAGGGATAATAGCAGTCGGCGGCCTTCCGATGGGTGGTGCTCGTCAAGATGCCCGTGATGACATACGATTTGTCATACGGTTACCGGATGGAGTGGTTCGATGGGTGAAATTCACAGCATCCGCATCAATGCGCGCATCGGCGCGGAGCACGCGGCTAAGGTCCAGGCCCTTTGTGAAAGAGAGGGGATCAGCCGGACTGATCTGCTGCGTCGCGCCATCGACCATTATTACCAAAGCCTTATGGTGGAAAAGCCAACGGCCCGGGACATCTTGTCCGGCAGCGGGGTGATCGGTTGCGGCGAAGGCCCTGCCGATTTGGCCAGCCAGAGCAAGGCCTATCTGCGCGAGCATTTGCAGCATCAGGATAATGGTGATCGCTGACACCGGCTTCTGGGTGGCACTGTTCAATGCCGGTGATCGCTGGCACCAAACCGCCAGTCGATGGCTTAGCGGTTATGACGGACGGCTCATTTGTACCTGGCCGGTCCTCACCGAAGCGAGTCATTTGATTGGCGCCTATCTCGGACCCGCAAAGGCTCGACGTTTTGTGGCCGCAATCCAGCAAGGCGCCTCCGAGATCTTCCCGCTGGGACAAGGGGAACTCGCGCGCATCACGCGTCTGATGAAGCAGTATCAGGACTTGCCAATGGATCTCGCCGACGCGTCCCTTGTGGTCGTTGCCGAGTCACTCGGCCATGGACGCATCGTCTCGACGGACGAGCGTGACTTCCGGACTTACCGCTGGAACCGATATCAACCNTTTGANAANCTGCTNGCGCCGCTCAGCCCACCTTTTTGATCTGCTCGAAGGCGGCGAGCGCGGCCTGGCGGCTTTCTTTGAGATCCACCATCGGGTGAGGGTAGTCGACCCCCAGCGTGACGCCGGCGGATTCGAGCACCGGGGCTGGCGCCTCCCACGGGGCGTGGCGGTGCTTTACCGGTAGACCGGCCAGCGCCGGAATCCAATGGGCGATGTATTCACCCTCGGCGTCAAA
>PR_CR_10_Liq_1_inCRDRAFT_1001530_pt1 | contig 12846 bp, 10 predicted proteins | sample PRCRCaboRojoPR_3_FD_10241 | JGI IMG/M metagenome (IMG submission 10241) | reverse complement strand
GCGTGGACTCGGATCGTCGACTTCGTGCATTCCACACCGAGCAAGATCGGCTTGCAGTTAGGTCATTCCGGACGCAAGGGTTCTACCAAAGTCATGTGGGAGGGCATCGACCAGCCACTGGATGAGGGGAATTGGGAGTTAATCGCGCCCTCGCCGTTGCCGTATCTCGAGGTAAGTCAAGTGCCGCGAGAGATGACCCGCGCCGACATGGATGACGTGGTCTCAGAATTCGTCGCGGCTGCGAAGCGTGGCGCTGAGGCAGGTTTCGATCTGCTGGAGTTGCACTGCGCTCACGGTTACCTGCTGTCCAGTTTTCTCACGACAGTGAGCAACAAGCGGATGGATGAGTATGGGGGTTCACTGGAGAATCGACTCCGCTTCCCACTGGAAGTATTTGATGCGGTCCGGGCGGTTTGGCCGGAAGATCGCCCGATGAGCGTGCGCATCTCCGCATCCGACTGGGTGGATGACGGGTTGACCGCCGAGGACTCTGTGGCGATCGCGCAAGCATTTGCCGATCACGGAGTGGATGTGGTTGATGTTTCAACGGGACAGACCACACCGCTGGCCAAGCCGGCGTACGGTCGGTCTTATCAGACCCCGTTCGCTGATCGGATCCGCAATCAAACCGGTATTGCAACTATTGCCGTCGGTTCCATCAGTAGCTGGGACGACGTCAACACGATCATCGCTGCGGGTCGGGCGGACTTGTGCGCACTCGGTAGGCCGCATCTGTATGACCCAGCGTGGACCCTGCACGCTGCGGCTGACCAAGACTTCCGCGTCCCCTGGCCAAACCCGTACAAGGCGGGCTCGCGTAAACCGCCGGCGGGTCGCAGCGAAGATCCAAAGCCGCGTTTGGAACTCGTCGCCGCGGATCAACGGATCAACCGCCCGAAGCGGTGGCGCCCGGTTGCGAAGTAGCCCGGTCGCCCATGTCGAAGGGCCCTCTGCCTCCAAGGTTTCCCCAGCGCAGTGAGAACCCCTAACGAACCTCGCCCTTCAGCCGTCCTAGCCTGAATCGTCATGGCAGAGTTGCCGAAGCCATTCGTATGAGACCCCGGCGTGGTCCTTGTCCTTGCATAGAGGGCCGACGGCACTGCAGATCGAATAACTCCCGCTCATCAGCTCGCTGAGTTCAGCGGAAAGCATCGAAATCCGGTGCTCGCTTTTCAATAAAGGCTCGGCCGCCCTCCTTCGCTTCATCGGTGTCAACGAAGAGGTCCAGGACATCGAACGCTAGGGATTGGATTCCCACGATATGGTCGGAATCGGCGTTGAAGCTGTGTTTCAGCGTCCTCAGCGCCGTGGGCGACAACGCGCACGCCCTGCGGCCCCACGCCTTAGCCAACGAAAGCAGTTCGGTCGGTTCGACGACTCTGTTCACTAGACCCCAGCGCTCGGCCGTCGCTGCGTCGTACTGATCGCAGAAGAACCAGATCTCCCGTGCGCGCTTCTCGCCGACCACTCGGGCAAGGTATGCAGTCCCGAAGCCTGCGTCGAAGCTGCCCACGCGGGGACCGACCTGACCGAACTTTGCATTAGTGGAAGCGAAACGATGCAGCCGCTCGATTTCGAACATGCCCATCTCTGTTTCGCCGTATCCTCCGGTGGCCGCGCGCTCCTTTTGGTCACCCCCTGAGCAGAAAGCTTTCTCCCCTGCTCCGGTGAGGACAATCGCCCCGACTGAGTTATCGACCCACGCGTAGCGGAATGCGTAGATGAGCTCATCGACGGTACGTCCGCGTAGGGCGTTATAACGATCGGGTCGATTGATCGTGACGATCGCGACCCCGTCTTCCATCTCATAGGTGATATCCGTGAAGTCTTCCTTGGCGATCATGGCACCTCCACTAGAACGGCAATTCCTAACCCGACTCCGATGCACGCTGTCGCGATTGCACGGCCACCGCCGCGGCGCTTGAGATGACGAGCCGCATCGACAACTACTCGCGCAGCGGATGCTCCGACCGGGTGGCCCAGGGCGATAGCGCCGCCGTGCACATTTACCTTGTCCACCGGAATGCGCGGCTCATCGTGCAGCACTGTCAGCACCATCGCGGCAAATGCTTCATTGATCTCGAAAAGATTGATGTCCTCGAAGTTCAGTCCAGTGCGCGTCAGCAACTTGTGCATCGCAGGAACCGGAGCCTTGGCGAATTCATCGGGTTCGACAGCGACCACACTCGAAGCCACGATGGTGCCGAGGGCTTCTAGTCCAAGTTCGTTTGCTCGCTCTTGGTCCATGATCAAAGTGGCCACCGAGCCATCGTTGATCGGGGAAGAGTTTCCTGCTGTCACCGTGCCATCAGCGGTGAACGCTGGCCGAAGTTCGGCTAGCCGGGAGGCGGTGGTATCCGGACGGATCGACTCATCCCGCGTGACGTCAGCAACGGGGAAAGCGAAATCGTCGTGCAGTCCGGCAGCCCATGCTGCGCTCGCCAGCTCATGGGACCGTGCAGCCCACTCATCTTGCGCCGCACGTCCGATGCCTCGATCCTCCGCGCTGCGCTGGGCGCACTCACCGAGACTGTCGGTCCAGTGCGCGGGAAACTTCGAGTTGACCATGCGCCAGCCAACGGTCGTCTGCTCGAGACCCACCTTCGGATCGAGCGGTACATCCGATTTGGGTAGCACGTACGGTGCGCGACTCATGGATTCCACGCCGCCGGCGACGACCACGTCCATATCTCCGGCGCGGACGGCTCGCGCTGCCTGAACCAGCGCCTCCGCCCCGGAACCGCAGAGCCGATTCAAGGTCACGCCCGGGACGCTCACCGGATAACCGGCGAGTAGCGCGCCCATCCGGGCTACGTTTCGATTGTCTTCGCCAGCGCCGTTGGCGTCGCCCATGATCACATCGTCGATCTGGGCTGGATCCAGGCTGGGCGCGGCATCGCGCAGTTCGGCCAAGGCCAATCCGAGCAGGTCGTCGGGTCGGATGGCGCTCAATCCGCCGCGGTACTTGCCGAAGACTGTCCTTCGGGCTGCGGCGATGACGGGTCGGGGCAGGGCCATGTGTCGTATTATTGCCGATCGACAAGGACACGCACTATCGCGAGCCCCGCAGGGAGAGATGGCATGACGGAAACCTCCTTGCGCTGCCTGGTGACCGGCGCCAGCCGGGGTATTGGCGCCGCCATTGTGGCCCAACTGGACGGGGCAGGTCACCGGGTCGCGGTCAGCGCCCGGGGTCGGGAAGGTTTGGCGGATGTGGCGCGGGAATTGCATAACGCCAGCCTGGTGCTGCCCGCTGACTCCACGGACCCTCGAACGCCCGCTTTCCTGCGTGAGCAGATAGATCAGGCCTGGGATGGGCTCGATGTGTTGGTGGTGAATGCAGGTGAGGGAATCGCCGCGCCTTTGGCTAAGACCGACGACGCCCTTTGGGACTCGGCTCTTACCATCAATCTCACTGCGCCTTTCCGGTTCCTTCGCGAGTTTGTCCCGCCCATGGTCGAGCGCGGCTTCGGCCGGGTCGTGGTGATCGCGAGTGTTGCCGGCAAGGTCGGCGCTCCGTATATAAGCGCCTATGCAGCCGCAAAGCATGGCGTCCTTGGTTTGGTTCGTTCGGTGGCGCCGGAGGTCGCGACCTCCGGCGTCACCATCAATGCGGTGTGCCCGGGATATGTCGATACACCGATGACTCAGCGATCGATCGAGACCATCGTTGAGCGAACCGGGCGATCGGAGGCCGAAGCACGCGCCACACTCGAAAATCAACAACCGATCAAGCGACTCATCACGTGTAACGAGGTGGCGGCTGCAGTCTCCTTCTGTGTCCGCGATGAAGGTGCACTCAATGGTCAGTCGATAGTCCTAGATGGTGGAGGAGTTCAATCATGACCGTACGGCGCGTTAACCCACCGGAATTAGCCCCACCCGTGGGCTTCTCGCACGCAGTGGTGGCGGAAGGGGCGACCCTCGTTATGTTGGCGGGCCAGACGGCCTTGGACAACGAGGGTCGTATCGTCGGTTCCACAATCGTCGAGCAGTTCGAGAAGGTCCTCGGCAATCTGCTAACGGCACTGGCCGCCGCAGGTGGAAAGCCTGATCAGTTGGCCAAATTGACGATCTTCTCCGTGAATCCGGCCGATTACCGGGCCCATGCCCGAGAGATCGGTGCGGTGTGGCAACGCATGGTGGGCCGTGACTATCCCGCGATGACTCTGGTCGGGGTAACCCGCTTGTGGGATGACGAAGCGTTGCTGGAGATCGAAGGAACGGCAATCCTTCCGTGACATCGTTAAAGGGTTCTTTGGATTCCACAGCGCTGTCGGCTTTGTGGGCGGCCAATTCGATCGCCGTCATCGGTGCTACCGAACGTGCGGGCGCCATGGGTCGGCTACCCATTGAGTACCTGATCAAATACGGATACAAGGGTCGTATTGCTCCGGTCAATCCCAAAGGTGGATCAGTCCTGGGAATTCCCGCGTACGTGGGAATTCACCAGGCGACGGAGGAATTCGCTGCACCGATAGAGCTGGCCTTGATCATGGTTCCGGCGGGTGCGGTTCAGCAGGCTGTGTCTGAATGCGCTGCTGCAGGTGTTCGGGTTTGCATTGTTATGTCCAGCGGTTTTGGTGAAGTCGACTCCGAAGGCCGGCAACGTCAAGACGAACTGGTTGCGATCGCTAGGGAGTCGGGGATGCGTCTTGTCGGCCCCAACTGCATTGGATCCGTGGGTGGTCCCGATGCAACCATGGCCACGTTCAGCCCCGCCTTTTCTTCCGACAGCACCCCACTTCCTGCCGGACCACTGGCCTTGGTGAGTCAATCGGGGGCATTGGGCTTCGGTGCACTGTCGCTGGGATTAGAACGTGAGGTGCCCATCGGCTTTGCGGTCACGACGGGCAACGAAGCTGACGTCTCTGCAGAAGAAGTAGCCGCTGCCCTGGCTCACGATGATCGGGTGACGGGGGTGCTCATGTACCTGGAGTCGGTAACCGACCTAGCCGCTTTGGCCCAGGCATCGGCCGTCGTTCCGACTGTTGCCGTCAAAGCGGGCCGGAGCGCCGCGGGCGCCCGCGCCGCCGCTTCCCATACGGGCGCGCTGACCTCGGGGGATGACGTCGTCGATGCTGCCCTAATGCGCGCAGGAGTAGCCCGAGTTGCCACGGTCGATCACTTGCTTGATGCGGGGGCCTTGATCGCTACCGGCGCTCGTCTGGACCGTTCATCGAACGGCAGTATCGGAGTCATCACCACATCCGGTGGCAGCGGTATCCTTGCGGCGGATGCCATTGAGGCAGAGGGACTACTCCTAGCTGCGTTGGACAACAGCACGATCGCGGATATCGAGCAGGTGATACCCGCTTACGGAAGTGCGGCGAACCCCGTCGATGTGACAGCCGCGGTTATGGCTGAGCCGGGTCTGTTCGAGCAGTGTGTGCACAAACTCGCGGCAGATCCTGCCGTTGAGGCCGTCGTCGCATGCTTCGCGGTGCTGGTTGGTGATGATGTCTTGCGCATTGCGCGCGCTTTGGGTGAAGTCAGAGAGGCGACCGGCAAGCCCGTCGTGGCGGCACGAACCGGCGCGGCGAATCTGGCCCCTGAAGGCGCCCGGCTGCTCGCCGAACACGGGGTGCCGGTCTATCCGACCCCCGAGCGCGCGGTGGCTGCCATCCGGGCTCTGCGTGATGCCTGTCGCGCACCGGCGCACGATTCGGTTGCTGATCCGAATGTAGGCGGCGTTGTGGCAGATATTCCCGGCGATTCGGCAACGGAGGAGGAGGTCAAGTCGGTGTTGGCTGATGCCGGGCTGCCGGTGCCAGCTTCGCGGCTGGTGACGGATGAAGACGACGCCACGAATGCGGTCGATGCGATGGGTGGGCGTGCCGTTTTCAAGGCCGTGGTGCCTGGACTGCTGCACAAGTCCGATGCTGGGGGTGTAATCGTCGACGTCTCTCCCGATCGGGCAGGTCAGGCGTTCCGGCAGTGCGCAGCCTTGGGTGGCCAGGTACTCGTGGAGCAATTCGTCCCAGGTGGGGTGGAAGTGCTGGTCGGCATTACGCCGAGTCCGATGGGCAGAGTGCTAACGGTGGGAGTGGGAGGCGTGCTCACCGAATTGGTTGCCGATGTGGCCGTTGCGTTGCTTCCGACCACCGAGCAGGAAATCGACGCGTTGCTCGACAAGTCGCGTGTCGGCTCACTCATTGCTGGCGTGCGTGGTGCTCCTCCAGCCGACCGACGTGCGTTGGTCGCAACGATCTTCCGCCTGGTGAATGCAACGACTGGGTGGCCGAGCGATATGGAAATCGAATTGAATCCGGTGACCGTCCCAACCGACGGATGTTGGATCTTGGACGCCGTCGCTCATCGACGGACGGTTGAAACGGAAGGACAGCACTGATGGATGTAGGTCGCCTTGTCGCCCGCTCGATGACTCGATACCGGGATCGGATCGCTCTCGAGGGACCCGAAGGAATTAGTACGTTCGGACGAACGGGATCTCGTGTTATGCAGCTTGCGCGTGCACTCCGATCTCTTGGTCTAGAAACTGGTGATCGTGTCCTGGATCTTCAGTCGAATCAAAACACGTATATCGAAACCGATCTGGGTATCAGTACAGCCGGCTTGTGTCGCGTGGCCCTGAACTATCGCTTACATCCCTCAGACTGGGAACGCATAACCGCCGACTGCAGCCCACGTGTCCTGATTCTTGACGCAAAATTCTGGGACGACGCCGCCAATGTGCGCACGGCAGTCGACCACGTGATCGTGATCAATGCGGATTCCGCGGGAGTCGAAGGAGCCCGGAAATATGAGGACTTTCTAGCTGAGCAATCGACCGAACCTTTGTTGTTGAGTGTGGATCCGGACGCGCTCGTTTCCCTCAATTACTCGAGTGGCACGACGGGTAGGCCGAAGGGAGCCATCCGGACGCACCGAAACCGCATGGCGAGTCTTAACAACATCGTGACAGATCTATTGCGCGGCATTCCGGGCGAACGTGATACCTGGGTCCATGCCGGTCCCGTGACTCACACGAGCGGACTCTTTGTGCTGCCCTACTTCACCTTCGGCGCGCGTCAGATCGTGCAGGCAAAGTACGACCCCGAAGCACTGGTGGATGCGGTCGAAAATCGTGGAGCGACCGCAACAGCGCTGGTGCCCACCATGGTGGCCCGACTGCTCGGTCTGCCCGATATTTCACAGGATCGGATGTCAAATCTAAAGTTCCTTGGCTATGCGGGTGCACCGATGCCGCCCGAGCAGATCCGGCAGACCTTTGATCGCATCACCACCAACATGGCTCAGTACTACGGCCTGGTGGAGGCGATTCCGCCGGTTACGGTTCTTGGCTTCGAGGATCACGCTGCTGGGGTAGCCGGACGCGAGGACCTTCTCTCCAGTGCCGGTGTCCCTTGCGTCGGTGTGGAAGTCCGCATCGTCGACGAGCATGGCAAGGACNTGCCGGTNGGTGAAATCGGTGAAGTCATCACGCGTGGGGACCACNTCATGCGNGGCTATTACGGTCANGCGGGTATGGATGCCACNGTTACGAAGGCAGTGCGNGAGGGATGGCTGCACACAGGTGATCTCGGACGCATGGATAACGAAGAACGTCTCTTCCTNGTGGATCGCAAGGGAGACATGATCATCTCGGGTGGTTACAACATCTATCCCCGGGAGATTGAAGACGTNATCGCGGAGGTTCCNGGNGTCAATGAAGTTGCCGTCGTTGGTGTCTCCGATCCCGAGTGGGGGCAGTATGTGACTGCACTGTTCACTGTGCAGCCCGGAGCGCAGGTGAGCGCCGATGACGTGATCGCGCACTGCAGAGCCACCATGGCTTCCTACAAAAAGCCTAAAGACGTTCGCATCGTCGAATCATTCCCGTTGAACTCGACTGGGAAAATCGCCAAGAAGGTGTTGCGCGAGCAACTGGAATCGGAGGGATCTGCAACGTGAACGAAACTTCTTCGACCAGCCCGGTCACGACTGAATTACCGGGGGAGTATCCGTACACGCGAGGGATCTCCGCCGACCCTGGTGTGTGGACGATGGGGCAGTACGCCGGCTTCGGAACGGCTCGGGAAACGAATGCACGCTTTCGCAGTTTGCTTGACCAGGGCTTGACCGGTTTCAGTGTGGCCTTAGACCTGCCCACGCAGGTGGGTCTCGACTCCGATGCCCCGTTGGCTGCCGGAGAGGTCGGCAAGGTCGGTGTCGCGATCGACTCTCTTGCCGACATCGAGATTCTCATGGATCAAATCCCACTGGAGCGGATCACTCAGGTGCGCACCACGGCAAACTCCATCGGATACATCTGGGCTGCCCTTTTCGAGGCACTTGCGGAAAAGCGTGGTGTTGATCCCGGTCAATTTGGCATGTTCATTCAAAATGATGTCCTGAAGGAGTACTTCGCGCGCGGAACCCAGATCTTTCCGGCTCCAGCGGGCCTGAAGTTGTCCGTGGATGTCATTGAGCACATCTCCCGGAACATCCCACGCTGGGTTTCGCTGGCGATGTCCGGCTATCACATCCGGGAATCTGGATCTGATGCTGTGCAGGAGATTGCGTTCACGTTCTCTAACGCGCGCGACTATCTCGACGCCACGATTGCTCGTGGCCTGTCCGTCGACACTGTTGCGCCGACTCTCTTCACCTTCCTTTCGAGCAACATGGACTTCCTTTCTGAGATCGCTAAGTTCCGGGCAGCCCGGCGCGTTTGGGCGACACTTATGCGTGACGTCTATGGAGCAGAAGATCCACGTTCTGAGCAGCTTCGTATCTTCGTCTTCACGGCTGGCTCGTCTCTGACGGCTCAGCAACCGTTGAACAATGTGGTGCGTACCTCAGTCGAGGCATTGGCCGCTGCATTAGGTGGAGTGCAGACCATGCATGTGTGTGCCTACGATGAAGCGCTCGGGGTTCCTACCGAGACTGCCGCAACGCTCGCGCTACGGACGCAACAGATCATCGCCTTCGAAACAGGTGTGTCCGAGATGGTAGACCCGCTAGGTGGCTCTGAGATCTTGGAGTCGATGACCGACGATCTGGAGCGACGTATCTGGGATGAGATGCAGCGCATAGCCGATAAGGGTGGTGCGCTGGCGTGCATCGAGTCGGGTTACTTCTCGGAGGCGCTATCCGACAGCGCCTATCAGCATGCTCGATCGGTGGACACAGGTGAGAAAAAGGTCGTGGGTGTGAACACCTTCGTTACAGATCCTGTCGCTTTCGATGTCTTTACCGTGGATCCCGTCAGCGAGCGCGCACAGATTGAATCCCTGCAACGACTTCGTGAATCGCGTGATCAAGGCGCGGTAGATGCAGGCCTGCAAGCGGTGCGCGCGGCAGCCGAGAGTGGTGAAAACGTGGTGCCCGCCTGTGTGCAGGCGGTCAAGGCGTATGCAACCGTGGGGGAGATCGCGGACGTTCTTCGTGAGGTGTACGGGATCTGGAAGCCGTCGGGCGCCTTCTAGGAAGTAGCGGCGATGACGGCCTCAGCCACTGCCGGAGCAACGTTCGCATCGAAGACGCTGGGCACGATATAGATGCTCGAAAGTGCGTCGTCTGTTACCACTTCGGCAATCGCCCGGGCGGCTGCAATCATCGCGGCATCGGTGATCTTGTGAGCCCCTGAGTCCAGTAGACCACGGAAGATACCCGGGAAGGCCAGGACGTTGTTAATCTGATTTGGATAGTCGCTCCTGCCGGTGGCGACCACCTTGGCGTATTCGGCTGCTCGCACCGGATTGATTTCCGGGTCCGGATTTGCGAGGGCGAACACGATGGAATCCTGGGACATGCGTGCCACATCCGCCCCGGTGATGACGTTCGGCTGGCTCAGACCGATGAAAACATCCGCTCCCTCGAGCGCATCTGACACTGAACCGGTGTGCAGTTTGGAGTTGGTGATCTCGGCCATTGCCGCACGATCCTCATCCATGCGATCGCGTCCTGGGTAAAGCGGGCCCTTGGAGTCGAAGATGACAATGTCGCGCACACCGGATTCCAGAAGCAGTCGAGCGACCGCTACCCCTGCTGCGCCAGCCCCCATCATGACCACCCGAATATCACCCATCGACTTGCGTACAAGTCGCAGTGCGTTGTGGAGCGCAGCGAGCACCACGACTGCGGTGCCATGCTGGTCATCGTGGAAGACTGGGATATCCAACCTCTTACGGAGTCGCCGCTCAATCTCGAAGCAGCGGGGTGCTGAGATATCTTCTAGGTTGATNCCTCCGAATCCCGGTGCAATCAACTCGACAGCGCGGACGATTTCATCGGTATCCTTAGTGTCCAAGCAGATCGGCCAAGCATCCACACCGGCAAAGCGCTTGAACAGTGCGGCCTTACCTTCCATCACCGGCATTGCAGCCTTCGGTCCGATATCCCCGAGACCGAGGACCGCAGTGCCGTCGGTGATCACCGCCACCGAATTCCGCTTGATGGTCAGGTTTCGGGCGTCCGCTGGGTTCTCATGTATTGCCATGCAGACGCGGGCGACACCGGGCGTGTAGGCCCTAGCCAGATCGGTCCGATTACGAATCGGCACTTTGAGATCCACTGTTATCTTGCCACCCAAGTGGATAAGAAAGGTCGAATCGCTGACCTTCTCGACCGAACAGCCCGCCAGTTTGTCGAGTGCCGACTTCACCAGCTCGACGTGACCGGCATCTCGTGTGGTGCAGGACAGGTCCAACACGACGGAATCAGCCCCCGGATCGACGACATCAAGGCCGGTTATGACCGCTCCGGCACTTGCGACCGTCGAGATTATGGCGCCCGACGCGTGCAGTTCGGGTGTTGCCAACAGTCGGAACACATTCGAGTAACCTGGGCTGGAGTCCATGCTTCTATCTTAGGCCGTCCATTTTGCGGGCGTCAGTAACAGGCGATGGTGCACCGCGTCGCATTTAGGTAGCGATCCGTTCGACATGTTGCTGCGCCAGCGGGAAGAGTCGGTCATGGAGGAAATAGAACAACTCGGTGGCCTCATTCCCAGGCCATTCGGTAGGCAGGAATTCGCGCGGAAGGCCAGGATCGATGTACGGCAGTGGACGCCAGGATGTGAGGACCCGCGTGTACTCAGCGAAAGCAACTGCGGAATCTTGCATGGACCGCCCCTCGCAACGAGATCGGACAGAACTGTAGGCCTGCACGAACGCCGAATACTGGTGACCGATTGCTGGAAGATCCCACCATTCGCGGACAGAGTGCGCGGTGGCTCCGAATCCGATGTGCTCCGCTTTGAATATGTCGACATGTTCTTGGATACCGAGGACTTCTACGATGTAACGAACGTCTGCCTCAAGGGCGTCCGGCGCGATCCACAGGCCGCCGGCCACCTGAGCGAAGCCCACACGCGCTAATCGCGACCGCAACCGGTAGCGGACATCCCTTGACCGCTCCGGGATAGAGAAGGCCGCGAGCACCCATTCCGTTGACGGGGGAAGTTCCCGGCGCTGAAGGACCCGCGCATCGCCCACATCGAAGGTTCGCCATGCATCCTCCGAGAGTGCATAACCGGCGGTGTTGCCACGGCGTTCAGCCAGGAGTACGCCGCGACGCTTGAACCGGGAGAGGGCACTGCGCACCGCTGGTTCCTCGACACCGACCTCACCCATCAAGCTGAGGAGCGTCGACGCCGATAACCAGCCACCGATAGTGCGGCTGTAGGCCCCGAAGATGGTGATGATCAGCGATTGGGGTCTGCTGGCGCGAAGAGCGATATCGCTCGGCTCGCCCCCGAAAGACCCCGGAGTCTCCGCAGTCTCTTGTCCTGAGCGTTCCACTGGCTGAGGATACTGATTCCTGGGAGAAGGTGTCGCTTCCTGGTGAGCGGGCCTACAACTCGTTGAATGTCCTCATGCGTGCGAATCCGAGAACTTGCTCACCCACCGTGGTCAACTGCTCGATGCTTGCGCTGTCCTCGAGCGACCCATCGGGTGCGAATTTGGTGACTTGGGTATTGATTACGGCACCTAGGGGAGTTGGCCAGCCACGAAGCGCGTGCGCGACTTGGCGGATCTGTTGCAGGGTTGAGACAGTGGCCTGCCAGCCGTCGGCGACAGCTATACATCCCACTGCCCTGTCATGCAAGTAGGGGCGAGTGTCTTCGCGTAAGTCCTCGAGATAGTCGAGCGCGTTCTTGATCATCCCGCTCATGCCACCGTGATAGCCGGGACTGGCGATGATGACACCATGGGCTTCTCGTAGGACTTCGACCAGGACTTTGGCTCCCGGGGATCTGTGCTCAGTCTCGGTGTCGTAGATCGGAAGGATGAGGTCGCGACCGGTGATGTAGACAACGCGGGCGCCGGAATCCTCGGCGGCCTGTCCTGCGAGTCGGACCGCCATCTCGGTCGAAGAGCCCGGCCGCGTACTACCTCCCATCGCCACGACGGTCACATCCGGTCCCGGCTGATGTTCAGTCGCCATCGCCCCTCATCCCTTGGGTCTCCGCGCAGGGTATTGCCTACGCGCGTAACCAGAAGCCAGTTTCACGTGCGCGAAGCCGATGGCGCGTCCTCGTCTGGTGTCGATCCACTGCGGAACTCTAGGCGTCGACATGTCCGGCTAGATGAGATGTCGAGGCCATGGTTCTCCGGGCAGGCTCGAAGGGACAGCCCTTCCCGGTTCACCGATATCGAATCTGGGACCTTGCCACTCGGTACACATCCCGTAGACCTAGCACCGGTATGTCGCTCAAGTGGCGACCGACGAAAAGCATGCATATACGATTCCTCCTTAGCGCTAGGCTGCCATCTATTTGGAGGTGAGTGATGGCTCGACCCATTCGGGTGGTGGTCGCCAAGCCCGGGCTCGATGGGCACGATCGCGGTGCGAAGGTGATCGCGCGGGCCTTGCGTGATGCCGGCGTGGAGGTCATCT
>PR_CR_10_Liq_1_inCRDRAFT_1001529_pt1 | contig 12870 bp, 10 predicted proteins | sample PRCRCaboRojoPR_3_FD_10241 | JGI IMG/M metagenome (IMG submission 10241) | reverse complement strand
GCGGGCCCGCGGGCGGGCGCGTCGGCGGGCGCCTTCCCCACCTGCCTCAGGTTTCGAAGTAGGTGTATCCGCGGAGGGTATCCTCGTAGGCGCGGACCATGGCCCGTCGTTCCCGGGCGTCGATCTCACCCTTGCGGACCGCGCGCTCGACGGACGCGCGGAAGCGGGCGGAGACCTGCTTCGGGTCGTACTCCACCACGGAGAGGACATCGGCGACGCTGTCCCCCTCGATCTCGCGCTCCACCGCGAAGTCGCCATCCTCCCCTACCCGGACGCTGACCACGTGGGTGTCCCCAAGCAAATTGTGGAGGTCACCGAGGGTTTCCTGGTAGGCGCCGACGAGAAAAACCCCCAGCAAATACGATTCCCCGGGCCGAAGGTCGTGCACGGCGAGGGTCCGCCGCACCCGGCCTCGCTCGCCGAAGCGGTCGAGCCGGCCGTCGCAGTCGCAGGTGATGTCGGAGAGGACCGCCCGCCGGGTGGGCTCTTCCTGGAGGCGGTCAATCGGGGCAACCGGGAAGACCTGGTCGATCGCCCAGGCGTCCGGCAGGCTCTGAAACAGGCTGAAGTTGCCGTAGTAGATGTCGGCGAGAAAGGACTCGAGCCCGCGCAGCGACTCGGGCACCTCGTCCAGCTCCCGGCAGTGTTCCCAAATCCGGCCGAGATTCTGCCAGAAGATCCGTTCCCCGAGGGAGCGCTCCCGCAGGCTGAGGGCGCCCGCCTGGAAGAGGCTGCGGATCTCATCGCGGTAGTAGAAGGCGTCGTTGTAGCACTCCTGGAGGTTGTCCGGGCCGAGCTCGGCGGAGACCGCGAGGGAGTGGCGCAGAAGGTAATGGCTCTCCGGGCCCACCTCGGCGGGCTGGCAGCCCGTATGGAAGCGGTTCACGTCGAGCACCTCGACGAGGAGGACGGAGTAATAGGCAACGGTCGCCCGGCCCGACTCCGAGATGAGCACTGGAGGCTCCACTCCGGCCCGGTCGAATTCTCCCTTAAGGACCTCGACGACATCCCGGCAGTACTCGCGGATGCTGTAGTTGCGGGAGCCACTGCTCGCGCTCTGGGCACCCTCGTAGTCGATGGCAAGGCCCCCGCCGATATCGAGGAGGGACATGGGCACACCTTCCTCGACCAGCCCGGCGTACACGCGGCACGCCTCCGTGAGGGACGTGCGGATGTCCCGGATGTTCGGGATCTGCGAGCCCAGGTGGAAGTGGAGAAGGTTCAGGCAGTCGAGGTAGCCGGCCGCGCGGAAGCGGTCGACGCTATCCATGAGCTGGGCCGTGTTGAGCCCGAAGACGCTACGATCGCCCCCGGAGTCCTGCCAGTGGCCGCTCCCGCAGGAGGAGAGTCGTACGCGGAAGCCGACTCGTGGCCGGATGCCCAGCCGGGTGGAGGTGCGCAGGATCAGGTCGACCTCGAGAGGGGTCTCCACCACGAAGACGCAGTCGATCCCGATGCGGCGGGCGTAGAGGCCCAGCTCGATGAAGCGCTCATCCTTGTACCCATTGCAGATGAGGAGATCGTCCGGATTCTTGAGATAGGCCATCGCCGCGATCAGCTCCGCTTTGCTCCCGGCCTCAAGCCCGTGGCGAAACTCCGCCCCGTAGCTGGTCACCTCCTCGAGGACCTGTTCCTGCTGGTTGACCTTGATCGGGTAGACCCCGCGGTACTCGCCGCGGTAGCCGTACTCGGCGATGGCCGCGGCGAACTCCCGGTGGAGCGAACCGATCTGATGGTTGAGGATCTCCGGAAAACGGAGAAGGACCGGCATGGAAATCCCCCGCTTGCGCAGGCCCTCGACGATGCGGGGGAGAGAAAGGGCGGGGCCTCCGTGGTCGGCCCGCGGCCGCACCACCATGGCCCCCTCAGGGGAAACATCGAAGTAGCCCGCGCTCCACTCCCGCACCCGATACAGCTCGCGGGTGTCTTCCACCGTCCAACCGGCCGGCGCGCTCTCCACGCCGGTACCATCCTCCCACAGTTCGGTCGGGGGCCTTGTCATGCCAGCAATCTGGGTGCCCGCGGCGGTCCTCCGCAAGCGCGGATCGGCGCTTTCCGGGGCGGGGCACCGCCTCGGCGGAGAACGGCCCTACAGGCGCACGGCCGCCTTCGCCGCCCTGCAGACGGCCCCACGAAAAAGGCCGCTCCCCTGCCGGGGAGCGGCCTTGTTCAATGATAGAGATCGCTGTTGGGTCGCGCGGTGGGCCGCTTACATCATGCCGCCCATGCCACCCATGCCACCCATATCACCACCGCCGCCGCCGGCCGGCTGCTCCTTCTCGGGGAGGTCGGCGATCATGCACTCGGTGGTGAGGAGGAGGCCGGCCACGGAGCCAGCGTTCTGCAGGGCGGTGCGGGTCACCTTGGCCGGATCGACGACCCCCGCCTTGACGAGGTCTTCGTACTCACCGGTCGCGACGTTGTAGCCCTTCGAGCCGGCGCTCTTCAGCACCTGCTGCACCACGATGGAGCCCTCCACCCCGGCGTTCTCGCAGAGCTGGCGGAGCGGGTACTCGATGGCCTTGCGGACGATGGTGGCACCGATCGCCTCGTCGTGGTCCTCGATCTGGAGGTTGTCGATGGTCTTGGCCGCGTTCAGGAGAGCCACCCCACCGCCGGGCAGGATGCCTTCCTCGACGGCCGCACGGGTCGCGTGGAGGGCGTCCTCAACGCGGGCCTTCTTCTCCTTCATCTCCGGCTCGGTGGCAGCACCGACATTGATGACGGCGACCCCGCCGGCGAGCTTGGCAAGGCGTTCCTGCAGCTTCTCGCGGTCGTAGTCCGAGGTGGTCTCCTCGATCTGGCGGCGGATCTGCTTGACCCGGCCCTGGATGTCGGAGGCCTTGCCCGAGCCCTCGACGATGGTGGTGTTCTCCTTGTCGATGGAGACCCGCTTGGCCCGGCCGAGGTCGCTGAGCTGGACGTTCTCCAGCTTGATGCCGAGGTCCTCGGTGATGCAGCGGCCGCCGGTGAGGACGGCAATGTCCTCGAGCATGGCCTTGCGGCGGTCACCGAAGCCGGGGGCCTTCACCGCGGACACGTTGAGGGTGCCACGCAGCTTGTTCACCACGAGGGCGGCGAGGGCCTCGCCCTCTACGTCCTCGGCGATGACGAGGAACGGCTTACCCTGCTTGGCCACGTTCTGGAGGAGCGGCAGGATGTCGTTGAGGTTCGAGATCTTCTTCTCGTGGATGAGGATGTAGGCATCCTCGAGGATGCACTCCATCGACTCCTGATCGGTGGCGAAGTAGGGGCTGAGGTAGCCCTTGTCGAACTGCATGCCCTCGACGACGTCGAGGCTGGTCTCGATCGACTTGGCTTCCTCGACGGTGATGGTGCCGTCCTTGCCCACCTTGTCCATGGCGTCGGCGATGATCTCCCCGACTTCCAGGTCCCAGTTGGCCGAGACGGTCGCCACCTGGCGGACCTCATCGCGGTTGCTGACCTTCTTGGAGGCCTTGGCGAAGGCGCCCACGGCGGCCTCCACAGCCTGGTCGATGCCCCGCTTGAGGTAGACGGGATTCGCGCCTGCGGCCACGTTCTTGAGGCCCTCGCGGTAGATGGACTCAGCGAGCACGGTGGCGGTGGTGGTGCCGTCCCCGGCGGTGTCCGAGGTCTTCGAGGCGACCTCCTTCACCATCTGCGCGCCCATGTTTTCGTAGGGATCCTCGAGCTCGATCTCCTTGGCGACGGTCACCCCGTCCTTCGTGACGGTCGGCGAGCCGAACTTCTTGTCGATGATGACGTTGCGGCCCTTCGGACCGAGCGTCACCTTGACCGCCTGGGAGAGCGTCTCGACGCCCTGGAGGATCTTCTTCCGACCCTGTTCGTCAAACAGTAGTTGTTTGGCCATGTTTCTGTCTCCGGATTCGTTTGCTGGTTAAGAGAGGATTCCGAGGATGTCGTCTTCCCGCATCAGGGTGTAGGACGTTCCGTCGAGCTTGACCTCGGTGCCGCCGTACTTGCTCACGAGGACGCGGTCGCCCACCTTCACTTCGAAGGTCGACTTCTTGCCGTCGTCGCCGGTCTTGCCCGTACCGAGGGCGATCACCTCCGCTTCCTGCGGCTTTTCCTTCGCCGAGTCGGGGATGATGATGCCTTCGCGCACCTGTTCCTGTTCTTCAACGTGCTTGACGAGCACGCGCTCGCCCAGTGGTTGGATTTTCGGTTTCATGCGTTTCTGTTGGTTGTTCGCGTTAGATTAGGGGGAGATTCACTTTTGCTTGTCCTCGTCGTCGACGACCTCGAAGTCGGCGTCGACCACGTCGTCGTTCGATCCCTCGGCGGAGGAGGAACCCTCGGGCTGGGCCCCGGCGGCGGCGTCCGCGGAGCCCGCGGCTTCCGCCCCGGCCTGCGCGTAGACGGACTGGGCCACCTGGTTGAGCACGCCGGTGATCTTGTCGCGGGCGGAACTGAGTTCCTCGGCACTGGCGGCCTCATTCCCGAGGACTTTCCGGCCCTCGCCGATGGCCACGTCGAGCGCACTCTTCTGGTCTTCGGAGAGCTTGTCGGCGAGCTCCTCCTTCTGCTTTTCGGCCTGGTAGCAGAGGTTGTCGAGCTCGTTGCGGGCCTCCACGGCCTCCTTGCGCTTGCGGTCCTCCTCGGCGTGGGCCTCGGCCTCCTTCTTGAGGCGCTCCACCTCGTCCTGGTCCAGGCCGGAGGAGCCGGAGATCGTGATCTTCTGGTCCTTGCCGGTGCCCTGATCCTTGGCGGTGACGTGGAGGATGCCGTTGGCGTCGATGTCGAAGGTCACCTCGATCTGGGGAACCCCGCGGGGAGCGGAGGGAATCCCCTCGAGGCGGAAGTTGCCGAGCATCTTGTTGTCCTCGGCCATGGGCCGCTCGCCCTGGAGCACCTTCACATCGACCGCGGTCTGGTTGTCCGCGTAGGTCGAGAAGGTCTGGCTCTTTTTGCTGGGGATCGTGGTGTTCCGCTCGATCATCGGGGTGGACACGCCGCCGGCCGTCTCGATCCCGAGAGTCAGCGGGGTCACATCGAGGAGGAGCACGTCGCGCACATCCCCCTGAAGGACAGCACCCTGGATCGCGGCGCCGATGGCGACGACCTCATCCGGGTTCACCCCCTTGTGGGGGTCCTTGCCGGCGAGTTCCCCGGCGAGCTCGATCACCTTCGGGTTCCGGGTCATCCCGCCGACGAGGACAAGATCGTTGACCTCACTGGAGGAGAGGCCGGCGTCCTTCAGGCAGGAGGAGAAGGGGCCACGGATCCGCTCGTAGAGGGACTCGGTGATCTGCTCGAGCTTCGAGCGGGTCAGCTGCACGTTCAGGTGCTTGGGGCCGGAGGCGTCCGCGGTGATGAAGGGGAGGTTGATGTCGGTGGACTGGGTGGAGGAAAGGGCGATCTTCGCCTTTTCCGCCTCCTCCTTGAGCCGCTGCTTGGCCATGGGATCCTGGAGGAGATCGATGCCGTTCTCCTTCTGGAAATCACTGGCCAGCCACTCGATGAGGGCGGTGTCCCAGTTGTCCCCGCCGAGGTGCGTGTCACCATTGGTCGCCTTCACCTCGAAGACGCCGTCCCCGATCTCCAGCACCGAGACGTCGAAGGTGCCCCCACCGAGGTCAAAGACCGCGATGGTGTGGTCGTTCTTCTTGTCGAGGCCATAGGCGAGGGAGGCGGCGGTCGGCTCGTTGATGATCCGCTCCACCTCGAGGCCGGCGATCGTGCCGGCGTCCTTGGTGGCCTGCCGCTGGGCGTCGTTGAAGTAGGCCGGGACGGTGATGACCGCCTTGGTCACGGTTTCCCCGAGGTAGGCTTCCGCGTCGGCCTTCAGCTTCGCGAGGACCATCGAGGAGATCTGCTCGGGGGCAAACTCCTCGGTTTTGTCGCCCACTTGGCACTTGATGTAGGCGTCCCCGTTCTTGCCCTCGGTGACCTCGTAGGGGAGGTTCTTCGCCTCGTCCTTCACCTCGGAGTACTTGCGCCCGATGAGGCGCTTGGCGGAAAAGATCGTGTTGGACGGGTTGGTGATGGCCTGGCGCTTGGCCGCCTGGCCTACCAGCCGCTCACCATTCTTGGAGAAAGCGACCACGGAGGGAGTCGTCCGGGCCCCCTCCGCATTCTCAATTACCTTCGGCTCGCCGCCTTCCATGACGGCGACGCAGGAGTTCGTCGTCCCAAGGTCGATACCAATTACTTTACTCATACCCCGCAGCGATGCCGGATCGGTGCCATCTGCGATAGATTTTTCTATCTCTTTCTTCTGTAGTAATTTATGGATTCAAACGAACCGGCGAAGACCCGTCAACGCGTGCCCTTCCGCGCCATCGTGACACAGTCGTGTCCCAGTTGCGCGGCGCAGGCGTCTCACTCCCGGAACCGCGTTTCCCGCTCAGGTCCCGCGACCGGCCGTGGAGGGCGCGCGCAGGAAGGCATCCACCTTCCCGGCGACAATGACACCGTAGTTGATGGTGCCGAGCCAGCCGGACATGATGATGCCAACGCTACCGGCATGGAAGAGGCCGGGCACCTGCTCGGGGAGCTCGGCGGAGACGGGCAGCCCCTCGAACTTCGTGCCGAAGGAGGTGCCCCCCGGGTGGCGGGTGTAGCGATTCACCGTGCGCGGAGTGGCCGCCTCGGCGTGGTCGATCTTGTCCGCCACTCCCGGCTGCAATTCCTCGAGGGCCGCGAGGGATTCCCGCACGAGTCGGTCCTTCTCCTCCTCGTACCCTTCCTCGCCGAGATCCTGCCACTCGGACCAGCGGCTGTTCAGGGAGGCCACCGCCGCCGAGCGCACCGGGTCGAGGTGCGGGCGCATCTCCGGGTAGTAGAAGGAAAAGGTACGGCTCGTCGTGTGCCGATCGGTCAGCTCCCGGCTGGAGAAGCGGGGGGCCGAGGAGAGAAAGAAGAGGTCCCCGTTCGGGGCGAGTTCCTCCCCCTTGCGCAGACCAAGGTAGACCTGGCAGGAGCTCGTATTGACCCGCACCTTCTTCACCCTGTCGGCGAAGGCGGGGGGAAGCTTTTCCTCTCCGAGGAGGTGGAGGGCCGTGCCCACCACGTTGGCGTTCGAGACGACGGCGCGCGCCGGCAGGAAGCGGCCGTCCGCGCGCACGCCGCGGACCTCCTCCCGCCCGTTCACGCTCTCGGTCTCCACGCCTTCCACGAGGACCTTCTTGCGCAGGTCCACCCCGTTGGCCCGCAACTCGTCCACCATCTTGCCGATGAGGACATCCGTCCCGCCCCGGAAGGTGTAGATGCCCTTGCTCATGAAGTTCGAGAAGACGATGCCGAAGGTGATTGCCGGGTCGTCCTCGGAGGAGCCGTTGGCATAGGCGATCGGCTCGAGGAGGAGGCGCTTCACATCGGGCCGGCCGGGAAAGAATTCCTCGAAGAGTTCCCGGGTGGTCCGGCCATCGTCGTCGTAGTAGTTCATCGCCCCGAGGTGGGCAAAGAAGGCCTCCACGCGCTCTGCGGGTACGCGGAAGTCCTCGGTAAGGATCCGGGTGAAGTCCGCCCGGTCGAAGGTCGTCTGCAGGGAGAACTCGGGGTTGCGGAAGCGAACGTCCCGCAGGGGGACGATCGAGTCGGCGATCTCCCGGGTCCAGTACTTGCGGCAGGATTTGATCATGCCCACCGGGAAGCCGTGCAGGGAAATGTCGAAGATGTGGCCGCGGGGCCGCTTGAACCAGGTGGCGAGCCCGCCGAACTGGTAGTGGTGCTCGAGGACGAGCACCGTGTGCCCCGCCCGGGCGAGGGTGTTCGCCGCGGTGAGCCCCCCGAGGCCACTGCCGATGACGATCACGTCGTACTCGTCCCGCAGGCCCTTGAGTCGGTCGAGGGCCATCAGGCATCCACCCCCTTTCCGGCGGTGCCATCCACCCGCACCGCAATCCGGCCGTCGGCGAACTGGACTTGCAGCCGGGCTCCCGGGGTCACCTCGGCGGCCCTGGCAACGGGCCGGTCCCGCTCATCCCGGACCACGGCGAATCCGCGCCGCAGGGTGCCCTCCAGTCCTCCCGTGCGCAGCGTCCGCAGGAGAGACTCGACCGCGCCGCGCTTCCGTTCGAGAGCCCGATCGGTTTCCCGGTCGAGGAGGTGGTGCAACCGGCGGAGCTCCTCCGCGGACTGGCTGAGCTGACGCCGCGGGCTCACGCGGGCGAGCCGCCCCTGCAGCAGGGAGAGGCGCTCTCGCCGACCGCCGAATCCCCGGTGGGCGGCGCGGTCCAACCGGACCGTCCACTCATCGACCCGCTGCTGCTGACCCTCGAGGAAGCGGCGGAGCGTCCGCGGCCGGATTCGCTCAGCGAGGGAATCCGTTGCCTCGCTCGCCGCGGCGATTCGATCGCGGGCCGAGCGCTGTAGCTCGCGACCGAGGGCAGCGAGCCGCTCGCGGGCCTCGACGGCCAGGCTGCTGATCCACTCGGCCGCCCCCGTCGGCGTCTCCTTGCGGAGGTCGGCCACGAAATCGGTGAGGACCGTGTCGGTCTCGTGGCCGATCGCGGAAAGGGTGGGCACCGGGCACGCCGCCACCGTGCGGGCGAGGTTTTCGTCATTGAAGGACCAGAGATCCTCGAGGCTTCCCCCGCCGCGGGTGAGCACGAGCAAGTCCAGCCCGGAAAGGCGGGCCGCCTGTTCGACGCGGGCGGCCACCTCCCCGGCCGCCGCGGAGCCCTGGACGAGCGCGGGGAGGAGCACCACCCGACCCCTCCAGTGCCGTCGGCGGAGGACGCTGAGGAAATCCCGGAGGGCTGCTCCCGCGGGTGAGGTGATGACCCCGATGTTCAGCGGGAGGGAGGGAAGGGGCTTCCGGCGCGCGGGGTCGAGGAGGCCCTCAGCGCGAAGACGCGCCTTGGTCGCCTCCAGCTCCCGCTGCAGGCGGCCCACCCCATCCTCGACAAGGTCCCGCACGATCAGCTGGTAGTTGCCCCGCGGCTCGTACACCGACAGTTCGCCGGCCGCGAGCACCTGCTGGCCGTTGGTCGGCTCCATGCCGATGCGGACGGCGTTTCCCCGGAAAAGGACCGCCGGGAGCTGGCTGTCCTCATCCTTCAGGGAAAAGTAGGTGTGCCCGCTCGGCTGGCGCCGCAAGTTCGAGATCTCCCCGCGCACCCAGACCCGCGGGTAGGTGCCCTCGATCAGGTCCTTGAGGGCGCGCGTCAGCTCGCCCACGGTCATCGCCTCGCTGGGTACCGTCGTCCTCACGACGTCCCCTCCCCTCGGGTCCAGGCGGTGTTCGCCTCTGCCTGGTCGGAGCCCTCCGGAAAATCCGGATCCGGCCGGGCCGGCATGTTCTCCTGGCCCGTTTCCTCTTCCGCCTCCTGCTGCAGGCGGCGGCCCAGGAAGTTCTTCATTCCCCAGAGGAGCAGCAGCACGATGCCGGTGACGACGAAGAGGCTCGTCTTCCCCTTGAGGATGGCCCCGGCGGTCAGGACCATGGTGAAGGCGAGCGGCAGGCGGACGCTCCAGCTGGCCACCAAGTAGGCGGGGAAGGGGATGCGCAGGGCACTGAGGAGATAGCTCTGGGCAAACACCGGGAGCACCGGAATCATCCGGATGAGGAAGGCAAATTTCCAAGGATGCCGCCGCAGGGGCCCCTCCCGGGCGAAGCCGTGGCGCTCGAGAAACCGGAAGATCACCGCGCGGAGGGGGCCGGAGACCAGGGCGTAGCAGAGCACGTTGTTGAGGGCCACCGCACTCACCGCGAGGGCTGCGCCCGGGATCTCCCCGTACCGTTGGACGAAGACCATTCCGGCGAGGATGAGCACGGGGAGCTGCGGCACGGGAAAGAGTGCCGTGATGAGGAGAAGAAAGTAGAGGAGGACCGGATGCTCGCCGGCCCAGGGGAGTGCCTGCGCGAGCAGCCCACGCACCCCGCTCCACCCCCCTGCCTCGACAATGAGGAAAGCCATGATCAGGCCAGCCGGAAGAAGGAGAAGCCCCACGGCGAGCCAGTTCCGGCGACCGGGGCGTACGCGGGCGGAGAGCGGGTTCATACGGGAGAGGAAAGGGTGGGTGAAGAGGCGGCCATCCGAAGGAGACTACAGAGTGGTTCCCGGAAGAAGCACCTACGGGTGAAGGGGGTGGCCGCGTCAACTCCTTCCGGCAACTCCCGGCGGATCGCCCCTGCCGCCCCGGGCCCGGCCGGGGGGACGGCGGCCCTCGCGCGCGGGCTCATGACTGCGTTCCCTCCGGCCCGGCGCGGGCGACGCGTGCCCGTCCCAGGCGGCGGAGCCAGAGCAAGCCGGCGAGGGCCGCGAGGGCACCCAGGACGAGCGTCCAGTTGCCCTCAAGGACGGCCCCGGCACTCATCGCGACCACAAAGGCGAGGGGCACCTGGATCATCCAGCTGGCCAGCAGGTAGGAACGATAGGGCACCCGGAGGATCCCGAGGAGATAACTTTGCGCGAAGAGGGGCAGTACCGGAGTCAACCGCACCACCCAGCAAAGGCGGCCTCCACCGATCGACTCTCCGGCGGGCATCTCGAAGCGGGTACGCTCGAGAAAGCGGTGCACCACCCGGCGAAGGGGTCCCGCCACCGGGAAATAAACAAGGGCGAGATTGAGGGCGACCGCACTCGCGGCGAGGGNACTACCGCCCCATTCCCCGAATCGAGCGGTGAAGGCCACCCCGGCCGCGACCAGAAAGGGGGTCACCGGCAGCGGCAGGAAGGGCGCCATGAAGAGCACGAGGTAAAGAAAGGGAAGCTGGCCGTCGGCCCATGCCAACAGGTGATCCACACCTGCCGCGGGGAGCGCAGCCACCCGCCCCGGTCCGAACGCGACGACCCCGAGGAGACCCAGGAAGGCCACTCCCGCGGCCACGGGTAAGTNAATGGACGGCCGCAAACCCCGGGCGACGGCCTTCACGGGCCACTTTCGGGCGAAGCCGTCCAGAGCCGGATTTCGTCCCGCAGGCGCGCCGCTTCCTCGTAGTCCTCGCGCTCAATGGCCTGCTCGAGTTCCTCCTCGAGATGGGTCCGCCGGGCTGCCGCGACCTCCTCCGTCTTCTGGCCGGCGGGGATCTTCCCGACATGCTGCAGCCCGCTGTGCATGCGTTGGAGAATCCCCTGCACGAGTCCACCGAAGGAGTGGTAGCACTGGGGACAACCGAAGCGCCCCGATTGCTCGAAACGCTCTTGGCTGCACCCGCACACCGGGCACTCCACCGTGATCCGGCGCCGTACCCGGCCAAGATCCTCACCCTCCTCAAGCAGCGCGTAGCCCTCGCCCTCCAGAAGCTCCGGGGGCGTTTCCGCCTTGGCCATCTCCGCATGGAACGCTTTGCCGCCAATCACCTTGGTGAGGAAAACCTTCGCGGGGCGGGGATCGGGTGACTCCGGTGATTCCATGAGACGCGGGAACGAGGAAAAAGGCTGCAAAGTCGGCGGGAAAACCACCTCCGACCAGTCGACCAGCCTGCGGAAACCAGGTAGGCTGTCAACGCACCGTCAGCCCGGGGTCAGGGCTCCTCGCCAGAAAAGCTACGGGAACGCTCCCGGAAAAAATTTGGGGGGATTTGGCGATTTTCGCTTGCGAAACCGCGCTGAGGGGCGCAGNTTCCTTNGCATAACGACTTTCTCCCATAGGGAGATTGGGGTAACAACAAAGCAGAAAGCAACTAGGGGCGCGGCTTAGGGGTAGGCCGCGCCCCTTTTTTTGTTTTCCGTTGGCGCTCCCCTACCTGGCCTCTCCCCCTTCCCCGAGCCGGGGGGGCTGGCGGAGCACCGCCAACTGTTCCTCGACCGTACTCGCTCCCAAGCCCAGGCGGAGACCGAGCCCCCCGTCCTCGAGAACAAGCCTTCCGGGTCGACCGGGAGGGAGTTCCGCCGGCTCCACCCGATCCAGCGACAGTCCAAAGCGAGCGAGGATGCGTCTCCCGAGTTCGTACCGACTGATCGTCTCGGCACCGCCCCAGTGGTAGATCCCCGAGGCTGCCCCGGTTTCGAGGAGCCGGGCCACGACCTCCCCCACCCGGCCGGCCGCGCAGGGCTGACGAATCTCGTCCCGGAAGAGCCGGGGTCGCTCGCCTGCGGCAATCGCCGCGAGGAGTTTCTCGTGCACACTGCGTCGGCCGCGTGGGCTGTTGCCGTTGACGAGAGTGATCCGCAGGACGAGGGAGCCGCCGGGGTGCAGCTCGGCCACCCGCTGCTCGGCGGCCCGTTTCTGCTCGCCGTAGGGGTGGAGCGGGGCCGGCGGGTCGGACGGGGAGAAGTCCTGCCCGCCGCCGGGAAAGACCATGTCCGAGGAGAACTGCACCAAGGGAATTCCCCAACGCCGCGCCCCATCGGCGAGTTGGCCGGGCAGGTCCACATTCAACCGCCAGCTCCCCTCCGGATCCGCCTCGACGCCGGCGGGATGGCTGACTGCGGCCGCATTGACGAGCGCGTCGGGTGCCTCCCCGGCGACGAGAGCCTCGAGTCCTTCCCCACTTCCCAGATCCACCGCCCGGTCGCAGCCTGGGGGGAGCGCGTCGGGCGTGGACCCGCCCCACGCGCTCACCGTGTGCCCGCGGTTGCGGGCCGCTGTGGCGACGGCAGCACCGACGAGTCCGGAGGCACCGAGCACCAGGACCCTCATGCCGCCGGGTGATCGCCCCATGCGGGGCGCGGGGGAAACTGCGGTTCGGGCTCGGGGAGGAGCGGTTGGACGAGGCCCTCGAAACGATCGAGCATCCGGCTCCACGGCATCGACTCGGCAGTCGCCCGGGCCGCCTGCTGCCGCCCGGAGACATCCCCCGGCTCCCGTGCCCATGCGCGGGCCGCCTCGAGGAAAAGCCCCTCCTCTCCCTCCGGCGCAAGCCGCCCGTTCACCCCGTCGCGGATGAGCTGGCGTCCGGCCGCGTAATCGAAGGTCAGCACGTCCAGCCCACTGCTCATGGCCTCGGCCACCACATTGCCGTAGGTCTCCGAGAGG
>PR_CR_10_Liq_1_inCRDRAFT_1001527_pt1 | contig 12892 bp, 16 predicted proteins | sample PRCRCaboRojoPR_3_FD_10241 | JGI IMG/M metagenome (IMG submission 10241) | reverse complement strand
TCGAGGGCGAGATCCTGGCATGCAAGTGGGTCAAGCAAGCTTGCCTGCGGCAATTGAATGACCTAACCCGCTTTAAGGGAAAAACTAGTCCTTACCGCTTTAACCCAAAGCTACAGGACAAAAACGGTCGAACCTTTCGCCCGGCAGATAACCTCTGTGCGTTCTTGGAACGCCTGCCCCATGTCAAAGGTCCGTTGGCCGGTGAACCCATAGAGCTAGAACCATGGCAGGTTTTCATCCTGTCCACCGTGTTCGGCTGGGTGAAAAGTGATGGTAAACGTCGGTTTCGCCGCTCCTACATAGAGGTGCCACGTGGAAATGCTAAGTCAACACTGTCATCGGGCGTGGCACTTTACATGCTAGCGGCCGACCGCGAGGGTGGCGCAGAGGTGTATTCGCTTGCCACAACAAGGGATCAGGCTCGTATTGTCTTTGGGGATGCCCAAAGCATGGCTCGCCGCTGCGCTGGCTTTCGAAATCGTTTTTCGGTCACCGTCGGTGCGCACAACATGCACATCCTGGCCACGGGTTCAAAGTTCGAAGCATTGTCGGCTGAAGGTTCCACACTAGACGGCCTAAACATTCACTTTGGCTGTATTGACGAGTTGCATGCGCACAAGACACGCACCGTCTACGACGTAGTGGAAACCGGCACAGGCAAGCGCGACAACTCCTTGCTTTGGGTCATCACCACAGCTGGCAGCAACCGGGCTGGCATTTGTTACGAAGTTCGCACGTTTGTATCGAAGTTGCTAGATGGCGTGCTTGAGGATCACAGCCAGTTTGGAATCATCTATGGATTGGATGATGACGATGACTGGACCTCTGAGCAAGCGCTGATTAAGGCCAACCCCAATTGGGGTATCTCGGTCCGAGCCGAGGTGCTCGGTCCGCTGCAAGCCAAGGCCATGCAGTTGCCGAGCGCGGTCAACAACTTCAAGACAAAGCACCTAAATGAGTGGGTCAACGCAGATACCGCCTGGATGGACATGCGGGCATGGGATGGCTGTGCAGACTCTGGCCTGCAGATTTCACAATTTGCCGGTCGTCGCTGCTGGGCTGGCCTGGACCTGGCGAGCAAGACCGACATCGCTGCACTAGTCCTCGTGTTCGAACATCCAGACCGGCTCGGTTCTTACGCAGTGTTCGGCAAGTACTACCTGCCAGAGGAAACCGTTCAAGTGTCAGGCAATAGCCAATACCCCGGCTGGATGCGATCTGGTCGGTTAACAGTAACACCGGGCAACGTGATCGACTTTTCCTGGATTGAGGCAGACCTGCTTGAACTGGGTAACGCTTTTGACGTGCAAGGGATTGCCTTTGATCCCTTTCAAGCAACACAGCTGTCGACGCGCATGTTGGCTGAAGGACTACCGATGATTGAAGTCAGGCCCACCGTACTGAATTTCAGCGAGCCGATGAAAACACTAGAGGCCTTGGTCTTGCAGCGCAAGCTGGTACACGATGGCGATCCCGTCCTCACTTGGATGGCCAGCAACGTGGTTGCTCATCTGGACATCAAGGACAACATCTACCCGCGCAAGGAACGCGCCGAGAACAAAATCGATGGAATCGTGGCACTGATCATGGCACTCTCACGCGCAATCAAGCCCAGTGACTCATTGGTCCTGAATGCTGACTACGAATTGGTGATGGTCTAGCCAATGGGACTACTGAGTTTCTTTGGCCGGTTCAGGGCTTCCTCTGATGATCGTTCCCCTGCCGGTGACTTCTGGTATGAGCCGGTTGCCATGCGCACATCGAGCGGCATGAAAGTATCAGCTGACCATGCCATGCGTCTGGCAGCCGTCTATGCCTGCGTTCGGATTTTGTCGGAAACCATGGCCTCATTGCCCATTACCGTCTATCGACAGCGATCGGACGGTGGCAAAGATAAGGACACCAGTCATTGGCTCTACCGACTGCTGGCAAAACATCCAAACCGGTTTCAAAATCCGTTTGAGTGGCGTGAGATGCTGCAGGGTCACCTTGTACTTCGAGGCAATGCCTACTGCCAGATCGTCACCAATGCCAGGGGGGAAATTGACGAGCTGTTGCCAATCCACCCCGACCGTATCCGAATTGATGTGCTGCCATCAGGTGACTACCGCTACCGTGTGACTGACCGATTTGGTCAAGAAAGCGTCTTTCCACGAGAATCAATCTGGCATCTCAGAGGGCTCTCTTCAGATGGTCTGCTGGGGCTGAGCCCGATCGATCTGGCACGGGAAAGCCTTGGCATGGCATTGGCCGCGCAAGATTACGGCGCCAGGTTCTTTACCAATGATGCAAAGCCAACTGGCGGCTGGATTGAGTTTCCAGGCTCATTTAAGGACAGTGAAGCCAAACGGGTATTTCGGGAGTCATACCAAGCTGCGCAATCGGGTGCGAACCGCGGCAAGGTTCTGGTTCTCGAGAACGGCATGAAATTTCATGAGGTCGGGGTCACAAACCGCGATGCCCAGTTCCTTGAACTGCGCAAATTCCAAATTACTGATATCGCCCGCTTGTTCCGGGTACCGCCTCACATGATTGCCGATCTTGAGCGGGCAACATTTTCCAACATCGAACAGCAAAGCCTTGAGTTTGTCATGCACACCATGACGCCATGGGCTGAGCGATGGGAAGCATCCATTGCCTCGGCGTTGTTGCTTGATGATGACGAGGTTGAGGCTGAATTCAACTTCGCCAATCTGATGCGAGGCGATGCCACCAGCCGATCAACCTACTACCAGAGCGGCATCCAAAATGGCTGGCTCACGCGAAATGAAGCCCGAGTGTCTGAAAACCTCAACCCGATTGACGGACTAGACGAACCGCTGCGGCCCTTGAACATGGTTGAAGAGCATGCTGCAACTGATGGCCACGAATCGCCTCAACCCTCAGAAGACGAACCTGAGAACATCAACCCCGAGTCTGACCGCACAGGACTTTCATGAATCATCAACTTTTAGTGGCAGAGTTTTTGTCCACGCCATGGGCCTTAATGCCTGAGCGACTGCACGCAATCACCAACGTACTCTCTCGCTGGGTGGGCGACTCGACAGCCTCTTCCGAGGTCAACCAACAAATCAAGCAAGATCGCCGTGCACGGGAAACCCGAAAAACAGAAGCACGTGGCAAATCCGGATCTGGCATTGCGGTGATGCCACTTTACGGCGTTGTTACCCAACGCGGAAACATGCTTGAGGAGGTGTCTGGCTCCGGTTGCACAAGCACACAACAGTTCGCGGCTGGACTTCGGGAACTGTTGGCAGACGACTCCGTGGGTCAAATCCTCATCGATATCGACAGCCCAGGCGGCAGCGTCTACGGAGTCAATGAGCTTGCGGATGAGATACGAGCAGCCCGCGAGACAAAGCCAGTTGTTGCGATTGCTAACTCACTGGCCGCTTCAGCAGCGTATTGGCTAGGCAGCGCAGCCAGCGAGTTTTATGTCACGCCCGGTGGCGAGGTTGGTTCGATTGGGGTGTGGCAAGCGCATTTCGATTATTCCCAAGCCATGGCAAGCGATGGCGTAAAGGCAACACTGGTCTCGGCTGGTCAATACAAGGTGGAGGCAAATCCCTACGAACCCCTCGACCCTGAGGCTCATGCCTTCATGCAATCACGTGTCGATGACTACTATCAGGCTTTCACGAAGGCTGTTGCACGCGGGCGAAATGTTCCCATCTCACAAGTACGCAGTGGCATGGGCCAAGGCAGGGTGCTTGGGGCCGACGCAGCCAAGTCGCTGGCCATGGTCGACGACATTGCCACCTTTGATGACGTTTTGCGCAAAATGCAACGCAATGGGCGAGCATCGAACAAAGCATCAAGCAGCCGCCTGTCAAAAGCACGACAAGCACTGGCGCTCCTGTAGACCGCGCAACATTTCAACCCATGTATGCAATCTAGCCACCTGCGGGTGGCTTTTCTTTTTCTGGAGTTTCCCCAATGAGTAAAAAACTGCGTGAACTGCAAGCCCAAAGAGCCAACCTNGTCAAGGAGGCTCGGGACTTGACTGATCGCATCAGTGAAGACAATCGCGACATGACGGAAGAGGAGTCCAACGCCTTCGAGGCCTTGCGCCAACGAATTGAGACCACCTCGAAGGCGATTGATCGCGAGACAACCTTGATCGCCGAAGANGCAGCGATTGGTCTAAATANGGTGGATACCGCAGCTGGTCACGTGACCGTCACTGACAACCGCGAGGCTGATCCGATGCACGGATTTCGCACCGTTGGCGAGTTCATGCAAGCTGTTTACCGCGCCGAGAAACCCGGACAACACCCTGACCAGCGGCTTCTCGTTGGTGGCAGTCGACAGGCAGCCGCACCGAACTCGTACGCCAACGAAGCCGTTGGGCAGGACGGTGGTTTTTTGGTGCCCCCGCAGTTTTCGCAAGAGATCTTCCGCCTGTCACTGGCAGAAGACTCGCTTTTNCCGATGACCGACAACGTTGAGGTCACTGGCAATAGCATGGCATTCCCACGCGATGACACGACGCCTTGGGGCACTAATGGCATTCGCGCCTACTGGCAAGGTGAAGCAGGATCCGTTATGCCCACCAAGCCGGTTCTCGGCCTTTCTACCCTACGCCTGAAAAAACTCATGGCGTTGGTGCCGACTACCGACGAACTCTTGGAAGACACCAGCGCACTGACCAGCTATTTGCCCGAAAAGGTTGCCGAGTCGATTCGCTGGAAAACCAACGAATCGATTCTGTATGGTGCAGGCCACGGCGTGCCAATCGGAGCGCTGCAGGCGGGTGCAACGGTTACCGTGACCAAAGAGTCTGGTCAGGCTACCCAGACGCTCATGCCGCAAAACCTTGCCAAGATGATTTCACGCCTGCCGCCGGGCAGCTTCACCCGTTCGGTCTGGATCGTGAACAATGATGTGCTGCCAGCGCTGTTCACCTTGACCTTGGGTAGTTACCCGATCTATTTGCCAAATGGATTGTCCGTGGGCGGCATTCAGGTGTCACCCTACGGTACCTTGCTTGGACGGCCGGTGTTCGTGTCACAGCATGCCAACAGCTTCTCAAGCCAAGGCGATGTGCTGCTGGTGGACTTGTCCTACTACCAGACCATCACCAAATCTGCAGGTGTGCAAACAGCAACGTCGATGCATCTTTACTTCGATTCGGATATGACGGCATTTCGCACCACGTTCCGCATGGACGGTCAGTCCAAAATTTCCTCAGCCATTGCACCGGCCAAGGGTAATGCCACGATGTCGCCCTACATCCAGCTCGGTGCCCGATAGGCGCGCGCCTCTCAAGACGCGAACGTCAAACCTCTCTGGAGAACTCACACATGCTTCCAAATACGTTAGGTAGCGAGCAACTCGCCATCCTCGCTGCCATTGCTCCATCGAACCAAGCTCCTGGCACTGTGACCACTGGCTGGATTTCGGTGGCCCTATTCCATGCACTGCTGGCCACCATTCAAACAGGGACGATGGGCACAAACGCCACGCTGAATGCCAAGTTGCAGCAGGCAACTGACGCCAGTGGTGCCGGTGCCAAAGACGTTACAGATAAGGCGATTACCCCAATTGCACAGGCTGAAGAAGGTTCTGGGCATGAGGCTCTGATTGACGTGCGTGCCGAAGATCTGGACATTCCGAATGGCTATGGCTACGTGCGCCTGTCTCTGACGACTGCCGTTGCCGCAAGCTTTGTCGCAGCTCAGATTTTGGGCATCAGTCCNCGAAAGCTGCCAGCGCACGAGTTCAACCAGCCAACTGTGTCCGAAATNCNGTAGCGACCTCTANATGTCCTGGCAATTGATGACCCCACCTGAGACGGAGCCTGTGTCTTTGCTCGAGGCCAAGCACCATCTTCGGGTGGACCACGATGAAGATGACGACCTCATCCGGTCCTTAATCGTCGCGGCACGCGAAGCGGCTGAATCGCTCACGGGGCGCCAATTGGTCACCGCCCAATGGCGTTTCGTGCTGGATCGGTTTCCCGGGCGAGGTTCTGGTGAAGGCCAGCCGATTTGGCTTGCCAAGTGCCCTGTGCAGCGCATCGGCGGTGTCGACTACCTGGCAATTGACGGTCAATGGCGAGCCATGCCACCAACCGACTACGTCTTGCACCCGACCAGGGAGCCCGCACGCCTTGCGCCAGCATTCGGTACCACCTGGCCAATGACGTTGCCCGAACAAGCTTCGGTTGTCATTACTCTGACGGCGGGCTACGGCAGTCCATCGATGGTCCCCGATGGCATCAAGAGTTGGATCAAGCTTCGACTTGGTGCTCTTTACACACACCGCGAAGAGATTGCCTATCTGGCCAAGGGCAGGCTTGATCCGTTGCCATTTGTTGATCGTTTACTCGATCCCTTTCGGATAGTGACACTATGAACCAATTAGCCGCGGGCACACTTTCGTGCCGAATAACTATCCAAGAAGCAAGCTGGCAGCGTGACGAACTCGGCGCTCCATTGCAACTCTGGATTGATAGAGCCACGGTCTGGGCGAGTCTCGAACCGATTAATGCGCGCGACTCAATGATCGCGAACCGTCTGACTACCGAGGTGACTCATTTAATCACCACCCGGTTTCACAAGCGGCTGGCCAACCCGACTGCTGCCTCTGCCCTGCGCGTGGTCTATGGAAGTCGCGCCTTTCGTGTCACGGGCATTATCAATGAAGGCAACCGAAACGTGATGATGACAATTTATGCAACTGAAATAACCACTCATGAACAACCGAATTCGGATTGAGGGTTTGCGCGAGCTAACCAAAGCCTTAAATGATCTGCCCGATCGCGTTGCCAAAAACGGACTGCGTGCTGCGGTTTACGCCGGGGCCAAAGTCATTCGGACCGAAGCCCGACGGCGGGCACCAGTGGCAAAAACGCTTCCTCGCCAAGGTCAGCCTAAACCTGGCACTTTGCGGCGAGCGATCATCATGAAACACCTGCGTGAGCAGTCTGGTCGGCATCGGCAAGCATTTGCCGTTACCGTTCGGCGGGGGAAGAAGTACCGCAACCAGGGCAAAAAGAAGAACTTGTCGCAGGACGCCTGGTACTGGCATTTCATCGAGTTTGGCACCGTCAAGATGGCGGCACGACCATTTCTTCGGCCGGCACTCGAATCGAAACGCGTTCAGGCGGTCACGGCCATCAAGGACAAACTCGCAGAACGCATCAAGCAAGAAGCAACACGTCTTGCCAGATCACCGAGGAAGAAATGACCCCAGCGCTCCATAACGCGATTGCTCATTTAGCCGATGGGCGGGTCTTTGCCCTCGTAGCACCGCATCACAGTGCCATGCCCTTTATCGTCTATATCCCTGTAGCCCAGGAACACATAATGGGCATGAATGGTCCACATGACTTGAAACGAACACGCGTGCAAGTGGACGTCTGGGCTCGGGCGCTTGAGCAGGCGTCCAGCATTCAGTCACAGGTCATGGACCTGCTTGTCAGATCCATGACCGGACTTTGCAATGTTCACGTCAATACCAACGAGTTCGATCCCCAGTCTCAGGCCTTTCGGATCTCAGCTGATTACACCTATTACGAATGAATCAGGCGAGGAAAACTCTGCCTATCTCTTGGAGTCTAAAGCGCATGACAAGCACTGCAATAACTGCCCAAGGCATCACCATTGGCCGCATGGGTAGTTCAACCTTTGAAACAATCCCGAATGTTGTGTCCTTTCAAGGACCCGGCGGCCAAGCCTCCGTGATCGATGTCACCAACCTGTCGTCAACCGCCAAAGAAAAGCGCGTTGGGTTACGTGATGAAGGCTCCCTGTCCCTCACGCTTCACTTTGATCCCGACAATTCCGTGCATCAGGGACTGCGAAATGATCGAGCCAATCGGACGCGCCAATCGTTTCGTGTCACATTCACTGATCAGGATCCGACGCAATGGACATTCTGCGGTTACGTGACGCAGTTTAGTGTTCAGGGCGGCGTTGACGCCGTGCTTGAAGCATCGGTCACGATCGAAATTGATGGCGATATCACTGAAGGATAAAAGATGGAACTACTAAATAAAGACGCCATTATGTCGGCTAACGACCTACCCATGGAACGGGTCAACGTCCCTGAATGGGGAGGCGAAGTCCTGATACGCACCATGACCGGTGCAGACCGCGACGCCTTCGAAGCCCATCTGATTGGTAAAGAAGGGCGCATGGAGAATGTGCGGGCACGCTTGGTGGCTTTGACGCTGTGTGATGCCCACGGCAAGCGACTGTTTGTTGACAGCGAAATCGCCACACTGGGTAAGAAAAGCGCCAAAGCATTGGACAAACTGTTTTCCGTTGCACAACGCCTAAACGGTATTGGTGCTGATGAGGTCGACACCGCAAAAAAGCCCTAGCTGCCAACGCAACGCGGCGGTTTCCCTTTCGACTGGCACTGGCTCTGGGCATGACAGTTCGAGAGTTGCTAAGCCGCATGGGCTCAGATGAGCTCACCGAATGGATGGCATTCTACCAACTTGAGCCGTTTGGGGACTTCCGATCTGACCTTCGTAGCGCGATAGTTGCGGCGACCTTTGCCAACGCACATCGGACGACTCAGGCCCCGCCTTTTACACCTGAAGATTTCATGCCGTTTTGCTATACGAACCCGAAGACGCAACCCGACTGTTCCGACAGTGCGAGTCAAAACATTGCCAAATTCAAAGCACTCTTTACCCACCGGGTAATCAAACATGGCTGACCTAGGGTCTCTGGTTGTCAAACTTGCTGCCGAGACAGCCGAATTTCGGTCCGATCTCGGCAAAAGCGCCAAAGAGGTAAGCAAGCGGGCTCAAGAGATGTCCGCATCTCTCGAAAAGGTAGCGAATCTTGCTAAAGGTGGATTTGCTGCAGCAATCGGGGTTGCCGCTGTAGCGGCAATTGGCAAGGCGGTCACGGCCCTTGGTGGCTTGGTCACTTCAGCAGTCGATGCGGCTTCCGCCCTGCAAGGCCTTTCCGAGCAAACCGGTGCCAGTGTCGAATCCTTGTCACGGTTTGCCCCGATTGCGACAATCTCGGGCACCTCTATGCAGACGGTGGCCGACACCTTGGCTCGACTGTCCCAAGGTATGGCTGATTTCGACCAAGAGACGGCAGCCGCTTCACAAGCCTTGAAAGCTTTGGGTGTGAGGGTCAAAGACGCAAGCGGCAGCCTTCGCGATCCTGCAGAAATTCTTAACGAGATTGCGCTAAAGCTTGCTGACTTTAAGGATGGCGCCGGGAAGACCGCAATCGCAATGGATCTCTTTGGCCGATCAGGTGCTTCAGCCCTATCGTTTTTGAAGGATTTGGCCGAAAACCAATCACTGGCGATATCACTTACCCGCGAACAGGTGCAAGCTGCCGATGGTGCATCAAAGGCGTTTAGCCGACTGCAGGCTCAGTCGGATTTCGCCATTCAGACCTTTGTGACCTCTACGATTCCAACACTCGATGAGTTGGCCAAGTCATTTGCCCAAATCGTCGGTGGCACTGAGGACATGGCTACGGCGATTAACCAGCTCGCTCGGGAGGGCAAGATCAGGGATTGGGCCGAGGCAGCGGCGTATGCGCTCGCGGTGTTGGTCGATTCGTTACGCGCCGTGCTGCAAGGAATCCGAGCGGTACTTGGCAGCTTTAAAGCGGTCTATGCGGACATTGAGTTAGCTGGCAGTTTCTTGGGACGCGGCGGCGTTGCAGGCCTGATCTTCGACGAAAATCGAACTTCACTCGCGTCGGCTCTTGAAGAACGTAACCGAATCGTAGAAGCAGCCAACCAGAACTACGTTGATCTCTGGGAGATGCCGCTACTGGCTGACAGCGTGAAAAAGCGGTTTGCCGAGGTTCGCGCTGCAGCCGCTTTTGAAGCGAGGTTCGTGGGGCCTCACCCTCAGACTGCACCGAACACACTGAACTACAACTCCGCCACCACCACCAATGCTGGCAATGCCATCGCTGACCTCGAGAGCCACCTCAAAGCCTTACAGCGTCAGATTGAGCAAGAGNATGCTGTATTACGCGAGCGCCAACGTTCGATCGACCTCCATTTCGGTGCAGGTTACCTCAGCATCAAAGAGGCCAACCAGCAGCGACTAGGCGCCGAGAGCCAGTTTCTGGAAAAGATTCGTGCCATCTATGCTGAGCAAGAGAACATTGTTCGAAAGAATCTTCAGGTCGAAGGGCAAACACCCGGGATCGCATCAAACTGCAGGAACGTTTGAACGAAATTGCACACAAACGGCAGCAAACCGAACGACAGGTGCAACAAGCGGCAACAGAACGATCGCTTCAGATGCCACAACTGATGTTGACTGACTTGCAGGCGCAAGCACAGCGCGCCCAGATTGAGCTAGCCGCCATTGAAGAGCAAATCAAAACTCAACGAGAAACACGCGCCATCTCGGAAATCGAGTCACTAGACCAACTCGCTGCTGCTCGCACGCGAAGCGCAGAACAGTTGGCAATGCTTGCTGCACAGGCCAAAGAGATTGCACAGAGCACCCCTGGAAACCAAAAACTGGCTGATGCGTTTCTGAATATCGAACAAGCAGCCAATCGTGCGGCACTCGGTGCTCAACAATTAAGCCAAAGGGCTCGCGAACTCTGTGATCCATCTGCAGGACTTGCCAAAGGCCTGAAGGATATTGCAGACGAATCGCTTCAAGTAGGCAAACAAATTGAAAATGCGACCCGTCGAGCCTTTGACGGCATGACCGATGCCATCACGGGCTTCGTGAAAACTGGAAAACTGAGCTTTAAGGACCTGGCTAGCTCAATCATCGATGACCTGATTCGCATCACTATCCGTAGCGCTATCGTTGGCCCGATTGCAAATGCACTGGGTAGCGCCTTTGGATCCGCGGTCTCATCAGGCACCGCTAGTGCCGGGGCAACCATGATGGCTAACGGCGGGATCATGACAGCGGCTGGATCAGTGCCTTTGCGCAAGTATGCCGCTGGTGGCATCGCCAATACACCTCAGCTTGCCATCTTTGGCGAAGGGTCACGGCCAGAGGCATTTGTGCCACTGCCAGATGGCAGAACGATCCCCGTTACGATTGACGGCGCATCGGGTACTTCAGACACGTTCAACATCACCGTTCAAGTCAGTGACAGCGGGACATCGACAGCTGGACCACACGCGACTGGGCGAGACCTTGGCAAAGCAATTGCCAGTGCCGTTCGCCAGGAGCTCTTGAACCAGCGGCGCGCAGGCGGCTTGCTGGATGCGAGGAAGTTCGCATAAATGGCGGCATTTGTCTGGACACCATCGGTGGGCGCCAACCTGTCCATGCGTCCATCGGTTCGCCGTGTGGCCTTTGGTGATGGCTACGAGCAGCGACTGCGCTTTGGGTTGAATACCCAGCCTGAATGCTGGGGCTTGGAATTTCGAGGCTTATCCACGATTGAGGCGAGCGAGATCGATGCGTTTTTGCGCAGCCCGAGGTTCGGTTGAGCCTTTCGAATGGACATCTCCAGCAGGAACGCAAGGCAAGTTTGTCTGTGATGACTGGTCCAGATCAATTGAAGAGCCCGACCTAGAGACCGTGCGAGCCGATTTCCGCCAAGTATTTGACCCATGAGCCACAACAGTATCCGTCAAGACATTCAGCAGGTATCGCCAAGTGCTGTCATGGAACTTTTCGAGCTTGACCTCTCGCTCTTTGGCGAGGGCCCCGTGCGCTTTCACGCAGGGACCAACGGACTAGCCAAGAAGATCATCTGGCAAGGCAATATCTACGACCCGTTCCCCATTGAAGTTGAGGGGTTCGAAATGAACGGTAACGGCCAAAGCCCAAGACCCCGGCTTCGCGTGGCGAACTTGACTGGCAGTATCACCGCACTCATGTTGTCCTACCAGGACTTAGTCGGTGCTCGCATCACCCGAAAGCGAACGCTTGCCAAATACCTTGATGCCGCAAACTTTCCCAACAGCCAAAACCCGAGCGCAGACCCAACCGCCGCATTTGCCGATGATGTCTTCTACATCGATCGCAAGTCGCGCGAAACGGTTGAAGCCATCGAGTTTGAACTGGCAGCATCTTTTGATTTGGAAGGCGTGATGCTGCCTCGTCGTCAAATTGTTCAAAACGTCTGCCCGTGGCGCTACCGCGGACCAGAGTGTGGTTACACAGGTAAAGGCATGTTCGATGGCAACGACCAACCCGTGAAATCTGCCTCACAAGACGTTTGTGGTAAGCGACTCTCATCCTGCCAGCGACGATTCGGTCAGTTCGCCGAACTGCCCTACGGCGGATTTCCAGCTGCCAGCCTGATTCGGTAACAACGACAGCATGCAAGACCACACCAGACGTGCTGCACTTGAGCACGCAAGGACGTGCTTTCCCCATGAATCATGTGGGTTGGTGCTTATCTGCCACGGCAAAGAGCGTTACTGGCCATGTAAAAACCTCGCGATTGGAAGCGATCAGTTCGTCATCGATCCGATTGATTACGCGGCTGCAGACCACCAAGGCGAGATCACAACCGTTGTCCATAGTCACCCGAACTTGCCGGCAACCCCAAGTCAAGCTGACCAAGTGGCATGTGAGGCGACCGGTCTGCCGTGGCACATCGTGAGCCTACCAACCGAAGATTGGCAGGTACTTACCCCATCTGGATACAAGGCGCCGATTGTCGGCAGGCAGTGGTGCCACGGGGTGCTTGACTGCTACTCGCTGATCCGGGACTGGTACCGGGATGAACTAGAGATCTTTCTCCCCGACTTCCCACGGTTTGATGAATGGTGGCTTCGCGGCGACAACCTCTACCTCGACAACTTTGAAAATGCAGGATTTATTGTCATTGACCCGACCCAGTTGACCTCCGGCGATTGCCTGCTGATGCAGATCGGATCGAGCGTCCCCAATCACGCAGCCGTCTACCTTGGACACGGGCAGATCATTCACCACCTGCAAGGCCGGCTCTCATCTCGAGACGTG
>PR_CR_10_Liq_1_inCRDRAFT_1001526_pt1 | contig 12894 bp, 9 predicted proteins | sample PRCRCaboRojoPR_3_FD_10241 | JGI IMG/M metagenome (IMG submission 10241) | reverse complement strand
TAGCAAGAGAGTGCCAGTTGGACTTTTTGTTTGCTGACAGAACTTTTTCTAGCTTGCAAGCAGTTTCACTGTGTGGTTTTGGAATAGCAACTTACTGGTTGCATAAACTAGCTAGACTTGAAGACATAGACACTGTAGAAGAGTACCTAGAAGCTCAGTGTTACAAAGTTATTTCGTGTGACCCCAAAGACACTATGGTAAAAGACCTTGCTTCCTTAAAAGCTGGAGTGGCTAACCGCTTACTTTTGGACTCAGACTACACTTTGAACCTTAACTTGAAAAGGTTTGTTGGGCTGCACATACTGACACAAGAAGAGTTTTTGCAGTTGCTCGGAATACTTAAAAGAACGGCTGGGCTTACAGAAATAGTGCCGCCTAGTTCCAAACTAGGAGTAAGTGCTTCAGAGTCTTCTTTTATGAAGAGCGAACTGAAGTCTGTTAACGAGTACCAGTTTGTTTCTAAAGAGTTTGAACTCTTAGAAGACGAGCAAGCTATGAGCTTCTTGGGGAAAGTTGCTAACATCTTAGAAGACTTAGACGCTGGGGGCAAGTCACTTAAGCAAGTAGCTAAGTCTAAGAACTCCAAAGCTGAACTGCTGAACTGGATGTTGGTCTTTGACATTTGGGGTTCGTGGACTTTTTCACTGCCTGAGTACGAAACTGACACTATTTTGAAGGCAGTGATTAAGTTAAGAACCCACGTAGAAGAAATGAACTCGATCATTGAACTAGGAGAACAGTCCCCCAACAAGTCAATACTGGACATCTCAAAAGACCTTAAAAGTCTAAAAGACACCTTTTTAAAGATACTTGCACACATGGAAATAAGGGCTGGAATCACAGCTTTAGAAGACGACTCTATAATTTCTGAGTCGTCCAACCAAAGCTTGACTTTCAGAAACAACGTAGACCTAATAAAAGCAGGTTGCCTCTTGCCTTTGAGATGCGGACACAGCGGAGGCTTCAGTTCTGCAGAAAAGACTCAGTTGTTCAACCACCTACAGAACTCAGGGTTTATAACATAATGCTATAAGTTAGATTTCATCAGGGTCTTCGTCGTAAGGCTTGAAGTCGCCTACCTCAACTGCGTTTGGCCTAACAAACACTCCAAAGGAAGGCTGGCACTCAAAGTACCTAGTGCCTTTAATCGACCCGTCGTTTTTTCCGAGTGGTTCGTCAAGTTCCACTCCTAAGAAGTACCCAGGCTGTGCTTCTGGAACCTTGCCTACGTACCTGACGGTTCCTCTTTTTTCGCCTGGGTTGACTTTGCACCTGTTGCCTACTTGGATTTCCATGGCTTCTTGTTCAAGGTAGTTGTCTTCTACCTGTTTTTTAGGCTTCATGAGGTCGGGGTTTTTCTTCATTTGTTCTTCTTTGAACTTCCTGAAGGTGTCGTTTCTGCTGTTGTAGGATTCTTCGGAGATTTCGTACTTAGGAACGTCTTCTAAGTTGTCAAAGTTAATTGTGGTAGGGTCCATGTCTATGATATGTATGGTGTAGTAGTCGTAAGGACTGTAGTTCATGAGTTGTTTGTCGTTGTCGCTCATAGAACAAACCAACTGTCCTGACTCGTCAAACAACTTAAGCAGCATGTACTCAGCCGACGTGCCAAATCGGCGCTCTAAATTGTTCTAAGTAAAGTTTACTTTTATAGCTCCAATAGTTTGTTCAGGGTCGAACCTGAGCTCCATAGCAGTCATGGACCTTTTGTTGTGAGTTACGTGAAGTTTCAAAGTGCTAGTTTGCATAATTTTATTATAGGCTTTATCAAGCAATAACAGAAATTCAAATGGATAAAGATTACTTAAACTACAGTGCTCCTTCTCTGCCTAGTAACTTTGCAGAGGACGTTTTGGAATACGAACTTAAACTTGAAACTGACCAAAGCATCTGTGACATACAAAAACTAGTAGATCTCTACTCAGCTGCAATAGAGCACTACTCAGCCAAACAAGACCTAAGGTACCTCAACTACCAAAAACGACTTAACAAACTTTTAAGTCGCAAAGACGTTAACACCTGCATTGAAGAGTCCAAAAAGGACATTTGGGAACAACAAACTGAAACTACACGACTCGAAGCCTTTTACGAGTCCCAGAAAAGAATGCAAAGTCACACTGACACTTCCGCCAACCTAAGCTTTCTAGTGAACGAAAACTTAAAAGAACAAGAAGACTCGTTGGAAAACAGAGTGAAACTCAGAAAAAGCTTTAGGGAGTCCTCAAAGGCCAAACAACTCCAGAAGATCAACCAGTACTACGAAGAAGTTAAGTCCCAAAAGATCCAAGAGCTCAAAAGTTTATTTGAAGCTCAATTGCAGGAATTCAAAGGCTTTGAACACCAAGAAATGGCCCAGGGTCTGATTCAAGAAGTGCAAAAACAAATGAACCTAGAGATCGAAGAAGTCTCAACTGAAATAAATAAGCAAAGAGACCAAGCCATCGAAGACTTTAAGAGTAAATAACTAATGGAATCTATAGTTTCCAAAATATCTGAACTCAAAGAAGCCCTGCACCACCAGCCCCCAGTGTCCCCAGACAACTTCCAGAACTACTTGTTCACTTCTCAAAAAAGACGTTCCGAAGTGCCCTTGATCCCACCCAAACCAGAAAACCACAACTCCCAGTACGAAGCAATTCTTAAAGACAAAGACAAAGAAATAGAAGCCCTTCAAGACCAACTTAACACCCTAAGACAAGACAGCTCTGAAAAAGAAGAACAACTCCAAGACAAATTCACCAAAGCACTAGAAAACATAGAAGTCCACTACAAGTCTTTAATCAAGTACTACGAAGGCCAGTTCAAAAAACTAAAAGAAACCCAACAAAACAACCACGACTTAGAACAACTAGTTAATGAAGTCGAAACTATGAAGTCCCAAATCCACAAACTAGACAAAGAAAACAAAAAACTCCACAAACAACTCCAACAAAAAGAAACTGAACTCAAAGAGTCCCAAACAAACTACTTGAAACTCGAAGAAGAACTCCAGAACCACCAACAGAAACCTAACTACCCCAAACTCACTTTTACAGACGAATCCAGAAACCACTCCCAAGAAGAAATAGCTATTTTAAAACAGAAACTTAAAGACTCCGAAGAAAGTAACAAAGCTATGCACGAGTACCTCTCCAGTATTGAAACCCAAAAGTTCCAGGAGTACCAAGAACTCATTGAAGAATACGATGAAAAGTACACTAAAGCTGTTAAAGTTGCCCAGAACTGGAAAACTCGCTTTGACCACTTAGTCCTTAAGTTCTTTACCTTTTTAAGGACTCTTAAAATAGACGTTTTCCAAGTAAAGCAGTCAATACTGCACTGGTTCGAAGAAGCCATAACTGAGACAAGTTCAACAGTGGCAGACTGCGCAAAGAAGTACAACTCTGTGTTGCAAGACCAAGAATTTATGCTGCAACAAACCTACAAAGAAAACCAAAGACTCAGGAAACAAAAAAGGTCTAAACATTAGTAATACTGCTTTTCTTGGGGACTATGAATAGCATGGTTCCTTTCAGTCTGAGGAAAGTACTTGCCTAAGTAGTACTCTGGATTGCACTTTTCTAGGATAGTTTCGTCTGTTACAAAGAACTTCTGAATTAAGTCACTCCGCAGTTGGGAGTGCGAAAAGGTTTTATTCAGTTCAGTAGAAGCTCTGGTTTGGTTTCTGGTGGACTTTAATTGGGTTTGCAGGTCTTCAACTTGGTTTTTGAGTTTGCGGTTTTCGTCTTTAAGAGTTTTGAACTGGTTAGCCCAGTAGTTGTCTATTTTGGACAAGCGGGTTTTTTCTTCTTCTTGGTACTTAGTGAGCATTTCTAGTTTATCTTTGAGTTGTTTGTTTTCTTCGAAGACTTCTTCTAAGTTAAGTGTAGTTGAGGTTTCTTGGTCCATGATAGGAATAGTGTTTTCGAGTCTTGACTTGATTTTGAGTCTTTGTTTTTCTGGGTCTGTTTGGACTAGTTTGTTAGAAAGGGTCTCTTCAGTAGTTTGGATTGCTTTTGCCGAGTTTTCCACTGCTTCTGTTTGGCACTGTTTAGTGAACGACTGCGAAAAAAACGTTTGGATGAACTTAGAACGCATTGGAACTTCTTTAGGCTGGACCTTAGTGTAGACTTGGTAGTCTTCAAAGACCTCAGGTTCGCTTTGGAAACTTTGGTTGGAGAAAACAGGTTGTTCCCTAACTATTTCTACTTCTTTGCTGCGGAAAGCGTCAGGAGGCGCAGTGTGCAAAATAGGGGTTTTTCCGTTGCTGAACACAGGCGGAAGTGCTTGCATGGAAGGAGTGGAGTCTTCGAGTTCGTCACTCCTAACTGAGCTTTTTCCTATCATAGAAAAGTCTTTGTCAGCAAAAGTAGGGGCTTTTTCAATTGGGGACTTGATTTCTTCTTCGTCGAAAGAAAAGTCCTCTTCTATTTCTTCGTGGATTTGCTGAGGAATGGTTGGTTTCTTGTAAATAGGTGATGAAGTAGANCCCTCTGGGCACTTTTTCCACTTAAAGTTAGATAAGTACTTAGACAGGAGTGAAAGGTCGTGAAGAATCAGGGTTTTTGGAAGGGCGATTTCTTTGGGTTCTGGTTTGCGAGTGTTGTACATTTGTTCAAAAGCCTGTTGGAGTTCTTCTTTCCAAGCAGGAATTCTTTGGTTGAGCCAAGTTAACTCACTGAGTTCCCCGTGCTCAATAGGTTTGCCTACTGAGGAGTGTTGGATGATTTTGGCAGTGTAGGTTAGGAGCTGCACAGCGTTGACTTCGGCGTAACTGATGATTCCTGAGCACACAGGGTTGCACACTGCTGGTGCCAAAAGCCTCAGCACTAACAGTCCGCTTACTTCGTTCCAGTGGTCTTTTTCTCCTTTGACCTTTTCTACATAAGTGCAGATTTCACACAGGAACTTGGCTAAGTAAGGCGACAGCGAGTGAAGGTTTTCAAGAGTGTACTTCAAAAAGGATATAAGTTCAACAATGCAGTTTTCGTAGGCTTTGGAGTAAATGAGTTCTTGGATGGGCTTTTTTTTTAGTAAGTTAAGTTGTGCCCGCACACTTGCACCTACACTTGACTCTATGAATTTAGAACAGTGCATGCTTGCAAACACTTGAGGTATTAAAGACAGTTTGTCAGTTCCTGTGTTTCTGAAAATCAAGTTTTTGGTGTTGGGGTTGGAAAGCATGGACTCGATGTAACTGTAAGTTATCTTAGTAAGGGTGTTCCAGCCTTCACTGTTGGAGTACCCACAAACCATTTTTTGGTAGGGCTCCCGACTAGGTTCAGGGTTCCTAAGAGAGTACTTCCAAACCCTAGTTAAGTGGATAGTGATAGCTTCAGTGTTGTTTTCTCTCAGGTACTCAGTGAGTTGTTGGGGTTCCTCAACTACAGAGTAGTGTTGGTCTTTGAAGTTGAGTTTTTCGTTTTCTTTTTCGTCAACTATTTTAGAAAGGGTAGGACTCAGTCTGTTTTCTATTTTGTAACAAAGTTTCCACTCCATAAGTGTCCTTCCTAACTGGTGCCGCCATTCTTCCCAGTTTTTTTTTAAGTTGTACTCCATACTGCTGAGTCCTAAGTCTAGGATTTTCCCTAGGAACTCTGCGTCAAAGGTGTCTTTGGAAGTAAGTCGCAGGTTAAAAATCACCACGTTGACTACGTGGAGCACCATTACTGCGGTCATTTCAGATTCAGTTTCAAGGGCTCCAATTAAAAGTGAGGCAAAGAGTTCTTTGTACTCGGGGTAGTGCATAACTATGTTTGTAAACGACTCTAGCGCTGAGATGTCTAGCATTTGTTTGTCTACCTTGCATAACAGATACCGCAGCCAAGTTTCTGCATCCTGCCTCACGCTTCCTTCCTGCATTTTTATATTAGTTATCGAGTAAAGGAACTTCTTGGGTTTTTTCGGAACTACTCAAGAAGTTTTTGTGCAGTGAAGTAAAAGGTGCCTCTACAAACACAAACAGCCCAAGTGCACCTGCAAAGGATAGCACTAGTGCTATTGAGAAGTCCCTGATAGTGTTTATAAGGTTAAAGTTGTACCCGTACTCCTCTGCTCCGTAGAGTCCTGACATAACTACCCAGTGCACCAAGTAAACGCTGAAGGCTAAGTTTGCAAAGGGCACCCAGGGCTTCCAACCCAAAACCTTTCTAGCAGACTTAACTTCTCCCAACAGAATAGGCATAAACATCATTAGGTAGGCTACTCCTATAGTAAGTGGACTTATAGCTATGAACAAAGCATTGGTAGCTCTGCTGTAGCCTTTGTAGTCGTTGTCGATGTCTCTGTAAGCAGTTACTTGAGTGAACATTTTCAGAGTCACAATTGTCCAGCCCACTTTGAAGATAGCAAAACTCAACCACTTCTTGGCCTTTATGAAGTTAATCATTTTTTGCGAAATGGGGTCGTCTACTTCCCTAGTGGAGTACTGAAGGTACACAAACCCACAAAACAGCCCTATTAGGTAAGGAGGGTAGTTGCAGTATGGCTTGTTTGTGATCTTGTAAAACATTCCGTTTTCTGAGTTAACTCTGGAAATAGCTGCAACTGTAAACTCGTACTCGTCTGCAATGATAAACCTAGTAACTAAGTTAGCCCCACACAAACCCAACATGACTGCCCAGGAAAGTTCCTTTTTAAGGTTGTAGTACATCAAAGTAACAAAGATTCCCATTAAAAAGATCTGGAAGTAGTTAGTAAGGTACCAAGAAATTCCAAAACAAGGATTGCCTTCCCAGTTAGGAACAAAGTTATTCAGAAACATCAAGTTAGTCCACCAGTAACTTGAACAGTCTTTAGTAGCTTTTTCCACTGCAAAGCCCCAAACAGGCCCAGAGCCCAGTGAAGGAAACAACAAGTTCAAAAACATAAGCATAAACAAGTAAGCAGGCATCAGTCTAACCAACTTGCTTGCCAACAGCTTTTTCAGACTTAAGTTTCCTTGGTTGTTCTTCAAAAACTCCAGCATTAAGTACCCTGCCAAAAACCCACCTACCCAGAAAAAGGTGTCTACTGCAAAGTAAGCTCCGTAGCCAAAAGCAGTGGTGGCATGACCTGCAATGTAAGGCAGGTCCTCTACGTTGTTTACCACTCCTGAAGACCTTAAGTAGTACACTTGTCCCAGAATGATCCAGCAAATAGACATTACTTTGACTCCGTTGAAGATATCAGTAGTTCCACTAGAGTGGTCTTTGAAAAGTGCTTTCCAACTCGACTGCAAAGAGAAGTTAAGTAGAACTGAGCTTGAAACGGGCAGCTCAGAAACACTTGGAGGGGACCCTTCTGTAGACATTTCTTGACTGCTGCTTTCTTTGGGAACGTTTAAAGCGTACACTAAACTGCCTGCTAGGGAAAAAAGCACCAAAACTATAGCTACTATAAGCATAAACACTCCTCCAAAGCCTAAGTTGTAATCCTTGGTACTTACTATTTCAACTCCTTGGCTGTTTTGCAGTTTTTGGCTTTTTTCGGACAAAAGTGTTTGGATGTCTTGTTCTGAACACTGTTCAGGGGCACACACTCCTACGTAAAAAGACTTAGACTTGTGGGAGAGCTTAGCTATCATGTACTTGGACCCCTTTTGCGTTGTGCACGACCCGTAGTGGCCTAGGTCGTTGATGTATTTTCCAGTGTAAAGAACTCGTCTAGCAGCAGTGTCGTCCTTGATGTCTCCAGTTACTAAGTCAACAAAATCCACAGCGTCTGCTTTAAGTGCACTTGAGCAGTCCTCTATGCTTGCACTCACTAGACTAAGCAAAGCTACAAGAATCACCATTTATCACTAATTACTAGCAAGTTACTTATTAGGGTGGAGGTTTTCTCCCTTGTAAACTTGAGAAGAAGGGTTGGGATTGCTGAAAGAAATCACTTCCATGTCTTCAAGTTCAGTTTCATAAGGGTGTTCTTCAAGTTTGTTTTTGCGTTTAAACAAGTTCCTCATCTTTTCTTTGAACTTTCTGCTAAAAGTTCCTTTCGAAGAAGGGGTTTTAGTTTCTCCAGTTTTTTTAGCTTCTTTTTGAGCTTGTTTGGCCTTTTTGGCTTCTTCTTTGGCTTCTTCTAGTGAGAGTTGAATCACTCTTTTCAACTCTTCGTCTTCGTTTCCACTCAGAGCTAACTGGGCCTGCAAGGCCTCTGCAAGTTTAGCATCGTAATTGCACGGGGAGTCCCCGAGTTCCAAAAAGTCGTCCCTAAGTGCTACTTCAGGTTCAGTGAAATCAGGGTCTTCCATTCTAAGTAGTTTCTCAACAGTGATCTCAGTGTTCCAGTGACTGTCTTCAAGAACAAGCCTAATTACTTCCCGATCCATATCAGGGAACACACTGTGGATGTCTTCGACGGTGCTTTCATTACTTTCCATTATAATCCTATATGCTTAAACAAGTCATTAAAAGTTACAAGCGCTTTTCAGATTACAAAATGGTTGAACAAGAAGATATAGTTACCCCTTTCAACATTGCAGCTGGCGAAAAAGGAGTTGACTACGAAAGACTCATCCACCAGTTTGGCTGCCAAAACGTCACTCAAGACCACATTGCTAGGTTCGAAGCCCTTACAGGCCAAAAAGCTCATCGTCTTTTGAGAAGAGGAATTTACTTTGCCCACAGGGACTTGGACGTTATTCTGAACACTTACGAACAAAAGAAACCTTTTTACTTGTACACAGGAAGAGGCCCGAGTTCTGCAGCGCTGCACCTNGGGCACTTGATTCCTTTTATATTCAACAAGTGGCTCCAAGACGTGTTTGACGTGCCTTTAGTTGTCCAAATCACAGACGACGAAAAGTACCTTTACAGACCTGAACTGAGTCTTGAAGAAATCACTAAGTTTGCAAGAGAAAACATCAGGGACATCATTGCTTGTGGGTTCGACATCGAGAAAACCTTTATTTTCCAGGACACCCACTACATACAGCACCTGTACCCCAACTTCATTAAAATGCAGAAACACATCACTGTGAACCAAATCAACGGGTGCTTCGGCTTCGACGGCTCAGACAACGTAGGCAAGGTAGCCTACCCACCTTTGCAGGCAGTTCCGGCGTTTTCAAACTCTTTTCCGCACATTTTTGGAAGCAGAACAGACGTTCCTTGTTTGATCCCTGACGCCATAGACCAAGACCCCTACTTCAGAATGACGCGTGACGTTGCTCCTCGCATTCACTACTTGAAGCCAGCAGTGCTGCACGCTAAGTTCTTCCCTGCTTTGCAAGGTTTGCAGACCAAAATGAGTGCTAGTGAAGACATCACTGCTGTGTTTTTAACTGACACTCCTAAACAGATCGAAAAGAAAATTAAGAGCTACGCCTTTTCAGGTGGAGGCCGCAGCTTACAAGAGCACAGAGAAAACGGAGCTAACTTAGACGTAGACGTGCCCTTCCAGTACTTAACTTTCCTTTTAGAAGACGACGACCGCCTTGAAGAAATCAGAACTAAGTACGGAAGCGGGGAAATGCTTACTAGCGAAGTCAAGAAAGACCTTATAACTCTGTTAAAGGACTTCATAGCTGAGCACCAAAGAAAGAGAGCAGAAGTCACTGAAGAAATGATTGACGAGTTCATGAGGCCTAGGCCTCTTAAAATGCCTTACTCTTAATATAAATGGGAAACTCAGAGAGCAAGCCAGACTTTAAAACTAGCATTGAAGTTCTGTTCCAAAGTGAATTTGACCAAAGCAACCAAACCCAACTTCTAGAAACTTTAAAACTTCCCCAGACGCCAGAGGATGTCTTTGTCTGCATAGGTCCTTTAGAAGCTGACAAGCTTTGGACCACCTACCCTAAAAACCTAGAAACACTGCTTTCAGTTTGTGCAGACCTGTGCTTAAAGGTGAGTCAGGGCGAACTCCACCACGGACAAAACTTAACTCTTAATGCTGTAAGAGTGATCACTAGAGTCTTGCCTTTTCTACTGCAGAATCCAGAAGCCTCAGCTTACCTNTGGAGCTCAGGCCTGGCTATGAAGATAATTCAGGGCTTGAGGGGACTTATGTTTGTGTACGACTTCAGCATTCCAATAGTGAGTGAGTTAAGTGCTTTTGAAATGGACCCTGGAAGGCTTTGGGAAGAAGGGTTGTACGCTGAGTCAGTGCCGAGTGCCTCCGGACAAATGAGGAAAAACAGAACAGAACTGCTTCGAGCAGTAATAGCTTGTTGCAGCGAAGTGCTTTACCTGGAGTACGCAAGTGTGTCTGAGTTCGTTAACAGCTGGTCCTGGGTTATGTGCAGTTGGGAAATTAAGTTTGGAAAAGACCTTTTCTACTCACTTGTGAACTCAGCACTTACTTGCAAAGAAGAGCACACCATACCTTACGGAGGCTATGGATACTATTCAGAAGAAGCTAATTACTCGTGCCAGCTGCTGAACATCATGCTNGACTCCAAACTGCCCTCTCAAGAAACAGTCCAGGACACCCAGGAACTCCAACTAGCGCAGGAAGCCCTTTTGGAGGTCCACAACACCCTTAAGTCTGTTTCCTCAGAAACCTACATTAACTTTTCAAACGTGTTTGTTGACTGTGCAAAGGAACTTGACGAAGTAGACCACTTCCAGTTCATTTGCAAGAGTCTGAGCAAACACTTTACTGACTCAGTAAGGTCGCGGGCTAGTTTCTTTGGGTCTGAAAAGGACCCTAACTACTTGGAGCAGTTGCTGTTTTTGCTTTGGAACTTTGTGGAAAAAAACTCTTCCTTTGAAACTTACCTTGTGCAGAGTGAGTACTTAATCCCTATTCTAGACTTTATGTTGTTGAACATTTATGAGTACAAAGACAACATTTCAAAGGCTGGACTTATTCAGATGTGTGTGTTTTTACTGCTTCACTTTTCTTCTTTGAGGGAGTTTGCTTTGCAGACTTCCAAGGAGTACGGCAACCACCTTCCTATTAGCCTTTCAGGACTCAACTACTACTTTGATGTGGTGGTTTGTGTGTTTTACGAGATTCTGCACCAGAAGTCCCACTTGTTGCCTTTGGTTTCTTCGATGGTAACTATTTTGCTGAACCTGTCAGCTTACGTCAAGTTTGTAGGGAAGAATGCCAGTGTGAAGCTTTTTAGCATGTTTGAGTACTTTTCTTCTAAGAAGTTCATGTACAAGGAACAGTTCAACTACGTGTACTTGGGACTCATGCTAGAGTTAGTTAACAACAGACTCCAGTACCAGTGGGACGGAAGCCTGTACCTTGTTTACAACATTATATGCAACAAAGCTTTGTTTGAAAGTTTAGACAAGTTCAAAGCAGACTCCACTGCAGAAGCAAACTGGGAACTCACTGAAGACTGGGAAACCAAAGTCAAAGAAACACTTAACTTAAGCTTAGTTAAGGCAGTTTTGAAAGACTTACTTCCTAGGATAGAAAAAGTGTGTGAGTTCTCAGAAGTAAGCGAAGCTGACATTTACAACTTTTTGACAAAAACGACAATGGTAGGTGCTTTCCCCCAACCACACCCTTTGTACCTCCGGAAGTTCCAAAGCAACTCTGAAACAGTTTCTTGGTTTACTTCTTACTTGTGGGGACTCATTTACATGCAGAACCAAAAACTGCCTCTTTTCGACTACAGAAGTATAAAGCTCTTCACTGTAACTGTGAACGAAATGGCTTCATAAGTATAAATAAAATAAGCGGGAATGATAATACTGGGACTTACAGGGCCTTTATGTTCAGGCAAAAAAACAGTAGCTGAGTACTTGCAAATTTGCTATGCTTTTAAATTGTTGGACTTAGAGTCTAGCAAGTGGGACTTAGAAGCTAACCACTCCAAAGACGACTACTCCAGTGAAGAAGAGTACAGAGAAGCCAACGCCAGAACTGCAATCAAACACATTCAAGCCAACTCTTCCTATAACTACGTGGTTTACCCCTTCACACTTCAGGAAGAACTCTGTGTCTTCCGGCTAAAAGCTAACTTTATGTTGGTAGGTATAGACGCTCCTTCACTCAAACGCTTCGGCTTCTACACCATGAAGTACCTCAAAAGAAAAAGCCCATTGTCCGGCTTCCTCGAAGTAGACGACAAAATCAACTTTGGAATCGATGGGTACCCTGCACAAGTTTACGAGTGCATGTACTCAGCCCAAAAAATAGTCCAGAACTTCGGGGACAAAGAAGAACTCTACAAGCAACTCAGAGCTTTGGACGTTCTGAACTCAGAACACCTAAGGCCTTCCTGGGACACTTACTTTATTCGGCTTGCAGAAATGGCAGCTTCAAGGTCCAACTGTATGAAAAGGGCGGTAGGAGCAGTGCTGGTCAAAGAAAAACGAGTTGTGTCCACAGGGTACAACGGAACTCCTTCAGGAACACTGAACTGCAACGAAGGTGGTTGTGACAGGTGCAACAACCTAGCTGAAGGGGGAACTGCTCTTGAAGACTGCATGTGCATGCATGCCGAACTGAATGCTTTGATACTGGCTGGCAGAGGTCATTCTGAGGAAAGTACTATTTACACTACTTTGTTTCCGTGTTTACTTTGCACAAAAGCCATAGTGCAAGCAGGCGTCCAGAAAATAGTGTACATTGAAGACTACGAACACGTAGAGCTAAGCAGAGAGTTAGCAACCCAGGCAGGCCTTGAAGTACTGAAGCACTTGCCTCAAATCCCTAATGACTTTTAAGTTAATTTGTTAGCATTCGAAAAATTCGAACCATCTTATTTAAAATGATAAGCAAACTGAACGCAAGGGCTCCTTCGAACAAACGCAGAATGACCTCTGCACGCGAACGAGTAGCTCAGAACTTTAACGCTGACAAGTTTTCAAGGCCTACCTCTGCTGACTCCAAGAGAAAAGGTATAGTATTTCGAATAATCAACTTCCGCCAGAAACCCACTGCGAACAAAGAAAACTCCTATATCTTGCCCAAACCTGCCAATAAAAAGACTTACCCCAAAAAACCCCTTCAGTCACCCCCCAAAGACTCTTT
>PR_CR_10_Liq_1_inCRDRAFT_1001525_pt1 | contig 12908 bp, 14 predicted proteins | sample PRCRCaboRojoPR_3_FD_10241 | JGI IMG/M metagenome (IMG submission 10241) | reverse complement strand
TTGCCCGGATGGTGGAATTGGTAGACACGCAGGACTTAAAATCCTGTGGCCATTGCGGCCGTGCGGGTTCAAGCCCCGCTCCGGGTACCACAGGGTACTAAACACAGTACCCCTTGAAACGCTGATGAAGCCCTGTATTCCTGGAATGCAGGGCTTTTTAGCTGGATAACAGTTTGAGCAGGATTAGGTGTTTTGGCGTAGGATTCGGGAGAAAAATGTATTTGCTTTCTCTCCATTTTCTAAAATGCCGGACACGGAAATAAATTTGAGAAAATGGCCAAGGATAGAGAAAACCTGACGATCATCCCAATCTTGAATCAGGCATTGAAAGGGAAAGAGGTTGATGGGGTGTTAACCTATCCAATTTACTTACGTGTGGTTTTAGGCCAAAAGAATACCCACCTTCCCATCTATTTGAGTTCAAGAAACAAGGATGTAAACACCTACGCAAGTGAGGCTGAATTCCAAGTGTTCAAGGCGAATTGGGATAAATATAGCGCTTCAGAATCTCTGGGTGAAGTATATGTGGGTGACATCAGGTTTCAGTTAATCACGAAATTGGCAACAGTCGTGAGTAATCTGGAGAAATATGAGTCGGTCAAGCTCAATCAGAAGTTCAAATTAAAAGGTCTGAGGAAAAGGCTGGACTTTATGTACACCCCTTTGGTCAGCTTTGTAGATCAGGAAATGAATGAAAAGGTTTATCAGTACCTTTCTAATGACAAGAGCGGGATTAGTGATTTTATAGCTTCTCTTTTTGACTTTTCACTCCCCTTTGAGCAGAACTTTGATCGCTTAGCCTGGAATTATCAGGAAGGCGACCTCACGTTGCCCGATACACTGACCAAAGAAATTGAGTTTAGCTTTCTATTAAAGGCAATGGAATATGAAAGCTCATTAAGTTTCCGGGAAGCTTATCCAGCGTATGATTTCCTGGTACTGGAAAAAGACATTCATCTTCTGGATTTCCTGAATTATAATTCAAAGACACTTTTTGATAAGGAACAATTGCTCAAATTGCCCCTCGCCCACCCATTTTCCAGGTATGTTTCCCTTGTACCGCCAAGTCAGGATGTGCCATTTTACATGGAGATGTATAAAAAATTACTAAGGCGACTTGAAGATAAGTTCAAAAAAGAACATGCGTAATTTTTATTTATGCACATAATAGTCTATATTTGTCAAAGTTGATTTCGGGGACCTTTTTTTTACCCCGAATACATGCATAAATAAAAAATACGCAAATGAAAAAACCGCAAAACCTTTTATTCCGAAAAGAATCGAGTGAATACCTGCGTTGTTCAACACGAACAATTGATCGGTTGCGACGCGAAGGAGAGCTGAAATGGTTCAAGCTAAAAGGGCGCATTGTGATTCGGAAAGAATCCCTGGAAGCTTACATCCGGAAAAGCGAACAAGCAGCCAAAACCGCATAAAAAAAGCGCTGCCCCAAGGAAGGACACCGCTTAACAATTATTTCGATATTTCAAATGTACGGATTTGTTCGTACAAAAACAAGCCTTCCTTCCTTAGTAAGCAGCGCCATTATTCATACTTAAACATTGAAGTTATGGCGATGTCTAACCATTCACTTCTGAACGAATTCTTCGAGGAGGTTCCTGTAGAAGTCCTTCCGACAACTGTGAGGGAACAAATAATAAAAACCCTTGATGTTGATTTTGAAAAGCTGAATGCCCGAGAACGGCTTCAACTTCTTGAAGGAGTCCATTTAATACTTAAGCTGGTCTTTCTTATTCAGGAGAATACAAGAAACCAGCAGAGAATTCGCTTGCTTAAACGAATGCTACATTCAACCAACTCAGGCTGTAAAGTTTTATCTGCCCCGGAACAGGGATCGATAAATCAGATACAGCTTAATCAGCAGATCAAAAAAGTCATTTAAGAACCACGGCCTTTTGTGGGGACTTTAGGCCAGTGGGCCTACACAGCAAGAGGGAGTGGCGGCGTTAGCCGCTGCTCCCCTGGCCCAACCCTGTCTTGCTGGAAGGCTGGCAAAAGTCCCCTATGGACGGCAAATCATTAAGCTATGAAAATTCACTATCAGGAATCACTCCTTGGCGAGACTGAAATCCTGCTGCCACATGAGGCACTGGATCCGGCCATTATCGCTGTAGGAGCAGATCGCTACGCAGCTGAAAGGGAACTGCGGCGACAGCTCATCCTTCGTTCAAAGGACATTGCTCACCGCTATCTGGCATTGGCGAAAAAGTCCAGAGGAAATTACCTCAAGCCTGAGCTCGCTAAATCTCTGGAGCAATGCTACGAAAGGCTGCGAAAAGTACGCCGGAACAGCAAACTGGAGAAAGCCCAGGAACACCTGCGCTTGTTCTTGCCTGATGCAGCAGAACTATTGTCACATCCGAAGAGCCGTTTCTACCGGTCACAATGTGCGAAACTCGATTTCCTAACCCAAGTTGCTGATCTGAAGATAGGGAGCGATAAAAGCCGGGAAAATGTGCACGTATAATATACAGGTAGAACCCTTCCTTGATACGTTAGGAACGGTCGGAAGCTATCCAAAGGAACCCGAAGTGGGGATCATTGGTCATCTGGATATCGGAGCCAAAAAACAGCGGAAGCAAAGTCCAAAAACCGATTATGATCGGGTGAAGGGAAACCGGCGCAGGTGTTTCAAGATAGTCAGAGCGAAAAAAGAAGCGGACCGGCACCGGGATGATATCCACGAGTATCTGGAATACCATGGGGATTCGCTCACACCGGATCAGGTAAAGGCCTTACTGGACTACCGGTATTGCTTGTCCTCGTGTTGCACGACTTCCCTTTTCAGGGAGCACAAAAGCAACGGCGCAAAGGAATTTATCACATCCTTCATGTGCGGGCACAAGCTCTGCCCGGTCTGCAATGCGCAGCGATCGAAAAACCTTAGAAGGAAATTTCGGGCATTCTACGATAAGAACCCGGAACTGATGAAGGAGTATGATCACATGCACCTCACCCTGACGGTTCCCCATCATCATGAGAGCAGCCGATATCCCCGATTTTACGCTTCACAGCTGATGAAAGATTTCAACTTGATGCGCAAGCGGTCTTTCTGGAAAAAGCAGGTGTACGCCGGGGAGTTTTCGGTGGAGGTGACCCGCAATGAATCCGGCTTGCATATCCATATCCATGCTCTGCTGCTGGTGAAAAAAGGCACACAAAACCGGAATGTCCTTCATCGGGATATCCTTCTCGCCTGGAATCGGATTACTGCCGGGGCAGGTACGCGGCAGGTACTGAACGAAGAAGAACAGCTCGCCATCCGGAAAGGAAATGCGCTGCTGACCGAGAAGGATGTCGCCCGGCTTGACCCCACCGGGTCTACCTTCATCGGGCTTGAGACTCTATATATTTCCAGTAAATCGCCAAAAAAAGGCTATCAGTACTGTGAACACAGTGGCATCTGGAAAAAACGGGTCCACCCCAGTGATGGGGAGTTTTTCCTGAACGGGATATTGGAATGCCTGAAGTACCACTTTGAGCCCCTTGCGCTTAAAAAAGACGGTTCTCTGGATATGGGCCTGGTGGTGGAAATCTTGCCATCTATCAAGGGACAGCCTTTATACCGGAAATTCGGTGCCTTCCACAGCGGTACCAAGAACGCACATCAGGATGCCAAAATGCTCAACATCAAGAGCAAGCCGGAAGAGGATGAGGAGGAAATCAAGCAGACTCTTGAAGAAGTTGGACAAGAAATCCAGAATCCGGAAACCGGTATGCCTGCTGAACGCACTGAATACGAATACTTCACGATCAGCATGTCGCGTGTATTCGTCAATCCTGACGATAATTTCCGGATCAGTATCACCACACCCAGGCGGAAAAAGTACTTACACCGCTCTATTGCCCCCACTGCTCTTGCTGCCATCAAGTACATGCAGAAGAATGCTGCCCTGTCGGCTTTCAGGACAAAGAAGATGGACCAGATGACCGGAAAATGGGGCGTAGGGCCTTATCGATTTTATCACTTTTCAAATAATTAATCATGTTAAAAGTAGAATTAATCGGCCACCTCGGCCAGGACGCGATCGTACGCCACTGGAACGGCAAACGCGCTATCAGCTTCTCCGTTGCCTATAACGAGTCGTACACGGACAGCAATGGCACCAAACACGAAACCACCACCTGGGTCAATTGTACCCTGTGGCGGGAAGGCGACACCAAATTGCCCAACTACCTGCGGAAAGGCCAGCTCATTTACGTCGAGGGCACACCCAATGTCAAGACCTACGTCAGCAAGACGACCGGAGAAGTGCTCCCGGATTTCCAGCTCAACGTTAAGCAGCTCCAGTTGCTGGGCGGCGCAGCTACGGCTGGAAATGGTCAGGGAAGTCCGGAGCCAAAGGCTGAAACCGCTGAGCCTGCAAAGGCTATGAATGCTGAAAAAGTGCCAGCAGGAGTAGACCAAACGGTACCCTGGGAGGAATAAGATTGATCACTAGCCTGCCCGGCACTGACTGGGCAGGCTCCAAACTTTTGGCAATTGAAACAGTTAACAAGCACCCCCGGAGATGTGGCCTTCTTTGCGACCTATGCTCCCTTGGCCGCCACCATTCGTAAAAGCGGCTGGATCGCTCAGGTCATCAGCGGGCTGACCGAAATCGGTGGGATCTACGCGGCTGCGTATGCAGCTTTGCTGCCCATCTTCCCCTATCTGGCAACGACAGCAGCTGGTGTTATTGCGGTATTGGGAACTGGGCTGATTGAGGTGGGGCTCCGCGTACTGGCACCGTACAGCGTTGATGCGGTGCTAAACAAACGGTATGATGGGCTGCACCTTGCCATGACCATCGCGACGATGACCCTGACCGTCTTTTTGATAGCGGCCTCCGGATGGCTGAGCTTCAATAACTCTTTCATCATTGTGGAGGAGTTTACACCAGCAGCTGAGACCCGGGAAAGCAACTCGTTTGATAGTCTTTTACTAAGAAGAAAAGACCGGCTTTTCGCTGAATGGAAAGCAGACAGCACTGCACTTACTAAGCAGTTTGCTACCCAAATTACCGCTCAAAAACAGGCGTACGAAGGACAGTACAAAGCCCTCCGCCGGACGCTTTCCAACTGGTACAATCGGGAGAAGCGCACGGGCAACAGCTACGCAACTGCCAAAGATCGCGTACGTCAAGAACTGGCAGACCTGGAAGCCAATCACTTGGCACAGGTGGCTGAATGGCGTGCACAGGAAGCCAAAGCCCTTCAGACGGCAAAGGAACGCTTGCTTATGGGGTTGAGCCATTCCCAAACAGCGTACGAAGCCAGTGTAGACAGCCTCAAACAATTAAACAATGAAGCTACTGTACACCGTACAGAAACCGTACGCAGCTATGGCAGTGGATTGGCGTGGTTCACCATCGTTGCGCTGTTGGTTTTCCTGGCTTCTGTGATTTTAGACCGGATTCACCGTAAGGGCAGCGGCATACGGGAAACCGTTGAACTAAGCCAGTACGATATCGCTCCAAATATGATAGCGGAGGGTTGGCATGCGGTACGCGAACGGCTCCACTTTATGGTACGCAACCGGATCAAAGCTTTTGCCGATCAGACACCGCCCGCCCCATTGCCTACCCGCCCAACGGAGCTGTACGACCCTACGCAATTGGCCAATATTACCATCAATCTGAAATTGGAACAGGCAGCGGATCCGGAAGAACGGGTCATTTATCTGAAACCCAAACGCCGGCCCATTGGATTTCACAGGGCTACCCCTGACCCAACGGGTGGAGTTCCCAACCCGCCCCCAAACGTGAACGGCGTACAAGCCCGTATAGCTCCAGACGTTGAAAATCAACGTGAGGAGGTGGATTCGCCTGCTTCAAACACCAACGAAAAAGCACCAACACCAAACGATTCGTGTGCAGTAAAGGGTACACCGGCAAATCATGCTGATTTATCGCTCTCTGACCTCCTGCAGCGGTTAAAAATGTACAAAAAGCGGGTCGGAAAACATGAGGCGAAAAAGCGCGCAGCGGAAAAAGCAGGCCAACCCGTACCCAAACGGACGCTGAATGCCCTGGCTAACAACAAAGCTTGGGTGCACCATTACGAAAAACTGATTGACCACTTTAAAAAATCATAAGCTATGAATACTACAGAACTACAACAATTTACTAAGGCCATCCAGGAAAGCACGGAAGCCTTTAAGGAAGCCGTGGAGACCCTTCGCCGGGAACGCTCCCCCTGGGCGAACCCCGAAGATGCTGCCGATTTGCTGGGCATCCCCCGTACTAAGGGGAAATTTCACCGCCGTCGTTTAGCGCGCTTAGTAGACCGGGGCATCTTAAAGAAAGTCCGGGCTGGAAAAACGCCCTATTACTGGAAAGACGAACTAAGGGCTGTCGCCTTGAAGGTGGCGGACGGGGAAATCTGTGTGTAAACGTTCTTAGTAAAATTACTAAGGAGCCCCGCCTTTAAGGAAAGGGGGCTCCTCATTCGACCAAAATACCAAGATTATGACTATCAAAGCAGTTTTATCTTATCGTAAAAGAAAGGACGGTACTAAGGCGATCCGGATCTACGTCTATTACAAAGGGCAAAAATCGTACGTGCGGACAGATTTAAATATTCCTGAAAAGGATTGGAACGATAGGAGAGGGGAGGTGAAGAAAACACACCCCTTTAGTAAAACCTACAATCGGAAAATCAATGCCATCAAACACGATATTGAATCGGGTATCCTTAAAGGGAATACGGTTAAAGAAATTACTAAGGGTGCTGATGATAGCGATTTCCTGGCCTACATGGCTCAGTACATCAAACGAGAGCAATCGCTTTCCAGGGGCACTTTAAGGCTTTATGAATCTGCCCACCGCCACCTTAGTAATTACCGCCTTGAAGTCGGGAAAGAAATGCTCACTCCTTACGATTTCACGCCGGCTTTCATCAACGGGTTTCGGAATTACCTCTACGATCTGGGTTGTAAGGATGCCGGGCAGCGACAAATTCTTAAAAAGATCAAGAAGGTACTAAGGCTGGGGCAGACCCAAGGCGTACACGACGCCAATGCCTGGAAAGAGATTACGGTACCCAGAGAGCCAAAATCGAACAAAATTTATTTGACGCAATCCGAAATGGATACATTGTACGATATGGATTTAAGCCACAACCCGGCAGTTGAAAAAGAACGCGACCGGTTTTGGCTGGCGTACAAGTTTATGATGCGCTATTCCGATATCGCAAGTGTGAACCGGGAAATGATGGTGCTTACTAAGGGCAAACGCTTTCTGGTGTACATCAGCGTAAAGACCAAAATCAAGGCGACCGTACCCATTGGCGAAAAAGCCTTAAAGCTTCTGGAAAAATACGATTGGAAACTCGACTTCACCAGCAATCAGCAAGCCAACCGCGAGCTAAAGCGCATCGTAAGCATGGCCGGCATCAATCAGATTGTGGAGCAGGATGGCAAATCCGCCCCCAAAAGCCAGTTCGTCACCTTCCATACCGCCCGCCGTAGCGGTGCAACGAACGCCTATCTCTCCGGGCTTTCCTTAAAGATCATTGCCGATGTTGGTGGCTGGAAAAAATTCACCACCCTGCAAGTGTATTTACGCGCCAGTCAGATGGTTTCTGCTACTCAGGCGGCAGACCACGATTTCTTTAAGGAATAAGGGCGAATTTCCAGCTTTTTTGAAAGAAAAACACCTGATTTTATTAAGAGCATTCCAAGCTATATCCCTTTAAGGATCGAGGCCTTCAAATAGGGCTTTTCTCCTTAGTAACTTTCTCAATTATGTCCATAGAAGAACAACGCCTTTTACAACGCTGGCGGTCCCATCTCAACCAGATCAATGGTACGATCACCACCCGGGAAACGATGTTCAAATACGCTTTGGGCTGGCTGCGGGGCGCCATGATGTATGCGCCAATCAAAACCTACAGCCAAAGCTTTTTCCATGTCGTCCTTGAAACGCTTTGGGTGGTGGAGACCTGGAATCGCTACCATGAGCCTTAGTAAGTTGGTAATATTTTCATTTTATTACCTGGAAAATGATTTTGCATCAGCCTATGGAAAAATGCTTTAAGGGGGTATATGTTTTTGCATAGTCCGGTCACGACTCCATATCTTCACCGGACTTGTTCTGAGCGCTTAATTCCGGCGGCGATTGTGGAATCGCGACCGGAGCCCGTTCGGTCCCGTCTTCAAGTCGTCATTGGGCTTGTCCTGAGCGTTTAACACTATCGGCGATTATCGAATCGCGGCCGGCGCGGTCAGGTGACGACTCCAAAGTCGTCACCTGACTTACCCTGAGCCTGCACTCCGTTGGCGATTATGGATTCGCGGCCGGTGTGCTCACCCAAATCCCGTAAGCAAATAGGAAATCATGTAAAAACACCTGTTTGATCCCGAATGCTGCGGGGTTAAGCTCCGCCGAACGCTAATTTTCCCATTTCGCCATAATTTTATCGGCGGTTTCTCAAAAGCCGAACGCACCGACGAATCAAATGATGTACCCACATCGACTATAGAAAAGCCGATAATTCATACAGATCACTATTAACATGTATAAAAAAGTGAGGTTTTTATACACGTCGGCTTTTATATGTTTGCTTTTTGAAGAAAATTATACACTTACCATCCGTCCGATTAAAGACATACATAGCTGGTGGAGATGAAATCAAAAAAGGGCGCCGGAATTATTATTTAAATCAGGGGCTATTGGACCTGCTGTCGGGGGAAGAAAGGTGATTTTAAAATGGTGTCCAATTCGTGGAAAAGCTGCTTCAGCCTGGTCATATCAGGTTTTTGCCAAATTGAATAAGCTGACGACTAAATGGTTAGCCGAAGCTAAGGGAAATGCTACCAAGTGGTTATGCGCCGCTGTTCGCCAATAGGGTAGGGTGGGCTACACTTATCTCAAGAATGCCGGGCTTTTGGAATCCGAAATACGTGGTGCTAAAGAAGGCTTGAGTATAAAAACAGGATCCAATAATTCGGTCTAAACGCATCAAGTTCGTATATTGAAGGATATGCGTATGGATCTGATCATAGAAAAGCATTACGATCAGTTGGTGTCTCTTTGTAAGCAATACAAAGTAGAACGTATGTATGCCTTTGGTTCCGTTGTTTCCGGAGCCTTCGATAAGGAGGAAAGTGATATCGATTTTATTGTAGAGTTGGCTCCAATGCCTCCATTAGAGAAGGGAGAAAATCTACTTTCTTTATGGAACGACCTGGAGGATCTCTACAAACGGAAAGTGGACTTATTGACCGATAAGCCAATCCAGAATCCTTATTTAAAGAAGTCAGTAGAATTGACTAAGCAGCTCATATATGAACGGGAAGGCGAAAAAATACCTGTCTGAATATACTTCACGCAATAGATTTGATTGAGGATTTCGTGTCAGATGTACTCACCTTTGAAGATTATTACTCAGATAAAAAGACACAAAGTGCGGTTGAGCGTCAATTAGGAATAATTGGTGAAGCTGTTAATAGATTCCGTCAAATTGTCGAGGATCATGAATTAACGAATGCTACTGAAATAGTAGGGTTCAGGAATCGATTAATTCATAATTATGATGGTTTAGATGAAACCATAATTTGGGCTGTGATCCAAAATCATCTTCCTAAGCTTAAAGACGAAGTCAAAGCAGCGTTAGAAAATTAAAACTGCCGTCAGTTTAGCTGAAGATGGTATGCCCAAATTATTCAGCATTTCATTGAGAAGACCCAGATGTGACCTGTGATTCAGACCCCCATCAATTCTTCCTTTAGATCATTCACACCTCCCACCCCTATACACAGTTATTCGAGGTATCTATTGATATTATTTCATTGGCTATATGGGATCGTCCGGTTCTATCTGGGGAAAAATCTCCAGTTTTTGGGGCTAGGCTCACCGGAATTATTATTTAAATCAGGAGCTATTGGATCTGCTGTCGGGAGAGGGAAGGTGACTTAAAAGGGTTTAAGTCCAATGTCAATCGACTTATTCACATCAAATTTATGCTAAATTGGATATCTTAGGCGCTCAGCCAAGAAAAAACAATGTCAGATACCACTTCCAATATACCCGATTACCAGTCCATCATGCTACCCCTTTTGGAACTAGCCGGTGATGGTGCAACCTACCGTTTGAGAGATGCTGTTGATCTGCTGGCTCAGCGATTTGCTTTAAGCCAGGCGGAGCTAAAGGAAATGCTACCCAGTGGATACGCGCCGCTGTTCGCCAATAGGGTAGGGTGGGCTTCCACTTACCTTAAGAAGGCAGGGCTGCTGGAATCCGAAAAGCGGGGCACCTTTCAAATTTCGAAGCGTGGGAGATCGATTCTGGAAACCAAACCAGAGCGGATTGATGTCGCATTTCTGGACCAGTTCCCGGAGTTTGTTGCTTTTCGGAAAGGCAAGCGGAAGACTACAAAAACAGATAGCGACGCATCTGATACCTCCAAGGAAGTTGATGTCGACCAAAACCCGGAAGAGCAGCTAGAGTTTGCACATCAAAAATTGCAAGAGGAGCTGGCTCAGGAGTTGTTACAAGCCGTCTTGGATGCTTCCCCACAATTCTTCGAGCAATTGGTAGTAGATCTTCTGCTAGCCATGGGCTACGGCGGTACCCGTGCCGATGCTGGCCGTGCTATTGGCCGCTCCAATGATGGTGGCGTAGACGGCATCATCAAAGAAGACCGCCTGGGACTGGACATTATCTACATTCAGGCCAAACGCTGGGAGAATACCGTACCCGTACGCGAGGTGCGCGACTTCGCCGGAGCGCTGCTGGGCAAGAAAGCCCGGAAGGGGGTCTTCATCACCACCTCCAGTTACCCCAAATCTGCCTACGAGTACATTCAGTCTATCGAACCCAAGATCATCCTGATCGACGGGGAGCAGCTGGGGCAGTTTATGATTGAGCATAATGTGGGGGTGTCGCCGCATAAGGTGTTTGAGGTGAAGCGGGTGGATTTGGATTATTTTGAGGGGTGAGGGGATTATAGATATCATCTTTCAATCCCTAGGGTTTATTACATTTGTGATCAAAACCTGTTAAGTGATTATAATGCTCTATTTTTCCACATTTCGGGCATGCCCATTTCCCCTTCAAAGTATATGCGAACCAAATACCCCATCTTACAAATAAGATCCCGATCATAGTTTAGATTACTTTCTTACCTCCATTTATTTTGAAAATTCGATGCTGATGGCTAAATTTTCGGGATAACTACACTCTTACTTAAGTCTGAGGCTTGCTTGATTCTTGTTTAAAACTAAACCTCGCTTTAAGAGTTTCCGAGCTTCAAAAACAGCTAGATCTTTTAGCCTCTAAGATATGTCCACCCAAAGTCATCGCCAAGATCTCCTACCTGTCCATCAGTAGCGTCAAAAAAACTACTGTGATCATCATAGCTATCTCTTTGTGCGTCCATCATATCAGACTCAAAATCTTCGTCGGTATAGCTTGATGTATGGCATCCACAATAGATTTCGCAGTTGACTTTTGGCGCTGGACCGTACAATAAGGATGCACGATCATGACTTGAAACAAATTCGGGGCTCATAATCTCGTATGTTTGTAATGTAAAGCAAAGTTCAATGAAAATGATAGATTAGTAAAGCCTCAGAGCAGAGGAAATCATAAACAAGCAATCCCTTAGGATATGCAGAATTAGAGATAACCCTGCTCTGGGAGGTTCTTTCGAGTCAGAATAGCATTTAAGGACTTCCACAATTGCTGGATGAGCCAGAATAAGCTACGAGTAAAGACGATAAAAGAACCCCCTTTCTTAACTCCTAGAATTAGTGCTTATGCTACGCTATCAAAACCTTGGTATTGACTTGGCAGCTAAAAGCTTCCGGGTATGCTTGAAAGTCAAAAATGAAGACCTTAGCGTGAAAATTAAGGGCCAGCGCAAGTTTGACAACACAACTTCCGGCTTTGAAGCCTTGAATGGCTGGCTGAAGAAAAAAGCGGACGCTGGGTCGGCCCTTACAGTAACGATGGAAGCCACCGGCGTGTACTATGAACGTTTAGCCTACTTCCTTCATGGGGCTGGATATAAAGTGCATGTGCTTTTACCGAACCGGATCAAAGGCTACATGAAGTTTTTGAACCTCAAAAGCAAAACCGACAAGCTTGAAGCAAAAGCCCTTGCTGAGCTGGGGCTCGGCATTAAGCTGCCAGAGTGGAAGCCCGCCAGTCCTCAGATGTACACCCTCAAACGGCTAAGCCGCGAGCGTAATACTCTGAAGGAAGAGAAAACGGCACTTTCTAACCGGCTTCATGCTGAAAAGGCTTGCCAGAAACCAGAAAAGCTGGCGATTAAGCGGCTTAGACAGCGTATTACACTCATTGACAAGCAGGTAGACCAAGTTGAGAAACAGATGCACCAGCTTACTGCCAAAGACCAAGAGCTACAGAGCCGGATTGAAAATATCTGCAAAATCAAAGGCGTGGCGTTTATTACTGTCCTGGCAGTCATCGCGGAGACAAACGGCTTCGAACTGGTAGAGCACAAGTCCCAGTTGGTATCCTATGCAGGCTACGACATCGTGGAGCGGGAATCGGGGTCTAGCGTAAAGGGCAAAACCCGGATATCAAAAAAAGGCAATAGACATATCAGGCATGCATTGCACTTTCCGGCGATAAGCGTGGTCAAATACCACGAAGAGTTTAGGTCCTTATATGAAAGGGTCTTTGACCGCACGAAAGTAAAAATGAAAGGGTATGTGGCTGTCCAGCGAAAGCTGCTGGTGCTGATTTATACGCTTTACAAAAAGAATATGCCCTACGACCCAGCTTACTATAAAACCCTGGCTGTTGGTCAAGAAGGGTAGGCAGGATACAATGCCTGCCTACACTGGATGATCACTCTCGAAAGAATGACCTCCTTCGGTAGTGCTAATCTACAATTTTTTCAAAGAACTGCTTGGATGTTAACATAGCATCTCTAAT
>PR_CR_10_Liq_1_inCRDRAFT_1001524_pt1 | contig 12908 bp, 11 predicted proteins | sample PRCRCaboRojoPR_3_FD_10241 | JGI IMG/M metagenome (IMG submission 10241) | reverse complement strand
CGTCGGCGTCGTGCAGCGGCAGCCGCGCCGGGCCGCTGTCGAGCAGGAATGCGACGGCCTCGCCGCCGCGCCGCCGCGCCGTGCAGCGGGCATAGTCGGGCGGGTCCACCGCGAGCCGCACGGTCCAGGCGGCGGCGACATCGTGCGCGGCGGCCGCTGTATAGGCCGGGGCGAGAAACTCACCCAGCCAGTCCAGCGCCGCCGCGTCCGCCGCCTCGGCGCTTAGGGACAGCGCGGCATAGTGGAAGGTCCGCGCCAACATCAGGGATCGACTCCGGCTGCGGGCGGCGTGGCGCCGGGTGCCGGCCCAGCGTCGGCGGACGCCGGCTGGTCTTGCGGGTCCGGCGCCACTTGCGCGGTGCTCAGGCGGTAGTGCTCGTGCAGCCGGTACAGCGTCGCGTAGTGGCCGCCGGCGGCGAGCAGCCCCGCGTGCGTCCCCTGCTCCACGAGCCGCCCGTGGTGCAGCACCAGGATGCGGTCGGCCATGCGGAGGGTGGAGAAGCGGTGGGAGATGAGGATGGTGGTGCGCCCGCGGGCGGCCTCGGCGATGGCGGCGAAGAGGTCGTGCTCGGCGCGGGCGTCGATGTTGGACGTGGGCTCGTCCAGGATCAACAGCCGCGCCGGGCGCGCCAGCGCGCGGGTGATGGCGAGGCGCTGCCATTGCCCTCCGGAGAGGTCGTGGGCGCCGAACTCGCGCCCGAGCGGGGTATCGAGCCCCGCCGGCAGGGCGTTGGCGATGTGCGCGACACCGGTGAGCTCCGCTAGGCGCTCGACGGCGGCGCGGTCATCGCGCAGGCGGCCCCAGTCGCCGTAGGCAATGTTCTCCGCCATGCTCGCCTCATAGCGCCCGTAGCCCTGGCCCATGAGGCTGACATCGCGGTGCAGCGCGCGCAGCGGCCAATCCGCCAACGGCCGGCCGTCGAGGCGGATCACGCCGGCATCCGGGTCGTAGAGGCGCACCAGGAGCTTTGCCAGCGTCGACTTGCCGCTGCCGTTCTCGCCGACGATGGCCACCGTCTCGCCGGCCGCGACCTCGAAGGAGATGTCGTGCAGCACCCTCCCCCCACCGCCCGGATACCCAAAGCCCACACCGGCGACCACGATCTCACTCCCGATCGGCGCCTCCCCATCCCCCTGGGTCTCGGAATCGGTATTGCTATCGATATCGAAATCGGCATCGAAATCAAAACCGCGATCGAGATCGCCACCCATCTCACCCCCCCGACGCCCCCCGCCAACCCGCACCGCCGCATCCCGATCCCGCACCAGCGGTCGCGCCCGCAGGAACTCGCGCAGCATGTCCATGAACAGCCCCTGCTCGTAGGCCGCCGCCGCCGCGCGGATGCCGCTGTCCAGCGCGGTGCGCAGGCGCACCACCGCGCCGCCGAAGATGGCCAAATCACCGACGGTCAGCGCCCCCGCGAGGACCTGGTGGGCGATGCGCGCGAATAGGCCGAAGAAGGCCAGCGTCGCCAGCAGCACGAACAGCCCGCTGCCGGCGAACTGGCGCAGCTGCAGCCGCCGGTCCTGGTCGCGCAGCGTGGCCGCGAAGCGCGCCGTGAGCAGGCCGCCGATGCCGAGCAGCTTGACCTCGCCGATGGTCTCCGGGGCCGTCAGCCGCTGCAGGAACCAGCGCGTCCAGCGGCGCTTGACGGTGCGCTGCTGCTCCACCTGGAAGCGGGTGCGGGCAAGCCGCCACTGAAACAGCAGGAAGGGCACCGCCAGCAGGGCCGCGACGGGCAGGATCAGCGGCTCCAGCCACACCAGCAGCAGCAGCAACGACAGGACCTGGAAACCGGACAAGGCCGCCTTCTGCGACTCCATCAGGAACTGGTGCAGCTTGCTGCCCGGGTCGCGCTGGATGTGCTCGATGATCTCGCGGTGGCCGGCGTGCTCGAAGTAGGGGAGATCGAGCGCGCTCGCGTGGCGCAGCACGCGGCTGTTGAGGCTGAGGCTCAGATCGCCGCGCAGCCGCTCGGCGAAGAACTGCTGCAGCAGCGTGGCGGCGGCGTCCAGCAGGGTCACGGCGAGGGCCGCCAGCAGCCAGGTCAGCAGCGGTGCGAAGTCGGCGTCGGGCCGCCCGGCGGCGGCCGTCGCGGCATTGATCAGACCGCGGATTGCGAGCGCGAACCCGGCCGGAACCAGGCCGCGCACCAGGGTGCAGACAATCACCCCGAGCAGCCCGGCACGGCTGGCCGGCCAGGCGACGCCGAGCGCCCAAAGACCGGCCGACAGGCGCTGCTCGGAGCCGTTTGGGCGTTGCGTCAAGGCTATGTGCGCTCCAGAGGTCAACCAGGGTCAGGCGCCATGCGGACAGCGCCGGGGATAAGATGTTGCACGCACGGTCACCTGACCGCGGACGCCCAACGCAGCGCGCAGGCCGAAAGCCGAAGGTTGGCCGACCGCGGCACGGGCTTGCGGCCCCATCAACGCACTGCGATGCTCCAACGCCATGCATCCTCCAACTACATCCAGCGTTCCCGGCCCGCCGCGGCCGGACCACTGGGCGCGGCTGCTCGGCCCGGAGCTCACGGTCCTGGTGGCGTCGCTCGGCAGCCCCGTGCGGGCGGTCGCGCCCATCGGCCGGCTGGTCTCGCCCGCGTCGGCACGGGCCGCCTTCAGGATAGCACTGAGGGACGGGCGGGAGCTTAAGGGCAGGCGGCTGGAGTCGGTCCAGCGCTGCGAGGCACTCACCCGCATCTGGCCCCTGCTCGGGGACCTGTCCTTCAGCCGCGGACTGGCTCACCGGGGCGCCGCGCTGCTCGAGCCCTGGATACCGGGCGAGCCATTGACCCCGGCGCAAACGACATCGGCACGGCTGGCGGAGGCCGGCGACATGCTGGGCCGCCTGCATTGCCTGGCGCTGCCAGCCAGGCTGGCAACGGGGCACACGCCGCTGCCGGAGCGTGCAATGCGTCAGCTGGAGCGGCACCTCGGCACCCTCGCGAGTCTGGGCCTACTCTCGCGCGCGCAGACCCGCGCGCTGCTGGAAAGGGCCGCGGAGCAGTGGCCGCAACGGCTCGAGCGCGGGCTGATTCACCACGACTTCTGCGCGGAGAACTTAATCGTCACCGGTCAGGACGCGTTGTGGGCGATCGACAACGAAGACATGCGCGTCGGCGCCTTGGATGCGGATTTGGCGCGATGCTTCCTGCGCTGGCAAATGTCGATCGGTGATCGCGAGGCGTTCCTCGATGGCTACCGTCGGCATCGATCCGACAAACCCTACCAGGCTCACGCGCGTTTCTGGTCGATATGGACCCTTGCGGGCGCAGCCGAGTTTAGAGCGAGTCGCCGACTGCCAGCCAACGAATTACTCGCTCAGCTGCGCCGACAGCCGGCCGGGCCAACTTCAGTGGCCTCGCGTCCATCTGCGCCGATGCGATGAGCCGGGCGGGACCGCACAGACCGATGGGCGCATGTTGAAAGCGTTGATGCTCGGCGCGGTGCTCCACTTCGCGTCCGCTAGCAATCGCGTTCCGGCCATTGTTGCTACGGGAAGCAATTTCCCTTATGGGTCGTCAGCCGACATTTGTGCGGTGAACGGCGGGCGTCCGCTCTGGGACGATCAGTGGACCTTCGCGGGCCAGGAGCCGGTCGGTCGTGACAATATCGCTGTGCGGGTCGCGTTGGCGCTACCCGATGCTATCGAAGATCTCGAGCTTGAAGCGAAACCCTTCGTACGGCGAGACCATGCGGCCAAGCGCCTCCCAGGAGACGAGCTTGCCGTCGATGATCAGCAGCGGCATGCGAGCGAAGGCATTCGGATCAATGCTGATCTCCCCGCGGATCAAATCGGCGTCGGAAACACAGGCGCGGCCTCGTCGGGGGGGCAGCAACAAAAAGCAGGGGCGTAGCGGAAGTCCGAGGCTGTGGTCATGGCTGCGAATCGGCAGACTGCCGGCGCCGGACACGGCCACCGCTGCGGTAGGGTACGCGCCTTGGTGCATCAGCACAGCAGGTTTGGCCAGGTTGCGCACCACTATCCAAATGTCGTCTTGTGCGTATAATCATTGCTCTGTAAAGCAAGAAAAATCCGCAAGGGCAGGGGGTTAGCGCTCAAGCCGCTTTACATAAGATGGCGGTAGTGAAGCAGGACCGCGTCGCATCGGCAACGCGCGGAGCCGGGATCGGTCGGGAGGAGGGGATTGCAGAGGTTCTAGCCGTTGCTGGCAAGAACCTCGTCGAGGGTGGTTGCGGCGAGAACCTGCGTAGACCAGCGAAGCAGGGTGTCCGCGTCGGCCTCGTCGATGGCGGTGCGCACCGACTCCGGGACGTCGCCAAACTTGAGCTGAAGCTGGGTCAGCAGGACTCTGGCCTCGCCCTTGCGGACGCCGAGTTGCTCGCCGCGTTCCATGCCTTGCTGGATGTAGCGTTCCGAAAACGTGCCCATGATCTCGGCCTCTTGAGGGTACTCGCGCGCGTATCTGGCCCGTTCTATTGTCGTCCAGATCCGCGTAGATGTCGATAAAGTCGAAGTATTTCAGTTGCTTTTCCGGGTCGCGCTCAAGAGCCACCAGCCCTCGCAGCGCCGACGCATAGGCTTCGACCCTGTCTTCCCGGGCGACCAGCATGTTCGGCAGGTTGATCCGGGCAACGATATTGTCGCTCTCGCGAAACCGCTCGTACGGCAGGGTTGTGAGCTCGCAGGAAAGAAACCGAAACGACAGGTAGGTATGGTGATCGCCGCCGAGCAACAGCTCGTGCCGCTGCGGCCCGCCGCGCAGGAAGATCACGACCGGAACGACGCGGTCGGTCTTCAACACGTCGCTGAGGTCGAGACAGTAATGCGCCAGCCGATGCAGCGAGAACCGCTGCGGGTCGCTCTCTTCCTCGACGACGAAGGGGTTCTTGGCCCAAACCGTCAAAAATCTGCACTAGCGCGGAAGGCGTGCCCTGCCAGGAATCGGGTGGCGGCTTCGCAGCATAATGCTTGTATTGTCAGTGATATAGGTTTGCCTTCGGCGTTTCTTCGGGGACCGGTGATCCACCCCGGTCCGGTATGCTGGGAGTTTTTCCGTTGCTCCCGGCACTGTCATGTCCGGCTTCGCGTTCGACGATCTTCAGGATGATGATGGCTTCCCGCAGAGCGGCGATCGCCTGCAGATCCTCTCCGCGGAAGAGTACGAGTTGCTGTGGGGCTTCCGACGGTTCACGCAGAGCGATCAGGACCTGTTCTTCACGCTGACGCCGCCGGAGCGTCAAGCCCTGGAGCAACGCCGCTCGACCCGCACCAAGCTGCATTTTCTGCTGCACCTGGGCTATTTTCGAGCCCGCCAGCGGTTTTTCCGCTTCGAACTTCCGGCCGTCCGAGACGATGTCGACTATCTGCGCCGGCGCTATTTCGACAACAAGGCGGTCGCCGATCTCACGGTCTCGGATCATACGCGCCAGCGCCACGTCGAGGCGATTCTGGGGCTATTTCGCTACCGCCTCTGCGCCCTCGACGAGCGGGTCATGCTCGAAGCCCACGCCCGCGAGGCCGCGCGCATCTCCAGCCGCCCGGTCTACGTGCTGCGCGAGTTGGTCAACCTGCTGCGCCGCGAGCGGGTCGTCCTGCCCGGCTACACCATCCTTCAGAACCTGGTGCGCGGGGCGTTGGCGTTCGAGCGCAAGCGCCTGGCCGGGGCGCTCGAGGGACTGATCGGCCCTGAGGATGCCCGCTCGCTGGATCGCCTCCTCGCCGACGACGAGGGCCTGCACCAGATCACCACCATCAAGCGCCAGCCGCGGGATTTCAGCTACCGACAACTGCTCGGAGAAATCGAGCGCGGCCAGCAGTTGCGGATCCTGTTTGCCCTGTCCGAGCGCATCCTGGTGCGCCTCAAGCTGTCCGCCGAGAGCGTCCGGTACTACGCCTCGCTGGTTGAGTACTACACGACCTACAAGCTCAAACGCATGGATCGCGAGGCGGTCTATCTGTACCTGCTGTGCTTCGTCCATGATCGCTACCAACGGCTCAACGACGGCCTGATCCCGATCTGGGCTGGGCGCCTTCTGCTCCCTGGTGCGCCGTTACGTCGACGAGGTGGCTGCCGCCACCAAGGAGGCCATCTACCGGTTCAAGCTTCAGACCAGCGACGATGTGGAGCAAGGGGCGAAGATCCTGGCCCTGTTCCTGGATCCGGGCATCGACGGGCAGACGCCGTTCGCCGCCGTGCGCGAGCAGGCCCATGCCCTCCTGGCCCCGGAGCGACTGCAGCAGCTCTGTCGCCATCTCGCCGGCGACGGCTCTCTCGACGAGGGCGCATTGGAGTGGCGGGAGGTCGACGGGATCATGGCCAAGGTGAAACGAAACCTGCGGCCTTTGCTGCGTTTTCTCTCGCTCCAGGGCACACCGGCCAACGCCGTGCTCCTGGAAACCCTTACGGCCATGGTGGAGGCCTTCGAGCTCGGCGAGCCGCTGCCGATCCGCGACGTCTCCGCCTCCCTGATCCCGGCGCGGTCCAGGCGTTACCTGCTCGAACCCGCGGGCGCGATCATCCGTGACCGCTACGAATTCATGGTCTACCGCCAGTTGCGCGACGGGCTCGAGGCCGGCGATCTACACTGCCGCGACAGCGCGCGTTACCGCAGCTTCGACGATGACCTGATCGACGACGCGACCTTCGATCGTCGAGCCGAGCTGTTGCCCCGTCATGGGCTGGAGGTGGCGGCCCGACCCATCCGCGAGCAGATCGAGGAACTGCGGGACTTGGTCGAGGCACGTTTCGAGTCGGTCAACCGGCGCATCCTGGCCGGGGAGAATCCCTTCGTGCGCGTGCAGGAGGGTCGCACCGTCTGGGAACGGGCGACGCCCAGCGAGGAGCCGTCGGCCAGCGACCCCCACCTGGTCCCATTCTTGGGACATGGTCGAGCGACTGGACATCGACACCCTGCTGCTGTTCGTCGACCAGCGCAACGGGTTCATGGCGTCCTTCGAGCATGTGCTCGGGCGCTACCGGAAGTCCGCCCCGTCGAAGCCGGCGATCATCGCCAGCCTGATGGCCTATGCCACCAACATCGGTTTGGGCCGGATGGCCGACATCTGCAACCTGAGCTATCAGGAGATCTCCACCGCCGCCGGCAACTACATCCGCCTGGAGACCCTCAAGGAGGCCCAGAGTCGCATCGCCAATGCCACGGCACGTCTGCCGATCTTTCGCCACTTCGACATCGACGAGGCCGTCCACTCCAGCAGCGACGGGCAGAAGTTCGAGGCCGCGATCCCGACCATCAACGCCCGCCACTCGGCCAAATACTTCGGCCTGAACAAGGGCGTGGTCGCCTACACGCTGCTCGCCAACCATGTGCCGCTGAACGCCCGCATCATCGGCGCCAACGAGCACGAGAGCCACTTCGTCTTCGACATCCTGTTCAACAACGCCACCGACATCCTGCCGGCGGTGCACTCCACCGACACCCACGGTGCCAACCAGGTCAACTTCGCCCTGCTGCACCTGTTCGGCTACCGTTTCGCCCCACGCTACCGCAACGTCCGCGGCAAGGTCGAGACCGGACTCTACGGCTTCCATCCGCCCCGGCACTACGAGAAGGACTGGCCGATCAAGCCGATCCGCCGCGTTCGCGAGGGGTTGATCGTCTCGGAGTGGCCGAACATCGAGCGGATCCTGCTGTCGCTGGCCTTGAAGACCACGACCCAGAGCGTGATCGTGGGAAAGCTCAGCGCCTACCGGCGCAAGAACCGCACGAAGCGGGCGCTTTGGGAGCTCGACAACATCGTCCGCAGCCTCTACCTGCTGGACTACATCGACTCCCCGGTGCTGCGGCACAATGTCCAGCAGGCGCTGAACCGCGGCGAGGCCTACCACCAGCTGCGCCGCGCCATCGCCTACGCCCACGGCGGCCGGTTCCGGGCGCGCTCCCAGCACGAGCTGGAGGTGTGGAACGAGTGCGCCCGGCTGGTCGGCAACGCCGTTGTCTACTACAACGCCCTGATCCTGTCCGAGGCGCTGGCGGAACTTGAGCGCCGCAGCGAGCTGGTCTCTTCCGAGGTCATCAAGCGCGTCTCCCCGGTTGCCTGGCAGCACATCAACTTCTACGGCCGTTACCAGTTCGACGCCGACTTCACGCTGATCGACTTCGCCCGGTTGCGGGAGCAGCTGTCTTCCGAGGAGGTCTCCAGGCTCTACGCCAACGCCGGTCACTAGTGCAGATTTTTGACGGTTTGGGCCAAAAACCCCTGGCAAGGTTCGAGGCGCAGAGTGCATGGGACCTGCGTCTCTACGCGCATCTCGAACGGAAGTGCGAGCGACGCGTTTGACCGGGCCATCGGCGGGCTCACAGCGGTCGCGGACGGAGCATACGCCTCACGTGTTGGCCGAGCCGAACGCCGAGTCTCCCGAGCCGCTGCCGCTCTCGTCGCAGCCAGCGTCGCAGTCGCGGTCCCGGCCGCTCGCCGATGAGCCTGATCCGACCCGACCATTTGCGCACCAGCAGGGCCTCGTGGCGCGCCTTGCGCGGGTCGTCGGCGCGCGTGTCGATGGAGCGGTAGCGATGACGCAGCCCGGGCCCGGGAGCGAGTCGATGGATGCGGAACCCCCGGGCCTTGGCCTGGAAGCAGAAATCGGTATCCTCGCACCAGAACGGTGAGAAGGCGGTATCGATCTGGACCTGTTGCAGGAGCTGCCGCGGAAACACCTGGCAGAAGCCCGAGACGCAGTCGACGCTGCCGTCTCTGGTGTAAGGCTTCAAGTGGAGTTGGCCGCCGCTGAAGTGGACCCGGTAGCCGGAAGCGCCGCAGATGCCGATGCGCGGGTCGCGCACCAGCAGCGCGCGCGCGTCGCGGAAGAATCCGGTCCCCGCGATCTCGACGTCGCTGTCCAGGGATGCCACGATAGCGCCCCGCGCCAGCGCGAACAGCCGATTCCGTCCGCGCGCGACCCCAAGATTGCTGTCGCTGCGGATCACCCGGACCTTGTCGATGCTGCCCAGCGAAAGGACGAGCTCGCGGGTCTCGTCGGTGCTGGCGTTGTCGAGGAGGATCAATTCCTCGAACATCGCATCCGGCAGCACCGCGAGCATCGACTCCAGACACCGGCGCGTGCCGTGGTGGTCGTTGTGCGTCAGCATGACCACCGAGATACGCGCGTCTTGACCGAGCTTGTCCATGTCACGTCATACAGTTTCGGGCCCGCCGGGGAGCGCCCTGACCGGCAGTCGATCTGCGACGCGCTCGCGCGCGTTTGCGGCCAGGGGCGTGGCCATCGGTGCAGCCATGCGTGCACTTTGGTCCCGGCCGTGAGCGAGGGCACCGCCCTGGCAGGGCTGTGGCGCTACCGCGGTTTCGCCGCCGCCGAGGTCGCACGACAATTTCGAGCAAAGTACCACGGCTCGGCGCTGGGCGTGTCCTGGACCCTGCTGAATCCGCTGGCGACGATCCTGATCTACACCTTGGTCTTTTCGCAGTTGATGGGCGCGCGGCTGCCGGCGCTGGACAGCCCCTTCGCCTACGCCACATACGTCTGCGCGGGTCTTCTGACCTGGGGCCTGCTACAGGACGTGCTGACCCGCTCGGTCGGGCTCTTCATCGGCTACGCGAACCTGATCAAGAAGGTGGCCTTTCCGACCTCCACGCTGCTCGCGATCGCGGTGCTGACGGCGCTGCTGGACTTCGGACTCATTTTCGGGGTGTTCCTGCTGCTGCTGGCGGTCACCGGCAGCCTGCCGGGCCTGGTGCTCGCGGCGCTGCTGCCGTTGCTGGCGCTGCAACTCGCGCTGGCGATGGGACTGGGGCTGCTGATTGCGGTGCTGAATGTCTTCTTTCGCGACCTCGGGCACATCACGGCCATCGCGCTGCGGCTTTGGTTCTGGCTGACGCCCATCGTCTATCCGGTGACGATTCTGCCGGACTGGGTCCGCTTCTGGGTGCAGAGTTTGAATCCGATGGCCCCATTGGTGGGTGGCTACCAGCGCATCCTGTTGCTTCACCAATGGCCGGAGTGGTCGACCCTCTGGCTGCCCACCGTTGCGGCCGCCATGGCGGTCTTGATGGGCTTGAGCCTATACCGGGCGCGCGCGGGGGAGATGATCGATGAGCTGTAGCTCGCCTCGTCCCGGATTCGCATCGCCGCGGCGCGTTTGCCGTGTCGTTTGCTCAACCGGCGCCGTTCGCCCGGCTGGAGCCGTCTGATGCGGCTGCGGCTGTGGAACCGGGCCACTGACGTCAGAATCCGGCTCCTTCGCCGGCTGCTGGGCGGTCGGTTCGATCCGACGCGGGCGTTCGTCGTGACCTCCGCACCCCGCTCGGGCAGCACCCTGTTAGCGCGCATGCTGACGTCCATGGGCTCGGCGTCCGTGCTGTTCGAACCGCTGAACCTGCGCGACGTGCCCGAGGCGGCGGCCGCCGGATTCGATTGGAGCACCTATCGCGGGCCCGGGACCCGTTGGTCCGACGGGGAGATATTCCTCCGCCGTGTCTTCGAGGGCCGGATCATCAATCCTTGGACCGCCCGCGAGCTGTCATTGTCGAGTGCTGTTCGGGCCCAACGCCTTATCGTAAAGTTCGTCCGTGCAAACCAGTTGCTTCCTTGGCTCTGTGAGCGCTTTCGCTTGCCTGCGCCCATTCTCTTGATCCGGCATCCGTGTGCCGTGGTCGCCTCCCAACTCGGCTACGGCTGGCGCGGTACCCTACGGCCCGACTGCCCCGCGTATCTGGCGCCATACCCCGGTTTCCGGGCGGTGCTCGCGAATACCGGCACCCAAGCGGCCCATCTGGCCGCGTCCTGGTGTCTGGAGTATCTGCCCGCGTTTCTGACGCCGCAGCCTGCGCCCTGGCTCCTATTGACCTATGAAGGGCTGCTGCTCCAGCCACGGGCCGCCTTGACGCGGATCGGGGAGCATTGGGGGGTCCGGTTCGACATGGAGAAAGCAATGGCCACCATGGACCAGCCGTCATCGACCGTCAGCAGCGCGGGAATACGCGGTCTCAACGGCTGGAGGCAGGTGCTCAGTCCGGCGCAGGTGTCCAGCATCCACGCCGTGGTCCAGGGCTTTGGTCTTTGCTTCTACGGCGATGCCGATGGGCCGGATGAGGCGCGCCTGTACGCGCCCGATTTGGCCGCTCGTCTGCACGCTATGGGGAGCGGTCCGAGGTGAAGCTGATGCGTGCCTCTTTGTCAGGATTGCGAGGTTTCAGCCGAGCACTGTTCCGCCCTCGCGATGCGCGTGTGCGGAGGCTTGAGCGAGACCTGCGCGAGGGGCGTATTGCCAAGGACGACTACTACAACGCGCTGACGCACGAGATCATCAAACGTGTCGTGGCCAGGGATTCGGTGTGCGTCGACGTGGGATGCCATTGCGGCACGATCCTGCGCGTCATGAAACGACATGCGCCCCGTGGGCACTTCTTCGCGTTCGAGCCCATACCACAGCTCCATGCGGGGTTGGTGCGGCAGTTCGCGGACGCAAACACCCGAATCTACGACTTGGCGCTGACGGACGGGCGCGGGCAATCGAGCTTCAGCCACGTGGTGTCGAATCCCGGCTACAGCGGTCTGCGGCAGCGCCTGTATGACCGGCCCAACGAGCGAATCGTGCCGCTCAGGGTGCAGACCGACCGGCTCGACGCGGTGTTGCAGCGTGCCGGATCGCCGAGCGTCGACTTCATCACGCAAACCCTGTCGCTGCGTGTCTCCTTGCTGTCGGACTTTCTGCTGGGCGGCCCGCCGCTGAGCGAGGTCCAATTCTGCGAGCATTATCGTCTCGGCAGCGAATACTACTTCGTTGCTCATCCAGAGTGAATCATGCGCTTGATGGACTTACATCGACGGTTTTCGCGAACCTTGAACTACATCCGCTTCGGCGATGAGGTGCGCATCGATGCCGCCTCCCATTGTCAGTTGCGCTGTCCGGTCTGCCAGGAATGGGATCTCAAGGCCCGTGTCGGCGGAGGCTATCTTCGGTTCGAGGATTTTCGCACCTTCGTCGACCGCTACGAGAATTTTCGCCGGATCGAGCTATCCAACAACGGCGAGATCTTTCTGAACCCGGACCTGACAAGCATCATCGAATACGCGCACGGCAAGCAGATCGAGCTCCGGGCGGAAAACGGTGTCAACCTGAACCATATTCGAGACGACACGATCGAGGCGCTGGTCCGGTTCGGCTTCAAGTCCATCAATGTCTCGATCGACGGCGCCTCGGATGAGACCTATGCAATCTATCGAAAGCGCGGCTCCTTCTCCCGGGTCATCGAGAACGTCAGCAAGATCAATGCGTGCAAGGCGGCCTTCGGGTCACAGGAGCCCCGGCTGAAGTGGCGCTTCATCGTCTTCGGCCACAACGAGCATGAGATTCCCGCGGCCCGACGTATGGCGGAAGGATTGAATATGGCGTTCGAGTTGCTGCCGAACGTGGAGCCAGGGTACGCGCCGCTGAAGGACCCGGACTTCGTCGCACGCGAGATGGGCTACGCCTCGATGGCGGAGCGCGAGCAGGCTGGCCGTGGTACCGCGGGCGCCGGCTGGTATTGCACGGGGCTCTGGGAGCGGGTGCAGATCAACTGGGACGGGCGCTTGCTCGGCTGCTGCGTCAACACACGGCCCTTTCAGCACAACGTCTTCGAGGTCGGGCTCGGCAAGGCGATTCGTGCGAAGGATTATCGGCGCGCGAAGCAGATGCTGGCCGGAAAGGACGTGGGCGAAGCTCCCACGATCTGTTCAGATTGCGGGATCTACCGCGAGCGGGTCGCGCGCAAAGACTTCGTCGACCTCGGGCGGTTTCGCGACGCCCAATGGAGGCGGCTGCGGGCGAGCGTCGCCGGCGCGCTGGGTCGCCGGCGGTGGATGCGCGCAGTTGGCGCGGCAGTGCGCGGAGTGCCGGACGGTGGCCCGAGGTGACGGGCGCTGGCGCGATCGAGGCGCGCGGGCTCGGCAAGGCCTATCGCGCCTATCCGAGCACGCGCGCCC
>PR_CR_10_Liq_1_inCRDRAFT_1001523_pt1 | contig 12909 bp, 11 predicted proteins | sample PRCRCaboRojoPR_3_FD_10241 | JGI IMG/M metagenome (IMG submission 10241) | reverse complement strand
AAGGAGAGTTCTACAAAGGGCAGAAGTGCGGAAAAGGAACTTTTAAGTGGGCTGACGGGTACTCGTTTGAAGGAGAGTTTAAGCAAGACGAAGCCAAAGAAGGGCAGTACACTTCTCCCAAGGGCCTGAAGTACTCAGGAGGCTTTGACGAAATAAACTACAAAAAAGTAAAAGAAGACTTATAATTAACTTAATAAGGTCGTTACTATGCTTTTGTAGTCTACATCTGCTTCAAGAGCTCTTTTGAAAGCTTCTAAAACCAAACCAAAGGCTTTTATGTGTTCTTGGAACAAGTAATTAATGCCTGGTTTGGGGTCTGAGACTCCAGGAAAGCGCTGACTGGTTCTGTAAATCAAGTTTTGTCCTTCAAAGTCAATGCTTGTCACTCCGTACTTGGTTTCTTTGTTGAGTTCACAAGCAAGTTTTACTGCAGAGTCCCTAAAACCTTCTTCTAAACAAAAGTTATTTAGAACCGACTTGATTTCTAAAAGTTCTTCTGTTGACTTGTACTTTGCGTACCTACACGCAGACGGCATGCCAGGAACCTTGTAAAAAACCCTAACTAACTCTTCTCTAGTTTCAAGCTGAGGTGCTTGGACTTCTGACAACTGCTCAAACAAGTCAGCAATTTCTTCCATATATTATAGATATTAACTTGAGCGGTAGAGGGGCTTTCTGTAAACGTGGTGGTCGTTAAACTTCTTCCAGCCGCCCATGTACTCTTTGTAGTGAGTCATAGCGTCTATTTTGTAAGCTCCGTGCAAAAAGTAACATAAGTCACTGTAGTTCATAATGCCTTTGCTGTACTTCAACTGCTTCAGCTCAAACTTGTCGCCTGGGTCTAAAAAGACAGGTTCGTTCTGGAGTATTCCGTTTATGTAAGGGAAAATCCGTCTTCCAAATGAGTAAGCTATCTTTCCAGGGTAGAAAGCGTCGTAGTAGTCAAAAATGTCTTCTATTCCTTCGATCTTTTCAGGTGAGTCTTTCCAATCAAAGTACTCGTCGAACCTTTCAACCAATATCATTAACTCGTCTAGTTTGTAGTTGGCGTAAAGACCTACTTTAATCAAGGGGTCGTCAGGAAACATGCTTGTGACTTCGTCCAAAATGTCCTGTAACAAGTACACACAGATTTTCAGTATCATATCCGAAAACTCTGGAGAACTAAACAGTCTTTTTTCAATTTCGTCTACCTTCAAGTACTCGTAGCCAAAGATCTCCCTTGTGTTGTGGTAAGCAATGAAAGCTCCGTCCATACGGCCTATTTTGAGTTGGAAGAAGTACTTGATCAAAATTGACCTGATCAAGTCAAAGTACTCTCTTTCGTAAGAAGAGTGCAGCCCTGTTCGTTGGTCAACTTTGTAGTCCAAGTAAGCAGAAATGTTTTTAACGTCGTACCTCAGAGGAGCCAAAGCTCTAGTTTTGATTTCAAACACAAAGTACTCTCCGTTTTCACTGATGGACTCGCAATCAATTTGCGATCTCACAAACATGTCTCCAAACCGCCTAAGTCTGTAGGACCTACTGGACCCCAAAAGTTCTTGTTGTTCTTGCTCAGTCAGTGTGTACTTTGGGTCCATGAGTTTCTTAAACATTTCTTTGGGCGTAGTGAGCATGTGCTCAAGAATTATCCCCATCTCAGAAAGTTCTAAGTTAGAAGCTGGCAAAGGTCCTCCGTCTCCGTCAATTGCGTAGATGTTGTCCTCTGTTTTCCGCAGCCAAAAAGTGCTGGGTTTCCTGTAGGCAGCCATGTAGTTCATGTTTTTGTTGTCATAACTGCTTCCCAACCCAGTCACGTCAGGTGACTTGAAGTTGGTAATTGCGTGGTAAATGATCATCATGGCCTCGCCAATGCTAGAGGACCCTGTTATGTACCTGACTCCTTCTTTTGCAGCTCGCGAGTGCAGCGAAGTGTCTTGGGAAGGGGGAGTGTACCTAGGGAACTTATCCATAGCTTCTCTTGTGGGCTGGATGATGTCTTTGAGGAAATTGTCCTTGCTGTCCTTCATAAACTGATCGACTTTGTAAATTCCTTGTGTGCGGACTATTTTTTCGAGTCCGTGGTGTAACTTAGGAGGTCTGATGAAAGGCACTTCTATGGCTTTATCGATGAACTCAGGAATCTTTAGCGGGGAGGCGTACAAGTGCCTTTGGGGCTTCAGCATTGTTGAGCCGTAGTCGCTTTTTCCGGTTTCTAAGAGGAACTCGTCCATCTCTAAGTACTCTGCAAAGCACCTCCGAATGCTTCTTTTGAACATTAAATTATTAAGTTACACAAAATTACCTAAACTTTTTGTTCATTGTTTTGGAACAACAGTCTTCTTAGTTGTTTTAGAGTTTCGTCAAATTCGTCGTCGTCTTTTTGCTTTTGTTCTATTTGCGAAGACTTTTTCTTCAGTTCACTGTTGAGTTTTTCCAGTCCGTCTTCGATTTCTTTCAGAACTCCAGTTTCAACTTGGATTTGTCTTTCAGGCACTCTGAACTCACTAAACCCCACTCTGCTTCTCACTTCTACTTCAATGGTCCCTACTGACATTCCTCCTGAGCTAATGCTGTACCACCCCTTAACAGGACTGTTTGCAAATAAAAGTCCCAAGTATACTTCTGTACTTCCCACCACTAAATCTCCAGAGTGCGTGTGGATCACCAAAGGGTTGTGTCTGTAAGCCTTTTTGAACTCTTTAGAGTTAACAGGGAACTCTTGCGAGTAGTTTACTTCTGAGTAGTGGAACTTAGGAGTGTGCTTCAGAGAAGTAAACAGTGCAAAGGAAAAAGACACAGGCATCTCTAAGTTCGGAACTTGGAGTTTCTTTACAGAACAAATAGTTAAATACACAGAGTTGTCAGGGGGCTCAACTGGTTCAGACTCTTCACTAGTTTTGTAGTGGTGTCTAGGTTTAGTTATACTGCTCCTGAACTCATCGCTGCTGACGTAGTTGTACTTAGGCATTGTTCTGTCAGGCAGACTCTTGGTGTCTTCACTCGAAACGTAGTTATGCACAGTCTGGTCAACTTTAAAAGGCCTAGCTTCAAAGTAGTCAGTTCTGTAGGGAGCAACACAACTCTTGGTTTCGTCACTGCTTATGTACTTGCAGTGTTTTTTGAAGTCAGACAAAAAACTTCTGGAAGGCGCTTCACGTGGAGGCACACTTACAGGCCTTGAAAAGGGGTTCTCAGAGACTCTGGACGAGTGAGTGCCAAGTCTGGTTTGTTCGCGGTACTCAAAGGGTTCTGAAATGATTTGTTCGTAAAAGTTAGGTTGTCTTTGGTCTTGTCTGAAAGGAATGTCTATGCTGCCCCAAGGAGCGTTAGCAATGTCTTTGCAAGAAGGTCTTTTTTCAGGACTGAACTCCAGCATGCTTTCAAGTAGGTCTCTTTCTTCGTCGTTTAAGCACTTAAACAGTTCGAGTTTAAAAGGAGCTCCTTTGACTCTACTTCGAATAGCTCTGTAAATTTCCCAGGACATGTACTCCTGCACTTCACTGAACTTAGGAATTCCAAGAACTTCAAACATCCTTTGGAGCTTTTCTTGGCTGTCAAGTCCTTGGAACAAAGGAGTCAGACTTACAAACATCTCAGCAAAAATGCACCCCAGTGCCCATATGTCACTTGGAATCCTTCCTGAAAAGCACTCTAGCTCAGTAAGTCCCTCTGGAGGTGCGTACCAAAAGTCTTCTTTGTCCCTTTCAGCAATAGGAAACCCCCTTAGCATAACCAAAGACCTGTTTTCTATCACAATGCTTTCAGGCGTAAGTGCTAAGTGGGGTGCACCTAAAGCATGCAAGGCGTCTAGAGTGCAGGCAATGTTTTTGAAGAGTCTTTGTTTTTGCCAGTGAGTGAATTCTTGTTTTTCCAGAATCGAAGACAAAGATGTAGTACTGCCCATTGGAATTGGTTCTATAATGAACAACAGCAAGTAAGAATTCACTTCTTCCAAAAACAGTTTTGAAGCGTGGATGATTCCTTGGGCGTGCGCCTGAGTTAGCACTGAGAGCCTCGAAAGGTTGCCTGAGGTTTTGGCAAAAGCCTCGCGCCGGATGTAGTGAGGCACTGAGGAGGGACGGTGGGTGGCTTTGTATACTAAAAGAGAGTCAGAGTACCTGTGCTCTTTAGTGATATTGTAGTGCGAAAGAATCTCAGTGGAGTCTTGCAGGAATTTCCGGTAGAACATAGGATTTGAATTTATTAGCATCTTAGTTACGTTAGTTCTAAGTAATTGTAAAAATGAGTTTAAGAAAAGCCCTAGTTATAGACCCTTTCTGCTACAAACAGTTCGACCCCAGTTCTGGCTCCATTCAAATACCCTACGACATGCAAGCTTTCGAACAAGAAATCAACAAAATCTACTCTGCAGAGAAACTTTCAGACGGCTACGCTCCTTTTTGCAAGCACTTGTTTGTTCTTAACTTTACAAACGCCCAAGTGTGCACTCTGGACATCACACCTCAGAACAAACACTTATTAGAAACAAGCTACGAAGCACGCACTGAACAAGAACTCCCAGTGCTCTCCAGGTGGTTCCCTAAAGAGGCTTTAGGAGACGTCCCAGTAGCTAAGTACCTAGACGTGATTCTGTACTCGTTTGACCAAGTTCAGAAAGAAAACGAGTCAATGGGCAGACAAGACCCCAACAGCAACTACGACTGGGGAGTAGTGTCCATCAAGCCACAGGATGTGGACTTTGAACTCCCTATGCAGCCCATCACTGTTATGCGCAACGCACTTGGCAAAGAAGAAGGTGGTTCTGGAATTCCTTTGAACAGAGAAGCCTACTTGAGGAGTGTAGAGTACTGGAAGGATAAAGCTATCATTAGGTAAGTTAAGTCTTCAAGGAGTGTCTTCCGAAGTCAGAAACTTCTTCTAGGGCCTTGTAAACACCTGGGATGTTTTTGGTAGAACTCAAGTGGTGCAGAGAACTAGCGAGTTTGTGGAACTCCATTCTGGCGTAGTCTTCGTTGCGTTTTTGTTCGTCAACTTCGAGGTTGAACCTGTACTCGCCTAGCTGCGAAATGATCTTTTGGTTTTGTTCTTCGATCTTCTTAAGGTACCTTTTGCGGGCTTTGAAGTCGTGGAAGTACTTTCTAGAGTACCAGCCTCTGTAGACTCTTTGGATAGTAGAGGCTGCTGAGGAGTAAAACATCTTCCTTTGGTGGGTCACAGCTGCGTTTACTAAAGACCAGAAGTTCAGTCTGGTTCTGTAGCCTCTGTAGACTCGCTTTATTATCCTCACGGCACTCTTGAGTTCCAAAAACATCTTTCTTTGGCGGTACATTCTGAACAAGGCTTGGATTTTAACAGCAGCTTCGAGTTCTTTGAAGCGGGACCTTTCGGTTTCTATGGTTTGTTGGTAGAACTCCTGGACAACTAAGGACTTTTTGTTGTCATACCACTCAAAAGCTAGTTTGGCCATAACAGTTATTATTTATGACACAAAGTGCGCAGAGAGTTTTCTGCGAGTGACAGTGGTTGTGGGTCTGCTTCGGACAGAGAGAAGGGACTTTTCTTTAGATACGTTAGGTGAAACTACTGAAGGCCTTATTGAAGTTTCTTGGGTTTTGGACTTGTTGGAGCTGTGGAGTTCTCCGATTTTGTCAAGCAGCATTTTGCGTTCGCTTTGGAAGTCAGCTTCTTTTCTTTTGTGCCAGGTTTCTTCGTAACGCATTTTGGAAAGTCGTGTTTCGAGTTTCTGGATATGTTGGTCTTTTTCTCTGCACTTTTGTTTGTAGAGGTCCACTAAAGCTATGTCTGGCTCGTGGGGTTCTTCTTTGGGGGGGTTTTTGAGTCTTTTGAGCTCAGAAACTTCTTTGGAAAGGGCTGAGTTTTTCTTGTGTAGGTTTTGGGCTTCTTGGTTTTTGTCTTGGAGTTTGACTTTTAGTTTGTTGCACTCAACTTGGAGTTTTTGAGTGGACTTNGTGCGTGAGGCAGCAAGTTCTTGGTACTGTTTGACTCTGGACTCGAGTTNTACTTCTTTGTGGAACTTGCGTCGGTAGGACTCTACCTCTGAGGTTAGTTGTTTGATTTTTTCTTCGTAGTAAGCGTTGGTGGCCTTAGTTTTGTTGAACTCTTTAAGTTCTTTGGTGGACTGGGACATTTCGTTTTGGCACTTGGTTTTTACTTTGGTCATGTCGATTTGGTAGCGTTTTTCGAGTTCGCTGAGTTGTTTTTCTATGTCAGGGAGTTTTTTGATTTTTTCTTTTTGTGACTTGATTACTTGTTTTTGGGTTTCTATTTGGTTTTTGAGTTCTTCTAAGTGTTCTTCTTTTACTTTGAGTAAGTTGACCATACTGAGGTTGTCTTTTTTGACTTCGTTAATTAAGTTTTGGCTGTAAGTAGCCATGTCTTCTCTGTCTTCTTCAGCTTTTTGGAGTTTGTTGTAGTAGTCTTCAAGTTTGTTTTTGAGTTGAAAGAGTTTTTTGGACTTCTTTTTGTTGTCTGTTTCGAAGAACTTAGCTCTGCTTTGGAGTTCTTTGATGGTAGTTACTAGTTTGGTTTTTTCGTCGCTTTGAGTCAAGTCGTTGACCCAGAACTTAATGCTTGTAATTAGTTCTCTGCAGTTCTTTTGGGTTACTTCTGAGGTTTTTGAGACTTGGTTTTTAAAACAGTACTCAGAGTATATGTATTCAGCTAGGTCTTTAAGTTCTTTTTCAACCAAAATTAACTCTTCAGACATATTTAATTAGCTTACAGTAAGCTCTTTTGCCAATAAAAACCACTCCTACAAAAGGCAGCACTAAGTTGCACAGAAAAAACACTCCAAATATCATACTTGCGTTCAAAGGCATAACTGCTAAGTTCAGTAATAACTTTAAAACTAGTGAAAAACTTTTAGTTTTTCTGTGCAAACTGAACTTTTTAAACAACTTGTCTACTATTGAAACTCCACTTAAAACAGAAATCAAAGCCAGAGCAACCCAAGACATCAGAGGAGACAACATTAAAAACAAACAGTAGTACACCCACTTATAACTCATTACATGCCTGTAAATTGGGTCCTTGACTTCAGCACTTCCCCAGTCTTCTAGCAAATAAATCACTAAGAAACCCAACTCAAAAGGAAAAAGCACCCAGGAAAAGCACATAAACACCATCAAGTAAACAGGCATCTGAGAGTAGTCACCTCCCACTAAGCATTTCAGAATGTCGTGGCTTGCATTCATTAGGTTTCCACACTTCATACACAAGTTTATTCCACAAACTGCACAAACTACTGAAGGACACCCAAAAGACTTTTCAATGTAGTTTTTGCACTTAGGACACTCACGCAGTCTGTACTTAGCAATGTAGTTTTGAATGCTAGGGTCCCTTTTGCAGTTGCCTGGATGCTGAGCTCCTCCACATTTAGCGCAGAACTCAAAAGAGCAGGTGTTGCAAGTAATGTTTACCAACTGCTCATAGTAAGAGTACCCACTGCAGTCCTTTACTGGACACCACCTTAAGTTAGGGTTCTTTTGGAGTTCCGACCTAAGTCTGAATTTGTTCAGTTGAGCTGCTTGGGATTCCGAAAGGACTCTTGTGGACAGACAGGCTATGTCAGTACTGCATCCGTAAAACGGACAGTTGAGCGGGTAAACTTGGTTGCTTTGTATTTTGGAGACTAAATAAGACTTAAGGCAGTCAGTGCAAAACTTGTGAAGGCAGTGGGGCATTTCCACAAAGCCTTCAGGAAACTTAAATTCAGTGCAAATCAAGCACTGCGCTGGTTGAGGACTTTCAGGCTTTTCCATAGCTTTAAAAATACTAAAAATGCATTAATAAAACAATGTTCGGAGGTTTTCCCTTTGGTGACTTTTTCGAAGGGCCTAGGTCCAGGGACTCAGGGCCTGTGGACAACGACAAGTACTACGAAATCCTTGGAGTCGATAAATCTGCTTCTTGTGCGGAAATCAAAAAAGCTTACCGCAAACTTGCAGTAAAAAAGCATCCCGACAAAGGAGGGGACCCCAAGGAGTTTGGGGAAATTACCCACGCTGCAGAGATTTTGACTGACGAAAGCAAACGCAAAGTTTACGACAAGTACGGCGAAAAAGGACTCCAAGAAGGAATGGGGGGAAACTCTGAACCGCAGGATATCTTCGATCTACTAGCTGGCAGAGGCCGCCGGGAAGAAGGTCCCAAGAAGTCTCCCAACGTGGAGCACGGTTTAGAAGTTACCCTTGAAGAACTTTACAACGGAGCCACTCGCAAAATAGCCATAAACAGGGACAGAACCTGCGCTGACTGCGAAGGAAAAGGAGGCACTGAAGTGAGGAACTGCTCAGAGTGCAGAGGCAGAGGAATGGTTAACAAACTCAAACAGATCGCTCCAGGAATGTACACACAGTCTGCAGGGCCTTGTGACAACTGCCGAGGAAGAGGCAAGTCAATTGACCCAGCTAACATCTGCAAAAAGTGCAGAGGCAAACAGGTTTTAAACGACAAAAAAGTCATTGAAGTCCAAGTTGACAAAGGAGCACCCCACAAACACAAAGTCAAGTACCACGGAGAAGCTGATGAAAAACCCGGGCTCTTGGCAGGAGACTTCATAGTCATACTGGTGGAAAAGCCCCACTCAATGTTTAAGCGGAAACAGGCTGACTTGATACTTGAAAAGAAAATCAGTATTAAAGAAGCCCTTACTGGCTACAAGTTCACCTTGGTGCACCTAGACGGCAGTGAAAAAACAATATGCTCTACACAGGGAGAAGTAGTTAAGCCTGGGGACGTCAAGACTGTAGAAGAGCTTGGCATGCCTCTTATGAGGACTCCTTTCAAGTACGGCAACTTGTTTATTTACTTTGAAATTGAGTTCCCAAGTCCAGGCACTTTTGGAGTGAATGACTTGGAATGTCTTAGAAAAGTGCTGCCTGGAGAACCTACTAGCACAGTTGGCGAAGAGTTTGTAGCCTTAGACTACGACAAGTCTCACGTTACTGAGAACTCTACTAGGATCCACTCAGACTACGCTGACCAAGAAGAAGACGAAGACGAGATGATGGGCGGCCAAAGAGTCCAGTGTTCTGGTACTATCTTTTAAGTTAACTTCAAATTAAAATGGAGCGCGTAAGTGCAGATACCATCAGGGAAGTACTGACTTTGAACCCGGAAATTACAGTGGAGCAGTTCATTTTGAAGCTGAAAGAAAAGTGGGAAGAGCACATCAATAGTGTGTTTGACAGAGAAATAGCTATGGTAGTCAGGGAGTATCAAGAAGCCCTCAACGCTTTAATTCAAGAATCCAACCTTAATTAACACAATAGTGGATTTTCCAACAAAGGCGAGTGGGGTTTCTGTGAGGTTTGTAAAAATGGGTTGTTGTCAAAGTGAACCAAAGACGGAAGAATTCCATTTGTCTTTTGTAAGAACTCAAGGAACAACTGAGTCTTTTAACAGTGCTACAAACACTTCTTCTGTACTCTATATTCGTCCTCCTAAGCCTCAACTTACTGCCTACAAAAACACCCAAAACAACTCCCAACAAACCCAAAGCAACAATGAAAACTTCGATCAGAGTTCTTTTGGTCGGTTTAAGTGCAGTAAATTAGGTTTTTAATGTACATATTCAGTTTGATCGATAATTTTAATATGATATTTTTGTTGGTTACTCTGTCCAGTGCTTTGCAGATTGAAAGGATTCCAAGTGTAGGTACTCCTCCGTCTATTCGGTCCCACACTTACAATGCAGTTGTAGACAAAAATCATATATACACTTTTGGGGGTGGTCTTTACCCCAAATTGCACAGTGACTTCTGGATGTTTCATATTGATAGAAATTATTGGGAAGAAATCATCTACACTACTTCTGAAGTGCCAGATCCTCGTGAAAAGCATGTAATGTTTCTTCTGCAAAATAAACTCTATATTTATGGGGGAAGAACTGCAAGTGGACTCATTGGGGACATGTGGGAATTCAACTTTGACCAGAAAGCTTGGGAAAAGTTGTATAACATTGGTAAGGTGCCTTCTCCCAGAGTCAGGGCTGCTGTAACTCAGTCCTCNGATAAAGCCTGGGTTTTTGGAGGTTATACTGAAGAGGGCTTTACAAATGAGTTGTTTGAGTTTTCAGGAGGAAAATGGAAGCAGTTGGAAAACTTAGGGAGTGTGCCTAAGGCTAGGTACAACCCTCAGGTGGTTTACTGGAACAATAAACTGTTTGTGTGGGGCGGAGTTGACCAAGACAACTACTTAGACAACGAACTTTACTGCTACGACTTAAGCACTTCTAGCTGGAGCAAAGTGGCACTAGACGAAAAGCCAGTGGGAAGGTTTTTGCACGGAATGGTAGTTTACAAGGACTATCTCTACTTAATACTTGGGTGGAGCTCTACACTGGCGAAGGACTTGGGAGACATTTGGAGGATTTATCTTCCAGAACTTAAGGAGTGGGAATTTGTGCTTGAAAGTGAGTACCCAAGGGACGGGTTTGCTATGGTCCTAAACAAAGACTCCCTGTACTTGTTTTTTGGGTACGTGGTGTCTGACTACTCCAACGAAGGAATTGAACTAAACCTTTCTTCTATGCAGTTTAAAACAATATCACCCCACTTTTTATCCCCACCGCCTAGGAAAAGGCACTCTTTGGTTAGGATTAACTCAGACTTGTGGCTCTTTGGAGGCCAGTCTTCTGACTCGGAATAGTAATTGCTAAGCAGCCTCAACGACCTTTGGAAGTTTGACTTAATTCAAGAAAAGTGGACTGAAGTCAACGCTAAAGGAACCAAACCCAGTGGAAGGGCAGGGTTTGCAGTGGCGGAGTACCTGCACTACTTTATTGTGTTTAGCGGAGAAACCTCTGAGGGACTGAGTTCTGAGTTTTACAGGTACAACTCAGTAACTAACACTTGGGAAGAACTAGGACTGGCAGGAGTGTCTGGAAGATACGGGGCTTGCATGGCTTTGAACCAAAACTACTTGTTTGTGTTTGGAGGACAAAGTGAGAACGGCCAAGACTACGACGAACTGTGGTTGTTTGACTTCAAAAAAGAAAACATAGAGAAGTCTAAGGCAAGGCAACCCCCAGGAATGAAGTTCAGCAGGTGCTTTGCAGGAAATAACTACTTCACTGTACTCACAGGGGCCAAAAGCAACGGTGCTTCGGTTTCAGAAGTTTGGACTTACTACCCTTCTGAGGAGGAATGGGTTAAGCTGAGCAAGGAAACCTCTGAGTACGACCACTCAGAAGGGGCGATTGAACAAGTTTCGGAGGACTTGTTCATTAGTTTGGGAGGAGTTTACTGGAACTTCAACCCCAACAAGCACATTTTCTCCTTTTCTTCTGAAAACGGACACTGGACTAACATAGGCTCACTGGACTCTTACTTGTTTTCAGGAGCCTCTGCTTACTTCGGGAACTCCATATACGTCCACGGGGGAGGAAGTTCTGTAAGAAACATTGCACGCAACCAAAAAGCCTCTGGGGACTTTTTTAAGGTGTCTGAAGAAAGCTGGAAGTGCAGTGCAGGGACTCAATACCAGGAAGGGTGCAGTATTTGTCCTAAAGGAACTTACAACCCAATGTTTGGGGGCCAGTGCTTAAAGTGCCCTAAAGGGACCTCTAGTTCAAGACTAGGAGCGGTTTACTGTTTCCTATGTCCCCAAGGAAGCTACATGGACGAAGAAGGGGGTTCTCTGTGTAAAGACTGCAATCACCTTCAAAGTTGTCCTTTAGGAAGCACTCAGCCAAACTATGAAGCTAAAGAACAAGCTTTTTCGTCCCAACAGCCCTCTGAATTCCAGTCACAAGAAGCTCCTGAAATCTACAGCTTCAGAAGTCAGGTAATTTTGTTTTTTGTGTTTTTGGGGTTGTTTGTGGTTGTCCACTACTCCAAAAGGTTAAGGGAAGTTCTTCCTTACTTGGACATGTATGACGAAAACCACAAACACGAACTCAACCAGCCCATGATACTTAGAAGGACTTACTTGGGAGGACTGTTTTCTGTGTTGTTTATTGTGATGGCTGCTTTGTTGTGTCTAAACACTGTTTTGTTGTTTAAGTACGAAAATGTTGAAGAACTTAAGTCTTTGTTGCCTTTGGTAACTGTAGACAAGGAGTTCAAAGCTAACCTTTACGTAAATGCTTACTTCTACAACTACCCTGGCAAATGCCTAACTAGCGATGATGTAGAACTCGAACTAATCAACTTGGAGTTCTCTGAGACTAAAGTTGACTCAAACAAAACAAATGGCAACTGCTTAGTGAGTTGGGAGTGCAAGCTTTGCAAAGTGCAGTCAGGCTCTAGCTTATACATGAAACTAGCCCAGTTCAACAGCTTCAGCACCATGATAGAAGTTGAAGCTAAGGCAGACTCCTCCATTCCTGAGGAGTTTAGCTCGGCTTCTTTATCAATGACTCCTTTTAGCAGCAACAAAGTCTTTCAGGGAGGCATGGCTTCCAACGTTACCTTTAAAATGACTCCTTCCGTCTTCAAAAGCCAAGTAACCAATGAAGAGTCTACGGGTTACCACATAACTTTAGACAGTGACCTTGATTTAGGTTCTACCAGCGACTACTTGAGCCTTAGCATATCCACTACTGTGAAACTTATGGTGAACTTTGACCTAGAAAACGTAGCACTCATGACTCAAAGACAGTACAAACAGGACTACAGTTTGCTGTTAGGGAGTCTTTTGGGTTCGGTTTTTGGTTTGATGGAAATAATAGGGTCTGTTATGAAATTAGTTGAAGGTGGGAATGACAAACTTTTGAGCGTGTTTTCTAAGCGCAGAAAACTCGAAGAAATTTCAGGCAAAAGAGAAAGGATGACTAATTACTTGAATGAGAGATCCAAAGAAGACGAGGAAGAAGCTGATCCCACATTCACTAGACCTAAACATGTAAAGATATCCCAAGTAATTGACTACTCAGAAAGTCCTAAAGACTCTATTTATTTGATTAGTTGAAATAAATAACTTTCACATTCTTGGTTTCTAAAG
>PR_CR_10_Liq_1_inCRDRAFT_1001521_pt1 | contig 12916 bp, 11 predicted proteins | sample PRCRCaboRojoPR_3_FD_10241 | JGI IMG/M metagenome (IMG submission 10241) | reverse complement strand
GCGAGCCCGGCGGGATCGGCGCCGGCGGGGCCGGTACGCGTGTCCAGGCGGTGGTGGTCGAGCCGGTCGTAGACGGGTCTGAACAGGGCCTTCACGTCGCCGTAGTCCAGGGTCCAGCCGAGCACGTCGTCCAGCGGCGCGCTCAGGTGCAGCCGCAGCAGGTAACTGTGGCCGTGCAGCCGGCGGCGGCGGTCGCCGTCCGGGGCCTGCTCCAGGCGCAGCGCGGACTCGAAGCGCAGCTCCTTCCAGATGCGGTAATGCCCGCCGTCGAAGTGGCAGCCGGCGGTGGCCGTCTCGTACACCGTCACCCAGGACAGCGCCGGCACCTGCGGCTTGAGCCGCGCCCAGAGCCAGCGGCACAGCAGCTCACTGGTGGGGTTCTCGAGGCCCGGGATGTCGTTCAGGCAGGCATGGTCCAGCTGCGCATCCAGGGGCGCCCAGAGCGCGGCGATGGCGTCGAAGTCCACCCCCATGTCCGCGCCGCCCGATGCGGCCCCGCCCAGGTCCTGATCCAGGTGCAGGATCACCTCGAAGCCATGCCCGTGCATGCGCCCGCAGGGGTGGCCGTCCGGCACATGCGGCAGCCGATGCGCGGCCTCGAAGCGGAACCGGTGCCAGAGGTGAGCATGGCCGTCCGGCGCCAGGTCCGCGCCCGTGTCCGCCGTGCTGCGGATGCCGACGGTGGCGATGCCGGGCACGCCCGCGTCCGCCAGCCGGCGGTGGACGAAGCGCGCCAGGTTCTCGTCCGTGGGCACCGGCAGCCGCGCGTTCAGGTCCGCATAGTCCAGCGGCGCGACGGCCGCCGCCAGCGCCGCCTGCAGCGCATCCGTCTCGCCGCCGGCGAAGCCCCTGCCCACCGGCGACCAGCCCGACGGCAGCGCCGCCCGCACCCGGGCCCGGTAACTGTGGCCGTGCAGGCGTGCGGCACGGTGCTCCGTCGGCAGCACCGGCACGCGCAGCGCGGCCTCGAAGGGGGCGGCGGCGATATGGAAGAGTTGCTGTGGCATGGCTGCGGATAAGGAGCTGGGGCCTAGAGGCGAGGGCTGAGGGCTGAGGGCTGAGTGCTAAGTGCTGAGTGATGGTGACATCCCTTGCGGTGGGTTTGGGTCACTCATGCGCGGCGTCCAGCAGCTCCCGCAGATGGCGGAAGAGCTTGCGGGGCGCCTCCGGCCGGCCGCGCTCGGTGTCCCGCTGCGCCGCGCGCACCAGGGTGCGCAGCTGCTGGCGGTCGGCGTTCGGGTGGGCGTCCAGCAGCTCCGTCAGTGCCGCATCGCCCTCTTCGATGAGCCGCGCCCGCCAGCGCTCCACCTGGTGATGACGGGCCGTGGCCTGCCGTGCCAGCTCGGCGCGCGCATCCAGCAGGGCCTGCAGCGGCTCGGTGTTCTCCCGCGCCAGGCAGTTGGCGACACGCTTCACATGCCGGCGCAGGGCCCGGCGATCCTTGATGCGGGCGGTCTCGTCGATGGCCGCCCAGGTGTCGGCGCCGAAGCCGAGACCCGTCAGCTCAGCGCGCGGCAGCCCCAGCAGCTCCTCCGCCAGCTCCTGAAGCGCCAGCCGCTCGCGCTTGCGCGCGCTCTTGCTGGGCAGCGCCTCCGCGCCCTCGGCCGCCGCGTCCTCAGGCGCCTGACTGACATCGATCTCGTGGTCTTGTGCCATGTCCTGATTGTCGCCGATTCCGGGCCGCCGCACGATGGCAGACGGCACCCACGTGCGCGACCCACCGGCCGACGGTCCAGCAAACAGACCTGCCGGGCCTTCCGGCAGCGCCGGCACAACGGGAGACACCGCGGCCCGCACGAGCCGTGTGCAACCGGACACGGCCACGGCACTGCACCGCGCCCTCGGCTATGCTGGCGGACAGCGCCAAAGTACACGGCGATCGTCGCCGCTCACAACGCCCACAGGAGCCCCACCAGCATGCACCGCCCCACCCGCGCCGCCATCGTCCTGCCGCTGCTCATCGCCGTCGCCGGCTGCGGCGGTGACCTCATCGCCCCCGAGGGCGCCGCCAGCAACGCGTTCATCAACAAGGTGGATGCCGCCTGCGGGCACCTCAGCATCGGCATGCAGCCCATCAACTACATGCTGGACGTGAGCAACGACGACGTGAGCTTCCTCGACGAGACCGCCAAGCTCGGCACCGGCGAGATCGACCCCGACACTTACCGCCAGGCCATCAACGGCTTCTACCCCACCGGCAACAACCGCGCTGCCATCGACTGCGTCATCGCCCAGCTCAGTCCGTGAGCGCTGCCACAGACTGCCCCCGGATGCCCGGCTCGCCAACACCGACACACGCCCGGGGGCGCCGAGCGCCACTCCGCGAGCCCGCGCGCCCAGGGCCTGTCAACGCTGCGCAGTGAGCTGACTGATGCCGCAGTTCCCGATCGCGGCCGACTGACCCGATGCGCTCCTCCCCACACCGCTCTGCGGTGTGACGCTTCGCCGGCCGCTCCGCGGCCTGCAGCGCTGAGGATCACGTCGTCCCGGCGTTCTGCGCAGGGGCGGGTGGCTGCTCCCTGCGCCTGCCCGGCAACAGGGCGCAGAGCGCCCAGCGATGCGCCACATCGCTGGAGCGGTGCCGCGAGACGAACAGATCCGCCACGCCGGTCAACCAACCGCGCCCCCTCGCCACGGGGGGCACCAGTCCCGTGCTGGATCAACGTCCGGAACTGCCGAGCCCCCAGGGGTTTGGCACAAAAGCTCGCGCAATACACGAATATTCCGGATCATGATCATCGCGGCACTCGCCGGCATGATGGTGAGCGCCGGTGTGGGAGCGGCCCGCCCCGATGGGGTCGGGCGGCCCGATGGTGTCGGCGGCGGCAATGGCGGCGGCAATGGCGGCGGCGGTCACGGCGGCGGCAAGCCCACCGCCGAAGTCTTCGGCGACATGGTCGTCATCGACCGCGACGTCAACGGCGTGCCCATCACCACGCTCGGCCTGGGGGCCGCGGGACAAGTGGATGCAGGTGGCGCAGCCGATCATGCTCGGCCCAAAGGAGGATTGCCCCCTGAGCTTCGACGCCCTTGAGCCCGTGGAAGAGGACGCCGGCTACTTCGTCCAGGGCGTGGACGCCCGCTGCATTCCCTTCGTGGCAGGCGAGATTCCGGACGAATACAACCGTCCACCACCAGCACCGTGGCGGCGGGCAGCCGTCGTCGTACCGCTGCGATGGTGAGAACACCGCCCCTGGGCATCGCATCGCAAGCATTGATGGCGAGGTTCAGCAGGGCGTCCTGGAACTGCTGCGCCTCCACCCGCACCCGCAGGGCGACCGGTCCGGGCCGGATGCGCAGCTCGATGCCCTCGCGGGTGGTACGGCGCAGCAGGCCATGGCAGTCCGTGAGCGGCCTGCGCAGATCGGCGAGCCTGGGCTCCGTCTGCTGCCTGCGCGAGAAGTTCAGCAGCCGCTCGGTGAGCTCAGCCCCGTCCTCCGTCGCCGACAGGGCAACAGCAATATGTCGGTGACTCGCCGAGCCTGAAGGGCGAAACCCGGACCATCCGCGTCCGGTGATCACCACCAGGCCCGCCCCGAGCCCGCCGCGCGCGGGCTTTTTCATGCCCGGCGATCCACCAGCGCGCCGCCGGCCCTGACCCTGTGCCATCGCACCCCGGCACCGACCAGCGCCGCTGTGGGCCGTTGGTGGGGCTGGGGCGCTCGCCGCCGACCCCCTGCCGCTGCACCGACCGCCAGGGGCAGCAGCGCCGCGGCGGAATAACCCGCCCGCCGATCAACCTCTCGACGGGATTCGAGGGATCAAGAATTGCCTCGGCCGCTTTCCGTCTATAGACCCACCGCGCCGTGTGGTTATGCCTGGGCGCCGTTGCTCGGGCGGCTGGCGGAGGTGGTGGAGGGGATCGGGGACTGGGCACCAGGGGGCGCCGGCTGCTGGTGCACCTGACTCCAAGCCGCCGGCCCGCCTGATTCCACCGGACCTTCGCGCCGGCTCGGGAATGCCCGCCCGGCCCTGCTGTTGCCTACCGAGCGCCGTTGTTACCCAGGACGTTACCCAATCGGGCCAGCGGGCAAAGAAAAGGGGCTTCGGTTTCCCGTAAGCCCCTGTCTTTATTGGTGCGCCCTGTTGGACTCGAACCAACGACCACCTGATTAAAAGTCACGAAACCGGCTTTACGGTGGAAAACGACGCCTTACGGTTTTTCACTTTAAAACAGACCCTTACGTTTCGCCCCGCATACGCCCTTGCCCGTTCGTCAACGCTGCATTACGCTTCGTCGTGGTTGCTCATTGGTTGCTCAAATCTGGTTGCTCAAGTGAGGCCCCACGATGGACACCGGAACACCTACCAACGCGGTCAAGTTGACGAAGCGAGCCGTTGAAGCCCTGACCTACCAAGGGACGAACAACGGCGCTTGGTACGTTTGGGATTCGCAGTTGAAAGGCTTTGGCGTGCGCGTGTTCCCCAGCGGCCGAAAGTCTTTCCTTGTGAGCTACCGCAGCAACGGCCGGCGCCGGTTCTTCACGCTTGGGACCTTCGGCAAGGACATGACCGCCGACGAAGCCCGCAAGACGGCGAAGGCGGCCCTAGGCGATGCCGCGCGCGGCCAAGACCCCGCGGCGACCAAGGAAGCGGAACGCCGCGGCGAAACCATGGCCGACCTTGCCGCGGCCTACCTGGACCGGCACGCCAGCACGAAGAAAAGCGGCGCCGACGACCGGCGGCGGCTCGAAACCTACATCCTGCCCCGTTGGCGAAACCTGAAGGCGAAGGCGGTGAAGCGCGCGGACGTTGCCGCGTTGCACTCCAAGATCGGCAAAGCCGGCAAGCCCTACGAAGCCAACCGGGTTCTTGCCCTGCTGTCCAAGCTGTTCGAATTGGCCCGGCGCTGGGGTTATGTCCCCGAGGACCACGTGAACCCGGCCCGCGACATTGACCGCTTCAAGGAACAGAAGCGCGACCGCTGGATAACGCCCGAGGAACTGCCCCACCTGGCAGCGGCCATCAATGCCGAGCCCAACGAATCGGCCCGCTTCGGCCTGTGGCTCTACCTGCTGACCGGCGCGCGAAAGTCCGAGCTGCTGCAAGCCCGATGGGAAGACGTTGACGAGGCCCGCGGCACCCTGCGGCTTGCCGACACCAAAGCCGGCCGGACCCACTACATCCCCTTGAGCGGTCCGGCGCTGGCGTTGCTGCGGGAGCTGCCCCGGCAACCCGGCAACCCGTACATCCTGCCGGGTCACGGCCCGCGCGGCGCTACCGCGGTGGAGAAGGCGAAGGCCCCGGCCCACTTGGTCAACATCTCCAAGCCCTGGAACCGGGTCCGCACCGCGGCGACCTTGGCCCGATGGCGAGACGTGCCCGAGGTCGCGGCCCTGATCGACCGCTTGACCGCGGCCCGCGCGGCGGCGAAGTCCAAGCACGCGGCGAAGGATTGGACCCCGGCCCCGAGCCTTGCCGACATTCGCGAAGCAGCCGCGGCCGAAGGTGTAGACCTGCCCCCGGCAATCGACGACGTGCGCTTGCACGACCTGCGGCGCACGGTCGGAAGCTGGCTCGCCCAAGCCGGCAACAGCCTGCACCTGATCGGGCGGGTTCTGAATCACAGCAACGCCAGCACAACCCAGGTATACGCCCGCTTCGGTGAAGACACGGTACGGGCGGCCCTGGAACAGCACGGCGCCCGCATCCTAGGCTCCGCCGGCTTGGCACCCGCGGCGGACGTTGCCCACCTGCCGGCGCCCGTCAACCGTTGCGGCACCTGCACCTTTTGGGCGGAGGACCACCGCAACGCCCCCGGCGGCCTGTGCATTGCCCAGCGGTCCCCGTACTTCAAGAAGAACCGCGGCGCCCTCGCCGAAGCCTGCCGGCGCTACGCCCACGACGACGAAGCCCCGGACCTGTCCACCCGTACCGCGGCCGGCTGATCGGCCCGGCCCGCGACTGCTACACTGCGCAGACCGAGCCTAGGCTGATCCCCGAACGGGCGGCACCTTCACCGCCCCCGGCTCGGTTCCCCCCTTGAAGGCTTCGCGCGTTGAAGGTGCGCGAACATGCATGACGCCCCCGCCCGGCCGGATTTCATCCCGGCGCCTGTTTGGGAGTGCTGGCTTGAGCTGCGAGACCGCCCGCATTTCGACAGCCCCGCGATGAAGGCAGCCGCGCCCCGGTTGCTCGGCATTTCCCCCGATTGTCCCCGCGACCATGCCGGCGCCCCCGAGATTGCCCGCACTTGGCGGCGACTGGCGAAAGATTGGCGCTGCTGGACGGACTGGCGGCTGATCTTTGACGCCCTCTGGACCCTGCCCGATTCCATGGACCGGGACGCCCGCGCGGCGCTGCAAGACTGCCGCCGATTGGCCCCTGAGATTGCCGACCTTGCCGACGCCCTTGCCGACAAGCTGGCGGCCTATCTGGCAACCGCCGAACGCCACCGAATCAGCGCCCCCGATGCGTCGCTGCTGACCGAGGCCCTATTGACCGAAGCGGCGCCCCTCACCCTGCACCCGCATCGGTTCGCCGAGCGATGCGCCCCGTACCTGACCACCGGCAACGCACCCGGTTGCAACGTCGAGGCCCTGCCGGACCCGTTGCACCTGGTGCAGACCCTCGCCGACGCCTTTACCGAGCATGAACCCACCTGCAACGCCCCCGGCGGCGAACACGCCAGCGACCGCGAAGCGGCCCGCGTTGCCCCTTGGGTTCGGCACTTCGACCGGCACTTAGCCCGCCTGCAATACAGCCTGCTAGGCCCCGCCCTGAGCATCGGTGCCGAGGACGCCGCCCGCCTGCTGACCGCGGCGCTTGGCTTCCCCGTCACCCGCAAAGCAGTTGCAGAGACCCGCGCGCGGCAAGACCGGAACAACTGAGACCCCACAACGCCCCGCGGTTGTTCCAGCGCGCGCGGCCTGCCTTGGGTGACGATGCCCGCACATCGCAACCCAACATAGGCCAACGACGAATGACGACGCGCCCCGAAACCAACCCCGCGCCCCGCGCCCTCACGAGCGCCCTACTTGATGAAAAGGCAGCCGCGGCGCTGTTGAGCTTTTCCCCACGCACGCTGCAAATGTGGCGCGTGCGCGGCGGCGGCCCGAAGTATCTCAAGCTCGGTTCCGCGGTCCGCTACCACCCCGACGACCTGGCAACCTGGATCGAGGAACAGACCCGCTCCAACACCACCGGCCCCGCGGCGGCCTGAGCCCCGCATGCCCCCAAAAGAAAAGACCCGGCGCGGCGGCCGGGTCAAAGATCAGAACACCGCCGACGATAGCGCCCGGCCCGAGGATCGGCAACCGCGGCGCCTGCCCCGCGCGGACCACCTGAAGGCGAGCATTCCCCCGGTGGCCTTCTACACGCGCGAGCTGCCGGGCGCGCCCACCCTGAAGGCGGTTCGCGACCAATGGTCCCAGAACATCCGCTGCCCCTTCCACGAGGACCCGACCCCGAGCTTTGGGGTCAACCTTCGGACCGGCGCGTTCCGTTGCTTCGGCTGCGACGCCAACGGCGGAAGCATCATCGACTTCGCGATGATGGCCGACGGCTTGAGCTTCGACGACGCCTGCGCGGCCCTCGCCGACCGCTACCACGTTGAGCCCGGCACCGCCCAAGCGGCCCCGCCCCCGAGGTCCAGCCCGCCGAAGTCTGACCCCGAGCCCCCGCGGCCGGCGACACTGACGCCGATCCCGGCCGATGCCCTGGCGACGCGCCCGACCGAGCATCCCAAGCACGGCGCCCCCTCGCAGACCTGGACCTATACCGACGCCGACGGACACCCCGTCGCGTATGTCCACCGCTTCGACCCGGACCGCGGCCGAAAGGTGTTCAGCCCGCAGACATGGACCGCGGCCGACGGCTGGCAGTGGCGAGCCCCGCCGAAGCCCCGGCCCCTGTACCGCCTGCAAGCCCTCGCGACCCGGCCTGATGCCCCGGTCTGTGTCTGCGAAGGCGAAAAGGCGGCCGACGCCGCGGCCGAACTGCTGCCGGACATGGTGACGAGCGCGACCATGAACGGCGCCAACGCGGCCGGCCTGGCGGACCTGTCCCCGCTGGCCGGCCGGCACGTCAAGATTTGGCCCGATGCCGACGACCCCGGCGCCCGCTATGCCCGCATCGTCGCCGACCTGGCGACCGCGGCCGGCGCTGCATCGGTGGAAGTGCTGGACCTGGCGAGCATCACGGAGGCGCCCGGCGATGCCTGAGCAGACCCCGGCGCCACTGCCGAAAGGCTATGACGCCGCCGACGCCCTGGCGGCCGGCTGGACCGCGGCGACCTTCGCGGCGGCGGCCCGCTGGCGGCCCATCGAGGCCCCCGCGCCCGCGAAGCCGACCAAAGCCCCGGCCCCACCTGCCGGCGATGCCGACGGCTTGCCGTTCCCGTTCGAGGCCCGGCCCGGCGGCATCTACTACGCGAAGCCCGGCGCCAAGCGGCGAAGCGGCGACGACGCCCCGCCTGTATGGATATGCAGCCCACTGCGAGTGATCGCCCTCACCCGCGACGCCCGCGGGGACGACTTCGGACGGCTTGTCGAGTTCGAGGACCCGGACGGCAACCCGCGGCGCTTGGCCATCCCTGCCGCCGACCTGCAAGGGTCCGGTGAAGCGTTACGCGCGCGCCTGGCTCGGCTCGGCTTGGAGGTCAGCACGCACCCCGAGGCGCGGCGCGCCTTCCTTGAGCTGCTGCAACGCTGGCGGCCCGAGGCCCGCGCCCGATCCACCACCCGAACCGGCTGGACCGACGGCGGCGCCTTTGTCTTGCCGGACCGCGTTATCGGCGACGAAGCCGAGCCCGTGATCCTGGCCGGCGAGCTGGCCGAACCGCCCGCGTTCGCGGTTCGCGGCACGGTCGAGGACTGGCGGCGGCATGTCGGCTTGCCGTGCATCGGCAACAGCCGGCTGTTGTTCTGTGTGTCCGTCGCCTTCGCGGCGCCCCTGCTGCACCTGATCGGCGGCGAGTCCGGCGGCTTCCACTTGAAGGGTTCCAGCACTGACGCCAGCAGCAGCGGCAAGACCACGTGTCAGCGGGTCGCGGCGAGTGTCTGCGGCGCCCCCGATTACCTGCAACGCTGGCGGACCACCGATAACGCCCTTGAGGCAACCGCCGAGCTATCGAACGACGCGCCCCTGATCCTAGACGAGTTCGGCCAGATGGACCCGAAGGCGGCCGGCGAAGCGGGTTACATGCTCGCCAACGGCAGCGGAAAGGCCCGCGCGGCACGCACCGGCGACGCGCGCCCGGTCAAGCATTGGCGCGTGCTGTTCCTGAGCAGCGGCGAGATCGGCCTTGCCGAACACATGGCCAGCGCGAACAAGCGCGCCCGCGCGGGTCAGGAAGTCCGCATGGCCGAAATCCCTGCCGACGCCGGCGCGGGTTATGGCTGCTTCGAGGACCTACACGGCGAACCCGACGGCGCGGCCTTCGCGGTCCGGCTGACCGAGGCGGCCGCGACCTACTACGGCGCCCCCTTCATCGCTTGGATAGAAGCCGTACAAGCCCAACGCGCCCGCCTGCCGGCCCGCGTCAAAGAGCTGCGAGACCTGTTCGTGTCCGATGCCCTGTCCGGTATCAAGAGCCCACCGGGTCAAGTCCGGCGCGTAGCGGCCCGCTTCGGCCTGGTTGGAGTTGCCGGCGAGCTGGCGACCCATGCCGGCTTGACCGGATGGGCTGAGGACGCGGCCTATGAGGCGGCCTTGCGTTGCTTCGGTGACTGGCTGAAGGCCCGCGGCGGCCCGATCCCGGCGGAGGAGCGCGACCTGCTGTCCCAGGTTCGGCATTGGTTCGAGCAGCACAGCAACCGCCTGCGATGGAAGGACCGCGCCCTAGACGACCACGCCCCCGAGGTCCCCCGGCAAGCCGGCTTCAAGCACGACCCCGGCGACGAAGCCGGCGGCCTGGTGTACTACGTGTTCGGTGAGACCTTCAAACGCGAGCTGTGCGAAGGCCACGACTACCGCGATGCCGCGCGCGTGCTTGTGCGGCGCGGCCTGCTGCGCCCCGGCGACGACGGCCGGCCGACCCAGAAGGTCAGGCTCCCGGGCTTCGCAAACCCCCAACGGGTCTATGTGTTCGGGAGCGACCTAGGCGGAGGTGGCGACGATGGACTTTGACCGCATCGCGCGACGCATCGCCCAACGGCGGCGGCGCCAACCCGAGGACCCGGCGCCCGCATCGCCCCCGGCGCCCCCTGCCGGCCCCCAGCAAGCCGGCTCGGCTGCACCCATACCCGAGGCCCCGGCGGCGCCCGCGCCCTGGCAGGAAGCCCGCGACGAACGCGCGGCCATCATGCAACACGACGGCGGCCTGACCCGAGCCGATGCCGACGGCGCGGCCGAAGTCCTGCACCCGGACCCGGACAATCCGCCCGCGGCCTGGCTCGGCTTTACCGTCGAGGACCTGAAGCGCGCGGCCGGCCCCGACTGGCCGGATGTGTGCCATCAACCCCGCGTGCTGGCGGCCCTTGCCCGCGCCCTGGACCGCGGTCCCGACGGCGCCCGCATTCGCGCCCGGCGCGGCCAAGCCACCCGCGACAACCCCGAGGACCTTTCGCGATGATGCAAGCCAGCATTCACGGCCGGCTCGGTAAGGACCCGCAGCCGATCAACACCCGCACCGGGAAGCCCATGACGGCGGCCAGTGTCGCGGTTGACGTGAGCCAGCGCGACCAAGAATCGACCCTATGGGTTCGTGTTATCGCCTTCGGCAAGCTGGCCGACCAACTGGCGAAGCACGCCAAAGGCGAAACCCTGTCGGCAAGCGGCCGGCTGGAACTGTCCAAATGGACAGCCGAAGACGGCACCGCGCGGGAGTCCTGGCAACTGATTGCCGATGCCCTGGTATCGGCCCGCACCGTTCGCCCCGGAAGCGCCCGCAGCAACCGACAGGGCACGACCGGCCCGCCGAAGCCCAGCAACAGCGACGCGGCGCCCTTCGACGATCCCGTGCCCCCGTTTTGAATCCAGCAAACTGAACCCACGGCGCGCGGTTGGGCGCGGCGGCACTCGGTTTGCGCGTGGTTGACCTGTGGGGTTGAGCTTCGGTTGACCTTGCGTCGAATTGCCTGCAATCGGTGCGGGTCCTTTCCGCCGATTCGCGTTGCGATACTCGAAGCCGCGAAGTTGCTCTAGGTTCCGTCGCCCCGTCATAGTCAACCATCGGTGAACTTTGCTCGCGGCAATGCGGAGAATTGACCCTTGAGCCGCCCTAATCGCCCGCTGACACCGCAGCAGCTTGAAGCAGCGCGGCACTTGGCCCGCGGCGCGACTGGTGCCGACGCGGCCCGCGCGGTTGGCGTCAGACCCGAGACCGTTTCGCACTGGCGGCGCGTTCCGGGCTTCGATGAAGAACTGCGGCGCCTGGTGGCACTTGCCGAGACCGGCGACACCCGCGCGCGCGTCGAGGCCCTGACGCCGAAGGCCCTTGACGCCTTGCAAGCGGCACTGACCGAGCCAACAGCAGCCCCGGCCGTGAAGATCGCGGCGGCCGATGCCCTGCTGAGATTCGCGGCCGCGATTCATCTTCAGGAAGCCGCGGCCACGGCACCCGACACCCCCGCCGACTGCGCCCCCCGAGGCCCCGCGGCCCCGCCTTCGACGGTCGAGCCGTAGCCCACCGCAACGCATCGCGGTTTTGTCCCCAGTGTCCCCACCTTTTGGGGACGCGCGGGGACACCTTAACACGCTGTTTCAATTACACTTTCAGGGATTGTCCCCAGTGTCCCCGCTGTCCCCAGCTATTTTGCATGAGTTGAGGAAAACGCCGGGCACGTCCCCAAGTCCCCATCGCCCCTCTGTGTGTTCTCCCGAAAGACACAAAGCTATACCCCCCGTGTACGCACTTCCCCAGCTTCCGCCCCTGCTGTTTTCCCTGACTCCTGCAAATCGAGCGGGGACACTGGGGACACCGGGGACAATTCCGAAAAGGACGACGAAACAGAACCTTGCAAACGACCAACCGTCCCCGGTGCATGGGGACAAACTGGGGACAATGGGGACAACGTTACGCCGAGTTACGCCCTGTTACGCTGGTTCCGGCGACGCGCGCAAGCAAGCCCGCGCCTGCCGGCGAAACCGCGGCATTGGCGTTGCCTGCCGCCCTGCATCCCGTCAACGGAACGGCCCCAGGGTGAAGACCCCGAGGTCTAGGCCCTGCCGGAGCAGGTGACGCCCGAGCATCGAGGACCGAGGTCGCGGACCCGTCGGCGATGGTGACGCCCCGGCATGAAGGCCCGCCGGGTCGAGGCCCTGCTGAAGCTGCCGGCGTTGGCGCCGCTTCCATGATCGAGCCCACCGAGTCGAGACCTTGCCGACACCGCCTGACGCCTTAGTGTTGAGTCCCACCGGGTCGAGGACCTGGCGGCCGGGGTCCCGGACCCGCCCCAGGGCACCGCGCCCGAGGCCCTGCCCGAGCTGCCGGCCGGGTTCCGACTCCGCTCCAGGGCACCGCCCCGAGACCCTGCCGGCCGGGTCCGGCTTCGCCCTCAGGGTCGCGACCGGCCCGAGGACCTGCCTGAGCTGCCGGCGCTGGCGGCATGCCCCAGGATCGAGCCCACCGGGTCTAGGACCTGCCCGAGCTGGCGGCCGGGTCCCGGACCCGCCCCAGGGCGCCGCGCCCGAGGCCCTGCCCGAGCTCCCGGCCGGGTCCGGCTTCGCCCTCAGGGTCGCGACCGCCCCGAGGCCCTGCTGAAGCTCCCGGCCGGGTCCACTTCGCCTTCAGGGTCGCGACCGGCCCGAGGACCTACCCGAGCTGCCGGCGCTGGCGGCATGCCCCAGGATCGAGCCCACCGGGTCGAGGACCTGCCCGAGCTGCCGGCCGGGGTCCCGGACCCGCCCCAGGGCACCGCGCCCGAGGCCCTGCCCGAGCTGCCGGCCGGGTCCGGCTTCGCCCTCAGGGTCGCGACCGGCCCGAGGACCTGCCTGAGCTGCCGGCGCTGGCGGCATGCCCCAGGATCGAGCCCAC
>PR_CR_10_Liq_1_inCRDRAFT_1001520_pt1 | contig 12920 bp, 12 predicted proteins | sample PRCRCaboRojoPR_3_FD_10241 | JGI IMG/M metagenome (IMG submission 10241) | reverse complement strand
CGCGCCGCGTCGCCCGCGCCACTATTCCACATGTAATACCAGTTGAGCATGCCGAAGACCGACATTGTCGCCGCGCGCAGCTTGGCCTTNTCGCCGTCGAAGACGTCCGGAGCGATGTCGCGGATGATCCCGCCGAGGAAGTTGACCATCTCGCGCTGGTAGCCGCGCAGGACCTTCTGTTGTGCGGGCGGAAGCTTCTCGACGCCGTTCACCTGCACGCGATGTTCGTGGTCGGAGCCCTGGTAGGCGAACAGGATCTCATGGACCACGCGGCGCAGCCGGTCCTGCGGGCCGAGCCCGGTGAGGTCGATGCCGCAGATGCGGTCCCGCAGGCTGCTCAGGTAGGTCTCGAGGATATCGTAAAGGATCGCGTCCTTGCTGTCGTAGTAGTGATAGATATTCGCCTTGGAGATCCCGCATTCACTGGCGAGCTGGGTCATCGTGGCCCGGTCGAACCCCGCCTCGGCGAACACCTTTGCGGCCGAGGCGAGGATCTGCGCGCGCTTCTGGTCGTGATCCTTGGCGATCGTGCGGGCCACGGCGTTACCCCCGCTCGCGGTTGTCGATCACGCGCTTGGCCTTGCCCTGGCTGCGCTCGATCTCGCCCGGGTCGCGCACGTCGATCTCGGTCGAGATGCCGACGACGTCCTTGATGTGCTTGTGCAGCATGCGCGCCGCGGCCGTCTTGGACGCCTCGTCCGCGGACCCCTCGGCCGCTTCCACGTGGACGCGCAGCGCGTCCATGCGCCCGGCGCGGTAAAGTTCGATCTGGAAATGGTTCGTCAGCCCGCCGGTGGCCAGCACCTGCTCCTCGATCTGGGTCGGGAAGACGTTGACGCCGCGCAGGATGATCATGTCGTCCGAGCGCCCGGTGATCTTCTCCATCCGGCGCATGCTGCGCGCGCTGCCGGGCAGGAGCCGCGTCAGGTCGCGGGTGCGGTAGCGGATCATCGGCAGGCCTTCCTTGGTCAGCGTGGTGAAGACCAGCTCCCCCATCTCGCCGTCCTCGACCGGCTCGCCGGTCTGCGGGTCGATGATCTCCGGGAAGAAATGGTCCTCCCATATGTGTAGCCCGTCCTTGGTTTCGACGCACTCGTTGGCGACACCCGGCCCCATGATCTCGGACAGCCCGTAGATGTCGACGGCGTGCATGTCGAAGGCCGCCTCGACCTCGGCGCGCATCGCGTTGGTCCACGGCTCGGCGCCGAAGATGCCCACCTCGAGCGAGCTTTCGCGCGGGTCGAGCCCCTGCTTGTGGAACTGCTCGAGGATGTTGAGCATATAGGACGGCGTCACCATGATGGTGGAGGGTTTGAAATCCTCGATCAGCGTGACCTGCCGCTCGGTCATGCCGCCCGAGACCGGCACCGTGCTGCAGCCCAGCCGCTCGGAGCCGTAGTGCGCGCCCAGCCCGCCGGTGAACAGCCCGTAGCCATAGGCGACGTGCACGATGTCGCCGGGCCGCGTGCCGCTGGCGCGCATCGAGCGCGCCACCATGTCGGCCCAAACGTCGATGTCGCCTTGGGTGTAACCCACCACCGTCGGCTTGCCCGTCGTCCCGGACGAGGCGTGGATGCGCACGATCCGCTCGCGCGGCACGGCGAAGAGACCGAAGGGATAATTATCGCGCAGGTCGGTCTTGTAGGTGAACGGGAACCTTGGCGAGATCGCTCAGCTGCTTGAGATCGTCGGGNTGCACGCCCGCCGCGTCGAACCGCTCGCGGTACATCGGGACGTTGTCGTAGGCGTGGCGGACCGACCACTTGAGCCGGTCCAGTTGCAGGCTGCGGATCTCGTCGATCGAGGCGATCTCGATCGGGTCCAGATCGGATGTCTTCGGTGTCAGGTCCTTCATCGTCTCCTCCTCCCCGGATGCGCGCCGGTCAAATCAGTCTTCGTCCTCGTCGAAGAGGTGCCCGTCGATGGCCCGCGACATGCCGCGGAACTCGGCGATCACAACGCCGTCCTGGTTCATCACGGTGACGTCGTAGATGCCGCTGCGCCCCTTCAGGGCGACCTCGCGCGCGTGCGCCGTCAGCCGGTCGCCCTGTTTTCCGGGCGCGAGATAGGTGATGACGTTGTGTTGCGCGACGGTGGCCCGGTTACGGCTGTTGCAGGCGAACGCGAAGGCGCTGTCGGCCAGCATGAAGGTCAGCCCGCCGTGGCAGATCGCGTGGCCGTTGCAGTGATGGGGCTGCACGGTCAATTCCAGGGTCGCTTCGCCCTCGTCGACATGAGTGATCTCCATGCCCGCCCATTGCGAGGCCCCGTCGTCCGACCACATGGCCGCCGCGGCTTTTTCCGCGCGTTCCTTCGGTGTCATGCTCACCTGCCCTGGAAGTTCGGTGCACGCTTCTCGATGAAGGCCGTGACGCCCTCGGCGTAATCCGCGCTTTCGCCGCAGGTCTTCATCGCGTCGGCCTCCAGTTCGAGATGCGCGTCGAGCGTGTCGGTCGCCGCCGCCTGGATCGCCTGCTTGGTCAGGCCGAGACCGAGCGTCGGCCCGGCGGCCAGCTTCCCTGTCAGAGCGCGCGCCTCCTCCATGAGCGCGTCGTCGGCCACGGCCTTCCATATGAGACCCCAGTCGGCCGCCTGCGTCGCGCCGAGCGGTTCGCCGGTGAGCGCCAGCCCCTTCGCGCGCGCTTCGCCGAGAAGGCGCGGCAGGTGCCAGCTGCCGCCCGTATCCGGGATGAGCCCCACCTTGGCGAACGACTGAATGAACTTCGCGCTCTGCGCGGCCAGCACGATGTCACAGGCCAGCGCGAGGTTCGCCCCCGCCCCGGCCGCGACGCCGTTGACCGCGCAGACGACCGGGACATCCAGCGACCGGATCAGCCGCACCAGCGGCGCGTAGAACGTGCGCACGGTGTGGCCCAGATCCGGTGGCCCGTCCATCTTCGTCGGATCGCGGTCGCCGAGGTCCTGGCCCGCGCAGAAGCCGCGCCCGGCCCCCGTCAAAAGGACCGCGCGCGCGCCCCCGTCGCGCGCCGCCTCCAGCGCGGCGTAAAGCGCGCGGTGCATCTCGTCATTGAAGCTGTTCAGGCGGTCGGGCCGGTTCAGGGTGATCTCGACCCATGCGCCGTGGTCCGTCGTCAGTATGGTGTCGCTCATGCGGGGCCTGTCGTGTCGAACGTCAATTTCCTCCTTGCATAAACCGAACGGTTGGTCAATAAATATCCGCATGAGTGAATCGCGCCCAAATGCCGGCCGCGAGGCCGCCGCGGACCGATCGACCGTCACCGTCGACCGCAGCGGGGAGATCGCGTGGGTCACGATCGACAACCCGCCGGTGAACGCCACGTCGAACGCCGTGCGGGCCGACCTGGCGGCGGCGGTGAAGGACGTGCAGGGCGCCCGCGTCGCGGCGCTGCGGTGCGCGGGCCGCACCTTCATCGCCGGCGGCGACATGTCGGAGTTCGACGCGCCCCCGGTCGCGCCGCACCTGCCCGACGTCGTGCAGATGATCGAGGACAGCGAGGTCCCCTTCGTCGCCCTGATGCACGGCAACGTGCTCGGCGGCGGCTTCGAGATCGCGATGGCCTGCGCCTGGCGCATCGCCGCGCCGGGAACCGGGTTCGGCCTGCCGGAGGTGAATGTCGGCCTGATCCCCGGCGCCGGCGGCACGCAGCGCCTGCCGCGGCTCGTGGGCATGGAGGCCGCGATCGACATCGCTTGCCGCGGCCGCATCGTGACGGCCGAGGACATGCTGAAGCTCGGTGGTATCGACCGCGTCGCGGACGACCTCGCGGCCGCCTGCATGGAGCTGTCCGCGGATCTGCCTGCGCGCCCCGTGCCGGTGTCGCGGCGCCCCGTTCCGGCATTTTCGGATCAGCTCGTCGCGGAGGCCGAAAAGAGCCTGCGCAAGCGTGCCCGCGGGCAACAATCGCCGCTGGAGAACCTCCGGGCGCTTCAGTGGTCCGCCGAGCCGTTCGAGCAAGGCCAGCCACGCGAACGCGCCCGCCACCTGGAGCTGCGTCGCTCGCCCGAGAGCCGGGCGCTGCGCCATGTGTTCTTCGCGGAACGCGCCGCCGCTCGGCCCGAGGCGATCGCGGGGGTCACCCCGCGCGACGTCGCGCGCGTCGCCATCGTCGGCGGCGGCCTGATGGGCGCCGGGATCGCCGCGGCTGCGCTGACCGCCGGCCTGCGCGTGACGCTGATCGAACGCGACGCCGAGGCCGCCGACGCGGCACACGAGCGCGTGTCCGGGCTGCTGGACGGCGCGGTCGACCGCGGCAAGATGGACGACGCCGCGCGGGACGCCGCGCTGGCCGGATTCGCCGCGGTGGACGACTACGCGCACGCCGCCGGGGCGGACCTGGCGATCGAGGCGGTGTTCGAGGACGCGGCGGTCAAGCGGGAGGTCTTCGCGAAGCTGTCGGAGGCGATGGGGGAGGAGGCGATCCTTGCCACCAACACCTCCTACCTCGATCCGCGCGACATTTTCCGCGACATCCCGCGGCCCGACCGCTGCCTCGGCCTGCACTTCTTCTCGCCCGCGAACATCATGAAGCTGCTGGAGGTCGTGCAGACCCCGGACACCGCGGCCGAGGTGCTGGCCACCGGCTTCGCGCTGGCGAGGCGGCTCCGCAAGATGCCGGTGCTCTCGGGCATCTGCGACGGGTTCATCGGCAACCGGATCCTGTCCGCCTATCGTCGCGCCGCGGACTATCTGCTGGCCGACGGCGCTCTGCCGCACGAGGTGGACGCGGCGATGCGCGGGTTCGGCATGGCGATGGGGCCCTACGAGATGCAGGACATGGCCGGGCTGCAGATCGCCTGGGCCAACCGCAAGCGGCAGGCGGCCACGCGGCCGGCGGGGGAGCGCTACGTCGCCATCGCCGACCGGCTGTGCGAGATGGGGCGCCTCGGCCGGCGCAGCGGCAAGGGCTGGTACGACTACGGCGACGACGGCAAGCCGCAGCGCTCCACCGAGGTCGAGGCGCTGATCGAGGCTCATTCGCGTGAGCACGGACTCGCGCGCCGCAGCTTTGCCGAGGAGGAGATCACCGGGCGCCTTCTGGCCGTCATGGCCAATGAGGGGCTGCGCATCGTCGAGGAGGACATCGCCGAGCGCCCGGGGGATATCGACGTGGTGGAGGTCCACGGCTACGGTTTTCCCCGGTGGCGCGGTGGCCCGATGCACCACGCGTCCGAGATCGGCTGGGACGTGACGAGGAGGAACATGCACCTGGTGGCGGAGGAAAGCCCCGGGTCATGGGGACTGGCGTCCAAGCTGTGAACGCAGACGGACAGCCATCATCACTTAGGGAGGATTCAATGGCACACTACCGCAAACTCACCTCGCTGCTCGCCGGGGCCGCGCTCGCAGTCAGCGGCACGGCGGCGTTCGCCGCGGATTACACGCTGACGATTTCCAGCTGGGCCCCGCCGACACACAACATCAACGCCAAGATGTGGCCGAAGTTCACCGAAATGGTCGAGGAGGCGACCGACGGCCGCGTGACCACGGATCTCAAGCTGGGGCTCGCCCCGCCGCCGGCGCAGATGGACCTGATCCAGGACGGCGCGGCCGACCTGTCCATCATCTTCCACGGCTATCAGGCAGGGCGCTTCGTCACCACCAAGCTGATCGAACTGCCCGGGTACACCGGCAGCGCGGAGGAGGCGTCGGTCGCCTACTGGCGGGCGTATGACAAGTACCTGTCCAACGCCGACGAGCACCGCGGCGTGAAGGTGGTGGCCATGCACACCCACGGCCCCGCGCAGCTTCACACCGCCGACAAGGTGGAGTCGATCGACGATATCAGCGGGCTGAAACTGCGCGTTCCCGGTGGCGTCGGCGGCGACGTGGGCGAGGCGCTGGGGGCGACCGGCATCAAGGTGCCGGCCCCCAAGGTCTACGAGACGCTGGCGTCCGGCGCCGCCGACGGCGTGGTGATGCCCGTCGACTCGCGCCAGGGCTTCAAGCTGACCGAGGTCGCGCCGCACCTCTACGAGATGCCCGGCGGGTTCTACCGTGGCTCGTTCGCCTTCATCATGAACGAGGGCTCCTTCCAGCGGCTGCCCGAGGACATTCGCACCGCCCTCGAAGAGGAGGTCTTCGGCGAGCCGATCAGCCGCGAGATCGGCAAGATCTGGGACGCCGGCGACCAGCAGAGCCTCGAGCTGACAAAGGAAGCCGCGGGTAACACGATGACGGTCGCCTCGGAGGCGGACCAGGCGAAGTTCGAGGAGATCTCCGCGGGCATCATCGACGAGGTGATCACGCAGGTCGGCGAGACCGGCGTGGACGCCGAAGCCGCCTACGAGATGCTCAGCAGCGAGCTGTCGGCGGACTGATCGCCGATCTCACCCTGCCCGGCGGTCCGCGCGACCGCCGGGCGGCCGGCTGCCCGACCGCCGCCCCCGGAGACCCGCACAATGAGATCCCTTCTGCACGCTGTCCGGAAACTGGACAGGATACCGATCCTTGTCGCCTGCGCCGCCCTGTTCGCGCTCATGGCGATGACGTTCTTCGACGTGATCCTGCGGTCGACCTTCAACGCGCCGATCGAGGCCGCGACGGAGCTGACCCGGATCTTCGTGGCCGTGATGGTCTTTGCCGTGCTCCCGCACGTGTCGGTGGGCAACCACCACATATCCGTCGATCTGACCGACGGGCTGTTCCGCCGATACCGGCTGGAACGGGTGCGCGACGGGGTCATCCTGATCGCGTCGGGGGTGATGCTGATCTGGCCCGTGCAGCGCATCGTCGTGCTGGCCGAGCGCACGCGCAGTTACGGCGACGTCACAGAATATCTCGCGATTCCGCAGTTCTACATCATGTGGTTCATCGCCATCGGCACCGGCATCGCCGCAGCGTCGATGGTGATCGCCGGCGTGCTGAAGCTGGCCGCGCCGCACCTTCTCGGGGATGACGCCCAATGACCGCCGCGCTTATCGGATTCGCCCTCGTTCTCGTCCTGGTCCTGATGCGGATGCCCATCGTCTTCGCGATGGGGCTGGTCGGCACCTTCGGCTTCGCCTTCGAGCGCAGCGGCAGCCTCTTCGACGCATGGGGGCTGAACGCGGCCATGTCGATGGTGGGCCGCCAGATCATCGACACCGCGCAAAGCTACGGATTGTCGGTGGTGCCGCTGTTCATCCTGATGGGCCTCTTCGTCAACAAGAGCGGGATGGCGCGTGAACTCTACGCCGTCTCCAACGCCTTTCTGGGCCACATGCGCGGCGGCATCGCCATGGCCACCGTGGCCGCCTGCGGGGGGTTCTCCGCGATCTCGGGCTCGTCCCTGGCCACTGCGGCCACGATGTCGAAGGTCGCCATGCCCGAGATGCGCCGCTACGGATATTCCGAAGGGCTCTCGACGGCCTCGATCGCGGCCGGCGGAACACTGGGCATCCTGATCCCGCCGTCGGTGATCCTGGTGATCTACGGGCTGATGACCGAGACATCGATCGGCAAGCTTTTCATGGCCGGCATCATCCCCGGCGCACTGGGCATCCTGTTCTACATCCTCGCGGTGCGGTTCACCGTGTGGCGCAACCCGGACGCCGGGCCGGCCGGGCCGCGGTTCAATTGGCGCGAGCGGCTGGGCGCCCTGCGGTCGGTCTGGGCGGTGCTGCTGCTTTTCGTGCTGGTGATCGGAGGCCTTTACGGCGTCTTCGATGTCTACCCCATTTACCTGACGTTCTCGCCCACCGAGGCCGCCGGCATGGGCGCGATGGGCGCCTTCCTGATCGCGCTGTCTCGGGGCGGGCTGACGCTGTCCAGCACGTTCGAGGTCCTCAAGGACACGGCACTCACGGCAGCTGCGCTCTTCTCGGTCCTGATCGGGGCGCAGATCTTTTCCAACTTCGTCAACCTCGCGGGCCTGCCCGAGGCGCTGATCGGGATCGTCACCTATTACGATGTGCCCCCCTACGCGGTGATGATGATGATCCTTCTGATCTACATCGTGCTGGGCTGCGTGTTCGAATCCCTGTCGATGCTGCTTCTGACAGTGCCGATCTTCTTCCCGCTGGTGACGGAGCTCGGCTACGACCCGATCTGGTTCGGGATCGTCGTCGTGGTCGTCACCGAGATATCGCTCATAACGCCGCCGGTGGGGCTGAACGTCTTCATCCTCAAGGGGGTGGTCGGGAACGTCACCACCGGTACGATCTTCCGCGGCGTCACTCCGTTCTGGATCGCGGATCTCTTCCGCCTGGCGCTGATCGTGCTGGTGCCATGGCTCGTGCTCGTCCTGCCTGAGAACATGGGAGCGATGGGCCATTGACCGTCCTCGATCTGACCGATCCACCAGCGGGGTTTCACGACGACCCCTATCCAGCCTACCGGCATCTGCTGGAGGACTGTCCCGTCTGCTGGCAGCCCGACGGCAGCGTGGTGCTGTCGCGCCATGCCGATCTGGACACGGTCTACCGCGACACCCGGCGTTTCATCTCGGACAAGAGGGATGTCTTCGGGCCGAAATTCGGCCCCGACAGCCCGCTTTACGAGCATCACACCACGTCGCTGGTGTTCAACGACCCGCCGCTGCACACCCGGGTGCGCAAGGTGATGGTGGGGGCGATGAACCCGCGCGCGCTGCAGCAGATGGAGCCGGGGCTGATCCGGCTCGTCGACAGTCTGCTCGACGCGATGGCGGAGCGCGCGGAGGTCGAGCTGATCGCCGACTTCGCCGGCGCGATCCCCATCGAGGTGATCGGCAACCTGCTCGACATTCCGCGTGATGAGCGTGGGCCGCTGCGCGACTGGTCGCTGGCCATCCTCGGCGCGCTGGAGCCGATGCTGTCGGATGCGGAGATGGCGCGCGGCAACCGCGCGGTGACCGAATTCAAGGACTACCTGCGCCACATCATCGAGGACCGCGCAGCGCACCCCGGCGACCCGGAGACGGATGTGCTCACCCGCCTCATGCAGGCCGAGGGCGAGGGGCTGACCGAGGTCGAGCTCTACCAGAACTGCATCTTCATCCTGAACGCGGGCCACGAGACGACGACGAACCTGATCGGCAGCGCGCTCTGGCTGCTCGACCGGCACCGCGACAAGCGGGCCGAGCTGCTGGCGAGCCCGGGGCTGATCGGCACGGCGGTGGACGAGTTCCTGCGCATGGAAAGCCCCAACCAGATCGGCAACCGGCTGACCACGCAGGACGTGGAATTCCACGGCCAGACCATTCCCGCCGGCACCGACCTGAACCTGATGATCGGGGCGGCCAACCGCGACCCGCGGGTGTTCGACGACCCCGACACGCTGCGCCTCGAGCGCCGTCCCAACAAGCACCATGCCTTTGCCGGGGGGCCGCATACCTGCGTGGGGCTGACGCTGGCGCGGATGGAGGGCCGGATCGCGGTGGAGCGGTTCCTGGCCCGCTTTCCCGACTACGAGATCACCGATGGCGCCGTGCGCGGCGGGCGGCTGCGGTTCCGCGGCTTCGCCCGCCTGCCGGCCAGACTGAAAGGATAGACCGATGACGATCCGAGAGGTTGCGAGCTTTGCCGCCGGCGAATGGGTGGCCCCGGGTCAGGGCGCGCGCGATATCGCCAGCGCGGTGACGGGCGAGGTCATCGCCCGCGCCGGCAATTCGGCGCTCGACGCGCAGGCGATGCTCGATCACGCTCGGGGCACGGGCGGCCCGGCCCTGCGCGAGCTGACATTCCACGACCGCGCGCGGATGCTCAAGGCGCTGGCGCAGTACCTCGACCGGCACAAGCAGGTGCTGTACGATCTGTCCTTCGACACCGGCGCGACGCAGGCCGACCACCTGATCGACATCGACGGCGGCATCGGCACGCTGTTCGTCTTCGCCTCCAAGGGCCGGCGCGAAATGCCCGACGGGCACGTTTACCTCGACGGCGAGGTCGAGCAACTCTCGCGCGGCGGGACGTTCCTCGGCCAGCACGTCTGCACGCCGCTTCAGGGGGTGGGCGTGCACATCAACGCCTACAATTTCCCCGTCTGGGGGATGCTGGAGAAGCTGGCGCCGACGATCCTCGCCGGGGTCCCGGCGATCGTGAAGCCTGCGACCAGCACCTGCTACGTCACCGAGGCCTGCGTGCGCCTGATGCTGGAGGCCGACATTCTGCCCGCCGGCGCGGTGCAGCTCGTCGCCGGCGGGCTGGGCGACATGCTCGACCGGCTGACCTGTCAGGACGTGGTCAGCTTCACCGGCTCGGCGGAGACCGCGCTCAAGCTGCGCTCGGCGCCGCACATTCTCGAAAACTCGGTGCGCTTCGTGGCCGAGCAGGACAGCCTCAACGCCTCGGTCCTCGGCCCCGACGTCGACCCTGACAGCCCCGAGTTCGACCTTTTCGTCAAAGAGGTCTGCCGCGAGATGACGGCCAAGGCGGGGCAGAAATGCACCGCGATCCGCCGGATCATCGCCCCCGAGGACCGCGTCGAGGCTGTCATCGAGGCGGTCTCGGCCCGGCTGGGCAAGACGACCATCGGCGACCCGCGCAAGGAGACGACGCGGATGGGCGCCCTGGTCTCCGCCAGCCAGAAGCGCGACGTGCTCGACAAGGTGGCGGTGCTGGAACGCGAGGCCGAGCGCGTGCACGGCGACCCCGAGGATTTCACGGTGGACGGCGCCGACGCCGGCAAGGGCGCCTTCCTGCCGCCCATGCTGTTCCACTGCGCCGACCCGGACCGCGCGCGCCGCATCCACGACACCGAGGCCTTCGGCCCCGTCAGCACGGTCATGGGCTACCGCGACCTCGATCACGCGATGGCGCTGGCCAACCGCGGCGAGGGGTCGCTGGTCACCTCGGTCATCACGCATGACGGCGACGTCGCACGGCAGGCGGTGCTCGGGGCAGGGGCCTACCACGGGCGCATCTACCTCAACGACCGCACCTCGATGAAGGAGAGCACCGGCCACGGCTCGCCCCTGCCGCACATGGTCCACGGCGGCCCCGGCCGCGCCGGCGGCGGCGAGGAACTGGGCGGCGTGCGCGGCGTCACCCATTACATGCAGCGCACCGCGGTGCAGGGCTCGCCCGACCACCTCGCGGCGATCGCCGGACAGTGGGTCCCCGGCGCGGCCGAGGTGACCGGCCCCGCACATCCCTTCACGCGCCGCTTCGGCGAGCTTTCGATCGGTGAGACGCTTCACACCGAAGCGCGCGAGGTCACGCTCGCGGATATCGAGCATTTCGCGGAGTTCACGGGCGATACGTTTTACGCGCACATGGACGCCAAGGCCGCCGAGCGGAACCCGTTCTTCCCCGGGCGCGTGGCCCATGGCTACCTGCTGATCTCCTTCGCCGCGGGGCTCTTCGTGGAGCCCGCCGAGGGGCCGGTCCTGGCCAACACGGGCCTCGACAACCTGCGCTTCATGAAGCCGGTCGAGCCCGGCGACAGCGTGAAGGTGCGGCTGACCGTCAAGAAGAAGACCCCGCGCACCGAGGACTACGGCGAGGTCCGGTGGCATGTCACCATGACCAATCAGGACGACGAACGGGTCGCCGAGTACGACCTGCTGACCATGAACGCCTATTGAGCCCCCTGCGTCGCCCGGCTATTGTCGGGCGATGCAAGGAATTGCGACAAAAGAAAAAATTGAGCTCCTGAGCGAATGCGGCCCGCTCAAGGTCTGGTCGGTGGTGGTGACGATCCTCGGCGACCTGTGCACCGCCCCGCACGACCGTGTCGGCGGCAAGCTCTTGACCGCGCTGGCCTGCCGGATGGGCGTCACGGGCCAGGCGGTCCGCGTCGCCGTCCACCGTCTGCGCGCCGACGGCTGGGTTGAAACCGAAAGGGCGGGCCGCGAGTCGCTTTACGGCCTGTCGCAGCGCGGCTGGGCCGAAACGCAGGCGGTGCGTCCCGTGATCTATGCCGGCAAGGCGCCGCCCGCGGGCAGGCCATGGTTGCTGGTGGCGCCGCCGCAACGCGCCGCAGCCGATTTCGCCGCCCGGCTTCCGGCGACAGCCGTCGCGCTCGGCCCGCGGACAGCCCTCCTGGACGCGCCGCCCGATCCCGCGGACCCGGACGTGCTGCTTGCACAGGCCCGCCCGGAGCAGATCCCCGACTGGGTCGGCGATCTGCTGGCGGGCGCGGAGCTGCGCGCCGAATACGCGCGGCTGGCCAACCGCGCACGGCGCGTGACGGCCAGCCCGGCGCCCGCGAACCTGCTCGACGCCACCGTGCTGCGCCTTCTGGTCCTGCATCACTGGCGCCGCCTGCGACTGCGCCACGGGGCGCTGCCCGATATGCTGTTGCAGTCGGGCTGGGAAGGGGCGCAGGCGCGCGAGGCCGTCGCCCACGCCCGCGAGGTGTTTCCCCGTCCCGCCTTGCACGAGCTGGTGGCGGCATATGAAGGCGCCGATCCGGGCTGATCCCGCCGGGACCGTCGCGCGTGTTGGAGTGGTTTCATCGACCGCTTGGCTCCGCCGGTTCGGGGTCAGTGGCGGCCTGATGCAGGAGCGTCAGTGCATGACGCGCCCGACTTCCGGAGATCGCGCGGGCCATCCCATGGCCGCGCAGGCGCAAATGCGTGTCCCAGGAACGCGGGGTGGACATCTCTGCGGCGCCGACGAGCGGGACGATGCCGCGTTCTTTCCGGAGATTTTGAAGCGCCGCGCGACGGCGACAATTAGGTCATCGTGCGCCGGCAGCCAGCGGCGACGTCGCAAAGCCTCATGAGCGATGTCGCGGGACAGCTCTGGTTGTCAAAGACGAAACCCGAAGAACCGACGGAGCCGTGGGCGAGATGGATCGCGACACGGAACCGTTGTGACTGGTGTGTCAGGACGGCCTGATACATGGAGTGATCAGAAACCGGAAAAGACCATGTCGAGCGCGCCGCGGATCTCGTGATCGAAGCGGGAGAGGTCCGCGACTGGCGGAGCCTCGATCAGGGCAGACCGGATCGCGGCCATTTCGGCCGTGTGCAGCACATGCTCCATCCCGTCGACCTCGAAAACCGGCTCGAGCCGTCAGATCGCGCTGGGCCCGG
>PR_CR_10_Liq_1_inCRDRAFT_1001519_pt1 | contig 12931 bp, 9 predicted proteins | sample PRCRCaboRojoPR_3_FD_10241 | JGI IMG/M metagenome (IMG submission 10241) | reverse complement strand
GGTGGATAGCCAGGTTGTTGGGGATAACTAGGCTGTTGGGGTTGTTTTTGTTTCTTCTCTCCAGAGCCGCTCCAAGTAATGTTAACTCTAATATCCCCAGCTTTACGTCCCTTATAAGAAAGGGGAACCCAATCCTCATAAGGAGTTGAAGATGAAATGATTTGGTGGAGAGCAAGTGTGCCTTCCCCCACTAAGTCATCAGAAGAAGCAGTGTCTTTGTCCCAAACTTGGAAAGAAACTACGTCTTCGTTGGTCCTCTTGAAAGCAAAAGAGTCGCTCCAGTTAGGGAACTTGCCCGCGCCATCAGCTACTGCGCTTCTTTGTTTCTGTTGACCTAAGCAAACCACACAATAAGGGTCCATCTTACCAAACGACTCGGTGTCCCTCGAAAGCTTGGCGCATATCGGACGAACTATTAGGTTACCGGATGATTCCATTTTTACAACAAGACTGTCAGTTACTGATTATAAACTTGAATCAGCTCGTCAGATATAGCTGAAGGAGTAAGTATGCCTAAGTCCGTAAACAGAAGAGTAATAAGTGCAGGCGGAGTAAGGTCGCAAACAGGAGTTAGAATATTTTCAACAGCTTCTGAGGTTTTCAGGGGCTCTAGTTTTGCAAGGGTGCTGTCGGGAAGGTCTCTTTGACTTAAAGGAAATAGTCTGAGGAACTTAAGGCTTTCTGTGCAGACATAAACAGGTTTTCTGAAGCTTTTGGCTATCAAAGAAATTCCGTAAGTGCCTACTCTGTTAACTACGCCTCCGCTTTCCACAACAGCTTCTGCGCCAAACATCACGAAGTCCACAGTTTCAATCACAGCGGCTACTGAGTTGTCAAGTATAAGTTTGTAAGGAATGTTGTTTTTCTTGAGCACCTCGCACATTAGGTAGCCTTCGCAGTAAGGCCTGCACTCAGTAACCAAAACCGAAATGTGGAACTTAGTTGAAGCCTTAATAAGCATGTGCGAAACTACTTGTGAGTAGCCGTGGACAAGTATTACTTGGTTGTCTTTGAAGCACCTGAGCGCCATCTCTGTGATCTTTTCCAAAGAAGCAGGTCGCATCTTTGCAAGTTGCAGTCCACTTGCTACTATTCTTTCTTTGAGTTTAGGAAAGTCTTGGTAGTCAGCTTCAACAAGTGTTTTGTGAGTGTGGCACCTAAACATATCGCAGCCAGCCATAACTGAAAGTGGGGTCCTTCCAGAGCGCTCACTCAGTATTTCATTTTCTGTGGATAAAACTTTAGCAGCCCTTTCTAGTTCTAAAGACAAACCCTGCACAGTGCTTTCTGTGGAGGACTCAATTAGCTGTGCTAGAGTGTGGATGGCTGCATGTGAAGGGGAAGCGTCTGGGTCAGCTAAGTTTTGCTTAAAGAGTTCTACGATTTCTTGAGACTCCATATATTAATTTACTAAATAACCGCAATAAATCGGTGGCCTAAGGCCTCTGAAGGCTTTAAGCGAGTCTCTGGGTCCCAATCTAAGCACTTAGAAACTAAGTCTAAGAAACCTTCGTCAGCACAGCCAATTAAAGTGCTTAGTTTCTTGGTTCCGGGGAACCTAACTATCCCTTTTTTATTTGGAACTAGTTTGGGCTTGCCTTCTTGGTCGAAAAAATGATGTTTCCTAGTTGACCTTTCCAGTATGTGAGCTGGAGGAGGGCCAGTAAGTTCCATTATACGCAGCATTTGTTGGGTTTCAGTTTCACCAGGAAACAAAGGAATCCCTGTGTAGAGTTCGGCTAGAATACACCCAAAACTCCACATGTCAATAGCATGCGTGTACCTGATACCTAGCATGATTTCGGGAGCTCTGTAAAACCGACTCTGGATGTAGGTGTACAGTTGCTCCTCAGTGAAGCAGGAAGACCCGAAGTCTATTAACTTAATTTGGGATTTGCTTGAGTTGCACAAAAGTATGTTCTCAGGCTTTAAGTCACAGTGAATTATGTTTTTGGTCTTCAAAACCCTTAAGCAAGTAAGTATTTGGTAAGCAAACCTTTTGATGAGCTTCAAAGAACACCCTCTGAACTGGTTCTTTTTCATGAAGTCGTACAAGTCTACATTCAGGAGTTCAAAAACCAAGCACACGTGTTTCCTAAACAAAAAATAGTTCTTAAGCTGCACAACGTACTTGGAATCCTCTTCTAGCTCCCTGAGTTTGCACAACACACTAATTTCCACTCCGGCTTGGTACATAATTTTCTTTTTGTTCTTTATAACCTTTAAAGCAACCATTTCTTTCCGTTTGTGGTCAAAAGCTTTGCAGACTTGTCCGAAGCTACCTCTTCCTATCAAACTTATGATTTCGTACCTGTAAGCAATGTGGTCCGACTTAATGACTTTGTAGTTTCCTTGGTCGTCGTCATAACCTAGGTTTCCTTCGCGCGAAGACACTCTGATTTTTCTGCTGATGTTTCCCATGTAGTAAACGTCTGAGTAGTCGGTAATTTCTCCTTGTTCGTAGTCTGTCAGCTGCGAAGAGAATCTGCTAATGGCTTCAGCTGGGGTTATTGGAAACTTTACCTCTATGCCTCTGGGTGACTTAGGACTACTTGGTGTGGAGGTGTACTTAAAATTGATTTTTCTGGGGGCTTGAGTAGGCGAAACAAGTCCTTGTCGGTTAACTCTGGAGGTTGGGTAAATAATGTTTCGAGTGACTCTCGGGGAAACTCCAGGGGAAACTTTGCTATTAAGTTTGGAAACTGGAGAGAGTTTGTGTGACAGGTTAAGTTTGAGGTCTGGCTTGCTTTTGTTAGCTAAATTTGAAGTGTTGGAACCGTTAACTAGGTTCTTTGACGACTTAGTTTGTTTTTTGCTTATGATTAGCCGATTGGGCGAAAGTTGTTTTTTAGTAAGGTTTTTGTAGCTCCTGCTGGTTTTTTCCATTTATAAGTTGATTTTTAAATGAAAATTTATTTATTATTGTGAATGTAAAACCTAAATCCCATATATACAGTCTCAAGGGCTAGGATTTCTAGAAGGATTGCATAAGAGGCACTTATGCACCAGTACCCACTCCATTGCTGGCAGTAGTTCTTCCCCATAATTATAGTTCCAACTATAGACCCTTCCAAAACTACCAAGCTCAGCACTACTCCACATGCAAACACCCAAAAATGCTTTTTTCTGTTGACTGAAAGTAGAACCATCAGTAACGCAGCTATTGGCACTGATATGGTCAGTCCTAGCAAGGAGTGGCCCAAGTAGTTTTTTTCATAGCTTTCAAAAAGTTCCTCTGAGGTTTTATTTGCTCCAGTGTCTGTTTCTTCGTAGGCTCCAAATAGCACTCCAATAATGAATATTTCGAAAATCCAAATAGTAACTACTGTGTAAAGTCTCAGCCACCTTGAGTAATTTTTTTGGTGCCAAGGAAGTCCGAAGGTTAGGTGTTCCTTCAAAACACTTTTTACGCGAGTAGAGTCACTAACAGACTGAGTAGGGAACTCAATGTGGTAAGACTCACTGACCTGCTCAGATTCAGAACTTGAAACCAAAGAATGAGCACGCGAAGAAATCTGAGGAGAGTCTTCGGGAACAGGCTCAGGAACTTCTAACTTAAAGCTTCCGGGCTTTTGGGACTTCCGAGACTTCCGAGACTTTCGGGACTTCCTAAGAAGCTTGCTTGTTTTCTGATCTAGTAAAAACAGAAAGGGCGAAGCAAACACTCCTAAAAAAAACACCCCAGCAGTCAAATACACAGGCGAAAGGTTCATTTCGCAGTCCTCAGCAAGAAGTCTGGCCATTTATAAGGCAGATTTTAAATATTCATGGAAGAGTTTTACACCGAAATAGCTAAGATTGGCGACTTCCCTAAATTTGAAGCTCAGTTAGTGCATAACAAAACAAGCAACATCCTTTCAAAAGCCAAGTCTGCTTCAATAACAGCTATGGTGCAGCCAAGTAACTTACTGCACCCTTTAAGACTAGGTGAGCGGTTTGCCCCAGACAGCTGTGTCCAGGGCTCCCAGTTAAGATACATTTTGGGCAACACTCTTATTGAGGCAGAGAACTCTCAGTGTCCTTACTCCAGTTCCCGGGATTCCTTCCAAAGTTTAAACTCCCAAAAGGAGATGGTTATTCCAGACTTAATTGTTAGGGAACGACCTGGCATCACTCATCAAAAACTGTCTAGTGTGCAGGTTCCCGAAGAAGTTAGTCCTGAAACAGATACTACAAAAACCCTTAAGCAAGTTCTCGACTACTCCAAAAATCCTACCAAAAAAACCCTAAAGCCTAAAGCTCCTAGGAAACAAACCCAGTCTGCCAAGAACCTTACTAAAAAGAAGCCCGTTAAAAAGTCTCCTGCAAGAAAATCCAATCTCAAGAAAAAGGTACACAGAGTTCCAGCAGTTAAAGAAACCTTTGAAGACTCGGAGTCTCCCAAGAAAACAGTAACTTGGAAACAAGGCATAGACACAGACTTAGTAAGTATGTACCCTCGATACTTTTCAAGATCTAAGTCAGAATCCGAAAGGTCCCACAAAACATCTGATTCCAAAGGACCACAAGAACTCCAGGAACCACAGNAACCNCANNAACCNCAGGAANCCCAGGAACCCCAGGAACCCCNACAAGAAGAGTTCACTCAAAGCCAACTTGAAGAAGAATACAAAGCCAAAAAAAGAGAACACCTTGAAAAACATAAAGCCTTTGACAAAAGCGAAGAGTCACTTCAGAAACTCAAAGCTATAGTGCTTGAAGAAAGCAACCACTCCAGCCAAGCCTCCAGGTACCAACAAACCTACGGCGACCTAGAAAAAGAACTCCAAAGCATCAGAGAAATGCTTTCAGAGAAGCCAGAGAACTCGCCTTACTCAATGTCTTATTCTCCCGACCTCGAAGAAGACCAGTCTTTCGAGCTCTCTCCAAGGTTCCCTGACTAATTGTAATTTAAATGGGAAACAGCTGCAAATCAGAACGACTAACTATGCAAACGGTCAACCACAGAACCCAAGTGATGTCTGCTTCCTCAGTTGCAGGCATGCAAAGTGCTTTTAAAAAAGAACTAACACACTCTATTCGTAACAAAGACAACTCAAGGACAATACTTCTTTTAAGTATCTATCCTAGACTTTGTGAGTGGAAACTTGGAAAAGACTTTTTAATTCATTACTTTTGCAGAATTGACAACAAAGAGGTCTTTAAGTATCTTATAAACCAAAAGTTTTCTTCGTTGTTTTGGCTGAATGCTCAGTGCAAAACACCACTAGACTTGGCTTTAGAGTACAACTCTACTGGAATTCTTGAGTTGTTTTTGCAAAACGTGTCTTTTAAAGTTAGCTTGGAACAAATTGAACGCTTGAGCAATAATCCAGACTTTAGACTCAAACTCAAGAAAGTAATTTTCAGCAACCAAGACAAACTTAGACTTTTGTATATGCGACAAAAGCTCTTTCTGAAATTAAGTTAATAAACAATGAAAGTGTCTCACAATTCGTTTGATGGATTTGTTCCTCATATTGACCAGAACAACGACTGGGAGATCAGAGATAACCTTAACGAGTTTAACCAAAAAACAATGGGTGACCAATTGTTTTCAGGTCCAGTCTGGGAAAGGAAACCTACTGACAGACTTTGCATTATACTTTTCTTGCTCTTAAACGCTTGCTTGGCCTTCAGTGTAGTTTTTGGTAAGTAACATACAGCATTTCCAAATGGGGACCTGAGCCGCCTGAATAAAGGCTACGACTTAAGAGGGAACTTGTGTGGAGTGGAAACTCCGGAAGAAAGAGAATTCATGCACTACCCAGACCCTACTAATTCGGACTGGAGTTTGTGTGTTAAGGCGTGTCCTTACTACTTTATTGAGAACTACTACTGCATTTATGACGAAGCTTACTTGTATGAGTTAAAAGAGTGGGGTTGCTGGAGCTCTTACGAAACTACTGCTTACGGTTACTTTTGCGTTCCTGCTGAAGAACACTCTAGAAAAAGAGTTTTGGAAGTACTTGATTCTTGGAACTCTTTGCTCCGCAGAAGTGCTGGGGACTTACTTGGCTTCTGGGATGGAGTTTTTGTTTGTGGGTTAACTTGCACTTTTTTGTGTGGCTTTTACTTTTTTGCTTTGTTTAAACCTGAGTTCATCATGAAAGCAGTGTGTTTAAGTGGGTGCATGCTAGTAATTGGTTTTGGTTCTGCGGGAGCTTTGGCTTACTTAGCTTTTGAAAGGTCCAAAGACCAGCTGTGTGGGAGTTACGGCCCAGTAGACCCAGAATACTGCAGTGGGTCTATTTTTATTCCATACTTAGTAACTATAGTCGTTACTTCGGTGGTAGGGTGCTACTACTTGTTTAAAACTTATTGGGAGTACCCTAACTTTGGCACGGCTTACGAGTTGCTGTACCTTTCAGTTAAATATTTTAAGCGGCACTTGCTAGGTATCTCAAGTATAGTTTTGGTGCTTGGAGTAGGACTTGTGGTTTCTTTTGGCTTTTTAGTTTGTTGGGTGCTGAGTAACGCAGAGTTAACACTTGTCGAAAACTCCAAGACTCCTGGGGGTTTGAGTGTTCAGTTTGAGTTTTATGAGCAAAGACAAATACTAGGGTGGTTCTTAGTTCTAATGGGGGTTTGGTGGGTAGGTTTTTTAAGGAGCTTAGCAAAGTACTCTTTGTCCCATGGGATTTCTTTATGGTACTTTTCCAAAGGACTAGCTCCAATGAAAGCCCAGATTCTGGAAGGACTCAAGTGTGGTGTTAAGTACCACTTAGGAAGTATTTTGAGTGAGTCATTAAAGTTCACAGTGGTGGTTCCAGAGTCACTTTTAAGAACTATGCTTAAGTGTGGACTTAAAAAAGCAGAAGAAGTCAAAGTTCTTAAAAAGCCATGTTACTGCCTTAAGTGTTACTTTTGTTTTTTCAGGTACTTCAACAAGTACACCCTAACTTATGTAAGTTTTACTTAGATTTCAATCTTTGCAACTAAGTTTTGGGACTCCTCCAAGTACTCTTATTTTTTGAGAACAAGAAACTGGGAAAACTTTTTCGCCTTAGGTGACACTGCTGAGTTTATGGTTTCTGTGCTGAAGTGCTTAGTAGTGGTTCAAGGAGTGTGCTTAAGTTTAGTTTTAGTTGTGGTGTTTGAAACTACTCCTTTAGGCAACTCAACTTACTACATGACCCAAACCTTAGAAGTGGCTTTTTTAGGAGCAGGATTATACTGGTTTGTATGTGAAGCTCTTTTGGGTTTTGTAGTGGACTCTTTGCACGCTTTACTTGTATGTGCAGCTTGTGACCAAGAAATGTTTAGAGCAGAGCAAAGGTTTATGAGTAAGGAGGTTGCTGAGTTCTTAGAAAAAACAACCAAAAACACCCAAGAAGAACAACCAATAGTTGTTCAAAGAAGATGGGCTTACAGGTCAAGAGTTTCCATGAGAACAAGCAACTTGGAAGAGATCAAAGAAGACATTACTGACTTAAGTATTAACAATAAAGAATTTTAAAATGGGATGTGGTGTTTTTAAAAGCATTAACAAGTGCTTCACCCCAAGGGAGACCGAAGATAAAGAAGACTCTGACACTTTTAAGCTTCCTTTATCAAAGTTTAAGTTCTTACCTAAAAGGAACATACTTGTAAGGCACTTGACTATCTCTGAAACTGATATTTTTACCCAAATCAAAAACTACCAGATCAACCCCGAAAAGGACTACTATACCCAACACAACCCGAATACCACTACTATACTCAACAGCGAAATAGCAGCACTTAAAAGGTGCTTAGAACTACTAGAAGGAATAGACACCTTTGAAGACCCTGAATTTGGACCAGGTCCAGAGGACCAAGGAGCTTACTCAATATACTGGGAGGGCACTCCGCCAAGTCCTCACTACCCCGACCCAGCAAACATTGACTGGAAAGCTCCGTCTGAATGGCTGCTAGACACTCACTTTTTTGACGAAAACATTTCAAGCAACGATGTTGTGCAAGGGCAACTAGGGAACTGTTGGTTCATTAGTGCACTGAGTGTACTAGCTACTAGGGATGAACTTATGACTGGTGGAGTGCGTTTTCTACAGAACCCTTCGCAAATCACAGTTAAAAATGTAGGAAACCTTTCAAAAGGAGTATACCCTCCAATCTTTCACTCCTTCAGACGCAAGTTTCTGTATGTAATGAGGTTCTACAAAGACTGCAGTCCTAAGTGGGTCATTATCGACGAAAAAGTGCCTGTTTTCAAAGGACCTGAACCCCAGTACGTGTTTGGAAGGTGCAACAACGAAAAAGAGTTATGGGTAGCTCTGATCGAAAAAGCCTATGCCAAACTCCACGGGTGCTACGAAGCTTTGAACAGTGGACTTATTGATGACGGTTTAGTTGACCTCACAGGCTACGTGGCAGAAAAGATCAAAGTTAAGGACTTTTTAAAACCCACTGAAGACCAAAGTGAAGCAGACAGACAAACTGAACTCTGGGAAAAACTAAGAGGCCACAGACTAGAAGGCACTTTAATGGGGTGTTCTTGTGAAGGCGATGGAACCGAAACTGAACTTGTATACGAAGGAGAGCCTACTGGGTTGCTTGCTGGACATGCTTATTCTCTGCTTGACGTGGTGTTTGTAAACAACCCCACTGAAAAAAACGAGCAACACAGACTACTAAGACTAAGGAACCCTTGGGGCAACTCTGAGTGGAAAGGCAAGTGGTCTGACGGGAGCGAAAAGCTTATGAAGAACTACACTTACGTTAAACAAGAGATAAAAAAACTAGGCAAAGAAGAAAAATACGACCCCTTAGACCCCAACGATGGAACCTTCTTGATGAACTTTGCAGACTGGAGGCTGCACTTTGACGACTTGTTTTTGTGCTTAGACTTTGGAGACGACTACTGGGGATGCAGGTTCAAAGGCAAATGGACAGAAGAGAACTCACAAGGAATTCCAACTTCAACTGAAGAAGAAGAACTGGCCCTCTGGGCAAAGAACCCTCAGTACATACTTACTCTTGACGTACACAGTGAGGTGTTTATTTCGCTTACACAGGCTGATGGAAGGGCAGTCAAAGGACAAACTTTCCCTTTTGAAGGGTTTGTGAAAAGTGTTTGCTTCACAGTTATCAAGCTTGAAGACCACGAAGAAGCAGCTCAGAAGTTTGACCAAAGCAGGATTGCTAAACTGTCCAAACTCAAGCAACACAGAGAAGTCCACGAAAGAATTGAACTTGAAGCTGGAAAGTACGCAATAGTTCCTGCAACAAGAGGTAAAGGCCAGACTGGGACTTTCTGGGTTGCAGTGTATATGAACTGCACTGAGGACGAAGCTAGCTTGGTGAATGCAAGTAACCCCCAAGAGGACCCTACTTACATCAAAGAAGAAGAAGAAGTCAAAACTCGCAATGCAAGTCCCAAACTAGTTGAGAAGATTAAAAAGCTATACTCTAACCTATCTTCAGTTTAGTCTTAAGTGTTCATATTTATTCTGATGGAAGCTGACAACTCCGAGTACTTGAACAACTTCAGCGAGCAAGTTCGGTCTTGTATGAACCAACTCAAAGCAAACGTAAGAGTCTTAAAAGACTGCTTAAAAATTAGTTCCAAAAGACAGAGCATGAAAATAGAAGAATTCATTGACTATACTGAATGGTACTTTGAGTGGATCAGGCACCAACTAGACTTTTACGCAGAAAAAGTACAAGGAAAGTCTCCTGAGTGCCTTGACCTCAGAAATCTTAGCGCTTTTAATGATCACAGTAAGATTTACAGGTACTTTAACATCCATGCAAGGATGAACTTTCCCAACGATGTTTACTTTACTGAGAACTTTGGGTACCAGCTAAGGCAGTTAGAAGACTTAGAAACTAAAAAAGAAGTAATCTGTGGTATTCTAGAGCTTGGTTTGAACCATGCTAAGAACTGGAAGTTCGAAGATTTACATTCTGGAGTTATGGGTTTTAGTTTTGTTACTTGCTCTGGGTGGACTTTAGTAGCTACCTTTGAAACAAACAAGTTTCCTTTGGTCAAGAAAAAACAACTTTTTGCTATTGAGTACTCCAGACACTTCAAGCTGATAGACATGGGTAGGTCTGAAAAGGCTAACTTTGCAGCAAAGGCTGGAAGGAGTTACTTAAACTCATTCAAAGACCCCCAGATTTTGCATTTTGAAACCCACGACTTTTTCAGACGCGAAAAACCTGAAGTCAGCATAGTCCACGTGAACCCTAGTGATTTTTACTACGACGAAAACAACAAAAGGTGGGTTGATAAAAAACTAAAGATTCACGAAGAGCCAAACTACAAAGTCCAGAGCAACATGAACTCAGAGATTCTAAATTCCATTCTAGAACTAGAGAACTGCGGAATGTTTATATCACTGCTGAAAACCATACCTGGTTTCAATATAAGGCTCACAGACCAAGAAGAAAGCCTCATAAGCAGCCCTGGAAACGTCATGGCAATCGGTAGGTCAGGGACTGGCAAAACCACTTGTGCTATGTTGAGACTGTTCGCTGTAGAGTACTTATTCCGAGCTCAGTGCAAGCTCAACAACTTAGACAAGTACATTTTGACTGACCCTCGGAGTGACTTTGAGAAAAAGCTGTCTTTGCAAACAGTGTTCACTACCTTGAGTCCTGTGCTAATCAAAGAAGTAGAAGCTTACTACAAAAAGCTCAAAGATAACTTTTTAAACAAGTGCAAAGGCCAAGAAGTTGAGCCTGAAGAAGAAAGGGAATTAGAGTTTGAAGAAGAATACAGTTCCGGAATCGACTTAGAGACTTGTGAGTTCCCTCTATTTGCTTCGATAAGGAAACTCTTGATGATGGTTGATAGTACGCTGTATAGGCCTTTCTTCGACTCAAAGCCTAACGAGTCTGGGATTTCTTTGTCTTGGGGAGTTCAGAAAACTGGGTTTATGTACGTGAACAAAGTAGACTCTTGGACACTCAAGTCAACTAAAAGGCTGTGCTTTGAAGTGGACTTTGACTACTTCTACAGACACTTCTGGCCTAAAGTGCGCATGCAAACCAGCCTTTCAGCCTTAACTGTATGGACTGAAATGCAAGCTAACATCAAAGGCGACCCCAGTATTCCAGGCATTCCTATAATTTCTGCAGAAATAGAGACAGTTTACATGTCAATGGGAATGAAAAAGTCTTTTTTAAGTGGAATAGAAAGAAAAAAAGTCTTTAAGATCCTAATTGACTACGAAGCCTGGAAAACCCAAATAGGGGGGTATGACTTCCAGGATTTTGTGAGGCACATAAGAATCGAACTAGACAGCTCTGGCTACACAGGAAACAGAATTCACTTTATGATGGTTGACGAAGTCCAAGACTGCACAGGCAACTTACTTAAGATTCTTATGAAGATCACTGAACAGAACCTGTTCTTCGCTGGAGACACTGCACAAACCATTGCTAAAGGAGTAGGATTTAGGTTTTGTGACTTAAGGTCCTTGTTTAACGATTGCCAATTTGAAAGAGCTGAACTGGTTCAGTTGTCTAAAAACTTCAGAAGCCACGGAAGAATACTTGACTTAGGGAACTCAGTTGTAAGACTCATCCAAGCTTTGTTTCCTGAAACAATTGACCCTATGGATCCTGAAGTCAGTTCACTTGACGGACCTAAACCAGTTATACTCTCCACTAACTCTTCAAAGGACCTAGAAATGATCCTTTTGAAATCCCAAAGAGAAAGCTCATCTAGAATAGAGTTTGGGTGCAACCAAGTGATTCTGGTTAGAAACGACCAAGCGAAAAAAACCTTGCCTAGCGAGTTAACCCACGCTTTGTGTTTAACCATATTTGAGTCAAAAGGCCTGGAGTTTGAGGAGGTGATTATTTACAACTTTTTTACTCACAGCGATATGAGCAACAAGCAGTGGAACTATATTAAGAAACTCGGTTACGCGGACTTAAAGGTTCCATTACTCTTTGACAAGTTAGCATTTTCTATGCTTTGCACAGAGTTGAAACACTTGTATGTAGCTATAACTAGGGCTAAAAACAGAATCCTTTTTTTTGACCAACAGCCTGGTAACAGACTACCTATTCAAGAATACTGGGAAAAGCAAAACTTAGTGGGTGTTTTAAATGTAGTCGTTGAAGGGCCTGAATTAAAGATCCAAGGAGAGGGCGACCTGAATCTAAACCCTGACAACACTTTCCGAGGTTGGCACAAACAGGGCTTGCGTTTGATGAAAAATGGGTTTTATGAACAAGCTAGAAAGTGCTTTTTCTTCAGTGGAGACTTTGAGTTGGAAAAAAAAGCCCGAGCTTACTGCTTAGCCAAAGAAGCTGCTCAGTTACTTACAGAGAATGAATCCATAAGTGAAGAAATCAAAGCTGGAGTCAAGAAGAAAAGCAAACTAACTAAAGCCCAAATCAAATCGAACAAAGAAAACTCAAAAGAACTGTTTTTGGAAGCTGCTGGGTTGTTTCTAGAGTTAGAAATGTTTGTTAATGCTGGGAAGTGCTTCTACTCTGCAGAGCAAAAACTAAAAGCAGCTGAGATACTCGAGTCTTCTGAGTTTTGGATTGAAGCTGGCGAGGTGTTTTACGAAGTAGGCATGCTGGATAGGTCTTTTGAGAACTTTTTAAAAGGCAAAAGCTTTGGAAAAGCTCTCAGGTGCTTGATTGACAAAAAAGAGTGGGAAGCTTGCATTGAGTTACTGAAGAACCACTTAGATGTGATTGATGAAAAAGAGCACTACTTGAATTTGGTTCTGGAAAAGAGTCTTAAAGCTTTAATGCCTCAGGCTAAGTCTGAACCTAAACAACAAGAAGCTATTGAAGAAGCCATTGAAGAAGACTCTGAAGAAGATTCTGAGGATCAGTCTTACTCTCAGTTAAACGAACCCAGCTTAGTCGAAGAGTCTTTTGAACACCTAGAAGACCCCCAGAAAGAGTCATTTGAAGTACTGTCTGAGTTCGACTCTCAAACTTTCGACCTGCTTTCAGACATTGACCCAAACGACGAGTGGGTACTGCTAAGCAACGCCTC
>PR_CR_10_Liq_1_inCRDRAFT_1001518_pt1 | contig 12931 bp, 12 predicted proteins | sample PRCRCaboRojoPR_3_FD_10241 | JGI IMG/M metagenome (IMG submission 10241) | reverse complement strand
AGGCGGGGTTCTCGTAGCCGATCGGCCACAGGACGGCAGGCCCGCCACCGTGGCTCGTGTGAATGCGATGAAGCACCTCGGCGTCCGGCAGCCAGATTTGGTTGAATACACCGTCCGAATCCACGTAGCGGATCAGCAGCAGACCGGACTCGGCGGCAATCGTCGTGGTCGCGTCATACCGAGATGCCAGGAACATGGCCTCGGCATAAGACACCTTGCGGGGCGTTCGCTCTCCGGTTCTGAAGGCGAGGCCTTCGGTCACATAGGCGAAACGCAGTCGATCCCCGGAAATGGTGGCGTCAACCCGCTCGACAGCCTGCTCGATTTCCCGCAGCGACATCGGAGCGCCGACCGGCGTCTGGCCGGAAAGGGCAACCCGGGCCACAACGCGGTCGACTTCGGGTATCGCGGACGGCTCATGCAAGGCCGACATGGTGACATCCGCGATCAGGCAGGATTCGGCGCCATATGGCAGGGTCGCGTTCCGCAAACTCGCAGATGCCGCCGCGACTGCGGAAACCGAAAGGTCGGGATGCGCAGACAGATCGACGCACAGGCCCCGCCCGGCGAGATCGGGCATGATCCCGGCCAGTTCGGACGCAAAATCCGATCCGCTGACGTCACTGAACAACGCCTCAAGATCTGCCGTCGTCTGCCAACTGGCCGGCGCAAGGGTTGCGAAACCGTTCGGCCTGTTCAATGCGTTCCAGGCGACACGGTGGTCGTCGAGCGGATAGGCCGCCGCTTCGGGTCCGAGGGGCTGAATTTCCCCCCCCGTCGCCGTGATTGTCCACGCCTCGTAGTAGATATCCTGCAAGTCCGCGCAGAAAGCACGCGCGCCACTCAGCGCCAGTTTGTCACCGAAGGGCAGGAAGGCCGACACACGGTTGTAGTCTCGTCCTGGTTGCAAAACTGACTGACCACAGCGAGTTTCCAGTCCCGGCTGAAGCACCCGGACGTCCAGCTGGCCGGACGCAGCAGCGACACTATCAACGACCGGCACAGTTGCTGCATTTGGCAAGGCATCCAGCTGATCGACCCGAGAGAAGAATTCGACAAACCAAAAAACGGAAAAAACGATCAGGAATAGCACAAGTCCCAAAACGATCTTCGCCCGCCGTCCGAATCGGTCAAAGAACACCGGCTGCGGCACGGGCTTGGGAAACCAGCCGACAATGAGAGTTTGTCCCTCTTTTTCCAGTTCAATCTTGGGCCGTTCGCGCAAATGATCGCCCTATGCAAAAGTCAAAGGATGTGTATATTTAACATCAGTCAATACTAATATATCCTCTAAATACGTGAAAAGAGTAGTTTTTTCGGAGGCATAGGTCTTGGAGGTCACACGGCGACAATACTTGGCCTCGGTCTCGGCACTGGCGTTGGCCCTTTCCGGACGGCGGGTCGCCGGCCAGTCCCTTGGAGCCGGAAGCCTTTTCCTGGTCATTCAGGGGGTCGAGAAAACACCCAATTCTGATTTGGCCGCGCAAATACTTCGCTCTTTTTCAGATCGGTTAATTCCACTTACGGTTGTTTTTTCGGAATACCGAGGTGATGAGAATTCGTCCCGGCAGACCGACAGACTAAAGGCACTTCTGGTCACGCTCGGCGCGGACAAGGGGATTGTCGAACTTGCCGTCAACCATGTCCCGATCGACTCGGCGCATCGCTACCTTCACCTGCGCGAGGCAACCCGGCTGCGCGATCGGATCGCCGACCTTCTGGGCGATACGGCCTTCGCGCTCGATGACGCCGTCTCGGTGTTTCTTCCTGATGGTGCGCCTGGGATCGAACCCTTCGCCTATCGTGCGGCCGGTTTCAGGATTCAGATTGATGCCGGTCAGACTGATAATGCGCCCGACCGGACCGAGGTTCAGCCCGTCGATTGGGGCATCCTGCGGCTCTCCGGTGGCATCCGACGGCGGCTGAATGACGACCCGGCCAAGACGATCCCCGAACTCGGTCTCACCGCGCAACCGCAAATGCTGGTTCTGGATATTTCGGATGTGGATCCGTCCCGCGCCATCGACTGGGCAGAAGCCTGGGCCAAATCGCTGGATCTTGCCTTCGGAAACGGTCGGATCGTGCCGACCCGACCCAAGGATCACCTGTTGCAGGGTAATCCGGGCGCGTCGAAGAACATGGCTCTCGCCTTCGAAACCGACAGGGGCAGCGAAGTGCAGGCCGAATTTGCCATGATGCTGGACGAAATCGAAGTGCCCTATTCCCTGATCGGTGCGGATCCAGACACGCCGCCGTCGTCATCAACCGGAACCTGCCTGACAACGGCCACGCGACTGGCCCGTTTTTCGGAGCCAGGCAGCGCCTGTTTTCGGTCAGATGATCCAATCGACCAATTGTCGGAAGACAACATCGCCGAGATCGTCCTCTCCCCGCGTCAGGCTGGATATGCAGAGATCGGACCGCGCGCCGATGGTCGCTTTCACATCGGCCATGATAGCCCGAGCCTTATCCCTGTAGGGGACCGGATCAGGGAAAACCCGATGACGGATGCGCTGGCGATAATTTCACCGGATGAAATAGCAACCCGGTTCCAGCGGATACAGTTGCAGCGGACGATTCAAACCGCAAAGCGCGAGGGATTGGTCACATTCACCACGATCGAGGGGCTGCGTGATGCACTGGCGGCACCAGACCAGGTCCTGCGCCGGTTCTGGTCAGCCCGCCGACGCGAGGCGCGAGGGGCAGATGAACCATCGCCACCCAATGCCGCGGCCCGCACGGCTTTTCTGGAGGATGCCCGACAGGCATATTCGTTCATCGATCGCTTCACGCGCGCGGATACCGGACTTTGTGCCGGGACCGCGCAATCAGGTGCCGCAACGCTCGTCATCAATGCCGAAATCACGCTCTGGGACGTCGCCAGCCAGGTTCAGGGTCTCATGGCGGCGGCGCATCTGTCGCTTATCCCTCATGAAGAGGCCCGGGTCCGCATCGAAAAGATCCTGCGCGCCATCCCGACCATCGAGCTCGATGGCCACCGCCTTCCACCAGCCCTGTTCGATGCCGGAACGCTCGAGCCGACCCGAATGGCCTTCGACGCCTGCGATACAGGGCGTTTTCTGATCGCACTGCAACGGGCGGAAAAGGATGGTTTCGCAACACCCGAACAGGCTCGAAAACTGATCGATGGCTGGGATCTCGCAAGTGCGATCAGGGGAGGGCACCCCTTTAATGGGACATCCACCGGCTGGGTAGACACCCAACAATCCCACTGCACGCACTATATTCGCAGAGGGTTCGCCTTTGCGGGTCTCTCGGTCCATACGCCCTATCCGACGCTCTCGGACCGGCCCAGTGGTGATGACCGGATACGGTTGCTGTATGCGGCTGCTGATCTTGGCCATTTCGGACCTGAACCGGCACTCCTGGAGGCGATAGAGTTCGGTCAGAGCCCGGAGGCTCGCTACCTCGCGGATGTCCTGTTCGATGCACAACTTCGCCTGTTCGAGGAAACAGGGCGCTACAGATGTGTTTCCGAGGTGCCGCTGAACAGGCCGCCCTGGTTCGCCTACCAGGGCCTTCGCGTCGACTTGCCGGGAGACACAGCGTGGATAATAGCCGCAACCGGCCCGGGCCAAGAGGCCGGCAGCGACCCCGCACTGGAAGACCGTCGCATGATCAGCACCAAGGCAATCTACCTTTGGGCGGCCACCCGCTCCCATGACTTCATAGACGATCTCCTCGCCCTGGCACGGTCCCGCGCGCGCCTCGACAGCTGGGGCTTTGCATCCGGCTTGCAGGAGGACGACCTGACGCCGATGGAGGGCTACAGCGACCTGAACACCAACGGCATCATCCTGACCGCAATTCAACACATCCTGTCGCGGCGCGCCTGATCAGGCGTTCATGGATATCGAGGAACAGTGGTGAGCCGTGCAGGATTCGAACCTGCGACCCACTGATTAAAAGTCAGTTGCTCTACCAACTGAGCTAACGGCCCACTAGGCGGCGTCTTTAGAAAGAGTGTGAGCGGGGGTCAACCCCGGAATCGTTTCAATCTCTGGATTCGTCCGGGTGCCTCCTCTATACGCCCGCGTATGGGCGCGACCGATCAGAAATCATTGGCCTTCATGAAGATGCACGGGCTTGGAAACGACTTCGTCGTGATCGATGGGCGTGCGGGTCGCGCATGGCCGTCAGATGCGACCGTGATCGCGATGGCGGATCGGCATCGCGGCATCGGGTTCGACCAGTTGGCCGTGATCACGACCTCGGACGAGGCGGACGCACACCTGACATTCTACAACGCCGATGGCTCGCGTTCGGCGGCCTGTGGCAATGCGACCCGCTGCATCGCCCGGCACATCATGGACCAGACCGGCAAGACCGAACTGGCACTGGCGACGGACCGGGGCCACCTGATCGCCCGCGATGCAGGAAAGGGGCTGACCTCGGTCAATATGGGGCCGGCCCTGACCCGCTGGGACGAGGTGCCTTTGGCGCGGGAAATGGATACCCTGGAGTTGCCCATCGACGGCACCCCGACTGCAACCGGCATGGGCAACCCGCATTGCACATTTTTCGTTGCCGATGCCGAAGCGATCGACCTTGCCACGCGCGGCCCCGGAATCGAGCATCACCCGCTGTTCCCCGAACGCACCAATGTGCAATTCGCCCATGTCATCGGGCCGGACCACCTTCGGATGCGGGTCTGGGAACGGGGAACGGGGATCACCTTGGCCTCCGGCTCGTCATCTTGCGCCACCGCCGTGGCCGCGCACCGGCGCGGGCTGGTCGGACCAGAGGTGACGATCGATCTGGATGGCGGTCCGATCCATATCCAGATCACCGAAGACGGGGTCTGGATGACAGGCCCGACGGCACATGTCTTTGACGGGGTCTGGCATGGCTGAGGCACCGCACTTCACCACTTTGGGCTGTCGCCTCAATTCCTACGAAACCGAGGCAATGAGAGACCTGGCCCAGGCCGCCGGCCTTGGCGACGCGATGGTCGTGAACACCTGCGCCGTCACGGCCGAGGCCGTGCGCAAGGCGAAAAAGGAAATCCGCAAGCTGCGCCGCGAGAACCCCGACGCGCCCCTGATCGTCACCGGCTGCGCCGCCCAGACCGAACCCGAGACCTTTTCTGCCATGCCAGAGGTCACCCGGGTGATCGGCAACACCGAAAAGATGCAGCCCGAGACATGGGCGGCGCTGGCCCCCGACCTGATCGGGGAAACCGAAAAGGTGCAGGTCAACGACATCATGTCCGTGACAGAGACCGCCGGCCACCTGATCGACGGGTTCGGCACGCGGTCCCGCGCCTATGTGCAGGTGCAGAACGGCTGCGATCACCGCTGCACCTTTTGCATCATACCCTATGGCCGGGGCAATTCTCGGTCGGTGCCCGCGGGCGTGGTGGTGGAGCAGATCAAGCGGCTGGTCGGCAAGGGCTTCAACGAGGTTGTTCTGACCGGCGTGGACCTCACCAGCTGGGGCGCCGACCTGCCGGCCGGGCCGAAACTGGGCGATCTTGTCATGCGCATCCTGAAAATGGTGCCGGACCTGCCGCGCCTGCGGATCTCCTCCATAGATTCCATAGAAGTGGATCCGGCCCTGATGCAGGCGATTGCGACCGAACCGCGCCTGATGCCGCATTTGCATCTGTCGCTGCAACACGGTGACGACCTGATTCTGAAACGGATGAAGCGCCGCCACCTGCGCGATGACGCCATTCGCTTTGCCGAAGAGGCCCGCAAGCTGCGCCCCGACATGACATTCGGCGCGGACATCATCGCCGGCTTCCCAACCGAGACCGAGGCCCAGTTCGAAAACTCGCTGCGGCTGGTGGAGGACTGCGGCCTCACATGGCTGCATGTCTTTCCCTATTCCAAGCGCGACGGGACTCCGGCGGCGAAGATTCCGAACCAGGTTCCCGGCCCGGTCATTCGCGACCGCGCCGCCCGGCTGCGGGCGGCGGGCGACACGCGGGTTCAGGCGCATCTGGCCGACCAGGTCGGCCGGACCCACGCCGTTCTTCTGGAAAACCCGCGCATGGGCCGCACCCCCCAGTTCACCGAGGTCGCTTTTTCCGAGGACCAGCCCGAGGGTCGGATCGTCACCGCCCGCATCACCGGCACAGCCGGCAAACAGCTGGTGGCATGACTCCGATCCTTTGGTCCTTCCGCCGCTGCCCCTATGCCATGCGGGCCAGGTTGGCACTTGCCAGCGCCGGACAGACTGTAGAGCTCCGCGAGGTGGTGCTGCGCGACAAGCCCCCGGCTTTCCTTGCCACCTCGCCCTCGGCCACGGTGCCCTGCCTCGATGGCCCGGACGGGGTCATCGACGAAAGCCTCGACATCATGCTTTGGGCCCTGCGCCGAAGAGACCCCGAGGCGCTGTTGGACATGCCGACGGAGGGCTTCGATCTGGTCGAGATTTGCGATGGCGCGTTCAAGTCGGCCCTTGATCGCTACAAATACGCCAGTCGCTATGAAAACGCGGATCCCGAGACCGAGAGAGCGCGGGCCGGCGATTTCATCATCCGGCTGAATGACAGTCTGTCTGGACAAGCGTGGCTGTTCGGACCGGGACCGACGGTTGCCGATCTGGCGATCCTGCCCTTCGTCCGGCAATTCGCCCATGTCGATCTGGATTGGTTCGCCGCACAGCCATGGGACGACGTCCAACGCTGGCTGGACGCGTTCAAGGCATCGGGCAGGTTCCGTTCTATCATGACCAAATATCCACCCTGGCCGCCGGGACACGTTTTCCCTGCACCCGGACCGGGTTGAAGCCCTGATTGGAAACCGTCTAGCATCAGTCCGTCCCGGCCAGAGGTGTTCCCGATGCAACTGATCATGTCCCCCGCCTCTCCTTACGTGCGCAAGGTAAGGGTCCTGATCCGCGAGGCAGGATTCGAGGATCGAATCTCGGAAGTGCCCGTGACCACGACCCCGTTCGACAGCGCAGAAACAGCCTTGGCTGCAAACCCGCTGGGACGTATTCCCGCTTTGGTCAGGCCTGATGGCCCGGCGCTTTATGACAGCCGGGTGATATGCCGCTACCTCGACAGCCTCTCGGACATGAATTTCTACCCCGAGGCCCGTCTGTGGGAAGTGCTGACCCTGGAGGCAACGGCCGAAGGGATCATCGACAGCGCCGTGTCCATGACCTACGAATCCCGGTTTCGCGGCGACGCGGCATGGCCCGACTGGCTGGACGCGCAGTGGGCCAAGATCGACCGCGCCTTGACCGCACTGGAGGACCGATGGACCAGCCACCTGTCCGGGCCGGTCACGATGGGCCAGATCGCCACCGCTTGCGCGCTGGGCTATCTTGATCTGCGCCATGCTGGGCGGGGCTGGCGCGCGGGGCGGCCGACCCTGGCGGAATGGGCAAAGCGATTCTCGGCTCGGCCATCCATGCAGGCCACCGCCGCTGAATGAACCGTCACCGCGACGATTTGGCCCTCTGGACGACCGGGCCAATCGCCGCACCTCTGCCTGAGACCGATTGGAAACTGGACGACACCGAAATGTGCCGCTAGAAGCGGCGCGAATGGCGTCTTTTTCGGGGCGCCGTATTCTATGCGAGCGACCCAGCCTTTTTGGCCGGGTCTGAAGAAAATCGGAGATGAACACCGTGTCAAACGCAGAAGACCATCAAGGAACTCGCCGCGACTTCATCTATTACGCGACTGCCGGTGCCGGCGCCGTCGCGACCGGCGCCGCTGTCTGGCCGCTGGTCAATCAGATGAACCCGTCGGCGGACGTGCTGGCCCTGGCCTCGATCCGTGTCGATGTCAGCACCCTCTCGGCCGGGACCCAGCTTACCGTGCTGTGGCAGGGCAAGCCGGTGTTCATCCGCCACCGCACCGAGGACGAGATCGCTCTGGCGCGCAGCCAGGATGCCGATCTGGACTCGATGCCGGACCAGATGGCCCGGAACGAGAACCTGGCCAATCCGGCCGATGCGTCAGACGCAAACCGCACCTTGGACGAAGAAGGCAAGTGGCTGGTCCAGATGGGTGTTTGCACCCACCTCGGCTGCGTGCCGCTGGGCGATGGCGCCGGCGACTTCGAAGGCTGGTTCTGCCCCTGCCACGGTTCGCACTACGACGCGTCGGGTCGTATCCGCCGCGGCCCCGCCCCGGAAAACCTTCCGATTCCCGTCGCGTCCTTCGTGGACGAAACCACCATTCAGCTGGGTTAAGGAGAGCCGAAGATGTCCGGAATTCCCCACGACCATTACGAACCGAAGACGCGCGGCGAAAAGTGGCTGGAAAGCCGCCTGCCCGTCATCGGCCTGATCTATGACACCCTGATGATCCCCACCCCCAAGAACCTCAACTGGATGTGGATCTGGGGGATCGTCCTGGCCTTCTGCCTGGTGCTGCAAATCGCCACCGGCGTCGTGCTTGTGATGCACTACACCCCGCATGTCGATCTGGCCTTCGCCAGCGTCGAGCACATCATGCGTGACGTGAATGGCGGTCACATGATCCGCTACTTCCACATGAACGGCGCCTCGCTGTTCTTCGTGGCCGTCTATGCCCATATCTTCCGTGGTCTTTACTACGGGTCCTACAAGGCCCCGCGCGAGGTCACCTGGATCATCGGCATGCTCATCTACCTGATGATGATGGGCACCGCCTTCATGGGCTACGTTCTGCCCTGGGGTCAGATGTCGTTCCACGGCACCGCCGTTATCACCGGCCTGTTCGGCGCCATCCCCTTCATCGGCGACGAGATCCAGACCTGGCTGCTGGGCGCATCGTCCGTGGGTCAACCGCGCTGAACCGCTTCTTCTCGCTGCACTACCTGTTGCCCTTCGTCATTGCCGGGCTGGTGATCGTGCACATCTGGGCCTTCCACTCGACCGGCAACAACAACCCCACGGGTGTTGAAGTCGCCGCACCTCGAAGGCCGAAGCCGAGAAAGACACCCTGCCCTTCTGGCCCTACTTCGTGATCAAGGACCTGTTCGCGCTGGCCGTGATCCTGACCGTCTTCGTCGCGATCGTGGGCTTCATGCCGAACTACCTGGGCCACCCCGACAACTACGTCGAGGCCAACCCGCTGGTAACCCCGTCGCACATCGTTCCGGAATGGTACTTCCTGCCCTTCTACGCGATCCTGCGGTCCTTCACCGCTGACGTCTGGGTCGTGATCCTGGCCAACTGGATCTCGTTCGGGATCATCGACGCCAAGTTCTTCGGCGTGCTGGCCATGTTCGGTGCGATCATCGTCATGGCGCTGGCCCCGTGGCTGGACACCTCGTCGGTGCGCTCGGGTCGCTACCGCCCGATGTTCAAGTGGTGGTTCGCCCTGCTGGTCGTGGACTTCTTCGTGCTCATGTGGGCCGGGGCCATGCCCGCCGAAGGCATCTACCCGATCATCGCCCTTATCGGGTCGGCCTACTGGTTCGCCTACTTCCTGATCATCCTGCCCCTGCTGGGCGTGATCGAGAAGCCGGACACGCCGCCCGCCACGATCGAGGACGATTTCAACGCGCACTATGGCAACAAGGCCGCCGATAGCTCGGCGACCCCGGCCGAGTGAGAAAGGACCGTAAGACAATGATCCGCACACTCACCCTTACCGCAGCCGTCGCCCTCGGACTGGCCACCGGCGCCAACGCCGCCGGGGCCGAGGACACGCATATCACCGACTATTCCTTCTCTTACGAAGGGCCGTTCGGTGCATTTGACCAGTTCCAGCTGCAGCGTGGCCTTCAGGTCTACACCGAGAACTGCTCGGCCTGTCATGGTCTGAAATATGTCAGCTTCCGCAATCTCAGCGACGAGGGCGGCCCGCACCTGCCGGAAGATCAGATGCGCGCCTACGCGGAACAGTTCTTCATGTCGGATTTCGATTCGCCCGAGAACTTCGACCTGATCGACCCGGAAACCGGTGACCAGAAGACCCTGACCCCGGCCGACCACTTCCCGGCCAACAACACCCAGGGCGCGCCGGACCTGTCGCTGATGGCGAAGGCGCGTGCCGGCTTTCATGGCCCCTACGGCACCGGCCTCAGCCAGCTGTTCAACGGCATGGGCGGCGGCGAGTACATTGCGTCGATCCTGACCGGCTATACCGGCGAAACCAAGGAAGAAGCCGGCGTCGTTCTCTACCAGAACGAGGCGTTTCCGGGCGGCTACATCTCGATGGCCCCGCCGCTCTTCGAGGATGGCGTTGTCTACGCCGATGGCACCCCCGCCACCGTCGAGCAACAGGCGCAGGACGTGGCCGCGTTCCTGATGTGGACGGCCGAACCCAAGATGATGGCCCGCAAGCAGGCCGGTCTGACCGGCGTCATCTTCCTGACGGTTCTGTCGGTTCTGCTCTACATGACGAACAAGCGTCTTTGGGCCCCGCACAAGAAGGCTGCCAAGAAGGCCTGAACGGTCCAGGACACGATTTGAAAGGCCCGCCCGACCCGGCGGGCCTTTTTATTTGCCCAGATAGGACCGCAGGGGACTGGCCGGATCTTCCAGCACCTCGGCCGCGGGTCGCGGGGGCGAGACCGTGCCGTCGATCACGACGCTGATCGCATCCGCCTGCGCCGCATCCTCGGGGTCGTGACTGACAAACAGCACCGTGCGCCCAGCCCCGCCCAGCACGTCACGGCACAGCGCCAGCATCTCGCGCCGCTGGCCTGGCCCAAGGGCCGAAAACGGCTCGTCCAGCAGAACGAGGGGCTTGTCCTGAAGCAAGACGCGCGCCAGCGCCGCGCGGCTCTGCTGCCCACCCGAAAGCGTGCCCGGCATGCGCGCGCCCATCTCGCCCAGCCCGACACGCGCCAGGGCCTCGTCAACCTGCCGGGTCTCGTTGGCTGTCGGCCGGGCGCGGGCTGTCAGGGCCAAGGCGATGTTGCGCGCCACGCTCAGATGGGGAAACAGGTTGTTGTCCTGGAACAGCGTCGCGACAGGCCGTTTTCCCGGCGGGAGATTGTCGATCCGGGTGCCGTTCCAACGCACCGAACCCGACGCTACCGGCACGAACCCGGCCACGGCATTCAGAACGGTCGATTTGCCCGCGCCTGACGGACCCAGAAGCACGATGAACCCGCCCCCCTTGACGGTCAGATCGGCGGCAAGCTCAAACCCGTCGAGAGCAATCTTCAAATTCTCAAGCGCCAGCGCCAACGCGGCCTCCTCTGTCGAACAACCAGAATACACCAAGGCTAAGCGCCACCAGCAGCACCGCGGCACCGGCGGCGGCCTCCATCTGGTAGGCAGCCATCAAACGGAACATGGCAAGCGGCAGGGTTTCCTGCCCTCCCGACGCGAACAACGTGATCACCCCCAGATCGCCCATGGACAGCGCCGCCGCAAGGCCAGCGGCAAAGCCAAGCGGCCGCCGGATACGGGGCAGGATCAGCACCCGCATCCGCGCCCAACCGCTCAACGCCAAGCCATCGGCCAGCCGCCCGAACTGCGCCTCGGCATCGTCGCGCGCCGTTGACAGAATCCTTACCGCGAAGGGCAGCGCGAAAAGGGCATTCATGAGCGCCGTGACCGGAAGCGCCACGCTTGAGGGTCGCAGGAACGGGAAAACGACGATGAACAGGCCCGTGCCCAAAACCAGCGCCGTCACGGAGAGCGGCAGGGTCGCCACCACGCGCGGCCAGTTTTGGCCATGGGTCACGATCGAGACCGCAAGCAGCATACACAGCGTCATGGACGCCAGCGCGACGATAACCGAGCGGCCGGCGGCCGCATAGACCGAGACCGGCACCTGCTGCAGGCCGGGCAGGCCGGACAGGATGATCGCCGCCAAGGGCAGGATGAGGAAGAGCGCCGCCAAGGCCATGACCAGACCATCCAATCGGGGCGAACCGTCCCACCGCTCCACCGTGCGATCCAGCCCGGCGCCCAGCGCGTCCGGCGCCTCGACCACGATCAGGGCCGCCATGGCGAGCACGCAGACGCCAAGCTGTATCAGCGCCAGCGTAGCCGCACCACCAAGATCGAATTCGAAGCGCACCGCCTGATAGATCGCCAGTTCCAGCGTGGTTGCCCTTGGCCCGCCACCAAGGATCAGGGCCACGGCGAAACTGGTGGTGCAGACAAGGAAGATGACCACGAAAACCCCCGGCACGGTGCGGCGCAGCATCGGCCATTCCAGCAAACGCCCCACTGGCTGCCCCAGTTGCGCCGCGACGCGGAACCGCTCGGCTGGGATGGCCAGCCAGCCATGCACCAGCATGCGCACGGCCAGCGGCAGATTGAAAAAGACATGGGCCAGGATCACGCCCTGGGGTCCATAGATCGTCACCGGGGGCAGGCCGATCCCGGCCAGCACCGTATTGACGAGCCCCGAGCGGCCAAAGATCGACACCAGCCCCATGACCGCGACGATCACCGGCAGAACGAAGGGCGCGCCCAGCAGGGTGATGAGGGCCGCACGCCCCCGGAACCGCCGCCGCGCCAAGGCTCGGGCCACGGGTATGGCCAGCAGAACGCTCAGCCCGGCCGAGACAAGCGCCTGCCAGATGGTGAAACGGAACGCCGCCCAATCAGCGGCGCTCAGCCCGGCTATGCCCCCGGCTGTCCAGATCACGGCCCCGATGGGGACCGCGATCAGGGACAGCACGAAAAGCGCCGCTATTGTGCCAGCGCGGCGCGCCATTCTTCCAACGCCGCGTCACGGGTGGCGGCGGCCTCTTCCGGGCTCAGAAGTAGGGCCGTTTCAGGCTGGATCAGCGTCTCGAACCCGTCCGGCAGGCCGCCCTCGGGAACGACAGCCGGATACATCCAGTTGGTCGTCGGGATGGCCGACTGGAACGCATCGGTCAGCATGAAGGCAAGGAATTGATCGGCCAGCTCAGGCATGTCGGTGGTGGCAACCTTGCCCGCCACTTCGACTTGCATGTAATGGCCTTCCTCGAAGGCCCAGGCCACCTTGCTGTCATCTTCTTCCGCGATCAGGTGGTAGGCAGGCGATGTGGTGTAGGACAAAACAGCA
>PR_CR_10_Liq_1_inCRDRAFT_1001517_pt1 | contig 12946 bp, 12 predicted proteins | sample PRCRCaboRojoPR_3_FD_10241 | JGI IMG/M metagenome (IMG submission 10241) | reverse complement strand
GTTCCACAAGAGCACTCTTCTATTGAGTGGAAAAAGAAGCACCTCTACAAGTTAGCTTTGGAGTACCTGAACGTAAGCAGCCTTGTAAACCACAACAGAGTTTGCAAAACTCAGTCTGAAAAAGTCCATTTGCCCTTTAAACTAGTTGCTATGGCTAAAGGAAAAACACCACTTGAAATCGAAACCACTATTACTTCTAAAACACTTAAAATCCAAACCCTAAACAAGTTCAAAGTACTTGACTCACAAGAAGTAGTTAAGGAACTTAAGCTGCCCAGCCGTTCTTTAATTCCTACAGAAGTTTGGGAGCTCTGCAGCCCTGATATTTAATACCTAAGATGGCTTAAATTACGCAATTAACAACACGACTTTTTCTTATTAGTTTGGGCTTGAGTATGGTTCCCTAGGTTAATTTTGCGTCCACGTGAATGAGTGGTAGCTTGTTGTTTAGGAGCTTGTCTAGAAACTACTCTTTTCCCAAGTTCTTCAAAGCACTCATTGACTCCTTTTCCTGTTTTGGCACTAGTTAGGAAATGAGCGGCACCAATTTTATTGGCAAACTCTTCAGCTTCGTTTTTGTTGATCTGGCGTTCGGACTCGCGGTCGCACTTGTTGCCAGCAATCACAATAGCTATGTCCTTGTCAGCTTGCATTTGCAGTTCTTTCACCCAGTTCACCACTCTGTCAAAAGAAGACCGGTCTGTGATATCGTACACAATAACCACACCGGTTGCTTGGCGGTAGTAGTTAGGAGCTAAAGCTCTGAAGCGTTCCTGACCTGCAGTGTCCCAGATGTTGAGTTGGATTTGAGTGTTGCTAACGCTGAGTTTTTTTTGCAAGAAGTTCGCGTTGATGGTAGACTGTTCGTTTTCGTGGAACTCGTTGCGAGCGAACTTGAGGGTTATAGAAGTTTTTCCTACTCTTCCTTCGCCCAGTGTCACGATTTTATATTCTTTCACTGACTCCATTTACAGGTTGTTTTATATATTGGCACTTAGGCACGGAGTGATTAAATTATTCAACACAGTGTAGATATAATATGGAACAAAAACTAGAAACCCTTGTGAAACCTGTGCACGTAGACAACTCTAAAAGACTCGAAGACTACTTAAACCAAGCACGTCAACTAAAAGCTAGAGGCATTTCTATGTTCAACCACGCTAAGTACGCTGAAGCTTATGTGTGTCTGCGTACTTTCAACGACCTTATGAATTCAATCAAGTACCATAATGCTTACTCTCAATCTCAATACAGACGCGAACTCTTTAAGTTGAACCAAGACGTTCCTCACACTACTAACTTGCAAAACAACTCCCAGTCTAGACTGCGCAGCTTAAAGTCAGTTCAGCCTTCCGTCAGAAAACTAGTTATTCCTATGCAACTCCTTGATAACTTCATAGCTCTATCTTACCCTAACACTGAAAACAACACTGAGACTCTAGGAATCCTTGCTGGAGAACCCTTTGGCGAAGAGTTGCACTTGAAAGGGATTATTTTGCCCAAGCAGTCGGGTGCAAGTGACTCTTGTGAGTGCCTTGACGACGAAGGACTTTTCAAAGCCTTAGAAGAAAACAACTGGCTTGCTTTAGGGTGGATTCATACCCACCCAAGACACGATTTGTTTTTGTCTTCAGTGGATCTGCACACTCAGTTCAATTACCAGTGGTTGCTCAAGGAAGCAGTTGCTATTGTTTACTCGCCTATGCACAGAAAAGGCTTAGGAGTCTTTAACTTAACTGAAAAAGGACTTCAAGAAATCAAGCAGTGCCCTAGCCGAGGATTCCACAGACACTCAGAGGGACTCTTTTGCGAAGCTTCTCATGTACAGATGGTTGACTCAAGTTTGTTCCAAGTAATTGATTTAAGAACTTAATGCAATAATACTAACAAAAGTCTTGGAACCCAAATTGCGTGTTTCCAGATTCGAGTTGGTCAACCACGTTTATGACTCCGTAGGTAGGAATGATAACGCTAGCTAGACCCAGCGCTCCTCCTAAGGCCAAAACGATCAAAGAAGACCTGTTGCTTCTGTTGACTATCTTCTTAACTAGCAGTACTCCGCACAAGGACCCAACTACGCTCATGGTGAACAGAAAAGCCCCGTAGTCAAAAAGTATCTCCCCAGCAACTCCGAACTGAACCACAGCTGCACTCGAAGTAAAGAACACCATGAAGGAGCAAGAAGCGGCAGTTACTTCAGGAAGCACTCCTAAAGACAATAAGAGTGGACTCATGATAGTTCCTCCTCCCATGCCTAAAAGACCTGCTCCCAAACCTGCCAGAAAGGCCCCCACTCCTATTTTAGCTGCCTTCCTGTAGTCCCAAATTAAGTCGTCTTCGTCAAAGTCGTAACCTAAGTCGTACTTCGAAAGAGAGTCCTGGACAACCAGTCTCGCTGTAATTATTGAAAATGTAACTAACAAAATAGCTACTCCTCCTATAATCAACCAAGACTCCAGTGTGCACTCCTCTGCCCCTATGAAGCCTCTTAAGAGCGAGCTCAGAATGACCAACCCAAGCACGCTGAATATAATCACAGCTGGAACCAGCGGTATAGTTTTTTTTTCGGAGTCATAAATAGCTTGGAGTTCAGGCGACACACTAGAGCCGTTGTTTAACTCCCTAGCAGCAGTGAGCTGATCATTCTCTCCATCAGCTTCTTCATCTGCCTCCTCCTGGTCCACTTTATTAAGGGACTCGGATTTATACAACTTGATGCCTTTCCTAGCTGTTTTGAAGGTTGCAAAAACCAACAAAGCTGTGAGGAGGAAAATAATCAGCCACTCCGGAAAACCCCTGTTCAGAATTACTCCAAAAGTAGTTCCTAGCAACAAAGGCGATTGGATATGCATTAGAACCGTATAGTTTATGAGTGGACGATTCCTTTTAGGGTGTTTTTGTGTGAATTTAAGGGAAACTGCAACAAAGCTGCCGCCAGCCACAATTATCTGGGCTAGGGGAATGGCCTGGTGGGTTTCGAAAGATAAAATGAGCAGAATACTAGAAGTCATCAAAGGACCTCCGCCCATACCTCCAGCGTTAGCTAAGCCGGCCAAAACCAAGATCACCAAACCCCCCACTATGTCGAGGCTTTCTAGCGGAATTAATTCTTTGTGGACACACTCGTTATTAGAGCATGTATTTAGGACTCTGCACTCAGAATCCAACTCGCAAGAAGCAACTTGTTCGGATAAAACTACCTGGAAGCTTATACATATCAGAATCGCAAGGTGGACTTTCATTTTTATGGCTACTAGATTTAATCGCTAAAATTAAGTGTATAGGTTTTTTAGGTGCTTGGGTGACCTAATATGATACTTCAATTCACTTGAGGGCAAAATTGAATTACAAACTGTACATTTTAAGTAAGCCTTTCCTCTTTGGTTTTTAACAACTTCAAACTCGGTTTGGTCTGGAGCTTCAAAAAACTCGCCTTTTCGAAGTCCACCAGGGATTCCTAAGTCTGAGGAGCTAGCAGAGCTTTGGTTCGAATCGCAACTTTGGGGTTTTTGAAGCCCTTTTACGTACTCTTCTAGCATCCAGGCACGATACTCTTCAGTGGTTCTGTTTTCAAAGTTATTGGCTCTATCGCTACACATACAAACTCCCATTTTAGATTATGTCAAAAGTCAAAGCTGGCCAGTTCTTGTCTCAGCCACATTATCAGTTACCCACTCCTCAAGTATTTGAAGTCACACAAATAACTCAGGTTCTGACACACCCTCCTTTCACGCTGCTTCTGAGGTCAAATGGAAGCATTTTCACTCCCCACTCGCCCGTTTGCACTTACTTAAGAGTTTCTTACATAGCTATGAACTCCTGGGCAGTTATGCTTATCACTGAACAAGGAAGTGTTTACATGATGGGAGAAGACCCTATGAACTACGGAGTGCTTGGCGCCTATACTAAACTCAAAAACCCTAAGTTACTGGCTGACCTAAATGCTACCAAAGGCGACCTGGGAACAAGTCATGCTGCTGTAGTTGACTCTAAAGGGCAACTGTACACCTGGGGAACAGGCTATTTCGGGCAGTTAGGCTTACTAAACAACTCTAAGTGTTCTATAAACCCTTCTATTGTAGAAGACGCCAAGATCTTTTCTTCCAAACAAGTAGTATGTGGAGATGCTTACACCTGCGTATGCACTCAAGGGGGTTACTTATACCTCTACGGTGCAATTGGAACAGTCCACCCAAAGCGCCTGCAAAGTCCTCAAGCTTCGCCCCAAAAAAAGATAACCGCAGCTTACACTATACCAGAACTAGAAAAATACTTCTGCACTTTAGTAAGTGGAGGACTTAACTACATAAGCATACTTACAGAGTTAGGAGAGGTTTTTGTAGTAGATGAGTGCAGAGATTTAGTGAAGTTGCCTTTGTCCGAAGGAGTTGTAATAAAACAGCTAGCTTCAACTAACTTTAGTTTATATGGACTCACCAAACAAGGGAAAACTCTGTACGAATGGGCTCTTCGCAAAGCAGAAAACTCTTCTCTGTGCACTTTGGCCAACTGGAGTGCTAAAGTATACCAGCTAGCTGATGATTACTCTTCAAAGATCTGTCTGTTTTCTAGTAAAAGTGACTACATCAGCTTTACCTTTAAAGAAACTCCAAACAAACCGCCTAGGCTTCTAGGAACTCTTGAAAGCACCTTAGGCCCCTACAAAAGGTCTGAGTTTGCCATAAAGCTTTGTGAGTCAGTTTCTGAAAACATAAACTACGAATTAAGTCCAGAGTCCCCTAGTAGGTGGAGAGATCGAAGAACAAGTTCTTTTGAAGACTTAGAAAGACTCTATGGAAGCAACCAAGACACCATTGAAAAAATCATCCAAGTCAGAACTCAGCACAAACAAAGTGAAAAACTCATTGAAAGCCTAAGTCCCCCACTGCACCCTTTAATCAAAAGTGTCTTTAGGAAGCTTAAAAGGTTTTCTAGACTGAAAAAAGCATGCTTAAGCGCTAGCAACTACATGCTAATGAGTATGACTTTGGCAAAAACAGTTGAAAACTGGAAAGTTAGAACAATTGCTTACAGTTTCCAAAAACTGAGTAAACTCAGTGCTCTTAAAGTTTCTAAAGAAAACTCTGTAAAACCTATTTGCTCAGTTTTAACTACTAGAGTTTTTAAACTACAACTTTGTGTACTCACCAACTTAAAACTTTACAATAACTCACAAAAACTTAGTTCACTACTACTCATAAAGCACTTAGCACTTAAACTTAACCAAAAAGCACTAAGACAGAAGTTCTCACTGTGGAGCAAAAGAGTTCAAGCTCTGAAAACTCTTAAAAAGGCTTTAGACAAACTGACTTTTCAGTTAGCAAAAGCCCTTAGAAGGAACAACAACATTGTGTTCATCAAGTTCAAACTAAGAATAGGCAAAAAACAAAAACTCCTCAACCAACTACTTAAAACCTTCCAAAGATACGAAGTTTACTTACAGAAAAAAGCAGTTTCTACCTGGAGTACAAAAATCTGGAACTCCAAACTGAGTAGTATGAAGTTTAAGTACTGCAGAAAAATCATCACTCAAGCCTTTTTACATGCTAAAAAGTGTGCTGAGTTCAGCAGTTTGCAAAAAGCTTTCAATCAATTACTTGAAGTAACCAAAAAGGCCAAAGACTCCAAAAACCTTTTAAAGATTTTGAGTAAACTTTATAGTGGAAACTTGCTTACACAAAAAACAAACTTTTTAAAGAAACTAAGTGTGAATTGCCAAGTTCAGAGGAAAAGCCAAAGCCTGGACATCTTGAAAAGAGTTTTAGAAGCTAAACTACTTAACTACTTCAAAAGCATCCAAACTAAACAACCTAGCCAGAACTCCATTAAACTATTTATAGCTCTTAAAGCTTTATTCTACAAAGTTACTTTTCGGAACCTTAACGTTTNTTGGATGAAACTAAAAAGCATCTACACTAGCAAAACTGACATTCTTAGCTACTTATCCAAAGCTCCAGATTCTTCTTGTGTGTCTTCTTTTTCTGGTTCGGACAAAAGTGTAACTCTAAGTCCAGTTCCTAGTTTGAACCTTAAACTAACTGGAAGCTGCCAATCCTCAGGACTCAAGTCTTCTACTCCTAAGTTTTTCAGCGAAAACAAAAAAAAGTCCTTTAAGTTGATCCGCAAAAAAAGAAATTCTTGCAACTACCAAAAAGAAANCTCAAAAGACCCCAAAAAAGAAGTTAAACCTCCTTGGAAGCCTTCAGGGTCAAATTCTCATAGAAAAAGCGGATCCCCTAACAGAGCTAAAGAATACGACCGAAAACTTAAAAGACGCCAACAACTCATCAGAGCTAAAAAAGAAGGAACTCCAGAACAAAGAAGTCACTTAGTTTCTTCGCGAAACAGCTCTCCTCACTACATTCCAGTTTACCTGAGAAAAAGACAGAGCCTGAACTCAAACATCTCGCTAGGAATACTTTCTCTCCAAAAAGTTACTCGGACTCTTAGACTCAAAAAGTCTTTTTCTGTCCTAAAATCTCTTAATTATACTAAACTCTTCTAATCCTTCTAATCTGATTGGACATGTACTCTCTGTCATCTTCATCAGAGTCACTCAGATCTTCGCGTTTTCCTTTGCGAGTGAACTGAGTTTTGGCTTTAAGGGGGTTTTCTTCAAGTTCAGTTTCTAATACTCCTTCTCTAGCAAGTCCCCACTCAACACTCTCAACGGTCATTTTGCTTCCTCCAAACAACTGAGCACAGCCCAACAGACTCTTAAAAACTGAACCTTCTTTGTAGACTATAAGTGCAGGGCAGTGACTGTCTTGGAAGTTTTCAATGCAGCGAGTTGCTTGGATTTTCACAAACTTTTGGTGAGGGAACTTCTTGGCCAAGTGCAAGAGAATGGAGTTTAGGAGTTCGCACATAGGTATGTAGCTTTGGTAGAGGAACAGAATTACACAAGTGTTTTTTGAGGCATTNGTTACTTGTTCTTCGTAGTCTTGCTTGGAAATCTCTATTAAGTCTGAGTAAACAGGACGCGCAGCAGCCCTTCTCATAGCTTCCAGGCGTTGTTGTCTGATTTTTTGGAGTTCGTTGTCGTGAGTAGCGTCCTCTAAAGCTTCTAACTGNTCGTCTGAAAGGTGTGTGTGTGGGTCGTTCTGTTCGAGTTGGTGGAGAGTTTCTCTTAAGATCTCTTCTTGGGAGGGTTCTTCTTCCTTCTCTGGAAAGTTGCCTAACTTGCGCTGGATGTCTTCCCACTCAGTACTCACTCCATAAGCCATTTTCTATTAAGCAATCTGAGTAATAAAATATGGGTTGCAACCTATCTAAAGAAGAACCTGCTAGACCAAGAGAAACGGACCAGACTGCCGAAGTATTTAAAGAAGCTGAAGAAGACTGTTCTTTTAAAAAAGGAACTAAAGAAGACACCTCACTGAACTGTATTCCAGAACTAGTGAACCACTTTTACATTAAAAACTACGAATTCAAAAAGAAGCTTGAAAAAAGCATCTACAAAGCCAAAACTACTTCTAAAAAGGCCTTGAAAAACTTTCTGGGGAACCAAATGCGCTTTTCAAAAAAGAGGTTTAAACCTGCAGTGGACTATAAACAAGACCTGGAATGTCCTATTTGTTGTGTGGTTTTCAACCAACTAGACGAGAAACCTGTTCTTTTGCAGTGCGGACATATCTTGTGTCAGAGTTGCATCAAAAAAGACTTTGACTCCTTTGGAAGAGTCAGATGTCCCTACGACAGGGAACTAACTAGTGACAACATAGACGACTTAAAAATTATCTACAGTTTAATCAGTTCTTTTGANAGCCAACTTGTTTGCGAAACCCACGAACAGCCTTTTGTGAGCTTTTGTATAGAAGACAAAAAGCTACTATGCGCAAAGTGCATGCACCACCACCACTCCCACCCCAAAAAAGTACTTTTGGAAGAAGAGATGAAAAACCAACTAATTGAATGGAAATTGGACCTGGAGCACTATAAACTAAACCTAAACTCTGCAAGCGAAGACTTGAAACAGAACCTCGAAAAAGCAAACAAAGAAGAAAAACTCATGAAGAACTCACTCAAAGAGCACATCAACACCCTTGAGCACACTAAAAACCTAATAGTCCATGCTTTAGAAGAAGCCCTGAACAGCCACTTAGAGCAACTCGAAGAGCACTTTGAAAACAAAAACCCAGCATCAGAAACCATCCAAAGCATGCTTGAAGTCCTCGAACAAGAAAAAAACAAACTTGACATGTTTTTAGACAACTTCGAACAAGTGCCTTTCTCTGAAAAATTAGAAGTTTTAGGGGAAGGCAAACTCCAAGTTCCTAAATTCGAAGTGCCTTCTTTGGAAGGCTACAAAGAATTCCAGCAAACGATGTCAGCTGCTCCCAGTCCGACCTTTGCTATTCTAGCCGAAGCTTTAAATAAGATGTCTAATAAAACTTGAATTAAGAATGTTGATTAGGTTACTTAAAGAGTCCATCCCAAGACAAGTCTGATGATAGATCCAGCGTCGTTTCCGCAGGTAGTCCAGTCACTGCTGCAGTTGTTGACGATTCCACTGACGTCACTGTTAACGGTAGAAGCGTTGTTGATGTAGTTCTTGATGAGTTGTTCCCATCCGTTTACGGTCAAAAGGCTGTCAAGGATGGTTCCGAGTTGGCTGAGGTTACATTCATCAGAGAATGATCCGAGCTTCTTCAACAAGTCTTCAGCTTCGTCGAAGACCTTAGAGATGACAAAGATGTCTCCAGAGAATACCTTTTTGATGTTGTCAAGGATTTCGTCAAAGTCAGACTTAACAGAGCTAAGATCTTGGAGGCAAGCGTCGTTGGAGTTGTTGTCGGCAAGTCCGGCAATCATTCCGTCGAAGAAGTTAGTGAGGTCACTCTTAAGTGCCAATTTTTTGTTCAATTTGTGGTTGAGGCTCCATCCGATGACTTCCCTCAAGATTTTGCCTACGTTTTCGCCACAGGTTTCCCAGTTATCAGGGCAGCTTCCGAGGCCTGAGATTTCGTCCTTAAGGCTGTCGATGTTTTCGAAGACGTTCTTCAAGAGCTCGATGATTCCGGTGGGGGTGAGGAAGGATTCGAGTTTGGAGATGAGTCCGCTGAAGTTGCAGTCACTGTTGAAGCCTTCAACTTTTTCAATAAGTTCTCCCATGTCCTTGGCGAATTGACCCCATGCGTCGTTTCCACTGACGATGCTATCAACGTCGTTGACTACTTTGGAGAGGAGTCCTGAGAGGGAGCTGAGTTCAGTGGCGCATTCGCCAGGGCTGTTGGGGTTGGCTTCAAGTCCCTTCATGAGTCCGTCGAGGAACTCAAAGGCGTCGTTTTGGTCCATACGTACCTGAGGTCTTCCGAAGGGGTAGACGACGCGGGCAGATGAGAGTGCGCAAAGAGCTACGAAAAGTACAGCTACCTTCATTGCTTAAATAATTATAAATTCACCACTTTTAGGCCTTAAATATTTGAAAATATGTCACCTTTAATTTTTTCACCAGTTTCCTCAGCGCTAAAGTCCTTTTACGGCTAATTAAAACTAGATAAAATCTTAGAGTACTTAGTTTTTAAGTAATTTAACACATTGAAAGTGCAATTCTGTGGAAGTACTCAAGTTTTTACTCTTCAGTCAAACAGCATGCTAGATTGAGCTTTTTAATGATTTAATCAAAAAAAAAAACAAAGTCCAGCAGACCAAGCCTTTCAGAAGGCTCAAACGAACTAACTAGCGGTATTGACCTAAATGGAATGTTCGAGTAAAAATGCTTCACGCAGAGCTATAAAGCGTAATAATGGCCAAGCAAGGAGGAGGCAACATCTTGCCCTTTGGTAAAGCTTATTCAGAGTTACTAGAAAAATGCAAAGGTCAAAAAGTTTGGCTTATAATGAAGGAGGCCCACGAGTTCGCAGGGACTCTTGTAGGTTTTGACGAACTCATGAACATAGTGCTCAAGCACACCAAAGAATAGTAACCCTAACACAGCACCAACTCACAAACTATAGAAAGAGGCGAGCTCTTACTAAACGGAGCAAACGTCTTAATGATAGTTCCTGGAGCAGAACCTTAATTAATCAAGCCATTTAACCTTTTCGCCGTTCTCCCAAAGACTCTTTTTGGGGTTAAAAGAATACTTCTTGCAACTGTACAAAGCTTCTCCGTGTTGCAATCCTTCTTTCCAGTGTCCATCGTAAACTCTTCCGTCTTTCCAACTCATTTTGCCTTTGCCGTGCTTAAGGTCTTCAGCGTAGTTGCCTTTGTAAGTACTTCCGTTTGGCCAGTTGAACTCACCTTTGCCGTGCATCTTGCCTTGCTTCCAGCTTCCCTTGTATACTTTGCCGTCACTCCACCTGTACTCTCCTGCGCCTTCCATCAAGTTGTTTTTGAACTCTCCTAGGTAGTAGTTGTTTTGACTCCAAACTAGTTTGCCACTTCCGTGCTTCTTGTTTTTGGAGTAGTAACCTTCGTAGTAAGTCCCGTCTTCCCAGGTTTCTGTTCCTTTTCCGTCCTGCATGTCATCTCTGAAGTCCCCTTCGTACTTGGCTCCGTTCTTTTTGTATAAAGTTCCTTTTCCGTTAGCTTGTCCGTTTTTAAACTCTCCTTCGTAAACTACTCCGTCAGGCTTTACGAGTCTGCCTTTTCCGTTGGCTTTGCCTTCTCTGAAGTTACCTACAAACATAGTTCCGTCTGGGTAGATTTCTCTGCCTGGGCCGTGCTTGAGTTTTTTTCGAAGCCAGTTTCCTTCGTAAACGTGGAGGTCCTTTGTATTGCTCAAAGGTGGCAAGTACTCTCCTTCTGGTTTTTCTTCGAACTGGAACTCCCAGTGCTTCTTTATTAGTTTTTTATTGAACTTAGGAATAGCAGACTCAATAGGAATGTTTATGAATACAAATCCCCTAGGAGGTTCCCATTCTAAGGTTTGCTTGTACTTTTTCCTAGAAACATAACCTAAGGCTGCGCTTTTCAAGTTAGGATTAGTTTTTTCATTCTCAACTGAATCAATTGTTTTTTCTTCCAGAAACTCTCTTTGTTGGGGAGCGTTGGTTCTTTGGTTAATTTCAACGTTTTCGAAAGTGGCTTCTTTTTCGTTTTGGCAACAGAAACTTTGCCCCATATTAGTTTATGGATAGTTATTGGAACTTAAGTTTGCGAGTCAAAAAACTCCCCTGGTTGGAAGTTTGACAAGCTTTCAGGAGGGTCTACAGGCTGGCCCACGTAAGTGTAGACTTGTTGAGGAGGCGTGTACTGCTGGTAAGTGAACTCTACCCACCAGCAGTAAGGCCCGATTTGGGTGTCAATGTTATTTTGGGACTTCAGTCGTTTCAAAAGAGGATCTAGTTTAATAGAAGANGAGTTCCTTACTCTTTCAACAGCTTTCATGTGAAGTATTCCTATAAATCTAGTAGAAAACAGAAGTACAAAGCCAAAAATTCCCAAGAGAGCAGATAACTCAATCAGCAGTACAGCAAAACTAACCGCTGCTAAAAGCAAACTTGAAACAGACACTAAGATAAAGAGCGACTTGAAGATTTGGTAAAGTGCGTTGTTCAAAGTAACTCCTTTTCTGAAAGCGTTGATGATTGCTTCATAGTCGTTGATGTCTATTCTTTCGTTGAGCCAAGTCCAGTCTTCCTGGGTGTGCTCTATATCAACTGAGCAAAACTTAGGTTTTAGGATAAAAAACTTAGAGTTTTCTGAAGACTGAGGTTCAACGCATTTGTAAGGTTTTTTCCAAAACAAGTAGAAAGGTGTTGTTTCTAAAAAGCCTTGTCTTGCCATTTATTCAACAACTTAACTTACAGAATTAAGCCCTGGAGTGAGGTCTGAAGTGGGTACTGGGTCTCCCTATATATAACTTACAAAAAGAGTCTACGCTTTTCCGGTTACTTTTTCTAGACAGGTTTTCTCGGATTTTGTTGAGTTTTTTGAGTTGAATTTCTTTGGAACTGTGAGTTGTTTTATCTCTCTTGATGTCTACTCCTTCAGTGAACTTCCTTTCGTACAGCTTTTGCTTTTTCTCAAAAGTCACTGAAGAACCCCTGGACTTTTTAGGTTTCCTACTTGACTTTTTGAACTCTCGTTGAATAAAAGGCTCCCAATAAGACCTGTCAGGCAACATAGAAGTAGAACTCCTTTTGTGGATTTCCAGTCTGAGTCCCAAAAACCTTTTGTCAGGAAGGTTTTGTTTCAGGTAGTAAGGAACGGGTTTGGTTTTCTTTTTCTTAAAAGGAACTTTGAAGTTGGCTCTCTGAGTTAGAGGAGTTTTGCTTCTGAGTGAGGTAATATACATTTCAGTTAATATGAGCAGACCAAAAAGAAAGAGTTTATGGGGACTGCAGTGGGTGTTTTTAAAAGAAGAAACTCCAGTTATAACTAGCAAAAACACCCTTAACTCTTTAGTGAAGGACTTAGAAGAAGAACCTTTACCTGACAACCTAGAAGACCTTTACGATATTCCCCTTTCAGCTAATTCTAGTCAGAACTATAAGACTGATTTCATTGAAAAAGAAATTAGAATTCCAAGCATTGTTGACTTGCGGTCAATGAAGTACAGAAGCCCTAATATCGAACTAGAAAAACCAAAAGTTAATTTAAGAAGACAGCTTAAAAAAGACCCTGTATCTAAGAAAAGTTCTAGTCGCAGCACTGCTAGTTCGTCTTATACTAGAAGAATTAACTACGGCAAGTGGTACCTGCCTCCTATTGAATGGCAAAGCACTCTTCATAACTACTTAAAAACCTGCAGAGTAAGAAGGAAAAAAGACTAAATTCTAAATAAATGGAGGAACGCAACAAGCACCTTAAACAAATAGCTGTTTCGGGAAATAAATTCATCCAGATAATCCTGTTCAACTGCATTAAGTCGGGAAAGGGAGCTCAGGGAGCCTTAGAAATGCTAAGTAGTTTCCACGAAAGGTTGCTTGGGTTCCACTCCTACATGGCTGGGTTTGAGTTCTTAGGACTGTCCTTTGCAATTGACCCATCAAACAAC